>ENA-OZGV01000020-OZGV01000020.1-human-gut-metagenome-genome-assembly--contig:-NODE-20-length-104001-cov-6.273334_pt1 | contig 104001 bp, 132 predicted proteins | sample MGYA00245120_ERZ653665 | MGnify/ENA primary metagenome ERZ653665 (study PRJEB26926, sample SAMN06165250) | human gut metagenome | biome: ENVO:00009003; feature: ENVO:2100002; material: ENVO:00002003... | reverse complement strand
CATAACATTCAGTATCGCACAACCTTTTGAGAAAAGGATTTCTCCTCTCTCAAAGGGCAAGTTGGCAAACTGGAATTTATAAACTCAAGTTCGTTACCAGTAACGAATATCTTTTTGTCTTATTTTTAATATCTTCCTCAGTAACACCATAATAACTGTATAAATCTCCGGATATTTTCTTAAATACTTTCATTACCGCCTTATTTCCTGAATAAGACATTCCAAATATATTCCAAGTATAATCTATCTCCATTTCAAGAAAATCATCATCGATTCTTATTTTATACAAATGAAAATCCATAGGAATTATACTATCGGGCATTTCAGCAATCATTTCACTTCGAGTCTTTATTTTACCCAAATACTCTTTGACGGATGCTTCATTAGAAAAATCCGGCACCGGAATATCCTTCATTTCACCCAAAAGTTCCGGTTTATACTGCAAAATCAAACTCTCTTTTAGACATTTTATTTGTTCAATATATTCTCTATCAGCGGGAGCAGTTTCGGTCAATTCGTATTTATCTTTTGCATACTGCACTGTTTCAGAAAGAGAATGCGGATTTGCAACTATTGTCTTCTCTACTTTTTTTCTCTTATATCTATATATGCTATTTTTGATTCTAATCTTTAATGGTTGCTTTTTTGAATGTCCTGCTGTAAAAATGCTTGTAGGACCATCTGCACCACCTATGATTGAAATTGAAATCGCATTTTTACTTTTTTGCTCCATTCGCCTTTTCATTCACCTTTTCCTCACAAACACCGAGTTATCGTTCCACCACAACTGTAAGCAAAACCAAGTCCTCATCTCCGATATTCGCAATACTGTGTTCCGAACCTTTTTTGCAAATATGGCAAGTCCCTGCACTTAACAGCTCCTCTTGACCGTCACAAATTGCTTTACCGGTACCCGATAAGACGTAGTTGATGTCGTCACCGGTTTCATGCTTGTGTAATCCAATGGAACCGCCTTTATGAATAGCACAAGAAATAATTTTACCTTGCTCGTCCATATACATCTTCGCTGTCATCGTCCCTGTTCCGTTGTTCATTCCCGGTACTGTAATTTCCTTTGCTTTGTTAAAATCAATTAACACACTTTCATCCTTCGAATTCTGATTTTCTTAATTTTATCGACGGAAATTCACGCCGATTTCAAAATTCGTTTTATGTCACCCAGGTTCTCGGCAAAATAGATTCCTTTCTGTCGTTCGTTGGACGACAATCCCTTTTGAATCATATGATTCAAAAGTGCTTTCAAGTCATCGTAGTAACCGTTCAGGTTATAAAGAATGCAAGGTGCGTCCAGCTGTTTCAACGACACCTTCGACATTACCTCCGCAATTTCCTCCAATGTTCCGGTGCCACCCGGGAAAGCAATAAACGCTTCCCCCAACTCAATCATTTTGTTTTTTCTCTCCGACATATCCTTAGTCACAATCAGTTTTGTCAGCCCGTCATGTTGAAGCTCCTTTTCAATAAAGAAATTCGGCTCAACACCCGTTACATTACCTCCCGCCTTCAAAACGCTGTCAGCAATTGCACCCATCAGACCGGATTTGGAGCCGCCGTAGATTAGCGCGTTCCCACCGGTTCCAATCCACGCTCCCAATTCCTCAACTGCTTTTCGTAAACATGGGTCATTGCCTTCGCTTGCCCCAAGATAAACTGTAATATTCATTAAAAAATCCCCTCCTACAAATTCCGATTTGCATTTCTGTTTATTTTAGAAAATGGGCAACTCCGATTGGAATTGCCCTCTCGCTATGCTTGCTATCTTAACATAACATTCAGTATCGCACAACCTTTTGAGAAAAGGATTTTCTCCTCTCTCAAAGGGCAAATTGACAAACCGGAAGTTGTCAAATTCTATCACAGATTTAATTTTGAATAGTTTGCCATAATTCTCTTATATCTTCGATTTCATTATTCCATCTAACTGGTCGTGTAATTCAATAGATGGATTTTCTTTTAGGTGTTCACCCGTAACTGTATTGATAATGTCATGCTTATCATGGCTATATTCCGAATAACCATCTATCATTTCCATAATTTCAACAGCAAATTCATAGGTTATATTGTACAGCATTGCTCTGGCTTCGTTATCATTATACTTTTTGTGTTTAGACAAACAGATTTCAACGCAGGTTTCTTGTATATCTGCAATATGTTTGAAAAACTTTTTTTGCATATCATTCATATTCCACACTCCTTCAAATCCCGATTTGTATTTCTGTTCATTTTAAAAAATGGGCAACTCCGATTGGAATTGCCCACTCGCTATACTTGCTATCTTAACATAACATTCAGTATCGCACAACCTTTTGAGAAAAGGATTTCTCCTCTCTCAAAGAGCAGGTCGACAAACTTGAAGTTGGCGATTGCTTACTTCCTTATCGTATTAAGAACATTTAAGGCTTGTTCACCTTCATCTCTGTTGGTACTCCATACGCTGATAGACAATAATTCACCCGCAGAATAATACCCTACATAAACAACATAAATAGTGTTGCTATCTTCCGTTAATACATCGTCGTATATCTTTGCTTCAAATCCGCTTGGAATGTAGAAATCTAAATTTCGCTGTCTTGCAGATACTGGCACTGTTCTGATATAAGCATCTTCCATTACTTCTCTTGGTGCAAGTATACCATCCCTTTCTGCGTGGAACGGTGTTATACGAATTGTCAAATCACTATTGTCAGGATAAAAAATGTACTGACTACTCTCTTTATCGTATTCGCCTTGCCAGTTATCTGGCATAGAAATTTGCCAATCAAAAAGTAATTTATAAGAATTCATGTTGCCCCTCCAAATCCCGATTTGCATTTTCATTCATTTTAGAAAATGGGCAACTCCGATTGGAATTGCCCAAATACTTTATTTTTGCTTATCAATACAGCTTTGCACCTGCCGGAATGTGGTCATCTACCATCAGAAGGTTCAGTCCCTCGTGACCGTCTTCCTCGTGTACTGCTGAAATCAGCATACCTTCGGAATCAATTCCCATCATATTTCTCGGTGGCAGGTTCACGATAGCGATTGCTGTCTTACCAACCAGTTCTTCCGGCTCGTAATACTCGTGAATACCGCTTAAAATCACACGGTCTTTGCGTTCTCCGTCATCTAATGTAAACTTCAAAAGCTTCTTTGACTTCGGTACTGCTTCGCAAGCCAAAATCTTAACTGCTCTGAAATCAGACTTACTGAATGTATCGAAATCTACCATTTCCGTGAAGATTGGCTCAATCTTTACCTTAGAAAAATCAATCTTTTCAGCGACCTTTTCTGCAGCTGCAGGAGCTGCTTCGGAAGTCTTATTTGTCTTCTTGTCAGCGTCCAAGGATTTCATTGTCGGGACGAAAGCAACCATCTTTTCAATCCGTCCTAAACCTCCTCATATCTCATAACAGGTCTAAACAGCGTTTCTTCCGGAATCGCTATATCCCTATAAATTCGTGCTGTTTTTCGGTGGATTGGAGTACAAATTGGTGTAAATGGTGTATAAGCTTTTTATCATCGTCTCCGAAATATTCCTTACTCGTCTGACACTTTATTATACTCGCTTTTGAAATATGAGTCAAGACCTTCAAATTCGGACTGCCGAAGCTCCTTCGTTACATCGGTATAGATATTAAGCGTTGTTGAAATATCCTTATGACCAAGCGTGTCTTGAATGACCTTGACATTCACGCCCGCTTCGCACATTCTCGTCGTAAATGTATGTCTTAATGAATGGCAGCTAAAATGCGGAAGCAGCACTTCGGGATTTTCGTTCTTCAAAAACTGCTCATCATTACAGTCACGAATTATGCGGCGGATTGCTTTATTGAGCGTTCCCTGATGTTGTGGATTGCCGAAGCGATTGATAAAAATGAAATCTGTGTATCCGTCAATGGTAGCGGTACAATGAAGATCGAGCAGCTCCTGCCTTTCCTTTTCCATTATAATTGCCTCTTTCACAAAACTGAGCATTGGCACTTTTCTTTTTCCAGCCGGAGTTTTCGGCGTATTGACATTAAAATAGCAGCCTTTTTTGCTTCCATCGGTGCGGTGGTCATAGTAAACCAAAGTATGATTTACATCAATAACACCGTTCTCAAGATCGACATCACACCATCTTAATCCGGTAAGTTCTCCGACTCGAAGCCCTGTTCCTACCAAAACCGCAAAGATTGGATACCAATATTGTGCGGCGGGAGTATTTTTCAAATAGCTTAAAAGCAACTCCTGTTCGGGACGGGTTAAAGCTCTGCGCTTTTCTGTCTTAAAGCAATGTGCTTGCTTCAACTCTCTAAGTACATTATCTGACGGATTATTCCTTATGTAATCATCGTCAACAGCCATATCCAAAATCTGATGTAAAACCGTATGGATACTGTCAATGGTCGAAGGTTTTAACTGGCGCTCGTCTGTAAGGTAATTATAAAACCTCTTTATGTCTGTTTTTTTCAACGATGAAACTGTCTTTGAGCCTATTTGATGACGGACAAAGGTTTCATACATATATTTATAATTCTCAAAGGTGTTGTTCTTCAGCCCTCGCTTCAGCTCCTTCCAAAGCTCATAGACCTCGTTGACCGTCGTATATCGGGCTTCGGTTTTAATGCCATCGCTCTTATCCTTTTTAATCTGTTCTTCCTTATAGCGCAATTCATCAAGCGTCTTGGCATATACGCAAAACCTCTTATGATTACTGTCAGTCCACCGGAATTGATAAGTTCCGTCAGCCCTTTGCGATTCGCCTGTCCGAAGCACGGCTCTCGACTTGTCTTTTCTTTTTGTTCTCGGCATAATTCTCTCTCCTCCTATATGCGAAACTGCTTATCAAGATAATCAATGAACGCTTCTCGGATCACACAGATTTGTGTGCCGTTATTTACCGTGAAAGGACAATTCCCTTGTGAAATGATTTGGCGGATTTTTGCCCTTCCGATTCCGGTGTATGCGGCAGCTTCTTCAACGGTTAAAATCGTTTTCGTCCAAAACGGTGTGTTTTCCGACCTCTTTTGGAGTTCACTTCTGTAAGCTAAAATTTTTTCGTCCATACAACCTCCATCATATTGAATACATTTGCTCAATGTATTCATCAAAAATCCTGCGCTTAATCATTCTCCGATTGCCTACCCACAGTACAAACGGACAATCGGCAAGGCTCGTCATTTCATAAAGCTTATCCCTGCCTATTCCCGTATACTCTGCCGCTTCTTCTATCGTCAAATAAGGTTTTACCCAAATTGGAACAGCAGCTACACGCCTGTTGGAACTGCCTGTTTCAGTCAGTTTATTATCCATTAGCTTGTCCTCCTCTCAGACGGAATATTGTGTTTCGAGATAATCCTCGAATTGTTTTCTTTTAATCAACCGCTTTGTTCCATTCCATAGGACAAAGGGACAGTTTTTTTGATTTGAAATTTCTTTAATTTTAGATACGCCTATTCCTGAGTATTCGGCGGCTTCTTCCACCGTTAAATTCATTTTCTTCCACAACGGGACTCTCGACATATCCGGATCGTTCTTTTTGTTGAGCATATTGCTGTACCTCCTTGCTTTTGGTAGTTACAGCATAGCCAATGTCCTGCGATAAGCCAATTATGCGAATCGGCTCATCGCAGGCTTGACTTTTTCATTAAATTGAGTATTGCCGCTCTATATACTCATCAAAAACTTTTCGCTTAATCATTCTCCGGCTACCTATCCATAAGACAAATGGGCAATCCTCACTTTCTGTCATCTCATAAAGTTTCGCCATTCCAATACCGGAATAGGCTGCGGCTTCTTCAATCGACAGATTTGCCTTGCACCATATAGGAATGTCAAACTTCCGTTTCCTTTCCCTGTTTTGCGACATCCCTATACCCCTTTCCCTTTGAAAGAGGTGCGTTTGTCATAAACGATATAATCCCAACCTCTATCATTGCACTTATCACAAGTGCCTTTACTTTTAGCGAAAGGATCAAGGCGTCTGACAACATAGTTCGGATTGCGAAAATAGTCGTTTAAGCATTTCGGACACAGGCAGCGAATGTCGCCGATCCTGTCAGTGTTGTAAAGCCATAGACCAAATGTTTTTTTCAAGGCTGCGTTAATCTGTCTCCAAAGGCGCTCATCATCAACAAAGCCAATATACTCTGTCAAATCATCTTTATTCACAGTCTGTATTTGCTCAAGCAACACCATTGAAGGCTTCATCAGACCAAAACCCTCGCCTAAAATAATGTGGGACGGCAAATACCTCTTTTTTATTACACTCGTAATGGACGCAACAATAACAGTAGGCGCATTCGCATTGAAATTGTCTGCCTGAATTACCAGCACAGGTCTTACACCTGATTGGATAGAGCCGATTCTTGTGCCAAAATCGTAGGAAAATATATCTCCACGCCTGATTTCTGTTTTCTTCATTTTATGTATAACCTCTCTGTTCATTGAGTTTTGAAAGCGCATTTCATATCCGGAATAGAAATACCCCTTCACTCATTTGGACAAAGGGGTGCGAAATGCACACCCAAAATCAGAGGTTTTCATAAAATTTTTTGAAATTTTTTATTGCGGCAGCGATTGACTTGTCTACGGAGCTATAATTTATGCCCTCCTCTTTCGCAATTTTCCTTGAACTAATCCCAAGCAAAACGGATTTAAGAAGGCGCTCCCTTTGAACAGGTTGCAGCATACTTAACGCTTGTCTTACCTTAGAAAGTTCTAATTGTCGTAGCTTTTCTTTTTCTTCCTCGATCTGTTCCTCCTCCGCTTTATCAAACGGATCAATAAATGGGGCGATAGATTTCGGATGGAACTGCTCAAAAATATCATCTTCATAACCGTATACATCTATCGTCCTTTTGCTGCGCTTTTCATATTTATCATTATTTCTATGTGATTCACTAATCACTTCTCCCTGTGCCATTGACAGAAGTATAAAAGGCGTATACCTGCTGATGACATCAGGGTACTTATCCCACAATGCTTCTTCGGACAGCTCCGTTATAATTGCCCATTTTTCCATTCCAGTGAAACCACTATACTCATACCGAAGGTTGATGAGTTTACAATCCTGTGCAAATAATTCTTCCTGCTTGTTTACTGTAAGTTTTTTCATTTCCGTAATCTCCTTAAATTTGGAATTTTTGATATATAAGGTCACAATCAAAAACTCCGGAGATCACGGATACCTACATACAAACGCCTGCCATACTGTGATAGACATAAAGCTCCCTTTCCGCTTGACAAAAGCGAAAAGGGCTGCACAAAAAAAGCAGCTATAACATTCAAGCCCGAAGGCTGAAAGCTATAACTGCTTCTTCAAAACACATATTCAATTCGTTTTGCCTAAGCTGCTGTATTGCCGCCTAAAAGATATTCAACCAGCATTTGAAAATCAAGAAAAATTCTCAAAGCTTTAGGCATACTAATTGTAACAGATTTGCTTTTTCGTATCATCGGCAAAACTGCGCCAATTTTCTGCCATTTTGTTTTCAGCCTCGTTCCGTAAACGAAAGCCGTTCTTCGGGCAGCATACACAGTGTAGCATACGCAAGGTCGGACATTCAGTAGGGATTTCGTCGGACTTTAGTCGGACAAGCCTTCATTTGAAAAAATCGGGAATATCGTCGCTTTCATCAGCTCCCTTCATATTGAAGATTCCTTTGAAGCACGGAATCGCATATCCCCACAGGGACACGCCAAGGAGCAAAATCGCTTCCCGTTTCCGGTCGTAAAAGGTACTGCGCTCCATATTCAAGAGATCGAGCAGCTCGCTCTCTGTATACCGAAACGCCGTTAGGTAGCTTTTCGATATGATCTCGTGGTACAGCCTGCCGTTGTTATGGTAGTCATATATTTTCGCCATAGCGGTATCAATCAGGTCAACCATCCACTTGTTCTCAAATAAAGCACTGATACGGCTCTCAAACTCCTGCTTCTCGGTATCCGGCGCAAACAGCTCCAAGTAGACAAGGGCGCTGTCCAGTTCCTCTCCGTAATATACCAGCTCCTCATTCACACGGGCAGATTCGCTCAGTGTGATCCAGACCACATCACGGTATACACTGAGAAGCAATTTTGTTTTAGAGAATATATCCGATTGATTCAAATTAAGCTGCTCGTACATTTTGCGAATGCTTTTCGCAGCGAGTGTATCTTTCCGTCCCATCTGTTCGCCTCAATCCTTAAAACGGGTATCATTTGTTGGTAGATAAAAGTTCAAGCTAATTTTTTGAACTCCCTTGACAAAACACGCAAGTTAAGGTATTATGTATACGCAACTTACTTGCGTATTGACATTATACGAAATTTACTTGCGCTTGTCAATACAGATACGCAAGATATTTTCAAATCAGGTCGAATAATTTGGAGGTCAGATGAAATGAAATTCTGTGAAAAGGTAAAAGAAGCCCGCACGAAGGCAGGCTTAAAGCAAGATGAGTTTGCAAAAGCAATCGGCGTTTCTCTGCGGACAGTATCGAATTATGAGGCTGGCACCCGCTATCCGAAAAAAAGGGAAACCTATTATAAGATGGCGGAAGTCCTGAAGGTCGATGTCAACTATCTGCTTACAGATGATGAGGAATTTTTGCTGAACGCCGAATCTAAATATGGACGCAATGGCGCAAGACAGGCAAAGGAGCTTATGGCAGAAGTTACAGGACTTTTTGCAGGCGGCGAACTTGCAGATGAGGATTTGGACGAGATGATGAAAGGCATTCAGGAAGCGTACTGGATCGCCAAAGAGAAGAATAAAAAGTACACTCCCAAAAAATATAGAAAATAGCGCTTGATGTCCTCTTTTTCGGACAGTGCATTTGATAAGATATACTTACCGACAGCCTAAAATGAAAAATTAAACCCGCACTTTGACAACTGAAAATGGCTATAAAAGGTCTAGTTTACTTTTTCTACAGCCCTTTCCAAGGCATGATATATTGGTTATATCGATTACTATCTGCTGGGAAAGGAGCAGATATGAATTATTACAATGCTAGCGGACAAATGGACCTGTCAGATCGAATAGCAATAGAAACTGGGATATGCATCGGGGAGTCATTCAAAAAAATAGCAAAAAGACTTCGCAGACATCCATCTACTATTGCACATGAAGTTAAAGAAAACAGAACCTTCATTAAAGGTAATTACCCGAATGGAAAAGATTGCCGCATGGCAAGACAATGCACAGTAAGGAATTTGTGCGGCTGTGATGAAGAAGCCTGTAATACAAAGTGTAGATTTTGCAGAGGAGTGGATTGTACCAAGGTATGCGATAGATATGTATCAGTTGCTTGCCATAAGTTTGATTCGCCTCCGTATGTTTGTAATAACTGTAAGGATAAAAAGCTTTGCAACAAAGATAAGTATATTTACAGTGCGAAATTCGCTGATGCAGCTGTAACTCGTCGTAGATCGGAGAGTCGACAAGGAGTTAGACTTTCTGATGAAAAGAAGGAAGAATTGGATGAACTTGTGACTCGACTTGTTAAGAAAGGCCAGCCTTTAACACACATATATGCAGAACATGAAAATGAAATGCCAGTGTGTTTGAGAACACTTTATAACTATATCGATGAAGGTGCCTTATCTATTAAAAACATAGATTTAAGAAGAAAGACAGGCTACAAACCACGAAAGAAAAAGTACAACGATATCAATGGATTTCACTCAATGGAGTATAGACAGTGTAGGACATATGAGGATTTTGAGTATGCGATGAGATTCAAATATTCAGAAGATGAAGTAACAGAAATGGATACTGTAAAAGGCGTTAGAGAATCTGGAAAGCGTTTGCTTACAATGATTTTTAGAAAGAACAACGTAATGCTACTATTCCTGATGCCAGATGGAAAAGCAGAATCCGTAAAAAGGGTTCTGGACTATCTCGAGACAGGATTGGGAATAGATGTTTTTAGACGGTTGTTTCCGGTTATATTGACTGACAACGGCAGCGAATTCAAGAAGGTAGATGAGTTAGAACTTACGCTGGATGAGGATGGCTTCCTAGTTTATAGAACAAGCCTTTATTACTGTGATCCAATGGCTTCATGGCAAAAAGGGTGTATCGAGAAGAATCATGAATTTATTCGTTATGCCGTGCCAAAAGGAAAAAGCTTAAACCCATACACGCAAGAAGATATGACTTTATTAATGAATCATATCAATAGTGTAAAACGTCCTGGACTTGGAAATAAAAGTCCATACGAGCTCGTAGAAGAGGATGATGAAGATTTCAAAGCATTAATGTCATTATTAAAAATGCACCTCATCCCGCCAGATGAAGTGCATTTAATGCCAGATTTATTCGTTAAAAAGTAATTAGACCGAAGCTGCAGATAGTAATCGATTTGTCAATAGGTATTAAATAGACGGGTCGCATTTACTTTTGCATAACAAGTAGCCAGCCGTCTGTTAATCATGCAAACAAATATATACCTGCTATCTGGAATGCCTTAATTATAGCATGATATTTGAATTTGAACATCCATTATTAGGGATTTATTTGACCTCAGAACAGAATTTTGATTATTAGACGTATTTTCAGTTGGGTTTTAGTTTTTCATTCAAGGTACTTACCGACAGTAGAATGGGGGTGTTTGCTCTTGGATATTCAGACTTTGGAGATTGTTAGAAAGGCAAATCGGCTGACAAATGAGCTTGGCACAAACGATCCACATAAAATCGCACGAGAACTGGGGATAGAAGTTATCCCGTTATCGTTCAAGAAGCAGCGAGGGGCATACAAGGTTTTAATGCGTAACCGCTTTATCTTTATAAAAGACGATCTGCACCCTGTAATGGAGCGTATCGTAATGCTGCACGAGATCGGACACGACGCATTACATAGAGAAGAAGCGGTCAAGGCTGGCGGCTTCAAGGAATTTAACATTTTCGATATGCGGCAAAGCCGGATGGAATACGAAGCAAACATCTTTGCTTCCCAAATCTCCCTGCCTGATGATGAAATACTGGAATATATCGAAAACGGGTATGATATTCAGCAGATCGCACGGGCAATGCACTCGGACATAAACTTGGTCGCATTGAAAACGGATACGCTAATTGCACAGGGCTATCGTTTCCGTCATCAGGAATACCGCAATCAATTTTTGAAATAGATAACTGGAGGGTATAAAGATGTTGATGAATAATAACGAGTATCTTGATTTGGTGCAAACTATCAAACAGGAAATTCAGCAGGCGCAGTACAAAGCTACTTTAAGTGTAAATAAAGAGCTGATTATGCTGTATTACAATATCGGAAAAATCATAAACGAGCATAAATCTTGGGGCAATAAATTTATTGAAAATCTGGCGGCTGATATTAAGCTCTTGTTCCCGAACGCAAAGGGCTATTCTGTTCGCAACCTTAAATATATGTCAAAATTTGCAAGCACTTATCCTGATGAGCAATTTGTGCAGACGGTGTCTGCACAAATTCCGTGGTCGCACAATGTTGCAATCTTGGATAAGGTTAAAGGAGAAAAGCAAAGAGAGTGGTATATACGAAAGACCGCAGAAAATGGCTGGTCGCATAATGTCTTGATTCATCAGATTGAAAGCGGCTTGTATGAACGGCAGGCTATTGCTGATAAAATTTCAAACTTTGAAAGCCGACTTGCTTCGCCGCAGAGTGAGCTTGCCGTACAAACAATGAAAGATCCATACATTTTTGATTTTATCCCTTTCAAGGAAGATATGGTAGAACGGGATATAGAGCAGGCTCTTGTTCAGGATGTAACGAAGCTGCTTTTAGAGTTGGGAACGGGATTTGCGTTTCTCGGCAATCAATATCATCTCAATGTCGGCGGCGATGATTTTTACATTGATCTTCTGTTCTACAACCTTAATCTTCGCTGCTATGTTGTGATTGAGCTGAAAACCGGAGAATTTAAGCCGGAATATGCTGGACAGCTTAACTTTTATCTCTCAGCCGTTGACGGGATTTTGAAAAAGGATAATGACAATCCTTCTATCGGTCTGTTGCTGTGCAAAAGCAAAAACGCATTAGTCGCTGAATATGCCTTAAAAGATATGTCAAAGCCAATCGGTGTCAGCGAATACAAAGTTACAAGTGAGCTTCCTGAAGCTTTGAGCAAACAGCTCCCGTCTGTGGAAGATATACAAAAGCATATCAAAAGAGACTAAAATATCGAAAAGCTGAAAGCCGCAGAGCTATATATCGAAGTCCTGCGGTTTTCATTCTTTTCACTACTCAATGTTATGCTAAAAAATGGGGAAATAAAATTGATAACGCTTTTATGCTCAATGCGACAATACGGAATGGCAAATTAAATGGCGAGTTAAATGGCGACAATGGCAAAGTAGATGGCGAATTAAATCCAGCTCTGCTTTATCTGAACAAGAGTGAATTAGCGGTTTATCGAACATTCCAAAGTATTAGGCATAGCACAAAGATTTATCGGATTTGTTCTTGCTTTTGCAATCATTCCACAACCACCTTCAATGAGCCGCAAAAATCATTGCCTTCTAAAGTAAGATAGTTGTCGCCTTCATCAAGGGTAACGGAATATGTTCCATTTTTACTTGTATCGGCAATCACTTTTTCCTCGCCCTTATCAAGCCAGTAAAGCCTTGCCGTGCCGGAATCAACCGTCAACTCGTAAGTTACAGTAAGCTCACTTCCTTTATCCCGTTCTAACGCAGTACCTCCAAAGATATATTCTTTATCATTGAAATCCTCATAATCTGCTGTATAGGAGCCGGTATAGGTATCTTCCCCTTTGGTCTTATCGCCCTGCAAATCTTTTTCGTCCGTAAGGGCATATTTGCTGAAATGCTGGAGCATATCATTAAAGCCGTTTATAACACTATCTTTCAGATTGTCGCCGCTGCACCCCGTAATGGTAAAGACTAAACATAAGGAGAGCAGTGCAGCAGTCAGAATTTTTATTTTTTTCATATCATCACCCGCCAATCCTCGTTACAATATTCATACCGATAATTGCGATTGCGCCAACCGCATAAATGCTGTTAATCACGACACATACCTGCATAAGTTTGGATTTTACTTTTCCTTTGGTATAGCTGAGAATGGAAAAGATACCTGAAAAAATCATAAAGGCGGCGTAACTGTAAACCATAATCTCCGCTACCGGGGATTCCAGCGCCCAATCAAAGGTACGCAGTGGCAGGATCGTCCACGGGATAAAGAGCATAATGGTAGAAATCGCAGTTAAAATTTTGTTTTTCATTGTAGTTATCTCCTTTCAGATGCGCCGTATCGCATACAGGATACGACAAGTGCTAAAATAGTGATTCCGACTGCAACAGGCAGCCACGGAAGCCAAGCGATTTGTGTTTCATAAACACCTTCAGCAGCTCTCCCATACGCCACCATTATCAGATAGAACGGATAGCTCATCGGGTAGGCAAACCATATTTTTGTGTTTATCATAAGCACGGAAGGTACAATCGAAGCCAGACCGATACCGACCGAAAAAATGGGAGACTGGATTAAAGTGGAAACCGCAAGGTATACAGCAGCCATTGGGATTGCAGCGGCATAGATACTGCATACATTTTTGCAGACATATAACGGCTCAAGGATAAAATTATAATCCTGCGTATGGGTAACGATTGCCGCACAAATATAGTACGCCCCAATGGACATAACCATCTGAAATGCCGCCAGCAAAATCAGGACTGTGAATTTAGCAAGGCATAGTTTTGTTGTGCTGATCGGCAGGGACAGCATTTTCAAAATTCCTTTATTGGAGCGTTCCGTTTGATTCAGCAGTACCGTACAGATGACCAGCGATGCCGGGATCATAAACCAAACCATACCCATAAAGCCCTGAATGAAAAAATTGTTTTCCGGCGTAATCGGGATTCCTCTCAGGTCGAAGTTCATATCCGCATTGATAATGCTCGGAATCCACATCATAATGACAGGGATCAGCAAGATCAATAAGATTTTAGAGCGGCGGATTTTTTTGAGTTCCACGCCGACTAATGATAAGAAATTCATTCAAAACACCTCCTTGCTTTCAGATAAAGGACTTTTGCAATACCGAACACGACCGTTTCAATCCCGCAAACAGCTAAAAATAAGGTGGTACGGCTATTTTCCACTGCCGCAGAGAGCATTTGATACGGGGAAGCAAACGGAAACAGGCTCAGCACAATATTATCCTGCGGAAGAATGGAAAGCGTAAATACTAAAATCACGCCAATACCGAGGGATACCCACATATTCTTACAGGCAGACGCAATAACCAGCATAAGCATTACGGTCGGCAGCGTAACTACAATCTGGAAACCTGCGGTTTTCAATATTTCGGTCAGGTCAAACACATAACTTGGAAACCAATACTTTGCACAGCCGACTAAGACTGCCATTTCTATGACCACCATTGCGGATAATACCAAAGCGGCAATTAGAAATTTTCCAAAGAACATACTACCTTGACGAATGGGCAGCACCGACATTTTCTGCATACCGTTATCGGCATATTCCGTGTGGTACATCATACAAGCGCCGCAAATGGAAATGAGGATGTTTAACATCGCCATCATCTGCCAATTCGCAGACATCAGTATATTGACTGGATTGCCTGAGAGCGCAGTCATTTCCTCTGCTTTTACCATCATATAGACAACCGGAAAAGCTGCTGCAAGAAAACCGCCTGCCAAAAACGCAGGGAGATAGCCTGTGCGCTTCAGCTTTTTGGATTCGATTAAGAGACTCATACCGTACCTCCTCTCCTGCGGTTATCTTCATCAATCATAGCAAGGAAAGTATCTTCCAGATTATCCGTCGGGAATCCGGCGGCACGGGCGCTTGTTTTCAATTCCTCCTTTGTTCCTTCAAACAGCAGATGACCGTGATTCAGAATACCAATATCGTCAGCCATAAGTTCTACTTCAGGAAGCAAGTGAGAAGAAACCAATACCGTGCAGTCATATTTCTGCGGCAGGGAACGAATCAGGGTGCGTATCTCGTGAATACCAACCGGATCGAGTCCATTGGTCGGCTCGTCGAGAATCAGGATCGGCGGTCTGCCGATCAATGCGCCTGCCAAACCTAAACGCTGCTTCATACCAAGAGAATATTTCTTTGCAAGTCTTTTTCTAAATTCAGTTAAGCCGACAAGCTCCAGAGCGTCATCGACACTGCTTTTTGGAAGTCCAAGAATTTTCCGTATAATTTCAAGGTTTTCCTCTCCGCTCAGATTCCCGTAAAAGGCGGGTGCTTCAATAAATGAGCCAACTTCCTTCAAAATGGGAACTCGGTCTGAAGGGTATGTTTTTCCGTCAATATGAAAACTTCCTTCTGTCGGCTGCGTCAAACCGAGAAACATTTTCATCGTTGTGGATTTTCCCGCTCCGTTCGGACCTAAAAATCCATAAACGCTTCCCTTGCGAATATGGAGATTCAGATGAGATACTGCCGTGAAATCACCGTAGTTTTTCGTCAGATTTTGAGTTTCGATTATATTCATGTTGTGAAATCTCCTTTCCTTTGTTGTCTTTAGTATAAAGGCGCAACCTTGTGTCAACCTTCTCTCTACCTTACATTTACCTTACATTTGAACTGCACTGCGAAAATGCGGGAATGATATGCTATAATATAGGAAAAGGAGAATTGCATTATGGACTACGATTACTTAAAATACAAAAAAATCCTCATCGTAGATGATGAGGCTGATCTGCGTGAAATGGTAACATCTATTTTAGCGCAGGACGGTTTCAAAACAATCAGGACTGCCGGAACAGTAGCTGAAGCTCTGAAAATATGCAGGGACTGGGAGCCTGATCTTGCCATTCTCGATGTAATGCTGCCCGATGGGGACGGCTTTTCTTTGTTTGAACAAATGAGGACTTTTACCGAAGTCCCAGTTCTCTTTTTAACTGCCCGTGGAGAAGATGAGGACAAGCTGAAAGGATTGGGACTTGGTGCAGATGATTATATGGTAAAGCCGTTCCTGCCAAAAGAATTATCCCTGCGTATCGGAATCATTCTGCGGCGGTACTACAAAGGCGAAGATCCTATCGTCCAGCTTGCCGGAAGTCAAATTGACTTTGACCGTGCCGAAGTGATAAAAGAAAATGAACATTTCCCGCTGACTGCAAAAGAACACGATATACTGCTGGCGCTCTACCGCAATGCGGGAAGAATTGTAACCATCGATCAGCTCTGCGAAGCTGCGTGGGGAGATAATCCATACGGATATGAAAACTCGCTGATGGCGCATATCCGCAGAATCCGAGAGAAAATTGAAGCTAACCCGTCAAAGCCGGTATCCCTCATTACGGTAAAAGGCTTAGGCTACAAGTTAGTATTAGCGGGGAAATGATATGAAAGATATTACGAAACTCATCCGGCGGTTTGTAGGCATATTGCTGTTAAGCACAGTCTTGGTCATCGTCCTTAACATTATTATTCTTGCTGCTATTTCCGCAAGTCAAACTGCAAATGGCAGACCGTGGACGACTGCAAAAGAAACTGCTGAAGCTTTACAGGAAACAGAAACGGGATATATCTTATCCGGCGATATGACGGAGCGGTTAAGCGGGGAGAATGCGTGGGCAATCTATATAGATAATGACACATTAGAGGTAAAATGGCACACGGAAAATCTGCCGGATACCGTTCCTCTGCACTATACGATCTCCGACATTGCAAGTCTGACACGAGGATATATTGACGGATACCCTACCTATACGGGAGAATGTGAAAACGGATTGGTCGTTGTAGGCTACCCGAAAGACCGATATTGGAAACATATGTCTCCGAGCTGGGATTATGATTTCATCAAAAACGCCCCGTATACTGTCCTGATTGTAATCGGTGTGAATGTTTTTTTGATTTTCCTGATTTATATGATCGCTAATTCCAAGCTACTGAAATCCGTTAAACCGATTACAAACGGTATACAGGCGCTGCCTTCAGGCGAGCCTGTTTATGTCAGGGAAAAAGGACTTTTATCAGACCTTGCCGCTAAAATCAATCAAACATCGGATATTCTCCAAAAACAGAAGCGAAACCTGCAAAGAAAAGAAACAGCAAGAGCAAACTGGATTTCCGGAGTCTCTCACGATATTCGCACACCACTTTCTATGGTAATGGGATATGCCGGACAGATTGAGGACAATGAAAGCCTGCCGGAAAGCGAAAGGAAAAAGGCACGGATTATCCGTCAGCAAAGTACAAAAATGAAAAATCTCATCAATGACCTGAATCTTGCCTCGAAGTTAGAATATAATATGCAGCCGATCCATCCAGAGCCTGTCAATCTCGTAGCAATCGCAAGACAAAGCGTTGTTGACTTTATCAATTTAGATATGGAAGAAAAGTATCCGATAGAATGGAATACAGATGAAGCATTGACTGCCTGTGTCATAAATGGAGATAAAGAGTTGTTGCGGCGGGCAATCGGAAATCTGATTACAAATTCTCAAACGCACAATCCTGATGGCTGTACGATTTCAGTATGCGTCCGAAAAAGCGATACAGAATATAAAATCGTCGTAGAAGATAACGGCGTCGGCGTTACCGATGAAAAGTTAGAGAAACTCAGGACTACGCCCCACTATATGATGAGTGACAGCGGGACAACCGAGCCACGGCACGGCTTAGGGCTTTTGATTGTCGGACAGATCGTTTCCGCCCATAATGGTACAGTGTCTTTCGATCACGGCAAACAAGGTGGATTTGCCGTTACAATTTCTTTCCCTATTCCAAAGGATAGTCATACTCAATAAATGTTAAAAACCGTAGAGCTTCAATGAAAGCCCTACGGTTTTTTACTTCAGCAGATTGATTTCATCTTGCAAGTTCTTCAAAAATGTGCCTGCGTGAGCGCCGTCCATCTGCGTGTGATGGAACTGGAAAGAGAGAGACAGGTAATACCGAAGCCATTTCTTTTTGTATCTGCCCCAAATAATAAAGGGATTGTTGAAAATGCCGCTGTTCATACCAACAGCTCCGTCGATTTCCGTATCTATGATGGCGGAAGTGCCGATGACCATACTGTTTTCGGATAAGTCCCTGTCCTGACAGCTTGCAGCGACCTGTGTCGTATATTTCAGATACTCCTCGTTGAATTGATTTAACTCGGCTTTATAGGAAAGGTCGCAGGAGCTGACTTCGCCCTCTTTGTTTTTCACGATGGTATTGACTGCTATGGTGTCATACTGTATGAGCTTATCGCCAACCGGAAGGATGTAAAATTCCTTTACCCCTGCGGCAGCTCTGCCGATACAGTAATCCAGCAGCATATTAAATTTCAGGCTTCTTTTCTTACTGACCTTGATCAGATTGGTCACATCAAAGGTCTTAAAAAAAGTTACCATTGGATTGGGCGCTTTCGTCCAAAGCGCATACGCCGCAGCCCTTGTCGTATCTTTGGGATCCACTTCTTTTGGCATACTAACCTCCGCTTACTCAGCTTTCCGGATTGGATGGCGCACGACTGTTTTCAATCGGCTCACATCGCATTTTCTCGGATCGCTCAGATAGATTTCGTGATGGTATCTTGTATCCGTAATATCCAGTTCGTATCCATTCGCTTTCATATAGTCGTGCATTAAATCAACAGTGGCAGGCTCATCGTCATAAGAGCCGATGTGCATACACTGGACGCACATTCCCTCATCATAGGGGAAGAACTCAACCTTAGAAAAATCCTGTTTTTTCTTTTTCGTTGCCTCCTGAACTGCCCACTCAAAATCTTCCTTCGTTACGAAATCCGGCAGCCGGATCATAGAGATAAAGTGCATATCTTCTTTTCTTGCATAATCAAGTCCCTGCGTATTTTCCTGCCACCAAAGACCTTCAAGGGGCGGCACTACATACTCGAAAAATCCCTCGATTTTATGCGTCCCCTTGTAGCTCATCTTTATAGTAAAGGCTATTCCATATAACAAGCCGATTGAGCTTTTATACTCCCCGTTTTCCTCGTTAGGATTGCCTTTCCCCCGGACTGCAATGTAGTTCATTTTTGGAATCTCTATAATTCCGGGCTTGTTCTTCGGCATATAAAATTCCTTGTATTCTTTCTTGTAATCAAAAGCCATTTTCTTCCTCCATTTTGCAAATAGAATTTAGGTCAGCTACCATAATGTATTCCTCAGTCGTTTCTTTGACCGTTGTAAAGCCCGCTTTTCGATATAACTTCACTGCATAATTGTCCTTTTGAACAGATAAGGAAATCTTTGCATAACCAGCAGCTTTTTCTGCTAACAACATTTGTGTAAGCAACAAAGTTCCAATTCCCATACCTCTGTACGCTTTAAGAACAGACATTGCAAGGGAAGGCGTATTCTCATCAATATGTCCGTAGTCGTTCATAATCCTTGCCCATATTGCTCCTACAATATTTCCGTCAACTTCTACAATCAAAGCCTTATCGTGTTTGCTGTTTCCAAAATCTGCAATGTATACTTGCAATTCGGGACAAGTTATCACTGATTTAGGCGGCGCAGCCGTACCATCCGGAATATAAATTGCTTCGTACAAAAAATCACTGAGCAGACTATATTCTTCCTTTCGCATTTCCCTTATAGAGTAGCTCATATTTTACTCGTTCCTTTGTCAAAAAATAGCCTTACCGCATACAGGCATTAACAAATTTCATAGGTACATCCATTCGCTTTGCAACCTGTTCCGGCGTCATTCCACTATCCAAAAAGCGCTTGCATACGACCTTCATATTCTCTCCGACTTCGATAATATGCTTATCCGGATCATAGAAGCGAACGACTCGCTGCCCCCAAGAATGTTCCATAATCGGGTGGACATATTCAATATCATATTCCTTCAGCTTATCAGCAAACTTGTCAAAGTCATCTTCCTCAAAATAAAGCTCAAAGTTGTTGCCGCCAAAAGAAATGTCACTTGCACCAATAAATTCCTTATATGTTTCAGCCGTTTGCAGGGCTAAGCCACCTGTCAGTGTCTTATTTGCTCCAAAGTCCATAATGATATGAAGTCCAAAGACTTTTTTATAAAATTCAACTGATCTGTCTATATCGGTCACTACCAACATAGGATTTTTCAACTTCATTCTAATTTTCTCCAAAACACAGTATCGTTATTTCCGATTAGGCTTTCTTTTAATAGCCAACAGTTTCATATAGTCATCGAACTCATAAGTATCAGTCGGCTCAAACATTACCCATTTCCCGTCACGATAAGTTGTTGCTTCATCATATTGCCTGCAAACGGGATCAGAAAGAGTTTCCCTTATCTCCTCAAATTTTACTCTTTCATCTTTTCCAAAGATAATCATAAAACCAAGGCTATTCTTTTTCGCATATAGACTGCAAAGCGTTTTACCGCCTCTGCGGTACTTATATTCATAAACCCAGTTCTTACCGCCTGTATTCCATAGCCGTTCCATATCGTATTTTTCATCAATCGCTGAACACAGCTCTTGCCAGACTGCAAACAAAGGTTGTCCGAGCAACTCAGTCATAGTTGACTGAGTAGGAGTATTTTCAAGCATTGTGTTCCCTCCGCATAACAGTATTTGTTTATGACTTGTTCAGATAAGCACTTGCTAATTTATGTACCTGTTTTATTTCTTTTGACGATAAATCCCATTGCTTCAGTTCATTGGAAACCAGTTCAGGATATTTTTTGCTTATATCTTTCAAAGCATTTCCTATTGATTTTCGTACATACTCGCTTTCATCATCTTTGAGAGAAGATAAAAACTGTATTGCCATCTGCGGATGCTCCTTAAAATAAGGGCGGCTTGTCCAAATTCTCAATCCTTCTGATACAGCTCTCCTTGTATTAGCACAATCACTTTTTAGCCATTCCTTAATAACCGGAATCGCTGTTTCATATCCAATAATTTTGCAGTAATTATCAAATGCCATTGCAAGAATTTCCTGCACCTTCCAGCTTTTGTGCTGACTCACGGTATCTTTCAGAAATGATAATGCGCTTGTATTTTTGCAGGCTGCATATCCTACCAAGAAAACACCGACTTCCTGTATCTGAAAATTTTCCGACTGATATAATTCCAATCCCGTAGCAAAACATTCATCAAGCGAATGCTGCTTGTAATAATTTTCAGCTTCCTTTTTCACGAGTTTTAGACTATCTTTTTCAGGTATAACTTCTTTCAAATGTGCTATGAAATTTTCCATTATGTATATTACCCTTTCAAATTATCCAAAGCAGCCGGATTATTTTCGAGGATTGCCCCAACAGTCGGGCAGGTTTCTAAATCCGGGCAGTCTCCGCAGGTGGAAACACCTTTATTTAACGCACACTTCCGAATCCCGCACAGGCTATCACAAAATACCGTTTTTGCCCCATTCATACGGCAGCCTTCGCAGTTAATATGCTCTGGAAGAATCGGGGCGTTGTTTAACTCTGCCCACAGCTTCGCAGTTTTCTCCCGCAAAGCCTGATCGTCATTGACGGTCGCTATGTATGCGTCGCATTTTTCGCAGTCCAGTCCGCAGTATCCGATCATATCTTTCATAGGTTATACGCCTCCTGTCTATTATTCTTCATCATCAATTTCTCGCTCAAAGATCGAATACTTCCAGTCATCAGTTCCGGAAATCAAACGCCAACCCTGTTTTCCATATTCGTTGAGTTTCTCAATATACCGATCCAGCTTAATATGAACATTAAATGATGGCTCTGCGCTTAAATCAACTGTCATATACTCATACTTCTTCATAACAAACCGCCTTCCTATATATAAGTCTTTATGAAAAATTTTTCATTATATCCGCAACAAACTGTGTCTGCTGCTTTCTCAAATACGATTTCACAAAAGGCTTCAGCAGCCATTTCTTCGCTTTCACTTGTTCCGTAAAATCTATCTCTGTTTCATCGCCTTTGGCAGTGAAAATGCCAGTCCAATGACCTGTCATATTGCTGTTTTCCATATCAAATTCCCATCGTCTGTATGGCTTAACAAGCGTCACGGTAAAGGTCGTAGGGTAGCCGTTTTTGGTATATTCGATAAATTGCTTGTCGCTTATCGCTTCTGTTTTACTCAAGTCGCTTCTCCAAGCAGCGTAATTCTCCGTATTCAACACCAGCTCCCACACTTTTTGAAGTTCGCCGGGGATCAGCGCTTTTATATTTGAAACCGCCATTTTTGCTCTCTCCTTAAATCAGTCGTATTTCTCAATATGCACGGTGGCAATCGCCGACTGATTTGGCTCTCCGGTAACAAGGTCTTGCGGCGCAGGCACGAGCAGCATAAATCCGTCCTTGCCATATCTTAATTCATACCCTTGTGCATACGCTTCTTCCACAGAGATGTGCTGTACCTGTCCGATGACCATAGCCGTAATACCTGCACCGCTTAAATCCTGTATATCTTTCAGGGTACATTCCATCGTGAGAAACGCTTCGCCGATCGCAGGTGCGTGAATGGTTTTGGCGTTGGAAACAGTAAAGCCTCCTGCTGCAAATTCGTCATTGTCCCATTCATTCTGATGAATGGTATTTACCAACCTGTCATAACAGCTTATCGGGAGAAAATTAATGCAAAAGCATTTTTCTCTTTGGATATTGGCATAGGTGTGGGTATGCTGATACAGGTTGCCCATCACAGCGAAAAAAGCGGTCTTATCTCCGTGAAAGCAACTCCACGAATGAAAGCACACATTCGGTTTCCCGTTCTCTTTCCAAGTCGTGACAGCAAAGAGAACGGTCGGTATTCCTGCTGTTACTTCAAAGTGAGAGAACAGCTCAAATTCTTCCGGATAGGCTGGCTTAAAATACTGGGGAAAATCCTTTTCAATCTCGATCTTCATCATTATGCCTTTCTCTAACCTGAGTAGATTACGACTCATTTGGGATAAAGTATAAGGAATAGCCATCTATATTGATTGGTAGTGTTGGAATCTCTGAGCCATCATAGTATTCCGTAGGAGCTACGGTAGCATAGCCGTTTACTCCGTCAATGATAATCTCGTAGTCCGTTCCCTTCGGCGTTTTCTGCATTACCTCATAAGTTCCGTTATATGTCTTGCCGTTTGTGGTATCCGTTATCGTGATTTCTCCATCTTTAGCAGTCAAAGTCATATCCACGATTTCAGCGTCAGGATACAGCTCGTCGGCTTCTCCTACGGCAACCACAAGTTCATCCTGATATTGGGCAGATTCCGTATCATTGCTCATAACCGTTCTCATTTCCCACTCATAATCTTCAATCTTCACGACATCAGCATTGCAGGCAGAGAGAGCGAATACGATGAATGACATCAAAAACACAGATAAAATCTTTTTCATTTCAAACAGCCTCCATATACCGTCACAGCTTCTCTACATCTTCCACATAGATGGAGACTTCGCCACACTTCGGACAGATTGCCACCTTCGGCTTGCCGATCCTGCCGCCGAACAGCTTGTTTTCGTCCGATGACATTATAATTCCGTATCCTGCGCCTTCTACCTTGATGGCGCAGTTTTCTTTCATTTCCGTTCCACATCTGAGACACTTTCTCATAAATAAATCCTCCGTTTCTTTTTATGGATTTCCGGCAGTAAAGCCGCCCCGTTATGTTCTAAGTCTAAAGGTTTTCGGCGCAAGGCGGTATACCAAAATGCTGGCGACAATGCTGTAAAGCACACAGAATACGATAGTCATTATTCCAAATATCATAATCGGCATACGCAGCCGCATAAGGGCAAAGCAGATGACATAGGTTACTGACAAAACGATCCGGTATGTGCCGCTTTTCAGCTCCGTCCCTGCGTTATAAGGCTGGAGCAGATAGTAAATCGTCAGGTAATGAATCGAGAAAAACAGGCTCATACACAGGATGGAAACAACCAGCACTACATAGTTCAGCGGATTGTCCGTCCCTCCGGTGGCAAACAGGATCAGCGCCAGTCCGATACCGATCACGAGCGCCGGAACAGCGTTGATTTTCATAATCTCACGCAGGCGAATCTGAAACAGCCGCAGGATAAAGCTCGGCTGCTTATAAAACGAATAGGTCAGCAGGCTGTGATCGCAGTTCATAAAAAGCGCCTGTGTAAAGTTCGTGCCACGGTTGATAGCGTACATTATAAATACAAAGTATGGAAGCCAAGTCATCACGATTTCGTTAATGACGGTTTTTTCTTCGGGCAGCAGATAGACGCCTGCCAGCACGGCGGCGACAAGGAAAGCGCACACATAGGAAATCTTCTTTGTCGAGTTCCAGAGTATCTTTTTATGCCTTTTGATAAACAGCTCATTCAGATACTCGAAGCCCTTGCGGTTGCTGCTAATGGAAGTATCTGCGGATATTTTCTTTTCATTTGCCTGTTTGATAAGCTTTGTCTGTGCCGTGCTGTCCATCTGATTGGTCAATCCGGCTAATAATTCCTTGTTGATTGCGTAATAATCACGGAAGGTAGTGAGCCTTGTGATACTTGCCATACCAAGGGGAATACACGCTAAAAATATAACCATTGGTACGACCGCAGGCAAAGCAAAACCAAAGGCGGGCGGAGCATAGGCTGCGGCTAAAAGCAGGGCGATACAGCACCACACATATTTGGACAGCTTATTTTCGTTGTAGCCAAATCCCCTTTTCTCATAATCCCACAGGGTAACAGCCGCCGCAAACAGCTTCATACCCGCTATGCAAAGGGGCAGGAGCAGACAAAACCACAAAGGTACGCCTCTGTCCATACCGAACAGAATCGTAAAGGGCAAAAAGCCCACAACGACCTTCAGGATGGAGTAGAAATAGTTTACAAGCGTATATTCTCGTGCGTCCATTTTCATCAGGATCATCGCATAATATTTATCCTTTGTCGGATTGAAAAGGTGTGTGTTTACAAAGCTGCCGATTACCGTGAGAATCAGCAGGATATGCAGGAACACCTCATTCTCCGGCAGTCCGTTATAAAGGATACCGATACCGCATACCATCGTGATAAAGTAAAGGAACTTGCCGAGGAATACAGAAACGATTTCCCACAGCACGGACAAAATGTTTGCAAAGATTTTCAGCCCCTTTACCTGATACAGCGTTGCCGGAAGCAGCCGCTTTACGAGCGGTATCTGCTTTAAGGAAAACAGGACACCGTTGACACGGTATGTATTTTTCAGGGAAAAAGATATTTTAAGCGTCTTATTCATTTCCTTCCTCCCTGAGTGCCGCAATGATTTTATCCTTAAATTCCCTGCTGTCCAGATCGGTTTTCTCCACGACCTCCAGTTCGCCGTGATTAAGCAGCACAATCTCATCGCAGAGGTCAAGCGCCAAATCCATAATATGAGTGGAGAAAATGGTAATGCGGTCTTGTTTCAGTGAACGGAGCAGTTGTTTCATTTCTTCCGCCACAACCACATCAAGGGATGTCAAAGGCTCGTCGAGCAGCAGGATATTCGGCTGAGCGATGATATTGATGAGCATTTGCATTTTGTTTTTCATACCGTGGGAGTAGTCCTTGAGCAGTTTATCCCTGTCCTCCGGCTCAATACTCATATAATCGAAATACTCGTCAATGCTTTTCGGATTATTGATAGACTTCTCGTTGATGTCCATAAAGAATTTCAAAAACTCCCTGCCTGTAAGAAACTCCGGCACGGTCGGGGTAGAGAGTACATATCCGATGTCCTCTGCGGACACCTCACGGCGGACGCCGTTTTCATCTTCTATATAGAAATTGCCGCTATCCGCCTTCAAATCCCTGTTCAGGCAGTTAAACAGCGTTGTTTTTCCAGCGCCGTTTCTGCCGAGCAGCCCATAAATTTTCCCTTCATCAAAAGTAAAATCAATATCTCTGAGAACTTCCTTTTTCTCAAAGCTTTTTGACAAATGCTCAATTACAAATTTCATAATATCCTCCGTCACATCTTATGCTGGTAATATGCCATCAAAATAAAATCAAGGATTGTTTTAAGCAGGAAAGCGCCTACAAGAGTAAGAACAATCCATAGTGGTGCGTCGAAAAAAATACATACCCAAGCGCCTGCCATCAGCAGCCAGTGCAGTATCTCGCCGGATATTGCCTGTGCTTTGCTTCGAATGAGCTGATTGCGCTCGTCTTTTTCTTCAATTTCATTGATTTTCATCAAATCAGGATTTTTTGCGCCCCACAGACCGACACACCATTTCGCAATCCCATAGCCGAACAATCCGGCACCTATCCCGATCATCGCTCCGCTTTGCGAATCACTTAAATAGTCCTGTAAAAGAAACTTTGCGATCAGAGCTAAAGCAATGCCGATAATACCGATTGCAAGATACATTCCGGTTTTCTTTTTCATTGCTTTCCCTCCTCGTAAATAAAAATATCTTCAATACTCATATTAAAATACCGTGCAAGCTTAAACGCCAATATAATCGAAGGATTATATCGTCCGTTTTCCAACGAGCCGATAGTCTGCCGAGATACTTCCAGTGCGGCAGCCAGTTCTTCCTGCTTGATTCCCCGTTCTTTCCGGATTTCCTCTAAACGGTTTTTCACGGTGCGCCTCCTTTCTATGGAAAGCCAGCTTTCCATATCTCTATTATAGCAAAGAGGGCACAAATGTCAAGTATACTTTCCATTCGGAGATGAACTTTTTTCAATCTTCCCATTCTTCACATCTATTGAGCAGCTAAGTTTATCACTTGCACATTGTTTTGCCGAGCATAATTTACCGTATATGCAGTCCCGCCTTTCTCCTGTGTTAAATAGGCTATGCAGACACTGCTGCCATTTACCAAATGGCGGTTTCTTTTGAACATACAGCCCCGAAAATAGTCGTGAGAAGTATATACTACCTTATCCGCCTGACTTTTGATCTCCTCATAAACCGCTATATCATCTTTGCTCCAGCCTTTTGTCTGTGTGGTACACGGAAGGACTAAAATCAGCTTGATATGTGAATATCGCTTTCTCAAGGATAAAACGCATTGAGCAGCCAGCGTATCAAAGCCCAATGCGCCGCCTGCGCCAAAGTACATATATCCTTCTTCTATCAGTCGAAGCAAGGTGTTTTTTAACCGCTGAGAGAGTTCCGGTATGCTCTCCGGCGGTATTTTTCTATGTCCGGTAAAGCAAGCCGTTTTTCCCCTCATTAAAGTTCACCAGCCAGTTCAAAGCCTAAAAGCACAAAAAATCTAATTATAATACTCATAGTATATCAAAGTCAACAATAAATATCAATAGTCTGTGGAACTACGGAAACAATATTTATAGACTATGAATGGAGGCTGGAACTATGAGTGAAATTGCAAAAACAATCGGACAGCGTGTCCGCAATTATAGAATTGATAAGGGATTGAGCCAAGAGAAGCTTGCTGAGTTATCCGGTTGCCACCCTACTTATATCGGGCAAGTGGAACGAGGGGAAAAGAACGCTACTCTTGAAAGTATTGAAAAGATTGCTTCAGCTATGAATATCTCGCTTGCTCAGCTTTTTGAGAAGATAGGCGAAAGCAGCACCGACAGCTATCCTATGAAATGTTACGAGCTGGTCGCAGCAAAAAGTAAATCCGAGCAAGAACATTTATATAAGATGTTAGTTGAAATGGATAAATATAAAAATCAATAAAAGCGGGAAAAAATACGGTGTTACCCCAAATGGGTAGCACCGTATTTTTGTTTCATCATAAACTATTTCCATAATCAAAATATTCTAAAAACTACAATTTTTTATGTATTGGAATTTATACCGTTTTTTACGGAAACCCCATAACGGAGCGTTTTGTAAATCGTCACACCAATCTCAAACAGAGTAATAACAACAATAAACGCAAGCAGTCCATTGGATACCATATCAGCGTTCCAGTAAGTGAAAAAGTTTGCGCTTGAATCTGCATTAGCACCCAACGCCTGTTCAATCTCAAGTACAAAATTCGGATTCCAGATAGGTAAAACTTTCAGCACAATGGCGCTTAACACAATCTGAATTACCCCACACAAAATATTGCTGATCATTACCAGCTTACAATAAACGCCGATGATCAGACGCAAAATCTCATCTATAAGACCAATCAGCAGACTGATTACAAAGACAGGCAGAACAATTCCCCATTGTTCCAAATTGAAAACGGGTACGGTTGTTATGGCTTCGCCTTCCGTAAAAATCGCAGCAAAGAAATGAGGGGCAAAAATTAGCAATACACTGAAAATAACGATAAACACAATGCCCACAATACTATCTCCACGACTTATAATTGCTTTTTTATCCGGTACAGGCTCCAAAATCTTTGGCGTCCATCTGGCGGATGGAATTTTTCGTTCTTCAGACAGGCTTTCTACTGACCATTTCTCTGCCTTCTTCATTTCGATCTGAATCTTTTTCCGCTCCATAATGGCAAAAGTCAAGGTTACTGCACCGAAAGCGGATATGCAGGACAGCATAGCGTCGGTAATTCCGACGATCAATCCGTCCACAATAGCTCGAATAATAACAGAGGCGGCGTTCTGCGAAGTGATTGCGGGTATTTCTCCTATCGCATTTATCAGCGAAATAATCAAAATTGGTACGGCAGCACAGATTAAGACAACTTTTACAAACCACAAATAAGTGTCAAAATATTCAGGTCCAATCAAATATTTCTGTTCGTTTTGATATTGCTTTGCAAATTCAGCAGGATCGCCAAGTTCAGTCAGCACTTCTTCCATAGAGCCTCTATCAGCATACATATCACTGATCAGTTCTTCCAACTCCATACGAACTTCCTCTCGTTGTGCTTTGGGAAGCCGACGAATTACCTGATAAATATATCGATCCATATAATCTTTCTCATTCGGTGTCATGCTTCTTCCTCCTCTAATAACCTTTCGATTCCGACAGACAGATTCTTCCAATATATTTTCATCTTTTCATAGACCTGTGTTCCATACTCTGTTCGTTGATAATACTTTCTCGGCTTTGTTCCGCTGGTTTCCCACTTGCTTTCTAAAAGCTGCTGACTCTCCAGACGCCGAAGCAGCGGATAAAGGGTATTGGGATCAATGGCAACGCCTTTTTCTTCCAAGCTCTGCACCAAAGCATAACCGTATTTCGGCTTATTCATCTGACTGAGTACACTAATTGTCAATGTCCCTCTGCGAAGTTCCAAAAGCAAAGTAGATAATAAATCTTTTTCTTCTCCCATCAGCGTTACCTCCTGATGTTATTATACTGTATGTCATACTGTATTGTCAATACAAAAATGAAGTGCATTCAAAAATATACGCCTATCTCAGATTCAGTTCGTTTATATGTAATCAAGCCGCCTGCATTTAAGCAAGCGGCTCGTTTTTTGCATTCCGATCAATAGGCAGGCGCACCGTAGCCGAGTATCTCATAATACCCAACCGGATAGCTGTTCTGACGAACAGAATCCCCAGAGTTTCCCTCGACCGTGTAAACCCTGCCATTTTCCACCTTTTGAACGATACCTGTATGGTCGGATAGTCCGTCCTGTCCGCCACTCGCCCAATCGAAGAAGATAATCATACCCGGCGTAGGCTCTGCGCTGTTATCCAGCCATTGCCCTCTGTCCTTAAACCATTGTACGCCGTTGACGCAGCCTGCGTATTTCGGAATTACGCCAGCGTCGATATACCCGCACTCGTTAGCGCACCACGAAACGAAGCAAGCGCACCACTCGACACGGGAATTAAAACCGTACCAAGACCAGTACGGATCGCCGCCCATCGTCCCGATTTGGGAAAGCGCAACGGTTACGATCTGATCGTCTGTACCCGTAATCCCGTAAAGTACCTGCGACCACAGCGAATTATTTTCATCGGCAAGCAGCTCTGCGAGATACTCTTTCTGTTCCTCGTTAAATCCATACTGCGCCGCCATCTCATCGGCGGTCTTATGGCTGACCGTGATATACAGATAAGTTTGCGTGACTGTGCTTTCCGTCTCCACGATATTTCCGTGACCGTCATCGGTTTCAGTAATGACCGTCTCCGTTTTGGTGTCGGTGCTGGATCTTATTTCGTTCATCTCCCAAAAGATGTCCGTGAGAAGCTGCTTTTTCGATTCGTCCATCGTCGCAACCTCTTGGGGATTATCCGGATCGGTGTTGACTTTGACGGAATACACCGCAAGCACCTCTTTCCAAACGGCACGGCTGCCGCTCATTTCAAGGACATCATAAGATACCGAGGTTTTTTCGTCCTGCAATTTGGTATCGTATTCTATATTGATCTCCTGCACAACGGTCTGCATACTCATTCCAGTCCCAGAATCTTCGCCTGAGAAAAAGATACCGAACACGGAGCCGATAATCATACCGATCAGGCAAATCACGATAATGACCAAAACCGCTATCCAGCCGCCTGCGGCGATTGCGGCGATCAACGCTTTTGTTCCGGCGATAATCGCCTTGACCGCAAGCGCTATCGCTTTTGCGATTGCTTTCGCCGTAACAACGGCGGCACGAGCCGCCGCCCGTGCCGCCTGAACTGCTCTTTGAGAAGCCTTGACCGTAGCCTGCGCCGTTTTCTGCGCCGCCTTTGCGGTACGCTGCGCTGTCTTGACGGTCGTTTTAGCGGTGCGCTCTGCGGTTTTTACCGTTTTCTGCGCTGTTTTCGCCGAGCCTTTCCCGACCGTCTTAATCGTCTTTTTTCCTGCGGAACGGGCAGACTCTTTTACTGCCTTCTTCGGCTGTTCCACCGCCTTGATACTCTGACCGACGCTTTTTCGTGGAGCTGCCGCCTGCGCCTGTTTTTGAAGCGACTGCGCCGCCCGTTTTTCCTTGAATTTCTGAATACCGTCCTTTGCTTTGACGATATTCTGCTTTGTCGCCTGAACGCCCTTGCGCCCCTGCTTATCAAATTGGTGTACGGCTTCGTGAGAAACTCGGTCGATACCGCTTTCCAAACGGTTGGAAGCGTATTCCTCCGCACTGCTTTCAGGGACATCAACGGAGTGTTCCGCTTTTTCTTTGGTCTGGATAAAGGCGGATTTCATACGCTCGGCGGCAACCGCCGATTTATCAATCGTTTTTATCGTGCCTTTCGCTATATCCCTTGTCTTAATATCCGGCATAGAAAACCTCCTTTCCAAGCGCCCGTGGACGCTTTGAAGTAAAAAAAGAGGGGAAAAGGTATCAACACCTTGCCCCTCAAAGTGCGAGGGCTGAAAAGCCGCTTAAATCAAGGACTTTTTACCCTCTATTTTTCGATTCTGTGCGCCTTTTTCTTGCGTACTCTGCCTGCTGCCTTTTGTATTCGATACCGGCGCATTTCTCACAATACTTTTTCCTGTTGCCACGCTTGATAATGGGAGCGCCGCAGAAAACGCACCTGTCAGGGTGCATTCCAAGTATCTCCGCTTCCAACGCCGGATCTGCCGGAAGCACCGCATTGCGGAAATACCTGCATAAAAGCGAGTAGGAGATACTCTGTACGCAGACGCAGCCTTCCCCCTCATCAAGAAGCAGACAGTTCCCGTCATCATAATTGGCGCACAGCTTCTTTATCAGGGCATTAGCTCGGTATCTCTGCCGCCCCGTCATTTGCGGGAGCATTTGCACCACTGCTTTCTGTTACTTTTTTCGCCACAACGACAATCCTTCCGTTTGTACGGGAGTATTCACAGGTGGAAAGCGTTATCAGCTTGTCGCCGTACTCCGCCGATACGCCCGTGTCGTAAAGGGAAAGCTCCTTGCACTTATCAATATAAGCGTCAAACTCCTCCGGCGACTGAGCGTCCGTAAAGCGGTAATATTTGAAGGCTTCAGGGCTGTCGGTGTAGACAACGGTTTTGAAAACCGCAAGGATTTCATACTCATTTTTCTCTGTCAGGGTGTGAAAGGCAATCGTTTTATGTCCCCGCCAGAAATCCTCGTCCTTGAATTTTTCAAGGTCGGCGAACATCGAGCCGTTGTTCATATGATGACCGTAGATCACTAAATTGTCCGAGGGCTTTAAAACATCGCAGTCCTCCTGCACATACGGGCAGCCGTAAGAACTGTATTCTTTATCAAATCCACGCTTCAAATAGTAGTTCGGATTATCAACCGTCTGCATAACGGGATAATTGATATTCGTATCCTCCATGCAAATCCAGCCGACCAAATCATTGTTTTGACGGTACAGCTCGGTAAGCTCCGGCAGTATCGTCTTATCTTCCGAATAGATGATCGGCTCGACAGGCTCGGTTTCGCTGTCCTCTACGAGCTGTACGAGAGAATCGTACATCTGCTCCTGATGTTCCGCCTCCCTGTAATGGTCGATAATGAAATAGCTGCTGACGCCGAGCAGGACGGTAAACGCTGCCATCAACGCAATACAAATCTTTTTTCTCATTGCCATATCCTTTCTGAAACAAGGGGCGGGAGCTTATGCGCTCTCGCCCGGTTTGGTTGTCATCAGCTTATACAGCTTCGTATTTTTCGGGAATTTATTTGCGAACGGTACAAGGGAGCTGCCCACCTTGATAAGCCCGTGTCCGGCTTCCACATTCGTAATATACGACATCTGAAGGTCGGAGATATTTAAGAGCTTCGCCAGCTCCAGCCTGTCCGTGGAAGCCTGATTGAGCATAATGATAAATTCGGAGTTTGCGAGCATTGTCCTTGCCGTATGGCTCTGCAAAAGGTCGTCCACATTCTGCGTAATACCCGTAGCATAAGCACCGTATTTACGCACACGCTTCCAAAGGGTAAAAAGGAAGTTAGCGGAATACTCGTGCTGGAACAGCAGATAAATCTCATCAATGAAGATGAAGGTATTTCTGCCTTTCGCCCTGTTCTGCGTAATGCGGTTTAAGATGGAGTCGAGAACGACCAGCATACCGATAGGCATAAGCTGTTTGCCGAGGTCTAAAATGTCATAGCAGATCAGGCGGTTATTGGTATCCACATTCGTATGCTTCGCAAAGGTGTTCAAGCTGCCGCTTGTAAACAGCTCGATGGCAAGGGCGATTTCCTGCGCCTCCGGCTCATCTTGTTTAAGAAGCTCCTCCCTGAAATCCTGCAAGGTCGGCACTTCGCCCTGATAGTTATTCTGCTGATAGGTGCGGTACACGCTGGCGGTGCAGCGGTCGATAATGGATTTCTGCTTTGCGCCGAGGTTACTGCCGCCGATGAGCTGCTCGCACAGGGACATAATAAACTCCGACTTCAAAATAACCGGATTCGCCCCGTCGCCGTATTCCTTCGTCATATCCATAGCGTTGATATGATTTTGAGAAGTAGCGGAGATATGGATAACCTCTCCGCCGAGCGCCTTCACAAGCTGTGAATATTCCCGCTCCGGATCAATGATGATAACATCGGAATCCGAGGAAAGAATCACATTCTCGATCTCGCCCTTTGCGGCAAAGGACTTACCGCCGCCCGATACGCCGAGAATAAAGGAATTACCATTGAGAAGCTGCTTGCGGTCGGCGATAATCATATTTTTGCTAATCACATTCTGCCCGTAGTAGATACCATTCTCGTGAAAAATATCCTGCACTCGAAACGGGATAAACACGGCAAGGCTTTCGGTCGTAAGGGTACGGAAGGTATCAATCTTCCGCACGCCAAACGGCATAACCGTATTCAGCCCGTCCACCTGCTGAAATTTCAACACGCCGAACTGACAAAGGTGCTTTCTCGCCGTGGTAAGCAGCGCTTCCGTGTCGTTATCAAGCTGTTCTTTGGAATCCGCCGTATGCACAAAGGTAATCACGGCAAACATCATTCTCTGATCCCTCGTCGTTAAATCATCGAGAAATTCTTTCATTTCCTTTTTCTGCTGTTCCATATCGTAAGGGACAGTCGCCGAAAAGTTATTGTTGGAGTTCTGCCGCCTCTGCCAGTTGGTAATATTCGTCTCAACGCCAAGCAGACGGTTTTCCGCTTCCCGTACCGCTTCGTCTGTCGGCACGGGAACGACATCAATCGACATCATCAGATTGCGGTTGAGATCTGTCAGCTCCGCCACCATACTGTCCTTGATATAGGAAGCATACTCACGCAAAAAAAGGACTCTCCCATAACGGTCGCCCATTTTGAAGTAGTCCTTTTCAAATTCCATTGAATCAGGGCAGATATAGTCCTTGAAGCTGTGTCCCTTTTTGCGGGTTTCCTTTATATCAAAGTGGAAAGAGGATTCCTCGCCCACACGGTAAAAGTCGTGGAAGATACGCAGCCTTTCATCGGTTTCCAGCTCCACGCACTTGCTGCCGAGCCTGCCGAAGTGAGCGATCAAGTCAGCGCCCACACGGGCAAAATAATTCCTTGCGTCCTCAATATTCTTCTTGTTGACGGAAATCGTCATATACTTATCCTGCACGATGGCGTTTGCGCCTGTGGCTTTTTCCAAAAGGATTTTATTATACTCCTCACGGTATTCATCAAGGCTGTCGCCTTTCATCGGAATAAGAATGTTGTTCTCAAAGTCCAGCCGATTTAAACGGCGGTTGTTGATTGTGATTTTTGTCGTTGCTCCGGAGTCGAGGGAATTGAGCAGTTCCGAGTATTCAAGGAACATTGCTTCCTTGTCCTCACGGCTGGCAACAGCGTAGTTAATATCGGAAAATTTATAGGTCTTGGAAAACTTGTCTTTCCCAATCTGAAAGATACCGTCATCATAAATGGCGGTAATGGGGATCACATCCTGAACGCCCTTCGGCACGACAAACTTTTCCTTTTCCTGTTTGCGGAGATTGGTAAGTGTTTTAATCATTCGATTTCATAGCCTCCTTTGCTTTTGCTTCGATACTCGGCTTGAACAGCTCATAGTAGGTATTCGTTGAACGGAAAGAGAGCTTCTTCGGCATTAAAAACTCCGACTTAATCCACGCATAAATGAATTTCTCAGCGGTCATTCCGTTGTATTTGACAAAACCAAGAGCCGCAAAGGGTGCGGCTCCCAAAATGCACATCCACGATACGGTTTCCGTGCCGACATAGGGCTTGAGCAAAAAATAAATGCCCACCGCCACCACGCAGGCACAGGCAGAAAAAATGAACTGCCGCAGTGACAGTCCGAAAAACATCGCTTCTGTGTAATTCCTGATTTCTCTGTTGATTTTGACTTCCATTTAGGAACTCCTTTCTTTCATTTTTTTCGCCTGCCGGATTTCATCGGCGCAGACGCACTCGTCCGAAAGACAAGTAACTTTGCCTTTCCGCCGCCCTCCGTAATACAGGCAGTATCTGCAATCGCAGTCCTCAAGGGTGTAGCCCTTGAATTTGTTGTATATTCGTTTCATTCTGTTCTCCTTAAAGTCCCATCATCTCACGGATAATCCGGTCACTCATTCGCACTGCACCGACCAAGACAAGCATATTAAAGAGCAGCTCGCCGATATATGACCAAACCTGCGTGACTGCCGCCGCATTGGGATCGACCACAGGCGGGGAAGAAGCGAACAGGGAGAAGATAATGCAGGCTAAAACGATCACCGCACCTTCAAGGCACACGGCGCAGTAGCTTTTGATAAACGATTTACCTACATTCTGACTCGGCTCTCCCGCAAAAGTAGAAAGCGGAATCGGGGCAAGCGCCGTATACATATATAACTTAAAAAATCTCCCGTACACCGTCATAATGAGCAGGAATGACATAACCGTAATGAACAAGCCGCCAATGAGCGTAACCGCCCAAAGCGGAATTGACTCGAAAAAGCCGCAGCTTTCTATGGTGTCAATCATTTCCTGCGGCAGAGTGGTCTGCTGTGCGGAAGTAAAGCCTGCGGCGGTCATAATCGTGCCGATTGTACCCTGTACGATATTGAACAGGGCAAGCATTAGCTCCATACCGTAAGTGATACCCGCCTTTGCAAGCGCAAATCGGATAAAGAGCTTGACAGCGTGTTCCGGTTTCTTGACATCGGCAAAGCTGCCGCAGGTTTTGACCACGCCAACCACAAAGAACAGCACTAAAAGCGCAAACCCGATTGCCTGCACCGCACCGTGGATGTCCACGATAACCGTCCATATTCCGCCGCCTTTGAAGCTCTGCGGCGTAGTCGTAATAAGCTGCCATATCTCAGCGAGTTTTTCATTCCAAGTTTCGAGGGCGTTCTGGAGATTCTGAACTACCCAGTTATCACTCAATTTCGTAGCACCTCCTTATAAAGAAAAATGGGGCGTCCCTGAATTGTTTTTCAGGAACGCCCCTGAGCGTCGTTTGCGTAAAGGTTAGCCCGTAATCAGAGTGAGGATTTCTTTAGCGAAAGTAATGATGACGCCGCCCGCCAGCGTCAGAAATCCGTTCGCACGCTGCGAAGGATCGTGGGATTTCAGGGAAAGACCTACCTGAACGATACCAAAGCCGAGCAGGATCAGACCAATCGCACGGATAAAGCCGAAAATGAAATCGGACAGGTTATTGACAACGGTAAGCGGATCGCTTGCGGCAAAAGCCGTTGTAGACATCGCAAAAACAGCGGTCACGCTCAAAACCGCAGCACAGTAATAACGAAAGCCTTTCTTTACCTTTCCGGTCATCGGCAGTTTGCGGGTTTCTTTCTTCTGAGTCTTATGAAAAATGTTCATTCTATTTTCCTCCAATCAATTTGTTAAGTTTTCAAAGTCCTCATCGGACAACAGCTCGTAAGTCGTTTCCGAAAGCTCCATTTCGGGAACGCTGTCGAGATCAACATACAGGGTTTCAATGGTCGCCACATTTTTTGTGACTTCGCCGTGCTGATACACGCCGCCTTTCCCGTCTGCGGTATACGCCACATTCGGGTGCTTCAAAATGGCGTACTTCAAATCCATTACCGGAAGCTCGCCACGGATAAACAAAATGGCGTAGCGGTTGTCGAGCATTCTCACTTCGTCAGGGGTAAGCAGCTCACGACCGGAAATCTGATAATTGGTCGAGTAGCTTCCGCTCCGTCCTTCGCTTTTCCCGTAGGTGTTGGTATCAATCGTTTCCTTGCCTAAAAGCTCGGACACATACTTGTGCGTACTCTGTTCATTGCCGCCGAGATAGAGAAATTCATCGCAGTTGCCTACAATGGATTCCCATTGTTTCTCAAACAACGCCTTTAACTGCGCCAGATTTTGCAGGATAATGGATACCGACACGCCTCTTGAACGCATAACGGAAAGTATCTTGTCAAAATCGTCGGGCAGGCTCACATTAGTGACACCCACATAAAGATGACATCGGAGCAAAAGAAAAGTGCCGCCCGATGAGAGCAGCACTTTACCGGCTGAAAAGGAATTAAGCGGACACAGGCTCGTCATTCTGCACCTCCTCCTTGACGGCGGCGATCCGCTTTTCCATTTTGACTTTTTCCCGCTTCTTTGCGGCGTTCATCACCTCCCCGTGCTTGTAATAGGTGGTCGAGCCGTAATCCACCAGCTTGATCACCCCGATATAGCGGTAGTACACATCAAGCTGCTGGCGCATTACACCATCCACGGCTCTCGGCTCATAGACCACGATCTTCTCCACCAGCATATTGAGAATCTCCGGCGTCAGCTCGGATATATCGCCGTACCGCTCCAAAAGGTCTGCGAAATGCTCTGCATCCGAACGAATTTCCCTCACGGCGGCGGTCTCGCCTTGCAGCTTTTCCTTTTCGGCAAGGATGCTTTCCTGCTCCTGCTGATATTTGCCCAGCAGACGGACAAAGTTGGTTTCGTTGACCTTGCCGGAGATGCTGTCCTCATAGAGCTTGTCTATCAGCCGGTTTACATTCTCCAGCCGCTTGCAGACCCGCTTGTATTGCGTTTCCTTGGTGGTCAGCGTTTTGCCCTCGCTCTTTGCCTTACCCTTTATCAGCAGGTCGATAAGTCGTGCTTTGTTCTTAGTCACGGCAGAAAACAGCTCCTGAATATCCGCCAGCATTGCCGCCGTCAGATCTTCCTCAAAAATCTTGTGCTGGGTGCATTTGTGACTGCCATAGGTGGCATAAGTCCCGCAGACATAGATCATATGCCCGCTGTTTGAGCCGTATTTTCTGCGGCTGAGTGCCTTGCCGCAGTCTGCGCATTTGAGCAGTCCCGAAAAGATATTCAAATCACCGGTCAGCGTCTTTCGGTATTCTCTGCGCTTGACGGCGATCAGCTCGTTTGCCCGTTCCCAAACCTCTCTGGAAACGATAGCCTCGTGCGTGTTCTCCACCGTGATCCACTCCTTTTCATCCGTTTTGAAGTGCTGCTTGGTCTTGAAGATCGTGTCCGACTTGCAGAGAACACAGTCCCCGCAGTACACACGGTTGCGGATCAGCAGTCGAAGCGTATCCGGTCGCCAGATATACTTGGAGTCCTCATCAGGGAACATATGGGACTTGTCCTCGACCCCTCGGATGTGCTGATACCACGACGGCACCGGCACTTTGGTTTCCCGTAGATAATCCCGAATGCGGTAATTGCCCCAGCCCTTGAGCACAAGGTCATAGATCTTCGCTACGATCGGTGCGGTTTCGGGGTCGGGGATCAGGTGATTGTGGTCATTCGGGTCTTTGAGATACCCGAACGGTGCGGCTTTGGCGTGATACTTGCCGTCCTTTGCCCTTGCACGAAAGGCGGCCTTGATCTTCCTTGAAGTATCCCGGCTGTAAAACTCGTTGATGACATTTTTCAGCGCCGCATAATCGGTCGTGTGGCTGTTGACGGTATCAATGCCGTCGTTCAGAGCGATAAACCGCACCTTCTTGGACGGGAAGTAAATCTCCTGATACTGCCCGACAACGATATGGTCACGCCCGAAACGGCTCAGATCCTTGACCACGACCACGCCGATCTTACCGATAGCCACATCATCGATCATCCGCTGAAAGCTCGGCCGTTCAAAATTCAGCCCCGAATACCCGTCATCCACATAAATTTCATAGGGCAAAAGCCCGTTTTCCTGTGCGTAGCGGACGAGCATCGACTTCTGTGTTTCGATGGAAAGGCTCTCGCCCTGCCGCTCATCGTCCTTTGACAGCCTGCAATACAGGGCTGTTGTTTTAAGCTGCTGTGTCATCCTTGTTTCCTCCTGAAATCATCTTGATACCGTCATTGTAATGCGGGTTTGCGGGATTTACGAATGTGTCGGCAGATGACTTCGCTCTGCTCCTGTTATCAAAGATCCAGCCGTAAACCTCTGCCGCAAGCTCCTCCAACGGCTTTTCCCCTACGGGAATACGCTGAATATCGATCAGCGGTCGGTTGCTTTTTCTCATTATCTGCGCCTCCTTTGCGTAAAAAAACAGCCGTCATCGGCTGTCCCTGTTTCTCTGTCGTTTCAGGTACAGAGCGTAATGCTCCAATGCCTTGACGATATATTCTTCCATCTGCCGGTAGGTGGTTTCCGGCTTGAAGTACCGCCGCACTCTGTCCGTCGGTATCTTCAACATCTCCACCTGATTGCCCTTGACTTCGGTCATAATTTCAAATATCCTGTCCATCGTCAGCAAGCCGTCACCGCTCAGCTTCCGCAGCCTGACCGCCTGAGAAAGGGAGGGGGTACAGTCCTCGCTTTCAATGGTTTCCAGCAGCTCCCGCTGTTCTTCGGGCAGTAAATAGGAAAGCTCCACAGCCGGAGTTAGGGCAATGCGCCGCTCATCCACCATATCCAAAAGCGGCTTTTCCAAATAGGTCAGGCGGATATATCGCTGCACCTGTGTGCGGCTGTCCGAAGCGGAATCGGCTACCTGCTGCACGGAGGTCTGCTTCTGCCCAAGTTGGGCAGAAGTTTTCCCTTGGTGCTTCATTGCTTCCAGCTTCATCCTGTAGGCAAACCCCTTTTCGGAGGGCAGAAGTCCCTCTCGCTGGAGGTTGGCGTCTACCATAAAAATGACCGCTTCCTCCCGTGTCAGCTCACGAACGATGGCAGGGACGGCTTCAAGCCCCGCCTTGTGAGCGGCATAGACCCGTCTGTGTCCCGACAGGATCTCATATTTCTCTCCTATCGGGCGGACGACGATCGGTATCAGAATGCCGCTTTCCTTTATGCTCTCGGTCAGCATTTCCATTGCGGTATCGTCCTGCACCCGAAAAGGGTTATCCGCAAAGGGAACGCAGTCAGAGAGCCGAATCGTTGTCATATCCATTATCTTTCCCATCCTTTCGCTTTCCGTTTTCTCGCTTCCTTTTCATGCTGCGCCAACTGCTGCAACACTTCGGGCGGTATCTTCGAGATCACCCGTTCAAGCTCCCGCTGCTTTTGGTTCAGCTCATATATTTTGCGGTTGGCCTCCTTCAGCTCCTGCTCCTGTGCGTAGTTCCTGCTGCGGTAGCCGGAAACAATATCACGCTCGCTGTCCAGCTCACGCTCCAAATAGGCGATGTGCTTATCGGTGCTTTGAAGCTGCACCTTGAGCTGCGCCATTTCCGGCGCATACCTGCCGATAAGGGCAATGGCAGCGTCCTTCTTCTTGGCGTTGTTCAGCAGCCCGATGTCGTTGATCGCACCGCAGATCTCGCCGTAATGGTCGTAAAGCTCACCGGCGACCTTGAACATAAAGGGCGGGATATGCTTTCGGTGCGTGAGCCTTGCCGGTGTTCCTCTGGTGATGTCGGGGTATTTTTCGTGCATATACGCATAGAATTTGTCCTGCCAATTCATCAGTCCCTTCGGCCCGCCAATGATCTCCTTGGAGGACAGTCTGCCTTTTTTCGTGATGGGGACAAAGCAAAGGTGCATATGGGGAGTTGCCTCATCCAAATGCACCACAGCCGAAATGATATTCTCTTTTCCGAAGCTGTCCTCAAAGAAGCGGTAGGCATAATCGAAATATTCCCTCTGCTCCTCAACGGTTTTTCCTTTCAGCCAGTCCGGTGTGCCGCCCACGAAGCAGTCCTGCATAACCACGCTGTCCTTCCGGCGCTTTGCGCCGACAGACTCGATCCTGTCCAAGACAGCCTTGCGGTATTTTGATGGCGGCTCAATGATGTGATAGTTCTGATGTGTCCTCGACGGGTCTATGTCGGGGTTGCTTTTGTACTCGGCTTTCAGTCGCTCGTGGTGATTGCCTATTCTTCCGACCGAATCGAGCTTGCGCTTTTCGATGCGCATAATCGCATAATTTGCCACGGTGAAAATCTCCTTTCTTCTGTTTCCAAGGAAGGATGTAAGAATGCACAATGTATCGTTGCGGCATCCCGACCTTCCTTTTTTCGGGTGGTTCTTCTATCGGGGATTGGCGAGGGGCGGAGGTGCGTCAGTACACAGCAAGCTGCCTTGTGAAGATGCCGGTTTGCTTTGTTCGCTGCCTCGCTCACAAACCAAACCGCCATCCGCCGTCAGTGTGTGCTGCTCGCTTTCAGGCGGCTCGCAGCACAACCGCCGACGCACCGGAAAAATCTCTGATTTTTCCTTCCGGCGAGCTTGTTGTGTAACCCACTACACCTTGCATACAAGGTGGTGGGCAAGGCGTTCCCCCTTGACTCCCTAAAAGCGGCGCTTCGGCGTGAAAAAGGACTGTGCCTACTCTCCGGCACAGCCCCTTTTCGCACCATCCCCGCCGCACGGCAAAGACCAAAACCACTGCGCTCCCTGCTTCACCGACTGTATCGCAAGGAGCGCCTTGGCTTTCTTTGCCGTACTCTCGCTGACACCGGCAAGCAGCATCCGGTCGATGATCTCCCGCTGTGCTTTCGGCCCGTTAGCGAGAAGCTGAGACAGAATGTCCTTTGCCTGCTGCATTTGCGTGTCGGGTCTGCCGACAGCGGCAAACACATTGCCGAGGACTTCATCGGCGGTCTTGGCGGTTTCCTCCAGCCATTCGACCTTGCCGTCACTCACCGAAAAGACGATGGCATTCCCCGTCGGCGCAAGGTTGCTCTTGACCTGCGCCAGTATCCGCTCATCGGGTCTGTCCTTGTCGGTACGCCCGATGAGCAGGGCGCTTCTTGCGGCGGCAATGATGTCCACCGAGCCGACGCTGCGGTTGATGGCTTTCTGACCGATGGCCTTGTTCATATGGTGAACGATGAGAATAGCACACCGCTGCTCCTTGGCAAGCTCAATGAGCGGACGGAACTGCCGCCGTATCTCGTTTGCCGTGTTGATCCTCGTTTCCTCTCCGATATATGCTGACAGAGGGTCAAGGACGATGAGCTTGGCATTTGTTTTGCGGACAGCCTCCAGCAGACGCTCGTCGGAAAAGCTCAGGTATTTTTCCTTCTCGCTGATGAAGATCAGTCTGTTCGGGTCGCCTCCTGCCTTGACAAAGCGGGGCACGATGGTATCGTCTGCGTCGTCCTCAGAGGACTGGTAGATGATATTGACTGGCTCCTGGCCGCTGCCATCCGTGAACGGCATCGGCTCGCCCCGGCTGAGCATTGCGGCGAGGTTCAGCACAAAGGTGCTCTTTCCGTCGCCGGAATCGCCCTGCAAGACCGTTACCTTGCCGTAGGGGATATACGGATACCACAGCCACTCCACCTCCTTGATCTCCACATCACTTGCCTTGATAAGCTCCAGCTTCATTTTCGTTTTCTCTCCTTTCTCAAAAAATGCGGGCAATCGATCACCAGCACCCGGAAGCTCTGCTTGCATAAGTGCTGACACTTCCGGCACAGCTCATTGTAGGTGATCCGGTTTCGTTCGTTCAGAAACAGCGCCCATTCCTGTTTCCGCTTCTTGCTCATTCGTGGCACATTTGCCGCCTCCTTTCATTTTTCACCCAAGCCGCAGGGCGTGGGTATGTATTTCCGCTTTGAAAAGCGAAACGCCCGGCGTTTCCGTCAGGCGTTCGTTTTGGCATTGTTTCGGGGCGATTTTTGCCCATTTTCTTTGCTGTGCGGCGTTTTCAAAAGCAGGGGGATATGCAGATACTGCCTTGCCGGTTTCGGGGAAAGCGCCTGTTTTCGGGCGCAAAAAAGCACCCATTTCCATTGCTGAAAACAGGTGCAGTCCGCTATGTTATTCAGTTGTCGCTACCTGCACAGGCGCAAGAGCAGCTCGTCCAAGTCCTCCGTGGGTTTATCCTCTGCCAGCAGAGCGTTGCGCCATTCCACCAGCGCACGGATGATAAGCCGCAGCTCGAAATCATTTACCTTGATTTTTATCTTCTTCATAGACATACTCCCTCATCACGACCTCCTCTGCACGGCTGCGGATGTTGTTCATCCGTCCGACCCACTGCATCATATCCTCGGCCTTGAGCTGCTCGGTCACGCCCTCTCGCTCGGCATACTGCCTGACCAGCCGGAAGAACATCGCCTCGCACTCCTCGTCCACGCTGTGCAGGTACTCGTTCAGCGTTCCGCTTGTCCGCAGGCTCGTCAACAGCGCACGGCGGCATTTCCGCAAATGCCTGAGCTTTGCTCTGCCAAAGCGTCCCAAGTCGTAACTCTTTTCTTCGGGCAGCTTCAGGTCGGGAAGGTAGTAGTCCCCGCAGAGCGTATAGCTGATCCCTGTCCGCTCGTCTGTGATGTGCTTTTCCAGTTCCATAAAAAAATCCCTCCGTTTCAGGTACATTGTACCCGATAGGAGGGATGTGTGCGAATGTGTCAGACGGACGCAGTTGTTGAATACAGCAACCCGGAATCTGTCTAATTCAATTCAAGCAGAGCCTTTTCATTGCAATGCTCCTTTCTTTATCAATTATAAGGACAAATTAGTTCGCTTCTTTGATATACCCATTCTCAAACACATTGTCAAAGTTCTGATCCATCCAAGACCCAGACCGAACAATTACTTTCACGGTTGAGTTGGTTTGTATAAATGAAGTTGTATCAAACGAATCAAGTTGCACTTCTTCCGGAACAGTAATCTCGGTAAGCCCTCCGTTGGCAAAAGCGAATTTTCCTATATTTTTCAAGGACTTAGGAAGTGTGACCGTGTTCAAGCACACACATTCATAAAACGCATATTCACCGATTGTCTCAACCCCATCAGGAAAAATCACGGTATTAAGAGACTCGCATCCGTCAAAAGCGTATTCTTGTATATCCTTTGTCGCCTCGCCAAGAACAACTTTTTTAAGTTTGCTACAATCCTGAAATGCTGCTTCTCCGATCGTAACCACAGAAGCAGGTATATTGATTTCTTCAAGAGCCTCGCACAGCCAAAAATCCATATTGCCAATTTTATTGAGCCCGGTTGGTAATGTCACCGATTTTATTTTTTTTGCGCCGGCAAATACGCCATTTAGTGAGATGTCATTGTTATTCGAAAAAGAAACTGTTTCTACAGCATTATCTTTTCCTATAAAAATCGATCCGCCAAATCCTTCGCAACGTTCCGGAATAACCAATTCCTTCGCTCGGCATCCTTCTTCTGTTAATCCAACAATAAGATTGCCATCCCATTCAAAATTACTTTCCGCCCCCTGAGCAACAACGTCATTTGAGTTATCTTTTTTTGTGTTTCCCTCTCCGCAAGCCGAGAGACTTAATACGACGACAGCGCATATGATTAAGCTAATAATTCTTTTCATTTTGTACCTCCGTTAACCCTTAAACCCCAAAGCCATCATTACTGCTATTGCAGCGATAATTGGGATAATATACATTAGTAGTTTTAATGGACTTGAACCAATATCAGATTCCGAAAAAACTTTGCCGTTATCGTAGTAGAGAGTAATTTTCAAAGGTGGCATACTATTTGAAGTCACAACCTTTTTTGTGTGCAATCCATTAAACTCGTATTCGTATGTGGCTACATAATTTCTTGCACCAGAGCTCTTATCATAATAGTGGCATTTTACCTGCGTTGCAGAAAGAACATTCCCTTTTGCTTTAGCCTCTGCTATTTTTTTCTCGCCTCTTGAAAAAATGATTCCCTTTTTATATAAAACGATTTCAATAGCAAAAACAACAATGGCAGTAAAAACTCCTATCCAGACAGCCGGGTCATACGCCAGCAACTGTTCCCACGCTTCTTTTAGCCCAATCTGGTCATTCATATAACTCACCCTCTTTTATTTCACAAACAATTTTGATTTGTCGTACTTGTTAAAGAATATTATACCATAATTGACCGCCCATTTGAAGCCCTGAAAATACCGATAAATTCAAGGTTGTTCAATATATAAGGCTATGCAAAACTTATATAAAATCGGGCGGTTAGTAACAAAATAGTAACAGATTTTCAGGCTTTATACAAGCTGATTCACCCTTGCCTGTACAGCGTCATAATCATAGCCCGCCGCCGTTAGCCTGTTCTTTCTGTCCTGCCCGTTGCCCCAATCACCCCGGATCACTTCACGGGCAATTTCATCAACGGATTTCTTTGCCGGGGTGGAAGAAACAGCCTGCCCCTGTTCCGTGGTGATAAAGGCATCGAAGCCCGCCGCTTTGATTTTAGCAAGCATATTTTCAGCGTTGGCTTTCACGCTGTAAGCCCCAACCTGAATTTTGTAATAGCCGCCAGCCTGCACCATGTAAGTATCAAATCCGGCTGCCTTGATTTTTTCAAGCTGCCTGTCAGCGTTTTCTTTGTTCTTGAAAGCCCCCGCCTGCACCCGGTACAGCGCCCCATCCGTAGAAGGGGTGGAAGCACCGCCGCCAAGCTGCGCCGTTACCTTTGCGGCAAGATCGCCAAGGCGGGAATACAGCCAATCACCGGGGCAAGCTTTGTTGGCAAACCACCTGTGAACGGTAAGCACCATTTCACCCGCTTTCGGCTCATAGGCAAGGGTCTTATTCTTGTCGCCAAACCAAAGCAGCTTATTTTTCCCGTTGCGGCGGCAAATATCCACGCAAAGTTTGATAAGCGACTGATAAACCGCATCCGTCATAGTGTAGGGGTGTTCCTTGTCGGAAGCACATTCAATCGTAACTGCCCGCTGATCGTTGGCATTGCTGGAAGAACACCAAGAACGGTTTCCCTCGTCCACGCAAAGGGCAATCTGCCCATCTTTGCCAATACCATAGTTACAGCTTGCTTCACGGTCAGGGCTTGTAAAACAGCCACAAATACTTGAAGCGGAAAGCTGCCCCACAACGCAATGCGGGGTGATCCGGTCAATGGCATGGGTGCGCTTCCCCGAATGGTTCGGGGAAAGCAGCGTATAAGATACTAAGCTTGAATTACTCATTTTACATCATCCTTTCTTTTCGGTTCAGTATAAGTCATAGCCTGTTCACTGTCACCCGTTCCTGCGGTTGTCGGATCAACCACAATACCAAGAATGGTAAGGACGGCAAACAGCGCATTTACCACATCAAGCAGCTTGTTCCCAAGATCGCCCAAATCCAGCGTAAAGCCGAAAACAGCCGCCACAACCTGTACCAGAAGCAGAATCGCCGGAATAAGTGCAACCCAAAAAGCCTTGTTCTTAAACCTTACAATCCAGTTAATGTTGTTCATAAAATTCACCCTTTCTTTTTCAAATGTAATTCGTCAATTTCTTCCTTCATTTTGGTAATCATTCCATTCCCGCCCAATTCGTGATATGCTTCATACATTTCACAAAAATTTTCATAGGCGTAAGAAGGGATTGAACCTAAAATTGTGTACTTATCGTGGTATTCGATAAGCTGAACCCTAAGTAAAAGCATTGTGCCTTTACTGTTTGCGTCCCTGTCCTTTTTCTGCTTTTGTAGAAGCCAAACAATATACCCCATCAATGCAGTTAAGACAATGGGAAGGGCGATGGAATAGGTTTCCATCAGAATTTTTTCCATCGGGTATCACCGCCTTTCTATAACTCAAAAACCCCTATACAGGGCTTCATATAAGCCCCATATAAGGGTTTTAAGCTATCACTTGAATATTTTACTGTTCGTACACTTCCCAGCCGTAAACGCCCGGTTCCCATACGTTGCCGTCAACCGTGGAAATCCAAAGCTGATCCTTATGGAAAACGACATCCCCGGTTTTGTAAGCGTCATGCGCCCCAAGGGGTTGTGTCCAAATCGGCGTTCCCGTATCAGTGAACCCGACTGCCTTATATAATGCGGGGACAATATCGGGTGTGTTCTGTGCTTCCGAAGTATGCGCCTGAACAACCCTGTAAAGCTGCGTTTCCCCATCTGCGTTCACACCGTATTTGAACATTTCACCCACGGCATAGGCTTTGGGGTACTGCCATTCGGGGTACAGATCGGCAACTTCCATTGCCTTGTCATCGTCAAGTTCGGCTGCCTGAACTTGCATCTGCATGAGGCGGTTCATCTGCTTTGCCAGTAAAATTTTATCTGCCATTATTCATTCACCCCCAACATCGTATTCACCAAAGAATTCAATTCCTGATTCATTGCTGCCTGCTGTAAAATGAATTCATCTTTGGTGTACTGAACCATGTTGAATTCAAAACCCTTGAATTCGTTTTCTTCACCCACATTTTCAGAAACTTCCTGAATGTTGGTGTGCTGCCAAACGCTGAAATCATCAATCACAATGCTTTCGGGCTTGACAGTGCTTCTTACTTTTCCGTAATCAACCATTGTTACGCCGCCTTTCTTTTAGATTTTATGACTTCCAAATAATACCTATCGGCATCCGGCTGGATCGGTGCAAGATACTTTTTCTGTAAGCGGTAACTATCGCAATGCTTTAACCACCCCTTATAAGAATTCACGGAACACCATTCAGAATAATTCATCATCTGCCCGGTTTCCGTCTTTTTCCTGATTGCAACCATCTTTGCTTTGAATTTCTTGCAGCTTGATTTTCTCAAAAGCGTGTAATTCAAAAATGTTCGATACCCCACAAAATCTACACCCCGCACATAAGAAGGAAATACTTGCCAATTCCCCTTGATAGTCAGTTTCAAATTCTGCCGGAAATAAGCATCAATTTCTTCCTTCAATCGGTGAAGTTCTGCTTTGTCAGCACCGAAGATCACAATATCATCCATATACCGGAAATAGTGTTTCACCCGCTTTTCTTCCTTGATCCAGTGATCGAACCCCGAAAGATAGAAGTTACCGCAATATTGGGAAAGGTAATTTCCTATCGGTATGCCTGTTTCAGAATCAATATCTTCATTAAGCAGCCAAATATCACGCATATCTTCAATTTTAGCGGTGCAAATGCTATCTATGATTTCATCCAACAACCAAAGCAATTCAGCATCTTTGAGCAATCTCCTAAACTTCTGTTTCAAAATATCGTGATTGATAGAAGGGTAAAACTTTCTTACATCAAGCTTCAAACAATACTGACAGCCGGGAACGTCCTTTTGCATAGCGTCCCTTACGTCATTTAACGCTGCGTGAATTCCACGGTCAGGGATTGCTGAATAGGTGTTCTTTGTCATATACCGCAATAGATACGGTTCAATGACTTGCAGAATCGCCCATTGACAAATACGATCCGGGAAGTATGGCAATTTGAAAATTTCCCGTTCCTTTCCGTTTTCCCGCTTGATGAATTTTTCATATTGGGAAGTTTGGTAGGTATGGTTGATAAGCATTTCCTGAAGCCGTGTCAAATAGCCGTCAACATCCGCTTCAACCTCTTTTACTTCCTCATACCAGCCTTTTCCCTTCTTTGCGTTTTGGTGGGCTTTGCGTAGGTTATCCATCGAACAAATCTGTTCATATAGATTTCCATATCGCTTCATTTGTCGAATGTTCCCTTTGTATGCACATTAAGCCGAATCTTCAACCTTTGAAAATAAACTTTCAAAGTCTACCAATACAGCCCAATTTTATTTTTAACTTCCCCCTTTCGGGGGCTGTCTGTTCCGCCGAGCGGCGGGGCGATTCAGGAATACAGAGATTTATTTGAAACAGCCTATGGGGTAGTAAAACGCTACCCCATAGGCTGAATCGTGCATTTACTAACTGCCTGCTGATATTCCGATTGCGATTAGAAGAAGCATTATTCAGATTCCAATAGAAGCTGCTGCATTTAGAACCATTATTCCATTTACTGCCTAATTTAGCTACCTGCTATATGGTTTCTTTTTTCTGCTTTCTCCCCTATATCGGTGAGTAAACAACAAAACTCCCTGAATCCCCCATATTTTCAATTTTTCAATAATTATTGAACGGTTTTAGGCTGCCTGCGGTACATACACCAACCGCCCGCCGACATCCCGACTGCGACTAGAAGAAGCACTACTCAGACCCCAACAGAAGCCGCCGCACTTAGAACCATCAGTCCACCTACCGCCCAATCTAGCCACCCGCCAGCCAGAATAACGATTCCAAAAGTAATCGCCAACGGGAAGGGAAGAATTACCGGAAACTTCACCTGTAATGAACATCCAATCAAAATCTTCCGAATAGCAGAAAGCGGAAATGTACCCTTCACCATAGCAAGGGTGAAGGTTGGTGTTGACATACGGGGAACTTCCTGTATCGTCTACAAACCCGTGATCCGCAACATACAGATCACCATATTCACCGCTGAAATCTTCCGTGTTCGTCCAATCGGAAGGGTTCTGTTCATTCATACCATCAACCCAAGTCCAAATATTAGCCCAAAAGTTTTCTTCACCACGATAAGATACAATATTAAAGCCCCCATCGTTAGTGACAGAACCGGAAGCATTACCAAGGCTAACGGTTGCCCCGGTGTTTTCTGCCATATTATTGGTTGCATCGTCCGTTTTACCACTCACACCACTTCCGATTTTAGACTGCATATCAAAGGACGCATATTCAATCAGCATCAGAATTTGAGTTGCGCCCACGGTTGCGGCATAAGACTGTTCCCAACCTGTACCACGATTCCGGGCAATAATACGGGCATTTCCCCTTGTAAGGTTCTGTGTCTTTCCAGACATAGGCTTTGCATTAGCAATGCTGGACAACTTATCACCTGTACCAACTGCACTTGTGAAAGAAGCTACCTGTGCATCATCCAAAATGTAAGCCCCTCCCGTTCCTGCGGAAGCGTCCCAAAGGCAACCTTCAAAGGCTGCAAGGTAAATCTTTTCAAGCTGTCTGCCGTTGGAAATGAACGCCGGGTGAAGCTTGAATCCAGCCTTTGCAACGGGGGAAACATAGTAGCGTACTTTTCGGGTGATCTGTCCTTTTGCTGTATTCTCCACAAGCAGCGGAACGACCTTGTAATAAAACTTAGGCTGTTCAACCATCGTTTGAACAATCGTACCGCTTGCAAACTGCAAGGAAGTATCAGGTTCTTCCACATCTTCCGGGTTGCGGTCAATCGCCTGTGTAAGCTTACCTGTGGTGGAAAATCCCGCTTCACCGTAGTAGGCGGCAACTCTGCCATCATCGGTTACGTTGCAGCGTTTACGCCCGCCAAAGCAAGGAATATCGTCAAAACCTTCCCCCGGTGTACGGTTTACGGCTGCCGCAAGGCGGGTGAATTTTTTATTTACAAAATCCACTTCCACACCGAAAATATCATCATCGGTATAGCCCACAAACGCCTGCAAATCGGAAATCTGCTTCTGCAATTCCTGAATATCTCCGATTGTGGCAACCGCCGCCTGATCCACTTCAAGGGAAACGCTGTCAGCGTTGCCAACCGTAGTTACAAGCTGCACATAAGCACCCGACACGGTAACGCCGTTATATGGCGGCATATAGCAGTTGCCGGAAGTTTCGATTGTAACAGCGTACAGGATTTCCCCTTCATCGGGATCAACGGCATATAAGCCCAAAGTACGCATATAATAACCCGCTGTCAAATCCGTATTGGTGAACGCTGCTTCAACCTTGATTGCAACATCGTTTGTCCGGGTGACTTTGGAAATAAGGGAAGTCTGCTTCACACCCGTTAAGGCGGTCAGTGCTTCAAGCTGCGAAAGCTGATACTGTGTGCTTGAAGTGCTGATTTTTGTGAAGTCAATGTTTCCTTCCCCGGCAATCATCTTTGCAATCAAAGCCTGTCCTTTGTTGGTGATAACCAACTTTGAAAATTCTGCCATGTCATTTCATCCTTTCTATTCTTCATCATTTATTCCAATGATTTCAGTAACAACCGCACCTGAACCAAGTGAATTTGTCCCGTCTATGTTGAACTGTTCATTGAAATCATTTGTGATTGTCACGCTTACCGCATTTACAATACCGCCGCCGTGACTTGCTGAACCGTTTGCCGTTATGGTTTCCTTGCTGTCATTGGTAATAAAATAAGCGGCTGCACCACTAAGCGCACCGCCTACATTTGCTTTACCTGTGATTGTATGTTCTGCCTGTTCGTCATTCGTAATAACGAAAAATTCAATGGCGCAAATGCCACCGCCCCAAAGGGCAACACCATCTGCATCACATGGGATTTTGTTCACCGAATCCACAACCATATTACAGGGAAGCATGGTTTCGATAATGTGTTCCAGTTCTTCAACCTGTCCGAACAGTTCAAGGTTGGTTTCAATCCCGATTTTGTAATACAGAAAATCTTTTGTGATCTCAAAATTTGAATCACCGCAAAGAGCAATCAGCTTTGAAATCAGGGCTTTCAAGGTGTACGGGATTTCCGTAAACCACCTTGATTGTACCCTTGCCCGCCTGCTTTCAAGGGTATCTTCTTTTGATGGAAGAATATTCAAAATCTTTTCAAATCTTGAAATACCGTATTCATCGGCGGTTGCTATAAATTCATTGTATAAAACCCTGTCAGAAGCTTCCCAAATAAGCCTGAATTCGGGGTTTTCTGCTTCCAGTGCGGCAACGGTTTCCTGATTGTATTCCTGTAAGTATGGGGGCAAATAAGATACAAGGTCAACTTCTCTAATCATCCGCTTGCCCCCTCATATACGGGAACTTCATATTTCCCCAAAGTCAGGTTGTCGGCTGCACCGTTGATTGTTGTACCGTTTATATCCACAATGCCCTTAATGCCAAGAAGCCTTGTTTCAATTTGGCTAATACGAACAATCAAGTGATCTTCATCCGCCCAAGTCTTTCTAAGTTCAAGCAAATAATTTTTAATCACTTCATCAATGGAAGTCTGCAAATTCGACCAGCTATAACCCACATCAAAGGTGATTGTGGTTTTCACGGTAATTTCAACCGCTTCCGCACTTACTACATTCACCACATGACCGATAGGCGCAAGCCCGTAGCCTTCCCCGGTGTATTCATCGGGATCAAGCGTTTCCTTCACCAAATTAAGCAGCGTTTCATTTGCCACATCAAAATTTGAATTCAGGATCGTTATAAGTACCGTTCCCCCGGTTGTCAGCTTCAAATCCTTTGCCGCCGTATATACCGCCGTAATCCATGACTGGACGGCAGCGGGAAGGGAAGATAAGCCAGTTTCATACCAAGACCGCACCGCTTCATTTGGGATCATGGAAGCGGGGGAAATATCCCCGTTCCAAACTCTTGTTACCTTTGTGCTGCCAACACCGGGAATGGCGTTGGTTTTGTTGATATAATCCGCCCGGTTTCCCCCGAAAGCCTTTTCTTCAAAAGAAGCAAAGTAGCGATCCCGCAAGACCTCTGTATCTTCTTCATCCTCACCGGGAATAAGAATTTCAGTCAGCGTTGCAGTTTCCAGCCCGTCAATGTATTCAATCGGGATCATCTGCCCCAAATACTGATTTCCGATTATGCCGGGTGTTTCACATTGGACTTCATAGCCCCCTTCACCGTCCGTTGCTTCCCTCAAAACAACATAGTTCATAGTACCGATATTGAATCGCTTCCCAATCACATCAATGTTTTCAGGGGTGAACACACCACGCAAGATTGCGTTGGTTGCCGGATCGGGGGTGATACCTCTTTCCTTGCAGCGCAAAATCAGAAATTCCCTTGAAGCGGTGTCCCCGTATGCTTCCCGTAAAATGGTATCAAGTTCAATGTATAAAATCTGAAATTCAATGGCGGTTGGTGAATGGGTGTCGAAAATGACCGCACCTTCCCGCTTATCAAATTTATCATCCACACGGGCAAGCATCCGTTCAAGGATAACTTCATAGGTTTGATCCTCGTACATTAAAAATTCACCGTCCTTTCTGCTTGCACATCTCCGAAAATGGTATGCGCTGTAAAGGACACATGAATCACGCCTTTTTGCGGAAGGTCAAATTCAAAGTTATCAACACTTTCAATCCGTTCATCCCAAAGCAAGGCTTCTGTGATCCTGCGCTCCAATTCGGGGCATACATAGGAAATTGGTTCTCCGTATAAATCAAGCGTTTCAATCCCGTAATTCCAACTATACATGATATATTGATAGCGTTCTGTTTGAAGGATTTTGAAAATCGCCTGTTTCATAGCGTCAAGCCCATCTGTATAACCACGAATCGAACCCGTGTCCAAATTCATTTTGTAAGTGTAGGTTGGTTGTTCTTCAAGTTCAAAGTCATGTTCAAGAAATCCTGTAATTGAAGGAATCATCCGATTCTATCCACCACAACATATTTTTGCCCGCCTTGCTGCCTGATAAGGATAACTTCATCACCGACAACCAACCCATTATGAACAGTGATTGATTTCCTTCCGCTTATGGCGTGATTATGGGAAGCAAAGGAAGATTCCCCACTTCCGCCTGATCTGTTTTCCGTGTTCCAACTTACCGTTACATTCGTTGTAAAATCGGTAACATTGCGGGTAAGGACAAGCTGCGCTGCCCCAAGGGTGAATTTCTGATCCACCAATATCTGCAACGGGGAAGCACTTGTCACCTTTCCAAAGCAGACTTCAACGGGCTTTTCTGCCTTTACCGCCTTGCTTGCCGCTTTTTTAATCGCTCTTGTTAATTCGGTTGCATCAGGCAACGAACTCACCCCCTCTAAGTGTCAAATCCATAAAGTGTTCATCAAGATTGAACTTGTGTGTAACTTTTTCAACCAGCATGAAATTTTTCAGCTTCATATCACCCAAATCAAGGTTGACAACCACCATGCTTCCGGCTCTCACACGGGTATCACCTAAAGCATTGGTGATCTTCAAGTTACGGGTTTTCTTATTGTAAAGCTGCAAAAGGGCATCGGCTTTTGCCTGTCCGTTTTCACCCTTTGACAGCGTATCAAAATATTGCAAAATACCCCATTCGTTGATATGGCTGCCATCCTGTGCAATGTAAACTTCACGCTTTCCGGTTTCCTCATTGTCATAAGTCAGCTTCACTTTATTGTAGGTGTCGCTGTCAATGCTGGAAGTGTAGTCAAAGTTTTCCCCGGTTTCTTCATCAATCATCAGATACCCGGAAGCATTGTCCCCAACATACATATTCCCAAGGAATTTCAGGGTAAGCTTTCCAAAATCATCATACAGAATGAACATATTCCCGTTGTTCTGCAATTCCAAATCAAGGGCATTTTCTATCATATCGAAAAGGGAAGTGTTATCCTCAACCCTTGAAGCAATTACAAACGGGGTATCTTCAATAACCCCCACATTCAGGGAAAAATCTGCTGCAATCATCTTGATAAATTGCGCTGCGGTTTTATTCTCATAAACATAGGTATCTTTGTTGTTCAGGTAACGCAACTGATCGTAGGCGGTAACAGTGATAATCTGATCCTTATCCCGCCTTTTGCTGAATACGAACCCAAAGAAAATCCCTTTGCCGTCCACTTTTAGGCGTACTGCTGCACCCTCTTGAAAATTGATTATGCTGTCCTTTACAACCTTGAAGGTCAGCTTTCCGGGGGTGCTTCTTCTTTCCGTAGTCCATTCGATCCCTTCTTCCACAATCGGCAAATATGCCTTGCTGTCGGAAGGATCGGCAATCAAAAGTTCAACATTCATTGAAGCACCCCCTTTAAGCTGCCGGGATGGTAAGTACCTGACCGGGATAAATTAGATTTGGATTTCCACCGATAACACCCCGGTTAGCGTCATAGATCACCGTGTATTTTGCACCGTTCCCATAGAAACGCTTTGCAATGTTCCAAAGGCAATCACCCCTTACCACCGTGTAAGTTTGGGAAGCAGCTGGGGCGGGGCTTGTTTCCGCCGCCCTTGTCGGCTGCACCGTTGCTTTGGGCTTTGAAGCCTGAATTTTAATATTTACCGTCTTTGTGCCGTATTCCCGATACTGCTTCAAGGAAATCTTCACTTTCAGATCAAAGCCATTCTTTGAATCTTCTGTGATTTTGTAATCTTCCATTGAAACTTTGATATTCGTGGAAAACAACACTTTGCCATTCGGCATTGTCCTTGACACAAGGAATTGGAAGGGCTGTTTGGAAGTTTTCAGCCCTTCAAAGTAATCAAGGAAATAAGAAGCCCCCTGAAAGCCTGACTTATAGACTGCATAGGGCTGTTTCACCTGTGGGATTTCACATTCAAATTCAATATCCGTAAGTGCTGCGGTTTTCAGAATGTTAATTTCCCCTTCATTTATCAGCGTTACCGTATCATTGGCATTGTTGATTTTGATTTCAAGCTTCTGCGGGGTGACGGGAAGCAAGCACTTCTTCAAGTAAAAATCATATCCACTTTTCATCATGTATGCACCCCTTCCGCCATGCTATCAATCGCTTCATTTACACCTTCTGTCAGCCCGGAAATAACGCCGTCCAAATCCATTCCGTTAGAAATGTTGTTCTGCATACCGGACATATCAACGCTAATTTCAGCGGTTGTAAATCGGTTCACCGCTTCCTGCTCTGCAATATCACGAAGATACTTCAAATCTTCTTCTGTAATATCCATGCTGTCAGCGATTGCTCCGGTGTTCCCGGCAATATCATCCACACCGCTTCCGATACCACCAAGCCCGCCTAAATCGCTGCCGTATCCGCTAAGATCGGCATAGTCACCAGCACCCGGAACATTGGTATCAAACAGGGAAGAAGGATCGAAGTTTGCAATGCTTTCATCTATCCCTTCACCGAACGAATACCCCGCATCCCATGCGCTGGAATACTCAAATCTATCTAAATGCAAATCTTCCGCATTTAGCTTTGCCATGATTTCTTCCCCTTGTCCGAAGGTGGAATCGACCCACCCACCAAGGGAATCACGCCAACCTTGAACAGCCCCCGCAAGGTTTGAACCAAAGATTGTGTCAATGGCACTTGCCAAAGACTGCAACAGCGAAAGGACAGTATCAACCAAATCAAAAAACAATCTTGCGATTGCCCCAACCGGATCATTGAACACATTCCCAAAGAAGTTTGCAAATGCGGCAATGAAATTCCAAAGTACCACGAAAATATCAATGACAAAGTTAATCAGGGCAACGAACAGATTTCCAATGAACGCTGCCGCCACCATGAACACCCCGCAAATGATACCAGTTGCAGAAACGGAAGTCCCGGCAAATTTATTCACCGCCGCAACCGCCGCATAAAATAGGGCAATCAGGGCGATAATCAAAATGATAATCCAAACAATGGGACAAGCGTACATTGCAGCGTTTAAGCCATATTGCGCCGTTGTCTGCGCCCATGTTGCGCCAGTCACAAGCATTGTTGCCGCTGCCAATATTCCTTTTGCGACTGCAACAACCCCTTGAACCGCTGCAAGAGCAAGTTCAGCCCCTCTTACAAGCATCAGCCGCCCATAATACACTAACAATGCGGCTGCAACCCCATAAATGATAGGGGATAACCAAGACCAATTGTCTGCAATCATTGTCCCAACAGAAGCAATTAGGTTGAAGATTTCAACCACGATACCCGCCACCATTGAAAGGGCTTCAATCGCACCATTTATAAAGGTTTGGAACGCCTCACTGTTCGCTACATCGTTCAACCTTTGAAGTACGGGCTGAAACGCCATCAAAGCGGTATTCTGAAAAGAAGTCCAAATCTGCGAAAAGGTTTTAGGCATCGCTTCAAATTTGGCGTTGGTTTCATCTGCCGCCGCAAACATGGCGTTCTTGACGATTTCAGCGGTGATTTCACCTTCCGCCGCCATATCTTTAAGCTGCCCTTTTGGAACTTCCATGTAATCAACAATCGCCTGAATGATATTCGGGGCTTGTTCAAGGATTGAATTATATTCTTCACCACGAAGAACACCCGAACCCATAGCCTGTGTAAGCTGCAACATGGCGGCTTCAATGCCTGCCGTTTCTGTACCGGCAATGGTAAATTGCTTGTTCAACTGTTCAGTAAATGCAATGATTTCTTCTGAACTGCTGAAAGCATCACCCGCCATAAGTCCCAATTTGGAAACAGCGTCAGCGGTTGCCTGATATGCGCCCCTTGACCGTTCAGCCGAAAGGTAAATCATATTCTGCAAATCCTGTGTGGTTTGCAGACCATCGTTCATTAAATTCAGGCGGGCGGTTGTAGAAGTAAGCTGATCGGATAAATCCATCACCTTTCCGATTGTCTGAACACTTGCATAAGCGGCAACTGCCCCCTTAATCATGTCCATCAAATCGCCTGCGCCCTGCGTACCTTCATCAATGGCACGATTAAAACGCCCCTGTTCGTCCGTATTGTCACGGATATAGCGTTCTGTATTGCTTACTGTACTGGATAACCGCAAGTAGGCTTCATTGGCTGCGGAAACGTCCATCCGCTCCATAGCCCGGTTCAAATCTTCCTGATTCTGAACCGCCTGATTCAACTGACTTCTAAGCTGCTCCAATTCAGCGTTTGCGGTGTCCGTCCCCAAATTCATGGGGTTGCTTTCGATCTGCTGAATCCGTTGCTGAATGGCTTGCAAGCGGGATTGCATACTGTTCATATCCGCAACAGCACTTGCCGGGAACATATCAGTTCCCGCCGCCGTTGCCGCAATCCGTTCCTGCGTAGTGTTCAAAGTGTTCAACATATTATTTGCACTTTGAATTTCTTGCTGAAATCTTTCAACGCCGGAAGTGGTAAACACATCCATTGAATCAGATTGCCACTGTACAGGAACGGGCTGCGGCGTGGAAGGCTGCGGGGTGGTAGGCGTGGAAGTTTGCGGCGCATCTACATTCTGCATAGCGGCTTCCCATTGCTGCGCCGCAATCGTGGCTTGATTGATTGCTTCCCTTGCCGCTTGAATGGAAGTGGTGTCCACGGGTTCGTTCATAGCCCGGTTCAAATCTTCCATGACGGAAAGGCTCATATTTACAGCGTTTGTAATGCCGTACAGAATCCCCGAAAAGTTATCCTGTAATTCAATCGCTGTTCGGATTGTCGCCACGCTTATCACCTACCTTTCTTTTTGCCTTTGCTCTTACTCTCAATCCGTTTCTTTTCCTTCTTATCCTTTTCAAGCTTTACCCGGATAGCAGCAACGCAAAAGGCTTTTTCCTGTTCATCCATAGCAAGCCAGACGGAAGGAAGGATATGAAGTTTAAGAAGGGCATAGTAAACAAAATTTGCTTCCCAATCCCCTTCTTCAATTAGTTTTTTGCTTCATTCACCTTATCGTCAAAGGACACATTGAAGCCCTGAAATTTCTGTACAAATGCGGCAAGATCGTTATACTCACCCGGATCATCCACCATAGCCATAAGCAGATCTTCCGGGGTTTTTACGCCGTAGGAATCCTGCAATTCAGCGTTGTACATATCAGGGGTAACGATGGAAGCCACAATCATTTTCTGAATATACAGGCTGGATTTCAGCTTTGGACGGTACATATTCGGCTTACCCGTAACAGGCACATCAAGCGTACAGGATTCACGAATATCTTCATTTTCCTTAGAAGTGATATGGCGGAACTCCCATTCAAGGGGGTTGCCGTTATCGTCACAAAGGGACTTAGTAGCCGGATAAAAACCGTTCTCTTTCACGGTTTTGTTTGCTTTCATAAATTTAGCGAATTTAGACATTTTTTCATTCATCCTTTCTGTTTATCAAGTGATAAGAAAAACCCCTTATATGAGCCTATATAAAGCCCACACAAGGGGTTTAGCCTTAGTTCGTAAGGAAGCCCGTAAGCTGTGCAAAAGATTCCGGCATGGAGAAGTCCTCGAAAGTACCTTCAATTTCTTCATCCAGATATTCACCGTCTGCATCGAACTTAGCCAAAATGCCCCCGTCCGTGTTGCAGTCATAAAGAACAATCGTCTGTCTGCCAGCGTCCGAACCGGGATCATCGTTGGTGATCTGCATTTCAAAGTAGGCATCAACGCCGCTGTTCTTGTAGTCAAGAAGAAGCTGCCGCATTACAGACTGATTGTAATGGGCTGTGCCGGAAAAAGTACCTTCCATACCGCAAGACTTATGACCTGCCATGATTGCCCCAAGGCGGGGAACTGTGGTTTTGGTTTTCTCAACCTGAACTTCCATATCAATCATCTGCATAAAGTTATAGCGGCGATCCCCAATGGTGATAAAGCACTCCGCCATCTTAGCGGCGATTGTGTCTTTACCTTTCATCACAATGTTGTTCACTGAATTTCACCCCTTTCTTATGCTACGGTAACGGTCATATAAAGCTTATCCATAGCGTTCACAACCGTTACAGCGTCCGTTACCACAACCGATTTCTTAGTGTCGCCCTGTTCCACAACCACATCAGAATCGGCAAAATCTTCAATGGCACGAATATCATTAAGCTGCTGATGGTGCTTCACAATATCCGACCAAAGGGAAATGCGCCCCGCTGCATCGTTAGGGACAACACCCAAATACTTGTCTTTGAACAGGACGGCAATATCATTTGCAATCTGATCGATAACCCGGATCGTCTGATTGTCTTTGAAAATATCGCCCTGCGTATCGGAAGTGGTAGTCATGCTGTTAATGTCAGACAGTACACGAATATCAGTACCGACTTTATGAAGCACGAATTCACCCGCTTCAATGGCGGCAATCAATTCATTCTGCGTGTAGTCCACATTCACATCAAATTCGCCGTCATAAACCTTGTTCTGACAGCTTCTATTGACCTCACACCCGGCTTCCGCACCAGTCACCCAATAAACAAGTGCGGCTGCACCAAAAGCGGTATCGGTAACAGAATTTTTCACATTGATAACACCGTAGTAATCGGCTGCCTTATTGTGAAGAACGAGCTGGAATTTGATACCCATTTCATCACGAAGCCGCTTCACAAAGGAAACAAACAGGTTCTTAGTGGTATCGTCAGTTACCACAACACCCATCGTGTTATAGGTATAAGCTTCAATCTTATCCAAGTACGCCTGATAAGCTGCGCCGTCCACCGTCTTATTTGTACCGCCAGTAAGCGGGGTAGAAGCGGTGACTGCAAGTTCAGCTTCCGTTTTGAACTTCACATACTTGTTCGGTACAAGATTAGAAGCTGCGGCAACTGTCTGAATATCAACTTCCGAAGTGCCAAGAATGGTTGTCACATCGAAAAGTTCATCGTTATCAGCGTTCTTCTGAATAACGATTTTCAGATCATTCCCACGGGTTCCACCATACAAGGCTTCCGCATAAGTATTACTTGCCTTTGTACCGCCACCATTCAGGCGGTAAGCGTACAAGGTTCTTGCCCCAAGAAACAGGTCACGAAGCCCCTTCAACTTATCGTTGGTGTACTCATAGCCGAAGATTTCCATACTGTTTTTCTGAAAATCCCCGTTGGTAACTTCAAAGACTTCCCCTTCCTTGCCCCAATCCAGCTCAAGGGGCATAGTTGCGATACCTCTATCAGAAAGGGTTGCGCTTGCGGCTGCTGCCGATACAAAGTTGATATAAGCACCGGGAAGGGTTTTATTCTGTGTAACAAAAGTTCCACCGCCCAAAGCCATCTTACTTCACCTTACCTTTCATAAAATCTTCAATCATTTGTTCAACGGTTTTCACCGTGAATGTTTCATCGTCGGGATATTTGGAAAGAACAGCGTTCAGCGCATCCCGTTTTCCGCTGAAACGCTTTGCCGCAAGAAGCTGATTTTTTGAAAACTTAACTTCAACCTTTTCAGCTTCCTTTGCAGCGGTTTTTGTGGTTTTTCTTACCGCCATTCCATCACCTTAACCTTTCACGGTAACATCCTGTGAAATTTCTTCCATAGGCTGCGATTCACTTCTGCGATATACGAACATATCGTAATTCACAAAGAAGTTAAGCACCCCATCCACAATTTCATATTTCATTTTCGTGCCATGCACCAAATCCCCGGTAACAGTGATCCATTCAAGGCAGAATTCCAACCGTTCCGCCGCCGCATGACATTCAGCGTTCATATTCTGCTTGTCTGCCGGGAAAAACTGTATGCAAAACTGATTTTCCCTGAAATACCGCTTCCCAAGGAAAAGTTCATGGGTGGGGTTGATACAGAAAATAAAAAAGCAAGGTTCTTTTAAGCCTTGCTTCACATTCTCTGTGTAGTTTGTATAGCCATCACCAAATTCCCCATTCAGGGCAATGCTGATAGCGTCAGTTATCAAATTTACGGAATCTGTCACTTCATCACGCCCCCTAAGAATTTTTTGATTTTGGCTTCAAGCACTTGCGGGGCAATATCCTGAATCTCCCCTTCTGAAATCGTCAGCATGAACCGACCTTGCACCCATCCTTCATGGTTGGCTGTCCTGTGTCCAAACTCCACATAAGAAGCATATTCAACAGGGTTTACAATCTCAATCACAAGGAAGTTCCCAAAGTGGTTCACTTTCAGGGAATCGGCGTAGGCTTTCCCAGCCGCAATCGAACCTTTACCCGTTCCGCCTGCGGCTTCTTCATGGGTTTTTGAAGTCCACCCACGCCTAAGAGTACCGCCCTTTTTGCCTGATCCTTTCGGATAATCCCCAACGGGTGTACGCTTTATGACTTTGGCAAGCAGACGGGCGGCAAGTTCCTTAGCACACGAATCAACAAAGGCTTCAACCTCTGATTGCTGCAATTTGTTCAACTGCTTTTGAAGCTTTTTCATTCCTGCCATTGAAAACCCGCCCATTTTGGAAGCCATTAAGCCCACCCCTTGAAAAGTTCAAGCATGATTTCTTGATGTTCGGGATATATGGCGGGTTCGCTGCTTGCGGAATATTCGGTTTTTATCCCGTTTTGTTCCACAATGATTTTTGAACCTGATTTCACTTTGATTTCAGGTGACAGGAAAAGCTTTGTGCCTTGCGAAACTGCCGCTGCCGTGTCTGTTTGAACAACGGCACTGATTTTTTCAAATGACAAATTACAGGGCTGATTTTCGATAACGGTTATTTCCTTTTGGGTGGTTCGTTTGGTTTCAGGATCGGTAACGCTGCCATATTCAACAATCGTACACAATCCGTTGTAGTACAGGTTTTCGTGCGCCTTTTTCGCCGCTTTTCGTGCAGCTTCTAATGCGTTCACCATCTGATCCGCCTGTAACAAGAAAATTCGTCCCGCCCATAGGTTAGAAGATAGTTCAAAAGATTGTTCAACCGCTGTTCAGCGGTCAAACTTCCTTCCCCGGTTGCAAACACCGTATTTTTATCCCCTTCCTGTAACTGCTTTACCGCATAATCCAAATCAAGCCCTGCAATGTCATTCGGTGAAAAAGTTTTCTTCACCGTTAAGAATTCGCCTACTACCATATCAATAGCGATGTTCATTAAGCCGTCAGGGATTTCAGACACATTGCAATCATTCTTAATAGTATTCGTGACTTTCTCAATGGAGAAAATCAAAATGACTTCATCCCCATCTTTCATCACATACCCGAAAGACTGCAAGCGGGTTTTAACCCGTTCCAGCATAGAATCACCGCCTTTTCTCTTACCCTCTGGAAATGATCCTTGCAATCGGTACTGCCTTGTGCGCAATACAATCAGTACCGTTGCTTACCAGCGACCAGTTTTTACCGTTTTCAAGTTCGGTGTTCGTGGGGCTGTTTGTTGCCTGCGAAGCTTTCAGGTAAGAAACGCCTGCAATCGCAACAGCATTGCGTCTGCGGGAAATAAGCGTATCTTCACCACCACGGGTTTTTGCGTCACGCACCATTTCATAAGGCACTTTTGCACCGACAGGCTCAAAGCTGATTGCGCCCTCACCAAGAACATAGGTAGTGTATTTGGTGTAAGCATCCTGCGCTGCAACATAACTCCCCTCGCCGGGTGTACCGCTTTCCTCAACAGCATCCACATTTTCAACAGGCATAGAATCATCAATCAGAACGGTTCTGCCGTTCCAAGTTGCCATACCAAGATCACGCTCAATGCCCTGTTCGTCCGTATATTTCAGATAAGCAAGCAGTTTCAGGTTTTCAAGGTTGGTTGCCACAACGGAATGACAAATAACAAGGCTGAACTTCTGCTTGTTATCGCCGCAAGCCTTCTGAATTGCGCTATTCAGGGTGGTTGCATCCATCTTCATAGCGTCTGTGGTGGAAGGTGCGCCAGCGGAAGAAATATCATAAGTGTGTTCACTTACAAAAGCGGCATTGGCGGTCTTGACATTGCCCGTACCGGTTGCCTGCATAGCGAAAATGCCTTTTAGAATGGCAAGAATCGTGTCCTGATCCCTGTCATTCCAATAGCGGGTGATCTGATTTCTGACATTTGCCATAAAATCAACGCCGCCAGTCACATCATAGCTGAAATCCGCTTCTGTCCAGCCCATCATGCGACCATAAGTAAATACACCCTGTTCAAAGGTGTCCGTGCTACCGGGGGTAAGATTGCTTACACCGTCATAGTTCTGTGCATCCCCACCAATCAGCCCAAAATAGGGAAGGACTGCATAAACAGTACCAGTCTGACCGGGATTAAGAAAAGCGTCACGCAAACGCTGATCTGTAATAACTGCACGGGATTCTCTAAGCTTATTCAGCTTCACATTCGGGATAGCAGACATATACTTCCCGAAAGCTTTTTCGTTAAAGCTTTTCGCATCAAATTTTGCCATTATCTTTCAATCCTTTCTTTGAAATGAATTATTCAGCATCGGGGTTCTGATCAATGTAATTTGCCAATTCCTCATAGGTCATTTTAGACATATCCACCTTAGTTCCCGGCTTCACATTGCCGGAAGCTCCCGGCTGAAATCCTTTGAAGTTCTGCTTCTGCTGTTTTTCAGTAAACAGGTAAGAATCCGATTTCTGAACTGCCGAAAGAAGATCATCAAACCCTGTCAGCTTACCATCTTCCCCAACCTTCACTTTGGAAGTGTCGATCAGCGCACGAACTGCCTTGATATTTTTAGCCCCCGCCGCCGTTAAAGCTGCATCAATGGCATTGTCAAGGCGAAGCTGTGTCATTTCTGCGTCATGCGCCTTTTTCTGATTAGCATTTTCCTGCTGCAAAGTTTCAATCTGCTTTTTCAGTTCCTCGTTGTCGCCGCTGGACTTTTTCAAATCCTCAAGCTGCTTATCCCTATCAGAAACGGACTTTTTCAAAGTCTTGTTTTCCTCGTTGACCTCATTAAATCGGGTTTTGGTGACATAGTTTCCATCAAGGGAATCCATTACCTTCTTTGCCTGTTCCTCTGTCAAACCCATTGCAATCAAATCTTCTTTATTCATGTTTGTACCATCCTTTCATTTCCGTTGTTTACCGTGGGTGACGAACCACGAATGAATCTTGTTCTTTACCGCCTGCAATGCGAAAAAGGCGAAGAAAAAACACCCTTGCGGGTGCGGTACTATTTAACCCATAGTTGGGAGATAATCGGATCACCGTTCCTTTCTAAGTGCGAAAGCCAATAGTCACGGAAATAACCCCCTTTCTTCAAAAATTCGACCTTATATAATGCCTATATACAGGCTGAAATAAAGTCTTTGATACATTTATTGCCTAAAAATAAGCATGAAAAAAGCACCCTTGAAAATAAACTTTCAAAAGTGCTTATTCCTTTTCGTAATATTCACATTGAACCTGATTCATCATCACTTCATAAGGTTTGAACTGCGGATAAGGGTACATCCGGCAACAACCTTTCTGATAGTGGTTTGAATAGACTGTGCCGCCATCTCTGAATATGCAATTTTTACATTGGCGATATTTTTCAATCTGCGTGTTGTCACTCAACACTTCATCCGCATACCGTTCTTCCAAAGATTTCTTTTCAGCCATTCAATCACCTTCTTTCTATCTCTGCGGGTTTTGCCCTATGACTTCAAGATCAATGTATATTGTACCGGGTGTTTTCTCAACCTTTGTAACACGGAAAGTTGTTCCTTGCTGCAAAATGATTTCCGATTCCTGCCCGAAAGAAGATTGCTTTGCAATACCATCCCAAGACTTGCCCGAACCATTACCAAATGCGGAAAATGGTTCAACATACATCATTTGAGTGCCGGAAGGGGCGTAGATATTCAGGATAATATCACCGCTGAATCCTTTGCCCTTTGCAACGCCGCATGAACAAAAGCCGTATTCTGTGGGTGTAGTACCCAAAAGCAAGGCTTCCAATTCATCCTGTGTTGCCCGCTGCAATTTATCCATCGGAACATTAAAGAACTTATCCATGCCCTTAAATCTACAACCACGCTGCAACCAAAAATCTTCCTGATAGGTTGATTTTTCGATTATGTCGGTCATGGCGTTTATTTCCTTCCGCATTGCGCCGGGTTGCCATCCGGCATACTTCACGCCGATCTGATCCAAATCCACATTGCCAACGCCCAAGAATTTTTCGCTGCCGTACTCAATGCCCCGCAATGGTTCATTGAACTTGTGGTAACTTTGGGTGTAATCGTAGATAGCGTTTTTCTGTGCGGGCGGGGAAGTGCGCCACACCTCACCGCAAGTATCACGCAAAAGGGCATCTGCTTCTTTGGTTGACTTAGCCCACATTGCAGCGTCTTTTCTTTCCTGCGAAAAGGCATCGGCTACCGATTCAATTATACCATCAGTTTCAAGTTTTTTCAAATCAGATTGAACTTTGCTGATCTGCTTATTGATCTGCTGCAATTCTTTCTGAATATCCGCATAGGCTTTACCCTCTGTGTCCAGTTCTTGAAGCTGATTGTACAAGTCCTGATATTTTTTCATCAGGTCAGGATCACTTTCAGTAATGAACTTCCCTTCATAGTATTTCTTCTTGCCCTCAATGTTCAGGGAAGCCCAATCAGCGGTTGTCTTATCATCCTTCCAAATGCCGGAATAGGTTTTGACCTCAAAATCATCAAGCTTCTGCTGCAAGACGGCTTTCTGCGCTTCCAAGTCAAGCTGCTGTTTGGCAAGGGCTTTTTTCTGTTCCTTTACCAACTTTTCATTCAGCTTTGCTTGCCATTCTGCCTTTTGAGCGTTCAGGGCTTCAATCTGATCCCCAATCGCTTTCAGGGCTTTTTCTTCTGCGCTGTCATAGGATATAGCAGAATAATCCCCGCCATAGTCCTTCTTGAAATCTTCCCAAGAAATCAAGCCGCTTGTCTGCTGATTAAATTGGTTTTCCAAATCTTCAATATCAGCTTCCGCACCCGCAATATAGGCTTGCAGCTTCTTTTTTGTCAGATATTCCTTCTTAGGTTTGGGCTGTTCAGGTTCTTTGTGGTGTGAGTAGTGAAGGGCTGAACCATCGTCTACCACATCAAAGCCGGACTTATCGCCGCCATCCACAAAGGTTTTCTTCCAGTCCTGATAATTCATATCATCGGGAATGTAGTAGGTTTTGCCCGTTTCTTCATCCCTCGCCGCCCGTTCCCCAATCTGACCGAAGTTTTCATCAAAATGCGGAACCGTAGTTGAACGGCAATAAACATGAAATGGCGGGGCGGTAACACCTGCTTCATAATCCTTCATAGGAAACACTTGCCCGTCAAGGCTGCGGCATATTTCCGAAGTATGGGAATCCAGCGTTGCCACAATTTCATACTGTTCAACGTCAAGTTCATTGAACGCTTCTTTTTGTGCAACGGAACTGAAATAGGCTTCTTCTGTCATAACAAGCCGCCCGGCGTTGTTCTTAGAAGTTTTCATCTTCTTTGCAAGGGAATCAATGGCTTTCTGCGGATCAGCACCAAGCATAATATTTTGGGTAAGTTCGCTGCGAACCTCTGAAATCAGCTTTTGCTTATTATTCCAAATGCGTTCAGAAAAATTATAGCCGTCAGCTGCCCAAGGTTTACTAAGTACCTTTTCAATCTGCTTCTGATCCAGCCCCGCAATATCCCATCCAATGCCGAATCCATTTTGAAGTTCATAGATTGTGTGGAAGTAGCCACTTTCAAGAACATCCTGCATCGCCCCGGTCATAGTCCCAAGCTGTTTTGAAAACATAACTTCAAGGCTCTGCTGTGTCTGAATTTTCAAGGCTTCAAGTTTGGAAATATGGTACTTTGCAGAAGCATTTTCCAATTCCTTCATCCATCCGCCCATCAAAGCGTTGTCCTGACCGTACTTGATATATTCCTGAACATCCCATTTCAGTTCTTTCAGGTCAGAAGCGGAAAGCCATTGGCGGGCTTCTGCCATTGTGATCCCGTTGTTGTCGGCAAAACGCTGATACCACCGGGCAATCTGACCTTCAATCTGCTTTTGGGCTTCATTATACTGCTGCACAATTTCCCCAAGGGCTGAACCGCCTATTTGGTTTTGTGCAACTTCAAGCTGTTCAAACCGCTGCTTCCAGTAATCACTATTCTTCATCTACTTCACCGCCCTTTTGCTGTGAAGCCCCTTGCTGCTGCGGGTTCGGTGCAAAAGGGTTATAAGCGTTAGCTTCTGCTTCCTCTTTTTCCTTCTGCTTTTGTTCTTCAAGTCTATCCATTTCTTTTTGCACATCATCCACCCACGGGTGCATACCAATAATGGTTTCATCCGAAAGAATACCAACGGATTTTGCACAATTATCAATGGCTTCACTTTCGTTTATGAGAATATCCCGGTTGAAAATGATATTCACTTCTTCCCCTTCAAAATCCCCATACCCGGAATTAGAAAGATAAGCGTTGACAAACCAAAGCACATCTTCAAAGGCTGCTTGCAATTCGGTTTCCATATCGTTTGTATCCAAATCAATATCAGAATACATTGATTGAATGTTCATCTGATTAGGATTGCCGGACAGTCTATCATCTTTGGCATCATAGCCCATGCCATTTTCAATGATTGCCTTTTTGAAGGTTTCCAAAATAGCCTTGTAGTTTTCGGAATTGACGGTGATTTCAAGAGTTTCAACCCCGCCTTTGGTTTCCCCGTCATAGCGAACCTTCACCGCCCCAAAAGTGGCAAGGTTACGCCGGAATTCCCCTAAATTCGTGCCATCATAGTTTTTCAGAACAAGGATAGTGTTTCGGGTGTCCTCTTGCATACCATTTTCAAAGTCAGACAGCATAATATTGATACCGTCCTGCAAAGATTTCACCTTTTTTATCAGCGGGGTTTCCTGTTCATTGTATTTCAGCGGGATGAGCGGAACCCGTGTCCAGTTAAAGCCCTGAACTTCCCCGTTTTCATTCATAGTCATAACGTGGTAAGAATCAGAGTTTTCCTGATTGACAACATCAGGGATTAGCACACCACCATCTAAAATAAACCTATGTACCCCGTCTAAATCGTACACTTCAACCTTTTCAATTACCACGGGGGATATACCTTCATACCCAACCACCAAATACAGGCGCACCGCATAATCAAGGATTGTGTGTTCGTCATCCTTCCAAAAGGGAAGAATTTCATATCCGGGGAACAGACGGAAGGAAAATTCCCCCGTTTCCGTATAATACGGATAAAGCCAGCAAATGCCGCTGTTCATCATAGCCTTTCCAGCGTTCTTGATTGTTTTCATAAATCGCTTGTTGAAAACCTTTTTCAAAAGTTCAACGTACTGTTCATTATTACAATCAATGGCAAAAGGTTGTCCCAAAAGATAATTTGCTTTCTGATTGACAAGCTTTGCATACTGATTATCAATCACCCGATTATTCGGAAGATTATCAACCACTTGCAGCTTGCCATCTTCACCGATCATGGTTCTTTTGCGAGTTAAAATGTCGTGTTCATTATCATAGTACAAATGACCTTTGATCTGCATGATACGCTGCGGGCTGTTTTTCCACTTTTCAATTTCCCGTTCAAGGAATTCTTTATCGTGCATTTTTCCATGAACACCTTGCAAAGCCCAATTTGACACACGCAAAGCCATGTTTCCGACAAAGCCAAACACTTCATTTCACCCCTTTCTATTGCGTAATAAAGACAAAAGCCCGGAAACACTATGGTTTCAAGGCTTTTTGCTACTAATGTGTTATTTTTAGTCAAAACTGAACGCACTCCCAATGCCAACTTTTTCAGCAATTCCGGTTGTAGCATCCGGTGCATCATCATGTGCGTTTTTACCTTCCTTCTGATACTTTGTCATTGCTTCAAAATATTCCGGGAATCGGTCATTCCAATTCACCGGGAAATATATGTGTTCCATAACCCATGTACTATTTGACAAAATGCGGGATTGCTTGTTTTTGGATTGATAGAAGCTGTGAAATACCGTGTGATTTGTATGCAGCACTTCTTTCATTATCCGTTCAACGGATCGTGCAAACCCTCTACCGCCATTATTGGATTCAATATCAGCAACATTCACATTATCCTTTTTCAGCATTTTAGCCGTTGCGGGTTCTGTGATCTCCATTCCGTCCTTTGTGTAAAGCACATCAAGAACATAGGCTTCACCATTATATTCACCATAATTGATACTGCAAAGGTAATCATCACCCGTATCAGCGGTATCAGTATAGTTTTTAATGGCTGTAAACAGAAGGTTGCCGTTTTCATCCATAGGAAGTTTAGTATAGGTTTTGAATTTCGTGTAAAGTCTGCCTTTAATATCAATGGGTTCTTGCTGATAGTTTGCGGAAGCAATATCCAAACCCATAGCTTTCACTTTGGCATTGTAGGATTTCAGGGAAAGGATTTCAGAACAAAGCATTGTTCCATCATCCTGTAAGGCTTTTAGGCTGATATGCCTGATTTTTGCCCCTTCTTTGGTGTAATGCTCTAACGCCCTACCAGCCAAGTCACCCGTTGCCCAGCGTGTCATAATGATTATGATCTTACCGCCTTCTTCCAAACGGGAAAGCATTGTATTTGTGAACCAATCCCATTGCTTTTCAAGGGTTTCTTCATTGTAGGCTTCCGCTGCATTTTTTATTAAATCGTCAATAATCATCAGCGAACAACCAAAGCCCGTGGCAGTACCGGAAGGGGAAGTCGCAAGATAGTTGTTATACCCACCTTCCAAACTCCACATATTCATTGCACCATCACCCCTCTTGATTGTTACACCGGGGAAAATGTCAGAATATATGATTTTGTTTTCATCAGCCTTTTCTTCCAAAATGTCATTTCTGACCGTTTTTGAAAAACTTGTTGAAAGAATTTCGTTGTATGATCCGGTCATAACCTTTTCATTTTGATTCTGACCTAATACCCATTCAACAAATAACCCGGCTGTTCGGCTCTTACCGTGTCGGGGCGGCATATTCACAACTAATACTTCATCATCACCTTCATAGAAGGATTGAAGTTCACCGCAAAAGTTCACAAGGAATTCACGGTTATTTTTATAAAAAGAAGGGGCTTTCAGCTTGCAATAATGGAAGAATGAACGCCTTGCAAGTTCACATTTTGCCCCCATCTGAATTAGCTGCTTTTCTGTCATTCATCATCACCCGCCAACTTCAAAAGCTGTTCGGTTGATAATGCAGCAAACGGATTGTTTACCAATCCACTATGTTCAACATCCTTTTTATCACGCCATTCTTCCGGCTTGCGGTTCTTCAACCAAAAAATTTGTGCTGTGGTATCGGGTACAACCTCTTTTGTAACCTCTTTTGTTACAACCATTTCATATTGTTCAGTTTGCGGGTTGAACTGTGCTTCACGGGTGGTTTCCTTGTAGGTATAACCTAACGCCCTTTTCAGCAAAGCGTTTTCAACCTGAATATCAACAATTTCTTTTCCCCTTTTTAGGGTGTCCGAAATGTACGAAAATCTATTTTTCCATTCGTTCAGGGTGCTTCTGCTGATACCGATATTAGCGGCAATCTGTTCATCCGTTAAACCGTTTCTTGCCCATGCTTCAAGTTGAAGTAAACCTTCTTCTGTCAGCCATTGTTCATATTTACCTTTCGCCATATTGAAAGTTCACTTCCTTTCTGCAAGTTTTCTTCCTAAAAAAGATTCCCGGTGGGTAGGAGTTCAGCGGGTTGCCCATGCCCACCTATGAAAACCCCACCGGGAAATGAAAAAATCTGCAAAGCTTTCACCTTGCAGATTTTTCACCCTATCATAATAGCACATACATATATAAGTTACCACGGGACAGACATAGGTTTTCATTGGGTGAGATAGGTTTTTTCAAATTCTTTGAGCGCATACCCGTGAAGTTCTATGGTGTACTGGTATGTAAAATCTAATTCAAAAGCGATTTCCTCAAACTTTTTGAATTCAACATACCGCTTGAACAGAAGCTTAATGTAATTAGGATTGTCTAACCCTTGAATCTGATTGATAATCTTGTGCTTCCGGTCAACAAATTCATCGATTTCCCGGTTGATTTCTTCATTCAAATCAACAATCCGGCTTACCGTCCTTACATACGGTGCATCACTGGAAGGGCTTGTCTGCACCCGTTCTTTGGAATAATCAAACCCGCCGATACAGGTTGATTTTACCTTCAAATCGTCTAATTCCTTGATTTTCTGATCTATAACGGTATCTAACCGCCGTAACTGCTGCAAATATTCTTTCGCCCGCATGGTACAACTTCCTTTCCTAACTTGAACCTTCAACATGAACCGCCGAAAATCCTTTATTTTACTGGTATTTTTACATCTGCGGTTCAAGTTCAAGTTTCATTTTCTCTTATTATTTATTTTTACCGAATCACTGTGAAATGACGATTATAAAAAATCGTATTTTATAAAAAATCAGAAATCATCTTGAACTACTTGAACCGCAAAGCGAAAAACCCGCATTATACAAGGCTTTCAGGCGGTTCAAGTTCCCACAACTACAACTTGACTTAATCTTGAACCGCAACTTGAACCGCACACTATTTTGAAAATTTACTTTCAAAATTATCACAAAGCATTTGAATCCATTCTTTGCGGGCAATCTGATTGATCCAGCGGGTAGGTATGCCGCTTTTACCACCACAACCATAAACAATCCCGGCAAGCCCGCCTGCCACCGCTGCCACTGTGTCAGTATCTTCACCCAAGTTCACGGCTGTAAGCACACAATCCTTGTAAGTGTTGGTTATCCATAAACACCAAAGGGCGGCTTCCAGTGTATCAACCACATAGCCGGAACTTTTGATTTTATCTCGATTCCATATTCCTATATGGGGAATTCGATTGAATTCTTTCATTTCTGCGACCTGTGGAATGTACTCTAAATTTTTAATTGCCTCCTTTATCGGCGCACCCTCAATAAGCTTTCCTGCAAGGTGAACATACAGGCGGCAAGCGGTTTGTGAAATTTCATGTGCGTGTGTCAGTTTCCCCACCTTCAAAACATCCTGTGCAGTGTGGGGGACGAACGCTAGCGGAAGAATACGCATCAAAGCACCGTTACCGTTATCCATGCGGGTTTTACCACCACAATTCAAAGGTTCAACGCCGTTCGCATACCTTGAAATTGCCTTTCTTGTGCTGCCACCCACATCAAACACCTTCCCATAAGGGGTGTATGCCCCATCATCCAGCCACATAAAGAAGTTATCCATTATGTCAGCCGGATCAATCTTCCCCGTTCTCCCCATACTTGCTACGGTTGCAAGCGTCAGGCTGCTATCATCCGACCAAGTACCGGGCGGCTGATTATAAGTTCCGTACCCAGTCATTTTATCTGCCTTGAAGGTATCACGCTTCTTAAACTCAAACGGAACACCCAAAGCATCCCCGACAACCAAACCCATAATTCCATCATAAATTTTTCCCATAATCACTTCATCCTTTCTTTTCAAACTCTTAAAATCCGGGCTGCAACCATATCTGCGGTGTGAGTATAAAGCACATTCGGAAAATGTGTCACAGATCGCCCGTAGCTGTTCCAATGTTCTTTATCATCAAAAGCCCCCATGTGCCACCTGATACAAAGCATTTCTTCATCTGTAAGGTTCATGTGCTGCTGCAACATAATCACTGACTTTTCACCATGTCCCGGAAGAAGGGCTGCATTGTTATATTCCCACGCTTCATTCCCCGAATATGTGTAATTATCAATCTTACACAAATCATGGAACATACCCACAATATAGGGGCTGCGCTCTTTCATCCACGATAACCCAAGCCGTTCTGTGAAGGAAAGAAGCGTTTTGGTTACTGCAAAACTATGATCGAACAACGCCCCTGTATATGCCCCGTGGTGATGAATAGAAGCCGGGGCTGTGAAAAATCCGTTGGAAATCAGCCAATTCCTTAATTCCTTTGAAACATAATGGTTCATCAGCTTTTCAAACTGTTCAATTCTATCTGCTTCACTGAAATTATTCATTTATTCTTTCCACCTTTCTCCATAGATTGATAAAATTCTCTATATTTTCTTGTGTACTCGTATGATTTTTCAAAGATATTTACTGCCGCTTTATAAAGTTTTGGTTCGTATTTTTCAGCTGCCAGCAATTCTTTTTCAAAATCTTTTCCAAATGGACAACAAGCACACCCAGTTCTTGATAATCCATATTTTGAGTAACAGTCTGAATGTACAATACTAAACGCTTTCTCATAGGCTTCTTTATCTGCTTTTTTTAACCAAAATATAGGTCTAAGCTGATCACATTCTCCTAATACTTCATCAAAACATGACTTGTAAGCTGTCGATCTTGCTCCACCTTCTGCTTTTCTTATCCCTTGACAACTTAAATCCGGGCATATCGCTTTTTCTATTTGCTTTGCGGTATCTTTTTTAGCACCTTTACAACATCCATCGGATATAGGAAAATTTGGCGGATTTTGAATCATAAATTCTTTTAGCCACTTGTTATTGCTTATATTGGTTTTTTTCCTTTCTCCCCATTCGTTACACCACCATCTTAAAGCTGCTTTACATCGTGGGTATTCTGCATACAATTCTTCAAATGATTTATCTTCCCATTTGAAATTATGTTTTTGCAGTCTACTAATAAATTGGCTCACTTGCTTACTTAAAAATGGTACTCCATATTTTTTCACACCAAGGGGAACCGGAACCTTTGCTTTATATCGTTCTATGGAAATTCCATATTTATTTTCCAAATACTTCAAGTGATTTTTAGTTGCTTCAAATTCAATCCCAGTATCAAAAAATACATAATGAACTTCACTGATCGGGTGTCCTATTTTTTCAATCATATCAACCATCAAATCAGAATCAGCACCACCGCTTACACTTACCATAATTTTGGGGTACATGGTAAAATCATCATACCCGTGTATTTTATGCCATGATTTTATAAAAGCGTTCTGTATTTCTCCTGTTATAGGAAGTTCTTTCATAGAATTAAGCAATTCAAACAAATTATTCATTATCTGAACTCCCTTCCGGTTTTGGCATCTTTGATTTTTACACGTTCAATCAGTTCAAAGCCACATGAACGAATAATGAACTTCAATACTTTTATCAGGTCATAAGCCCGTTTTTCTGTTTCGCTTTCTTCTCTGATAATTTCTTTTGTTCCATAGTAAGCCGTAGGATCGGCGTAACCCTCACTGTTATATTTTGGATTATTCATCTTGCACCCCTTTCAATTTATCCACTTGATTATAGGATCACCCTTAAAGCCTTTTTCCCAAACGAACCACGCATAAGCAACCGCACTTGACGGGTATTTCTCAAATTCCCCATTCATAGCGCATATAAGGCGGGAAGAGCTGACATATACCACCTTTGGGGGATTATGTAGAAAGAACTGCTTGCGGCTCTTTCCTTCAAGGAATTGCAATTTCAGGAACATTGCCACTTTCTTTCCTGGTTGCACACTGTCCAACGCCTTTTGAACAAATTCCAAAGCGTATTTGTAAGGCGGGTTTGTGATAATATCCCCTTCAAAATCTTCCAAAGTATCTTTTAGGAAGTCCAGCGGTTCAGGATCACCAAAGCCACGATATACTAAATCTGTGCTGATAACCTCGAAGCCGTGTTCTTCAAGCACCTTTGACAAATGCCCTTCACCGCAAGCACATTCCCAAATGACAGGTGAAAAATCTTCCTCTGCAAGCAGAAGTTCCATTGCTTTAGGTTCTGTGGCGTAATAATCATGTTGCTGTCGCTCTTTATCCGTATGATTAGAAGCACCAAGGGTTGTGTAAATGCTGCGCTGATTGCCTGTCCAGTCAAGCCCTTGTTTGCTCTCTCTCTCTCTGCTCATTCAAAAAATTCACCTTCTTTACTCTGCCGGAACGAAAATCCGGTATTTTTTCCCATTTATCTTTTTATCAATGATCTTAAAATTCAAAATTCTGTTCACTTGCTTTGAAAATTCAATGTTGCTCATAGGCTGCAAGCTATTCGCAAGGCAATATTCCTGATACCGTTTATAAACCTTGTTCGTTGGCTCATTCTCAATTTGGAAATCTTCATCTTCACATTCCCGGAAAAAGCCAAGAATAGGATTGTTGCTTTCCTCGTATTCGTCCATTGCCTTTTGAACTTTCGTTGAAAGCGTGAACTGTCTATTGGTAAGCACCCGCTTTAAGCCTGCAATTCCCAAATTTATCAGATATTCCATGACTTCATCAGTCTTTAACAGGTGCTTGATATAAGGGTTGAAATCAGGATCGGAAGCACTGAACTTTGCATCGAAAGGAATGATTGTCAAACGCCGCTGCACCGCTCCCGTTTTATCTTTGATACGGGGAATATTGTTGGCTGAAAACAGAAGCTTTGAATAATTGTTGAATTCAAAGGGGTTTTGCCCTTTCCGCTCTGCGGAAACTCTGTCACCTGTTACCAATTTCTTAAAAATGGCGGCGTTGGCAATAAATTCATCCCCAATATCATCACCCACATTCGCAAGCTTTCCGAACAATTCGGCGGTTTTGAACCTGTCACCCAATTCTTTCAGGTCAAGGGAAGCTATATTTTCTTCCCCCAAAAGATTTTGCACCATTGAAAGGAAGGTGCTTTTGCCGTTGGACTTGTCCCCGGTCAGGATAAATGCCTTTCCAAGTTCATTCCTGCGATAGAAGCAGTACCCAATGGCTTCTTCCAACAATGCCCTGATCTGCGGATCGTTGCAAGCAATACGGTTCAACACATCATCCGCAAGCTTTGAATAGGTATTAGGATTATATTTCCACCTGATTTTGTTTGTGATAATGTGTTCCGGGGTAAACTCTATGAAAGAATCATCTACAATGTTATATAACCCGTTTTCAAAGGCAATCAGGTTTGCATCTTCCGCCCGTGTATTCTCACGGATCAGAATTTCAAGATAGGCAAGAACTTCTGTCCTCTTTGCCCTGTTAAGCTGCGGAATATGCTGTATCATAGCAGCTTCAATTTCAGAATAGCCGGAAACATAGATACCATTCTTGTAAATGTGAAGCTGATTATTGATTTTGATAATGTGGTTATTGTTCTTCAAGAAGGTTGCGAATTTATCAAACAGGAAGCTTGATCCCGAAAAGAACACGGGCTTTTTGAACGCATCATCCCTAAGAACGGTTTCAATCTCACTATCAGACAGCGGGACTTTCAGCACATACTTATTGATAATCCTGATCGTTTCCCTTGCGTCATTGACTGAAAAATCATTCGCCTGTAAGGTCAAAATATAGTTGAACAGGGCTTGATTTCTCCCGTCCCCGGCATCCATATCAACAAATTCCATTTTTGACTTGATAGGAAAAAGCCAGCGGGGAAGGGGTTGGGCTTCCTCATTTTCTGCGGTATCATACAGAACTTCCCTTTGCCTGCCGTCATATTTCAGAACTTCATAGGAATTTCTTGTACCAAGCTTAATATCAGCAATCAACCCTATTGCCGTTCTGCGATCCGGCTTACCTGTTACATTGGAAGTAACGCCGCTGTTTTTGAACAGGAAGTGTTTTCCCCGTGTGGTTTTATACACCCGGCAACACAATTTCAATTCTTGAACAATGCCAAACAGAATTTCCGATTCTTCAAAATTATCAATATCAATCAAAATCGTTTCTGCTGCCAAAATCCCGGCATACTCCGGCAATGACTGAACCTGTTCAAAGGTCTTGAAATCCGTCCTGCCCTTGAATTTCTCAATACATTTCTTATTTTTGGTTTCCACATAACCTTTGAAGAACAATTCTAATCACCACCTTACACCGTTTTTAGATATTCCAAATGTTCCAAGTATTGTTTCTTTTCCTGCTGGTGCTTCTTTGTCTGCCGCAAATAGTCCTTTTCCCATTCACGGTAATCTTTTAGCCGCTCTTTTTCGGTTTTCAATTCTTCCTTTGTCAGCGGAACACCGTTAGGGCGTTTCTTACTCTGCACCATTCGCCCGGTATCTGCCACCCGCTGCTTAAAATCCATATACTTTTTCCCACACCGCTGAAATTCAGCTTCACTTTCCGGGATTTTTTCTTGAAAGTAAACTTTCAATTTTTCAATCAATTCATCTGAATGTTGCCAGTCAAGACGAATGATTTTGACAAGCTTTTTCAATCTTGCCTGACTGGTAGGAAAGAAATTTTCTAAATGGATCACCATTCTTCCCGTTTGCCACTTAATATGTAAATCGTCCATCACATCACCCCAAAATCTGATAATCTTTTTCTTGCAAAGCTGATATACCATTCCCGATCCAGCTTGTCAGGAACGGAAACACCCTTCACATCATCATTCCAAATGAAGCAATGTTCAGGGGAATTCTGTAATTTTGCCGCCCGCTTTGTCGTAGCGTGAACCTTCTTTACACCCGGATCAGAATTTGACTTTGAAGCAAATATCCTGATACACTTTTCTTTTATCGGCTTATCACCGTATAGAATGTGGGTGTACTTGCTGCTAATCCTTGATACAAGCTGAAATTCCCGCAAATCGTCACATTCGTTCACCGTCCTTTCAACCGGAATACCTTTTATCATGTAATCCACCAAAGCCCGATTGATAATCGGCAAATCATAACTAAGGTCATTCAGCTTCATTACATAACCGCCCTTTGACTTTACCGCACCCGTTTCACGGTCAATCAAAAGATAATTGTTTACGTCCTTTTGGTATATATCGCCTATGAAGGTATCAAAATCCATCTTCATTCCTGTACGCTGCTCCCACTCATAGACAATATCATCCAGCTTATCAAAATCCCGGTCATAATCCTTGATTTTTACAATGATACCATCTGTGTTATTTTGGATAAGTTCACAATACGGTTCAATGTGTTCAACCAAATCCAGTAATAAAAGCTGTCCATTTATGCAAATGCTATTGTTACTCATGGGATCATACAGGGAAGATTGCTTTTGCTTCATCTGCCCTGAAATGGCGTTGTCCATGATCTTGAATGGCTGCCTTGCTTTTTTGTCACCCTTCCGCTTGAATTCAATATTTGAATCGTGGATGAACTCAAAGTTTTCAGGGTGGTTCATAACCCGATACCCAAAGTGATATTTCTTTTGCAAAGAAGGGTAGTAGGCAGTCACATCAATAATCAGGAAAATGCCGGAAGATGAATATTTTGCCCTTGCCCCGTGTCCACCACCCCAAGAAAACGTGTGTTCCACCCCGGCAACCATCACTTTATCCTGCTTCCGGGTGTAATCGTGGTTTTCCGGCTGCCTGTACCAATCGGCAATGAAGCGATATTTTTTCAGGTCAAGGCAATCCAAAATTGGGAAATCAAATTCATCGTGAAAATCCTGCCCCTTCCTGTTACCGCCCAAGATTTCAGCCGCAAGCTGCGCTTTCGTCTTTGAAATAAAATCAATCGGAAGATTGAAGTGCTTAATGAAATACATCATGGTATTAAATTCTTCCGTTCGCTTCAAGAATACCTGAACCGTATTGGAAACATCATGCTTGCAGTATTTCACGGTTTCGGCAATTTCTTCTTCCGTCAGCTTTCTATCTATATCAAAGGGAACGGAACTTTCTTTAATATCATTCCCCATAAACCCTTCAAAGGATTTCAAGCCCCTGTCTGTCCCAAGCATCACATCATAGTTCAGAAGGGGGAACTGCTTGAAAAGGCTGCTATACTTCCAACCGGGATTTCCCCGCACAATGATATAATCGTTTACCTTCTTTGGATCGAACCCGCAAAGGATCGCTTTCAAAATATATTGATCGTAATGACGGCTGTTAAAACCGCACCATATTTCCTTTATATTTTCCTTATATAAGGCTTCAAGTTCTTCCGGGGAATTGATTATCACATGGGTTTTCCGGGCGGTCATATCCATAACCACAACAAGCCAATCATACTTGAAAACCTCAAAGTCATAGAAAAGCATTTCTTCACCCCTTCCTAAAAGGGATATACCGGGCGGGGAGAAATCCCCGCCACGGCTTCCCGCTGCTTAATCTTCTAAAGCGTAAACTTCTTTGATCTCGAACTCGTTGTAGCCCTTGCTGTTCTCCCGATAATCAAGGGAATATTCAAAGTTGTTGTCAATGGCTTCCATTACATCCATCAGCATATTTCCATACTGGTTGTAGGTCTTGAACTCTACATCAATCGGATCAGCCATTTCAGAAATCAGGGAACGCACAAACTCATTGACAATGTGAATCTGAAATCCCTGTGTAACTACCTGATTCATAAAGATCAGGCTGCCTTTGTACTCACCTTCAACAATCTTCATCCAGCAAGTAACCATCGGATCGCCCTTCTTGCTTTTTGTCAGCTCCAGCTTCTGAACGGCGATTTCATAGGTATCATGGGGAACATCACGCCGCCCCCCGTTTTCCGCTGCATCAGCAACATCCTTTGCAAGCCCTTCCGTATCAATCGCCTTATCAAATTCATCCCAAATATTAGCCATGATTATTTACCTTCCTTTTCTTATAATTTTGCGTACAAATTGCCTTTTGTCAGTTCAAATGCCTGTGCTTCCGAAAATCCTTCTTTCAGATAAGCAACATACAGTTCCTTTGCGACCTTTGCAGACTTAGCCGCCCTTGCTGCCGTGTCAACCTCTTTCGGTTTCGGAACTTCCTGCGGCTTCTCAAACGGGTTGCGACTGTTTCCGCTCATCTGACTGCGAATTGCGCTTTTCACAATCACATCCATTACTTCATCGGGTAAACCAAAAGGATTCATCATAGTTAAGTACCTACCTTTCTTTAATCTCTTGCCTTACGCTTACGGCGGGGCTTTTCTTCCTGTGCCGGGGTTTCAGGTGCTTCCGGGGGATTCATATTTCCTTTGAGCGGATCGGAATCATCCACTTCACCGCCGCCCGGTGTCCATGTTCCAGCTTCATCAAACGGCGGCTTATCGTCTGCGCTTTCCTGCGGCTCATTTACAGGCGTTTCCTGTTCAGGGGTATCATTTACTTTCTGTTCCTCTTTGGAGCTGTCCTGCGGCTTATCTGCGCTTGCTGCGGGGGCTTCCTCTGTCTTTTTCCTTCTTGCGGCTCTATTTGCGGTTTCCGCTGCGGGAACAACGCCGGAACCGGAAGCAGCGTTCTTATTGGCTTCATCGTAAACCGCAAACAGGGCGTTCACATCAAGGGGAATATCCTTTGCGGTAACTCTAAGCCGCCCGCCGCCGAAAATAACTTCATTCGACTTGAAGGAAAATGTGCGGGTGTCGCCGTCTGCCACGATACGGGCAACCACATCAACCATGCCGGCAACCTTGTTTGCCACCTTATCCTGCAAATTCGGCTTAATGGCTGTGATCTTATCGCCGCCCTTTTTGGTAATATCCTTGCTGGTGTCCTCATGGGAAATCAGAATGATATTTTCATAGTCAAGGTTCATAAGGCGTTTCAGGGTATTCAGGAATTCACCCCTTACCTTGTCCCATGCCCGGAAAGAATCGTCCGATTCATGGGTGATCCCCATCTGCTGATACATATACAGGCGGCAATGCTCATACAAATCTTCCAGAAGGTCAACCACAATCGTTTTGAAGGTGTTTTCCTTCTTTTCCAGTTCAGAAATCGTGTCCTTAAACACATCCCAAGCAAGCGTTCTTTTCGTCTGCCTGCCCTCAACCTTCACTTCATCCCTGATACGGACAAAAGGTGCATCAACGAACTTTATATTGCCGTCCGTATTCAACATAAGCGGATCAGGGAAGCTGTTTGCAAAGGTGGTTTTTCCACAAAACGGAACACCATAAATCCAAAGTACACGCTTTTTGACTTCCTCAAGGTTTCTTCTCTTGTTTTCGGGCAACTTAATCATGTAATCCCATCCTTTCATACAATAATCTTGAAATTCACAAAAGCGGCAAATATAGCTTTTGTTTGCTTGCGGGAACTTTGTTTCCTCATTCACCGCTTTTATTCCAAACAGGAAATCAATCACCCTTTGGGGATTGAACCCAATTTGAACAATTTTCACTTCAACCTTTGACAGTTCATCTTTCAGGCGTTGCCTGAATTCCACTAAGGTTTCAGTTTTCTTCTGCTTGATAGATACCTTTGGGACGAACACAAGGTACATATCACGAATTTTCTTTCCGGGGTTGTCCCGCTCAAAGAAATATTTGTACAGGTGAAGTTGGTTGGACTGCTTATAGCCGGAAACATTGTTTGAATACTTGAAATCGTAAATGTCAAATATATCAACGCTTTCCCCATACGGGTTTGTATAAGCATCCTTTGACATCCACCCCATAGGGACAAGGTAATCAATGAATCCGTGGAAATCATCGTCCTTGATCTCAATCTCAAATTTTCCACCTTTAGGAATTGCCGACCTTGCAAGCGGGATCACCGTTTCAAGCTTCATCATTTCATGGATATGTTCATCTGTGATAATAGGGAAGCTGAAAGCGTATTCGTGAAGTGCTTCTTCAAGGCTGCGTTCAATGCCTGTATGTAAGGCTGTTCCCAAAATCAAGGGGTTGTCTGCTTCCGCTGGTGTGTCGGCGGTTATCCCGTCCAAATATCGCATTTTGTACTTGAATTTGCATTTTTCAAAGCAATCAACGCTGGAATGTGAGTACCGCAATTTATCACCCCTTTCAAAAGTTCTTTGAATTGTTCAAACCCTTCCGGGTAAAGGAAAACCCCAACGCCCCCGGAATGATTGATCCGGCTGATATTCAGTTTTTGCAGTTCGGAAGGTCTACCGTTGGAAGCCTTGATTTCAACCGCTACCGTAACCCCGTTCACACAACATATAAGGTCAGGTATGCCGGACTTCTGAAAACCACCGCCCCAAATTTTGGTGTACCATCCAGCCATAGGGGCTTTCATTCTGTCCGTAGGAAATCCAGCCGGATAAATCCCAACGGAATGAAAGTATTTCTTGATACGCCCCTCGAAAAGTTTTTCTTCTGCCACTTAATCACCCCTTTACCGTGATTTTCACGGAAGCGGAAACTTTAGAAGTTTTGGAATACTTAGCTGCCACATCCGGCATATCCTTTTTCAGCTTTGCGCTGTCAATGGTGGTTCGGGTTGTTGGGGCAACATAGGTGAACTTGATTTCCTCTGTCTCAAAGGTTTTCACCCCGTATTTCTCCATTGCCGCCTGTAACTGCTGCCGCATGGCTTTTTCCTGATCCTCAATCGCCTTTTTCTGCAAAGTCAGGTTGGCAATCGCCTTGATAACCCCCGCCGCTTCCTGTTTCATCGTCACAAGGGCATTTTCATCATTGAACCTATCTTCACATTCGGAAGCCCTTTCCGGTTCATCCTCATAGTAGTTGCAAGCGTTGACACAACCTTCACGCTGTTCACATTCATAGCAGCAAATTTCTTTGCCACAATCGGGCTTTTCGCCGCCCATAATCTGTTTACACTTAATCACTTTCAGCACTCCCTTCAATCGCCGCCCACCCTAAAATTTGGCGGTATGTTTCCTGCTTTTGCAGCACATCTTTTGAATAGTTACTTTCAAATATCCCTTGTTCCCATAGCTTAGAAGCACCATTTTCACCCATGTTGTAAGCCATCAGGACTTTTGAAGTAGAATCGTACTTTTCAAACAACCCACGAAGGATAAACAATCCGGCTTTGATATTCTCATAGGGATCAATGAAATTCGTGATACCAAGTTCTTCTGTAAGCCATTCATGGTTGCAAGCGTTGATCTGCATCAGTCCATAATCATTTGTTGAACTGATACCATCCGGCATAAAAGCACTTTCCTTTGAAATAATCGCAAGAACAAGGGTATAATCAATGTCATAGGCTGCGGATAGGTAATAGGTGAATTCTTGCAAATCTTCCCCAAAGGTGACGGGAATCTCCGTGGTAAACACAAAATCATTTTCCAGTTCGTAGGATTCAGGGAATCCACCTTCATAGATTTTTCCGTCCGGCGCACCGTAGATAAGCACATCAGGGGAAGCTTCTTCCGGCTCTATGTCAGCCGCCCCACTTTTGGGGATAAGAACGCCAACCCCCAAGCCTATCAGGGAAAAGACGGCTGCCACAATCAGCCATGAAATCACGATCCTTCTACCTATCGAAGCTTTCTTGATACTTCTTGAATAATTCATCGGTATAATCCTTTCTAAGTTCCAAAGTGTGAAGAATATCTTCTTCAACCGTACCGGGGCAAATCATTTGATAGTAGAAGCAAGGCTTTTTCTGCCCTATGCGGTGAATACGCTTTTTGGACTGTTCAAACAGTTCACTTCTATCTGTCATGGAAAAGTAAATGATCCTGTTTGCCTTTTGTAAATTCAGTCCCATAGCCCCGGCTTGATACTGAACGAATGTAATTGAATCGCTTGCTTCTTCATAGGCGATCAAATCCTTAAAGCTGCCGTTCACAATAGAAACAGGTCTTTCCAGTTCGGCAATCGCTTCCTGCATTGTGTTCAATTCTTCATTGAAATTGTAGAACACAATCAACCGTTCTTCCGTGGACTGCACCAAATCCTTAAAGGCTGCCACCCGTCCTTTATTCAAATAGCTGCACATCATCCGGGCATATATCCGCTTTGAAAGAATGGTGTCCCCGATAAATTCCCGCCCATCAATGGTAATAACTGCATCCCGCATGAATTTTCTGTATTCCTTTGTTGGTTTGGAATACACCGGGATAATCACCTGTTCAGGAAGGTCAAAGACTTCTTCCGACTTCATAAAAATTGCCCCGTGTTCAGCCAGCTTCCGTTTCAGGCGGTCAACATTCTTATAACCCACAATTTGGGGAATCCTGAATCCGCTGTTGTGATCCTCGATCCACTCGATTTCAACATACTGCTTATAGAACAGGTCTTTGCTGATTTCCCACCCCAATAGGTGAAGCTGCGACCAAAGTTTTTCATACTTCCCGGCGGTTGGTGTGCCGGAAAGAAGGATCACATTTTTAGGCTTCATTTTCAGGATAAATTTTGACCGTTTGGCGGTTTCGTTTTGGATAATGGAACTTTCATCAAGGACAAGAGTAAAACCGCTTATATGGGCAAAATATGGACGCCTGAACACTAAATCGTAGTTAATCACTCCTACAAATCTTCCGACTGTACCTTGAAATTCTTCAAACTGTTTTTTGTCCGTCAGGTCAAACACCCCCATAGGGTAATACTGCCGGAAATGTTCAACCCAATCTTGAATCTTTGACTTTTGACAAATCAGAATGATATTTTCAGGAAATGAATTCGCCTTTTCGCTGCCTACAAAGGTTTTCCCTAATCCCATATCAAGGTAATAGGCAACCCGGTTGAATTTCTCTGTTTCCTGTAAGGCTCTTTGTTGGTGGGGGAATAGCTGCATATCAGCACCCCCTTATTCCATGTCAACATCAACCCCGGTGATCTCTTTGAAGATTTCCTTGTCAAAGTTCGGAATTGCCTTGATAATGGATTTTTCATAGTCATTAAGCCCACGCCACCAAATAGAACCACATTCGGAATTGTCAAGCTGTTTCAGATAACCACCTGTGACTTTGGCTTCCGGGTGCGCTGTCTTTTCTTCATCCGTCATATCCTCTAACCACACATATTCAAGAACATCACCCGGAATCTGATTCAGAAGATAACGGGCATCGCTATTCAGCCAATCCCTATAAGTCCAGTCAGACGGCTTATTGAACAGATATATTTTCGGTTCAGCCGTATTAAAGCACCCGTTGGAAAAGCTGCACTTGTTCCAATCGCCGCTGTTCCGGTTGCCGCTGTTCCAATCGCCGCTGTTCCGGTTGCCGCTGTTCCGGTTGCCGCTGTTGCAAAGTCCGGTGCAACCCTTTCCCGTATTCACAATTTCAAGAACTTCCTGCCAACTGATTTCACGAACAATTTCAAGGTAATTTGTGGCGCATTTGTCGCCATCCTCAACGGTTCGATCAGCGTAGGCAATCACTTCCGCAACCTTGTTTTCCGGGTTGAAGCTGTAATAATTGAAGCAGTCAGCCGCTTTCTTACAGAAGTGCATCCCTCTATCACATACGGAAGGGGTAACATCTTCTTCAAATGCACCTGGGCAAGTGTACTGTTTATCTCTGCAAGTCCAATCAGGATTGAACACTTTGAATCCTCTGATAACTCCTGTTTCACCCATTCGCTTAACCCTCACTTTCTAACTTCAAAGGAACTTTAATCCCTGTATATTCTGTAAACTTGACGGAAGAAATAAAGTAACTCCAATTCGTAAGCTTCACGGCATACCCCCACGGGAACACGCCATCACGCAAACCCTGTTTCACCCATTCTTTGGACTTCCCCATCAACTTAGCTGCCAATGTAACCGGAAGATTGAAAACACCGTCATGCTGAACCGTTGCAGCGGCTTCAAAGGTATCAAAGTAATCTTCCTGAACGCCTAACTTCCGGGCAATTTCCTTCTTCCTGTCTTTGGAAGGTTCATTCTTACCGGAAAGATACTGACTGATCGAAGATTTCCCGATCCCGGTAAGGTCTGAAAGTTTGGACTGTGATAAATCCAGTTCGCCCATAAGGACTTTCAATTTTTCTGCAAAACTCATTTTCACTTCATCCTTTCTTTTAATCCTGAATCATCGGGCTTTTGTTGTACTGCTCTTTAACCCTGATACGATACTTGCCGCCTGCTTCCTCACGGGAAACAATGACAAAATCGGTCTTTTTATTTCTCAACCCCTCAATGTAAGCTGCCGCTTCTTCCGGGGTATCAAAATCAAGAATTCGTTCAATACACGCTGCAATCACTTTCTTCATCCTATTCACCGCCTTTCTTGTAGATTGTCAATCTACACTAAGGGTAAAAAAAATCTTATCCCTTTCTTCATCAGTCAGGTTCAAAAGTTCTTTTAACCCCTGAATTTCAGAAGCCTTGAATTCAGATTCATTGTTAATCTTTTTCAAGAACCCCTGATAAGTGATCCCAATCTTTTTTGCTACAAATCTAAGCTTGTAGCCGGATTCATCAATCTTTTCCCTTAACAGTGCGGTATTCGTCATTATAAAACCACTTCCTTTCACTTGAATTTGTACGGCACTTATACAGGGGACTTACAGTGTTACCCCTTGCGGTTGACTAAGCCGCTGCCGGATAGATTCAGTTTTCAAAGTACCGTTGACCTGCCATCATCAGACACGGACGGTCATTTCCGTGTGACCGGGCTTCCCCGGTTTCGGCTGTATTAGTGAAAAGCTCCGCCTTGCGTCAACTCATAATCGGAAGCATCCTTTTCGGAAAGGGGCTTTTCATAGTCGATATATCCCCAAGCCTGTTTCCAAATTTCATCCACATAGGTTTTGGCGGGGAAATTTACGATCTGTTCAATCGTATTTCCTTCCGGTTTGGGAAAGCTTCCCGGTGCAAACGGGCGTTGTGTGCTGTAATATCTCATATTCATCATCCTTTCCGGGAAGCGGGGTTTACTCCGCTTCCTCAAATTCTACATTGCAATCACCACAAATCACATGAACTTCTTTGGTTGCCCTGATAATGCAGCCGCACATGGGGCAAACATATTTTCGGGTTGATTGTTTGGTTTTGGAAGAACCACCCATCTTGAAAGAAGGTTTTCTGAAAAGCTGGAACTTCTTATCTTGCAACCCTTCAACAAAGGCTTTCGCTTCATCGTTCAGGCTTGTTTTCGTCCAGCCGTACTTTGAATCCTTATCAACGGTCAATCCATGCTGTTCAGCGGCTTCCTTGTACTTCTTGTTGTGATAAGTCCCGCTGCGGCTTGTGTCCTGAACCCCAATTTGCAGATTATACAGGTGAACCATTTCATGTAAGAGGGTTTCGCAAATCTGTTCAAAGGGGCGGGCAAGGTATTCAGCGCAAATATTGATTTCATAGAACCCTTCTGATTTTGCCGCTTCAATTTCTTCCGGCTTCATGTCAGAAATCTTTTTCGGCTCTTGATTGCTCCAAGCTTTCCAAGCGGTACACCAACCATAAGCACCCTTTGTTGTGTCGGGGCTTACTGTGATAATTGCCTTTTGAAGTTCCCCGCCGTAAAACTTTTCATTGAACTTTGAAAATAAATTTTCAAGTTTATCAATTACAGGTTTCAAACTTGTTTCACTCATTCCTGACCGCCCCTTCCTTATATAGTGAATTTACATCCAGCTTTAACCAAACTTGCCAAAATCAAATTCGTTTCATCCGATCCAAATCCCTTTGAAAGAAACATTTCCTTCATTTCCTCAAAAGAAAGATATTGTGGAAGTACGCTTGAAAAGTTCTGTCCAAAGTAATTTGTAAGTTCCTTTTCTTTTGATTCCTTGATAATCTCATTAGCTGTTTTAACACTTGCGAATTTCATAAAATCACTTCACCCTTCCTACCATTGCAGCGGCTTTTTGTAGATTGTCCGTCTACATTTCATAGTATAGCAGTCTGTCCCTTGAAAGTCAACACTTTTTTTGAAAAAAATTAAAAAAAGTTGATTTATAAGGGACACGGTGCTATAATATGAATCAGAAAGGGGGTGAAGTCATTGAACGAAGATCAGCGGAAGCAATATCTTATTGAAATTGGTAATAGGATAAAACAACTGCGTACTGAAAAAGATATGTCCCAAGATGAACTTGCTAAAAGAAGCGGGTATGGCTCACGTTCCACAATCAACAAAATTGAATTGGGAATAAACGATGTCCCCCAATCCAAGATAAAAGCCATAGCCGAAGCGTTGGGGGTGAGCGTTGGAACGCTTCTTTGTTGGGATGAATTCGATGAAAAGCACGATACCAAAAAAATTCAAAAGGAAGTAAACCTGATTGAACGCATTGAACAGCAACACGGAAAAATAACCCGTGAAGCGTTTGAAATGTATATTCAGCTTGATTCAGACGATCAGGGGGAAATCCGGGGTGAAATGAAGCAAATGCTGAAAGCCGAAAAATATTCTGCAAAAGACGGATCATCAAGCGGGAAGGCAATCTGATATTTGTGGACTTCAACCCAAGATAAGTACAACTAAGGTTCAGGTTGCGGTTCAAGTTAAAATGCTTGAAAAATCGGAAAAGTTCAAGTAGTACAAGATACTTTGTCACTTCTTTAATAATTGAATGTTAAAAAAATCATTTTTACAGTGATTCAGAAAAAGTAATAGTAATATAAACTACATCTTGAACTTGAACTACCTGAACCGATATTGAAAAGTTAATTTCAAGAAAGGAAGATTATTATGCTACTTACAAGCACAACCACTACTGTTAATTCTGGAAATTTTCCCGAATGGTTGCCCCCTTTAATTATAATTCCAATTATGATTTTGGTGATTATTGGGATTATAAAAGCGAATAAAAGGAAAAAAATGCGAAAAGCTGAATTGCAACAAAGTGGACTTTTAACATATACTGCTTTTAATCATGTAAACGGTTTACCTATTGCCGAAAATCTCTTATGTGAAATTAAATCTTATAGGGATAGGCTTGATTTTAAAGCTGGAACAACAAATATTAAACTACCAAGGGAAAAGATAACTGATATGTGTATTAAAACGGACACGGAAATTCAAAATCAAGCTGTTTCAAGCGTTGGTAGCGCAATCGCCGGAGGTGTTATGTTTGGGACTTTGGGTGCAATAATCGGCGGAAGGGCAAAAACTAAAAAGGTAAAAACCATCACCCAATATCTGATTATCACCTATATAGGGGAACTGGGAGAATTGAAATATATTGGCTTTGATATTAAAAACAACTCTCAATCTGCTTCAAAATTAGTAAAAGAATTCCATGAATTAAATACAAATTCGGGGGTTCACATTGATCTTTGACCAGTAAACAAAAAATATCCCCGTCAGTGCTGCAACACCAACGGGGACGAATGACCGAAAATCAGGATGAAGTGATTTTAGGCGGTCAAGTTTATTATATCACTTTGACCGCCATTTCTCAAGATGGGCGGTGATGTTATTGAAAAATCCGAATGGGTACGGAACAGTAACAAAGCTGTCAGGGAACAGGCGTAAACCGTGGATTGTGAAGGAAGGTAAGTCCGGGAAGCAGAAGCCTATTGGTTATACTGCCACCAAGGAAGAAGGGCTTATTCTGCTTGCACAATACAACAATGATCCGTGGGACATTAAAACGGATAAAATCACGCTGGAAGAACTCTATACGCTATGGCTTGAAAAACGGGCTGTGAAATTGGGTGCTTCAAACCGAAGTTCCTTGAAATCGGCATATAAGCATTGTTCCAAATTAGCAAATACAAACTATAAGCAAATCAAATCTTACCAAATGCAAGATTGCATTGACAGCTGCGGGAAGGGGTATTCCACGCAAGGGGCAATCAAAAATTTGTGGGGACATCTTGACCGCTTTGCAATGGAGTTAGACATAATTATGAAGTGCAATTCAGACCTTTTAACCTCTGATCCAATTCCTGAAACAACAAAGGAAGTGTTCACGGATGAAGAAGCTTCCCGCCTTTGGGAAAATCAAAATCTTCCGTGGGTGGATTCAATCCTATTTTTCATTTACACGGGGTTTCGGATTTCAGAAATGCTTTCCTTACGGACTGCCAATGTTGACCTAAAAGAATGGACTATGCGGGGCGGTGTCAAAACAGAAGCCGGGAAGAATAGGCTTATTCCTGTACATTCAAAAATTCAAGGTATCGTTCAAAAACGCTTTGAACAATCAAAATCCGGTTATCTGTTTGAATATGAAGGAAAGAAGGTCAGTGAAAGCAAATACCGGGAAATTTGGGCTGACCTAATGGGGAAGCTGCAAATGGAACATACCCCGCATGAGTGCCGCCACACATTCAGATCAAGGCTTGATTCTGCCGGGGCAAATAAGGTATGTATTGATAGGCTTATGGGGCATAAATCAAAGGGGACAGGTGAACGGGTTTACACTCATAAAAATATAGAAGAACTGCGAATGAACATTGAACTAATAACGAATTAGTAACAAAAAAGGCGGGAACCCCTGTAAAATCAAGGGTTCCCGCTTGTTTCGTGGATATTATACCACGACTTTATGACTTTTTCTACTTATAAATTCAAGATTACCGAATCGCAAATCCACAACGACACATTCTGCATTCTTACATCCTTCCTTGGCTCCCTTATTCGTTATAGTCATCTATATAACTGTGTCCCATTTGCAAACTCGTCCATAAGAAAATGGACGGGTATCGGCAGGCTGCCGCCGTGGATATGGTCGGCAGAATAAAAAAGCTGCTGGAAAAGCTGCGTGTAAAGGATACTGACGAGGAAATTAAAGCTCGAATCGTTATCCGGTATCAGCGCAAACAGCGCCGTTTTCTTCTCGCCCATTGAAGCAAGGTCAAGCTCATCGGCGGAAGTCAGCGCCGCTAAGCTTTCAAGATTGAATTTCTCCAATCTTGCGGCAAGGGTAATCTGAATGGATTTGAGCGTCTTTGCCGAGCCGGAGTGGTAGGAACGGTAGTATTTCAGGGCGATATGGTCGGGATTATCCATTTCCAAATCGGCGAAAAGATTGTCGAGGGGAGAAGGGCGATTGTCCTCCTCGTCCTCAATCGCCGCCGCCCTGAGCATTTCCATTACCATAGCGAAATTCTGCTCCTCCTCCGGCGCTTCGTAGTGCAGATAAAAAATAAGGGCGAGTAGAAGCATACTCGCCGCAGTGTCCCAAAAAGGATCGTTGGATTGAGAGCCTTTCGGGGTGGTACTCTTAAAAAGGTTGGTCACGAGGCGCTGAATATCGTTGTCGTTTCTGAGATAGACAAACGGGTTGTAACAATGGCTTTTCTCCATTGAAATCAAGTCCAGCACCTTGATCTCATAGCCTGCTTTTTCAAGCAGATTGCCGACATCACGCAGAATTTCCCCTTTTGGATCTAAAATTACCTGAGAGGAATTGCTTGTCTGCATTAAATTCGGCTTGCAATAGAATCTTGTCTTGCCTGCGCCGGAGCCGCCGCACACCAGAGTATTCAGATTCCTCCGGTGTTTTTTCGCATTGAGTCCGATTCGGACATTCTGCGTCATCAGCTTATTTTCCGATGGCGGGCTTTGACGGTACTTTTTATCAATGGCTTTTGCGCTGCCCCATTTCGCTGAGCCGTGTTCCTCACGCCTTCGGTAATTCCTCCGTGTGGATAGATAAATCCCAATCCCCATTCCGTAGAGCAAAAGCAAAACGAGGACAGTTTTTAAGCTGTCCCCGCAAAGCTCGATATGGAACGGATCATTGAATACCGCCAAAAGGCTCGGCAGTATCTCCGGCAGACCGCCCTTGACGGACGGCGCTATCAATAAGCCGAGCCACACAACGGGAAGAATCCCGATTACCGCAAGGATAATCGCAGACTGCCTGCTGCTATCTCGATTCACGGCAGGATTCCTTTTCTACCACTTTGAACTTGCGTCTTGGGGCGTGACCGATTTTGATAATCAGTTCGTCAACAGCGTCGGTGGACTTGCCCTCTTTTTTGAGGTCGGTCTTTTTATCGTTCAGCGAACGGATCACAACGCCGTGTTCATAATCGTCCAAAGCGATATGGTAGAGTTCTTCTTTCATCACAGCTACCTCCGGTTATCTCTCCTGTTCCTTTGAGCGTTCCGCCCTCTGACGGTACAGCTCATCGGAAACACGGGCGGTAATTTCCTTAAACGCCTTCTGCGTCTTGCCGAGTTCAGCTTTGATGTCTTTCGGCTCTTTATTTTTCAATTCATCGGGGATACGGTCAATCGCAAAGTTCTGCGTATCGACGCCGTATTTCTTACAGAGCATATATCCAATGCACACCGCCTGAAATCCCATATCCCTGCGGCTGTATACCTCGCTGTTCATAGAAAGCTCGGCGTGACCGAGTTCCTGAGCGACGCACTGGCAGAGGGCAACGCTGTCGCCGATGTCCCGCTTCACATAAAGCGTCTGATCTTCATTTTTATAAAAAGCGCCCATATCGGGATAGGGCAGCTCACTGGTGCTTTCAATATTGATCGGGGCGCTGTCGAGCATAACCGCCACCAGCTTTCTCGGATCACGGTTAGCGGTCGGGGCGGCAGGGCGCTTGCCGTTGGTCTGTGAAACATCCAGCACTCTTTTCAAATTGAAATCAATGCCGATTGTCCCGTCCTTCTTGGTGTACTCGTAGGGATCAAGGATAATAAAGGTCTTGGAGCCTTTATTGACCTTTACGCCCTCAGCCGCCCAATCGTCAAATTCCTTGATCTGGCTTGCCTGCGGGAACTGCTTATACATCAGCAGCGCATTGTTCGCCGTGTACCTGTCCATACGGCTCTGCACATCAAGGTAGGCTTTGAATTTTTCCGGCGACTGCACCACTTCCGAAGCGGTATTGTCGAGCAGTTGATAAATGGCTTCTTTCTCCGCCTTTTTCTTGGCGGCGTATTCCTCCGGCGAAAGTCTCGGCGGTCTTGCGCCGCTGCTTTGCTTATTCTTAAAATCGTTGGTCATATCTTTTTACCTCTCTTTTGATAGATTTGATTTTTGCGGTTGCGGGACGCTAATCTGCCCCAACGCCTGTGCTGTGCGGTTTTCTTCTTTGGAAGCGGTCGGCTCGCTGCGCTCTGTTCCTTTTTCTGCCTTTGCCGCCGCCCTGTATCTGCTGAGATTTTCCTTTACAGACGATTTCACACGGGAAACTCTGAGCTTATCCGCTGTATCCATCGCCTTTTGCTCCAAAGACGCAAATCCTTTCTGCGCTTTTTCAAATAAACGGGACAGCCTTGATAAAACGCCTTTATCACTCTTGGAATGTTCCGCTTCCTTTGCGGCTTTCCCCATAAACAGCAGCCCCATATTTTTCAAATGCCCTTTTGCGCCCTGAAGCTCCGCCTGCATAGCGGACAGCTTCTTTGTGTCCTGCGCCATCTCCTTTGACATTCTGCCGAACATAGCGGACAGCTTATCCAGCGCTTCGGGGATTTTCATTGCCCTGACCGACTCGGCAAGGGCGTCCCTGCCTCTTTCCCGGAACGCCCGCACAGCGTTTCCGGCTGACTGGATCAGATTGTCCTTCATCTTTTTGACTGCGGAAAATCCCTGACGGATTTTGCCCTCCGTTTTTTCCACAAGGGTATGGCACTTGCTCCGCAGCGTGTTGTTGTGGATCAGATTGATTTCACGGCGCATATCCTGAAGCTCGCCGAGCATTTCAGTAAGCGTATTTTCCATACCGCCGATATAGCTTACCAGCGACTGCACCTCGTTTTTCTCTTTCATCAAGCCGTTTTTATCGAGTGTGTCTAACAGCTCCACGATCTGCGGGTGTTCCTTTAGTTGATCCATTTCGCTCACCTCTCTTTCGGCTTCTTGGATTTCTTCGGCTGCCTGTGAACGGTCTGCCGATTGGCTTCAGGGGTTTTCGGCTTCTCTTTGGAAGCCTCCGGCACAGTACGCTCTGCTTCCTTTTCCGCTTTGGCAGCCGCCTTGTATCGGTCGAGCTTTTCCCTGACCGAAGGCTTCTTATCCGCTGCCTTTGCGACACCCTTATCAGTGTGCGTACCTGTCGTTTCTGAGTCTCGCTCTGACAGAGGGCTTTTGTCCGTCTTTGCGACCGAGGGGTTTTGGTGGGAATTTCCCTCCTTCTGTATTGGCTTTCCCATCGCTTCCTCCACAATAATCTCGCCCCTTGATCTCGCAGGCACTTCATTGGCAGCCGCTTCACGGTCTGCCACATCTTTTTCCGCTTCGGAAACAATGGAAGCCTTATCGACTTTGCCGAGTTCAAAGCGGTCGGAAATTCGCTGGATTTTCGCAGCGTCCTCCGCACGGGCGATAATATCGACCATCGCCGTATCGCTCTTGGTGTTTTTATCACGCAGAACGCAGTAAAGGACGCCGTATCGTTTTGCCTGTTCGGTAAACTTCGGCAGGTCTTTCTGCTGGAACGAAAAGACCTTCAGCTCCTTGCCGGACTTAATCATATTGGTAAGCCGTGCTTTCCCCCGTGTCTTATTCGACTGGCTGATCTCCTGCTTCAGCACGGAAGCTAACAGAATAGCGATATTCTTCGCCGCCGAGCCTGTGAGCCGGACAGCCACTTCAAATCCTTCAAGCGATAGCCTGACGATTTGTTCTGCTGCGTCACCGCCGTTGTTCATAGTTTCGGGACTCCTTTCTTTGAGATTTTTCTTCCTCTGCCTTGACTTGCGAAAGGGTATCGGCAATTACGCCTGACCGCTTCGCAATCCCGTCGCAGAGCTTTACTTCTTTGCGAAGCTCTTTCAAGCGTTCGGAGATAGCTGAAATTTTCATCTTTGCCGCCGACAGCCGTTCATCTGATATATCTACCTTTCGTATTTCATTTCGGAGATGTGTTCTGTCGGCGGTAAGGGTTTTGATTTCGTCCTCAACCGACCGCTTATATGAAAAAAGCTGCTCGTCCGTACCGATCTGGTGCTTGCCGAGCAGCGTTACCTGTTTGGTGAGTTCGTCCATCTTCATCAGATCGTCTTTGAGAAGATAGTGAAGTCTCGCCGTATTCTGTTGTTTCTGATTGTGCTTCGGAAGGTAGCCGAGCCGATAGCAGTAGTAGAGATACAAGCCATACAGACCGCCGACCTTTTGGATTCTGCTTTCTCTTGTGGGAAGGCGGTACTGCCGGACAATATAGGTCTTTGGCTGGAACGGCTTGAACACGATATTATCCCGATTGGCAATAAGCCGTTCAAGGATTTTCTCTTTGGTGTATTCCTCGCCGAGCCGATAAGTCCGTATCGGTTTTTCACTGCCTTTCGGTGTAACCGTCGCATACTTACGATTAGGACTAAAATTCGAGTGATAGCCCATCACGCCCAGCTCATACTGGAACTGCCGCAGGTTACGGCTCATCGCAATCGCTTCGTCAATCGCTTTTTTGGCGTTGTTGTATCGGGTGGGCATACCCGCCTCGTCCTTCATCGTAAGGTAAGAGGGCGATCTGTGCAGCTCCGGCTTTTCTACAATGGACAGCTTATGCTCCAAGCAAATCTCGTCGGCGATATGGCGGAAGTAGTACCAAGACTTTTCTTTATCTTTCAGCCGCTTCCCATCGACAAAGGAAACGGAGTTGATGACAAAATGGCAGTGGAGATGTTTCGTATTCAGGTGGGTAGTGACGACCACCTGAAACCTCTTGCCCCACATCTTCCTTGCAAACTCCATTCCGATCTGCTGCGCCTGTTCGGGCGTGACCTCGTTTTCCTTAAAGCTCAGATACCCGTGATATGCCTGAATCCCGTCCGTCTTGTCGAACTGCTCCTTGACGGTAATGAACTGGTCACGAGCCATCGCCACATTGCAGTTGATACCGTCGCAGAAAAACTCGTGTTCCGTTTTCTCCTCGTCCTTTGCATAGGCAAGCACATCTTTGAGCGCCTGATAATCTTCGGCAGAATATTCGGGGTTGGCGGTCTTTTCGGGGTTGGTCGTATAGTCGAGTACCTGATCGAGCCGGACGCTTACCTTCCAAAGCTTTGTTACTGCCATTTCAATCCGCTTTTTTCAGGGCGCAGAAATTCACGCTCAATCGCCGCCTGAAACTTGTGCCACCTCAGCGCCTCGTTCTTCAGCATTTGCGAATCCACAAAGCCGAGGGCGTTCGCTTTAATGGCGAGCTGATTGATGTTGTTGCCGATAGCGGAAAGCTCCCGCATAGCGTCGTAAAATCTTTCGTCCGGTTTTTCTCTCGGCTCATAGCCACGAAGCAGCAGTCGAATCAGCGCCGCTTCGGTCAGGCAGGCTTTCTTTGCTTTCTTCTTCAAGTCCTGTGCTTCCACCTTAGAAAACCAAAACTGTTTTTTGACTGTTCGTTTCACAGCTCCTCGTCCTCCTTTCGGGCGTTAGAGCCGCCGTGGATTCGGTTGATCTGCATAAGGCACATTATCGTCACGCCGATAACGCCGCCGAGCAGGAAGCCTATCATAAAGAATAGAAATTCGTGCATAGTCAAAATCCTTTCCTGTATTGGGGTATTAGGGGCAGCCCCTAACGAGCTTTTACTGTTTTTGCCCGATAGGAGTAAAAACAGTCTGCTCGCTAAGCTAACGCAGCCTTTCCCGGCTGCCCCGTATTTTCCTGAAATTTATCGTTCTTTTTCTGCCCTGTCGGGCTTAAACGACTCGATCTCAATCCCGTGTGCGGTTTCGTGAAATCGCTCAGGATACCGAAAGAGCCGTTTATATGTCAGCATTTGTTCTTGTGTAAGGCTGTCGTATTTTTCATCGGCGATATTGGAACGGGCAATAAAAAAATCGCCGTGAATGATGTCGGCGACCTCTCTCGAATCTTCAATTAAGAAGCATTTTTCAATTTTCCACCCTTCCTTACCGCCCATTTCGTCCGCCATCAATCCCTCCATTCGCAGGCACGGATCAACACCGTCCAGAGAAGCGCCGTAGATAGAATAGCCGCCCATACGGGACTGAAACGCCTTGTTGTCCGAGCTTACTTCGTAAGTCCGTTCAAATTCGCTGTACGGTTTTTTGAAGGTATCGGCAGTAAAAACGATATGTGCGGTAAGGTGCTGTCTCTTGTTTTCCGCTTCCCGAAAAAGGGATTTCAGTTCGCTGTAACTCATCTCCGTGCGTTTCGGCGACTGATATACCGCCCGATTCATCGGCAGCTTTTCCTGCTTTCCGTCACGGTTGCAGACGATAGCGGCGTCATCTTCAAAGGGCATATACTCGTCTAAGCCGCCCCCGCCGACCAGTTCTTTCATCGCTTCATAGGTGTTCGGTATCTCTTTTACGACCGGAGATTTACCGACCGGAACGAGCAGGACAGATATTTTCTCCTGATCGGCAAGCGATAGAAAACGGTCGCTGACCTGTGTCTTTTCCGGCTTAAAGGAAATCTGCTGAAAGCCGAAGCTGTCGCAAAAGTGGAAGTAGCTTTTTCCAGTATTCCCGTCAATGATCTCTACCACATCGGACACAGACATTGACCGTCCTTTATATCCTGCGGGGTGTTCAAGATTGAAAATCTCATAGAGTTTTTCCAGCGTGAAGCAGTTTACTTCTCCCTCGAACACCTTATCATAGAGGCTGCTGTCAATCTCCGAGCTGCCCTGAAATTTAGGCAGGCTCTCATAATTCATAAAGGCGACATTGTTGGTGTCACGCTTCATATTGATCTGATAAATTCGTACATTCAACGCTCATAGCTCCTTTCTTTGGATTTGTAGATTCCAAGCTGTATGCAGAGGTAATCGTTATAGTCCTTGCCTTTCTTCGGCGGCTCGTCAAAGACCTCATACTTGTTTCTGAGCAGTTCTTTTAAGGTATTGGCACAGAGCCTTCCCGTTTTGTCATTGTCCAAGTGCAAATGAATCATCTTGATAAGTGGATTTTTCTCAAGGAAAACGGAAAGCGCAATCGGAATTTTGCTGTCTTTGCTCTCTTTCTTCGGCTGATACACGCCCGAAAGAGAGAGCAGATTTTCTGCTTTGTAGTCCTTACCCTGAGCTTTTAGCAAAGTGGCATAGGACAGCAAATCAATGGCGGCTTCAAACAAATGCACCGACTGGCAAGGCTCTTTTGCAAGCAGGCGAAAGGAATATTGCTTGTCGCTTCCGTATGCGTCTCCCTTAAAGGTGCTGCTTCCTAAACCACGGTAAGCGGCATATTTGGGCGTCCCTGTTTCGTCCTTCCCGACAAAAACCGCATTATGATAGCGCCCGTTGCTTTCAAAAATCACACCGTCCGCAATGCACTCCTGAATAATCTGATAGTCAATGCCACGATTAAAAAGATACTGTATTACCCGTTTACTGTCTTGATATTTTTCCGGCAAACGCAGTACCTTTGGCTCATTTTTTTCTTCTTTTTTCGGTGGCGGCGTCCAATTTGCCAGTTCTTTTCCCGTAAGGATTTCCACTGCGTCCATAAAAGAATAGTTCCTGACTTTTATCAGATAGTCAAGCGCATTATATCCGCCGAAACCTTGCGACCACCAAAACCATTTGCCATTGGACATTTTCAGGCTGTCGTGGTCAACAGTGCGATATACATTTCTCGTCCCCTTGACTTCTTCAACATTATCCGGCTCAAACCTTCTCAGATAGGTTAAAAGGTCGATCTGCCGAGCCTGTTCGATCACCTCCGGCGAAATATATGGCATATTAAATCTTCCTTTCCCTGAGAAGTTCTGCGACTTTCTCAATGGAATCTTCCATATCTTCCACCTCGATATTCATCATCCACTCGTCCCAAGACAGCTCCAAAACATTTTTAGTTGTCAAAAGAGCGCTTACCATTTCAGGCGGAAGCTCCGTATTCTCCACATAGTCATACAGTTCGCACATAAAGGCAAACTGCTTATCGTTTGTGATGATTGTGACCTGCGGCTGGCAAAGATACCTCCGCACATAACGGATCAATTCTCTTTCAAGCTGGCACTGCAACACCAGCATATCCGCACGGACTGTTTTTAATTTACACACCATTTTTCTCACCTGCTTTCTCTGTTTTTATCCCGTTTGAGTACATCGTTTGCCCTTGTTTCAATGGAATCCCGAATGGTATCCATATGCTCAACCTCTCTGTCCTTAAACTCCTTATAGACATCATCAAGCGGGCAGGGGGATCGGAGCAACGCCTTTGCCTGTTTCGGAGAAAGCTCCAGTTCCTCCATACACATCACAATGTCCTCTCTCATCGTATACTCGTAGGTATGATTCAGAATTTCCTCCGGCAGCTGCGAAAGCAGCCAGTCCCTGTACTTGTCCTGCTCGGCTTTCATCTTGTCATAGAGCAGGGCGTTGTAGTCTGTTTCGCCCATAGCGAACACCTCCTAAACAAAAATATAGCCGCCTGATTTTTCATAAAAACCAAGCGGCTATGTAAAAGTTATTTAAGTATAAAATTGATGATTATTTGATTTTCTCTTGAGTTTTCCAGTGATTTAATTTAGGCAGCATATCCGCCATATATCCCCGCACCTGTTCAGCAGACCAATTCTCATTTGACATATGCTCAACACAAAAAGCAATTAAATCATCAATATTGTCATATGTGAATTTTCCGTCTGTATAACACCATTTACAGTATTCTTCATTGAAAGTACCATCCGGTTCTTTACTGATCGTGGAATCATCAAGCGGCATACCACAGCATTGACAAATGAGTTGTCTCGGAGAGCCTAAAAGTGTATTGATGGAAACATCAAAAAAACCTGAAAGTAATTTTAGCGTTTCTGTATTGGGGATTGTTTCTCCATTTTCCCAACGAGATACTGCTTGTCTTGTGACATAAACTTTTTCTGCAAGTTCATCTTGCGACAGTCCTTTTTTTGTCCGGAGTTCAAGTATGACATCTTTTGTCTCCACTACAAATCACCTCCTTGTAACAAATTATAAGGCAGATAAATCTACCAAACAAGCAACTCGCTGTTGCTAAAGCCCTGTGCAATCTAAAATCTCTTTATTAATTATGTGAAATAAAAAATCACAGTGAAAAATGATTATTTTTCAAACTTCATAGGTATATATCGTATACCGTCCGAAAGTTGCTCCGTATCGGTATCTATGAAACCCAGTTTATGATAGACCGGAACTGCATACGGAGAAGAATTTACTGTAATGGTTTTGCTTGAACTATTTTCTCGTAGGAAGTTCCACAACTTTCTGCCAATGCCTTGTCTTTGATACTGTGCTTTCACAAAAAAGCAACAGATATGCTTCCGGTTTTCGTTTGTTGCGATAACTCCCTTTAGTCTTTCTTCGTCATACGCGCCCCAAAATTCTAATGTTTTGACGATCTCTTTGTTCTCAATAAACTCCTGAAACGACTTAACTCCTTCTTCAGAATAATCGGGAGCCTCAAATTGTAAAAAAGTTTGCCAAATCAAGTCAATGGCATTTGCAATTTGAGTATCATCTATTTTTTTGACTTCCACACTAAACACCTCGTAAATATTCGTTATGACCGTTCCTTTTCGATCACATAGGATTGCAAGCTTCTTTTGCAACCATTCTTTTCATAGAACTTTTCTATCCCCGGCTGCGCACCAAAATACAGCATAGTAGGGGTATTATCCTTTGCAAGTTGCAGGAGTTTACTGCCTACTCCCTGTTTTTGATATTCAGGAAGGACGATCAACTCTGTAATCGTGCCGAAATAATATCCGTCTGTAAGAATACGCAAGCAACCAATCAGCACTTCATTATCATAAGCGGTAATATTGATTGTTTTAGACAATGCACCTTGCGTTTTTTCAACATCGTAACTGCCTTGCCATACCTGATTGACGAAAGCAATAAAAGGTACTGCGTCCAGTTTTTTATCATCTACTACATATTTCATCTTTCTGTCTCCATTCAGGATTTACTTCATCAATTATCTACCCAAAAGTCTTGCAAAACACTAACTAACTTTCGAGGATTATCCTTGTTTACTTCGTGACCGGAATCTTCCACGATAACCAGCTTGCTGTTTTTCATTGCTTCGTGAAACCGCTTAGCACTCTCCATATTTGTTTTATCCTTTGCGCCGCAAAGAATAAGAGTAGGGCAATCGAGCGTTGCCGCCGACTCCATAAAGTTCAGTTCCGCCATTGATTTGCTCAAACGAATAAAGTCTTTTTTACTTACGCCCATATTTTGAAATGCAGATTTAGGTATAAGCTTAAATACGAAGTTTTGAAATTTCAGCAGTCCTTTCGGTATCTCAAACGGCGTTCCGATCAATACAAGAGAGTTTATTTTTTTCGGATACTGGATAGCATAATTGAGCGCAAGCAGACCGCCGAGGGAAAGCCCGCAAAGATTTAGTTTGTCTTTGTAAGACTCGCTCATCTCGCTGAACGCCTGATATACTGTGGGATAGTCTAATTCCCTGCCTTTTGTAAGGTCAAATAAATCAGGAACGATAGGGGAAATTTCCCTCGTTTCCAACTCGTTTTTAATGGTATCCCAATCCTTACTGTTTTGTCCCAAGCCGTGAATCAAAATATTTTTCATAGGCAAATAACCTCAGTTTTCTTGACATTGACTCTCAAAAAGCCACTTTATTATATCACAGCGCTATGTCTTTTTCCACCTTGCCGTGATAGATATAGCCGCCTGATTTTTTGTAAAACCAAGCGGCTATGTAAACTTTCACTCTACAATTTTTTTGATTTTCATTCCGTCCATCAGCCCTCGCATATAACAAATGCGGTATTCTTCCAATACAACATTGTTTTCTGCAAGCAGGTACTTGATTAAAAGTTTGCATTCTTCTTCGGTAAGAGAAGCTGGCTTTTCCAAATCCAAGACATCATTGATTGTCTCGTTTTGATGTTTAAGCTCTACCGCCTTTTCCTTTGCAGCCTTCAATTTCTCATCACGGGAACGGGCTTTAGCGAGTACCTGAGACAGCATACTTTCAAGATCGCTTTCAAACAGTTTGATAGAACAGTTTTCTTCCATCGGGTTTTACCTCTTTTCTTTGTATGATGTCTCATATTATAAAACCAAAGCATTACTCGCACAAGGAAGCCACAGTTCTATTTTTACTGACACAGCAGTTCAGAGAACTTACTATGTAAAGACGGTATGAGATTTCTCCCATACCGCAAAGAAGGTTATCGCTCGTAGGCTCTTTCCTTTGGAGTGGGTACGCTGTCGCCCTCGTCCGGCGCACCGTCCACCAACTCATTTTCTCGCTTATCCACATTGAGCAAGCCATTAAGGACATTGAGCCGATTTGTCTTTTCGGTCAGTTCTTCCTCCTTATCAAACGGTTTCTCAACCTCTGCTTTCGCAGTAGCAAATTGCTGTTCGAGAGTTGATAGTTCTCTGCTTTTTGCCTCCAGCCGTTCAGAGATTTTTTCAATGGCATTGTCGATTCGGGTAATGTTGCCGGTAGCGTCCGTGCCTAAAGAGACGGAACGGGAAAGGCTGCCCTTGATTTTTACCTGATAGGCTTTCTCAAAGGTATCAAAGGAAAGCTCCAAATCAAAGCCTCTGTACTTGCCGAGAGGTACGGGATCGGGCGAGGTCATTTCCTTGCAGGCGTCAATGATTTTCTGTCCGCCTTCCGCTTTTTCGGAATAAGAAACACCCTTAACCTCAATCCCTACAAAGGTATCGTCAAGAGGCTTCGGGTGTTCTTTTGCAAGCAATATGTCCTTTTCCAGCCCCGCAATCGTCTCTTTCGTCCGGGCGATTGTTGTCGGGTAGTATTTGATGATCTTGTCCTCCAACTCATATTTTTCGGAGAGATAATTGGACTTCAAAAGGCGCAGTTTCTGTACCTGAATATCCAAGTCCATTTTCTCCTTGATGTGCGGATTATCCGCCGCAAGCATTTTGATCTCCGCATAGGAAAGGGCAGTAGCGTCCACATCTTCGCAGGAACGCACGGGCGATTTGCTCGTCATAATCTGACTGGAAAACTTCTGCTTGCCCTCAACAAGCTGCCAGCAGTATGCGTCAAAAGTGCCTTCCGTAACATATCGGTACAGACCGACCTTCGGGTTTTCGTTGCCCTGACGCACCGTCCGTCCGGCTCGCTGTTCCAGATCAGTCGGTCATTTTTTGCGGACAGTTCAATACATGCCTGTCTGTTTCGCTCCCTGCTCCTGCGTTTGCTCTCGTTTGATTTCTCCCTCTGTATCTTCTTGGCACAAGCAGGACAATACTTCGATATGCCAGAGCGGGGAACATATTCAACACCGCACACCGTACAATTCTTAGGCTTTAACGCAGTCCACCGCTTTGTCGGTGTGATATGTAATTCACCGACAAAGCCGATGAATTTATAATAAATCTTGATTTCCTGCCGCACCATTCCGTCTGTAAGTTTCTCACGTTCCGAAACAAGTATCTTGTCTATAAGTGCGTTTATGATGGTTGCGTCCAGTTCCTTAATGCCTTGATAGTTGCGGATTAGGGAGAGGAAATCACGGACACCCTGCGTCTTCTCATAGCTGTCGCTGAGCGTTTCCGTTACCTCTTTCAGCCTTGCTTCAATTTCAAGCTGTTCTTTCTGGTATTTTCCCGACATCATCTCAAAATTCCGCTCGGTAATACGCTCCATCACCTTATCTTCATAGAGTGAGGAAAACAGCCTGTCCAGTTCTGCAAGGCGTTTGTTCAGTTTTCTTTGCTCCTTTTCCAGTGCCTTTGCCTTGCTCTGGTCTGTTTCCGTGAGCCGCTTTTCAATCGCCCTCACTGCCTTTTCATCATTGACTGCCATATCCGCAAATCGGTTGATGTCGGTGAGGACAGCGTTGAACAAGTCCCTCGCTTCAATGCTGTGTGCGGTACACATGATATTACCGTATCTGCCATAATTATTGCAGGAATATTGTACGCAGTCGATGATGTCGGGGCGTTTCCTCCTGTTGGCACTCATAGCCCGCATCGCATAGCCGCAGTCCGCACACTTAATAACGCCTGCAAAGATGTTCTCAAAGCCGCCCTTGTTTTCTGGTAATCTGCGGCTTGTAATAAGCTGCTGTACGGTATCAAATTCCTCCTGCGTGACTATCCCCTCATGGGTGTCTGGTATCACTTCCCATTCTTCGGGCAGCTTAGAGGGGCGTTTCTTGCTTTTCATGTTGGCGGCAATCCGCTTGTAGCCTGCAAGGTTTCCCGCATATATCGGGCTTCTTAAAATGCCCCTTACGCTGTTCTCGCTCCAAATATAACGGTTCTCCTCATTCTCCTCAAAATACCTCTCATAGCCTGTTGCCCCCTGCTCCGCCGCATAAGCGGCGGGGCGTAAGATATGCTGTTTGTTGATGTGCTTGCGGATTTTGGCGATTCCGTTGCCCGCTAACGCAAGGTCAAATATTTCCCTTACCACATGGGCAACTTTGTCATCTATCAGCAGATGGTTGTGGTCGGCGGGGTCTTTGACGTAACCGTATGGTGCTGTCGTCCCCATGAATTTCCCCTGCTGAAACCTCGCTCGGTACGCCGATTTTATCTTGACCGACACATCGGCGGAATACATTTCGTTTAGGATGTTGCGGAAAGGCGTGATGTCCATAGCGGATTTATTGAGCGTGTCCACGCCGTCATTGACCGCTATATACCTCACATTATGCTCTGGGAAAAACACTTCCAGATACAGTCCGCAATCAAGATAGTTCCTCCCCAGACGAGATAAATCTTTCGTGATAACGCAGTTTATCAGACCGCTTTCAATGTCCTTAATCATGTTCTGGAAACTTGGTCTTTGGAAATTTGTACCAGAGTAACCGTCGTCCACATACGTTTTTGCTAAGTGCCATCCCTGCTTTTTCACATAATCCGTGAGGATGGATTTCTGTGTCGCAATG
>ENA-OZGV01000015-OZGV01000015.1-human-gut-metagenome-genome-assembly--contig:-NODE-15-length-113224-cov-18.812802_pt1 | contig 113224 bp, 90 predicted proteins | sample MGYA00245120_ERZ653665 | MGnify/ENA primary metagenome ERZ653665 (study PRJEB26926, sample SAMN06165250) | human gut metagenome | biome: ENVO:00009003; feature: ENVO:2100002; material: ENVO:00002003... | reverse complement strand
GAGATAGGAGTCCGTCTCGTGGGCTCGGAGATGTGTATAAGAGACAGCCTTTAATTCTTTTCCATGCAGATGTTTTACATTAATTTTGTTGCGTATGCATTCCACCTTTTTTGCAATAGTAGCGTCTTCGTCAATATTTGTTTTTGAGCATAACAACCCATATATTAATAATGGCTGCTCAGAATCAAATAAATTCATATTTGTGTTGCCGCTTTCATCCAAATAGAAAAACATGTCAGTAAAAAATTGATTGTATGTGTGATGTTATCAATTATTTTAGAAAGATCCAGTTTCTTCCTTATCTTTTTCCCCATTTCTTCCCCATATCCCTGCAAACAAAAACCGCAATACATTGACATACAACATATTGCGGCGGAAAATTGATGGCGGACAGGGAGGGATTCGAACCCTCGGTACCGGTTTGCGGTACACACACTTTCCAGGCGTGCTCATTCGACCACTCTGACACCTGCCCGTTGGAAATTGTGCTAGATAGGAAAGCAGGGGCAGAATAACGGCAGAAGAGAGGTTTGGCAATCTTTTTTTCATCCGAAGGGGATTTTCCCGTTTTCCCCGAGTTTTTTCACGTTTCCGGCGGTTGCGCGAAGAGGATGAAAAGCGCCCCGACAGCGCGAGAAAATCTTCAACGGGCATAAACAGCAACGAAGCGTATTTTCAGAAGTTTTGAAAGGAACAGGTTTCCGTGGTTCACAAAAATTATCCATGAGGGCATGGCAGATTTTCTGCCCTCCCTGCCCTGTTTTTCCCGCAGAGCAAATAAGAATTTTTCTCTTTCTCCACCTTTACGGCTTCCGTGCAATCGGGGAAGGTTCAGGTAAGAACCTCTATTGATAAGCTTCTTTCCGTCCTGGCTCCAGGATTAACCAGCAGCCGTTTGAGAAGTTTCAAGAGCGAGACGGGAAGAGAAGACTGAAGGATTCCGGAAGCCCAAGGTTCCGAGAGTTCCGGAAAGGCGCGGCAGAAATGGGAACCCACGCTGTGAGAAGAGAAAGCGGGACATGCCGTTTCTCCGCGTATCTTCATTTCCGCGGCTCCGCATTCCTTCCATCCTCAAAAAAGGGCAAAAGCTTCGGGCATGTCCCGGAAAAGGCGTTTCCCGACCGCACTTCCCCCTTGACGGATGCCCCAAAGACGGGTTTGCTAGTCCTGCGCATGGGAGAGTCCTTTTACACACGCACCACGGAGGCCCCCTCCTCCGCCTTCGATTTGTCCCTCAGACCGCCCGCTTTCAGCGAGTTCTGCGGCCAGGAGAAGATTAAGGACCGCCTGATGCTGATGGTGGAAGCCGCCAGACAGCGCAACGACGTGCTGGACCATATCCTGTTGAGCGGCCCGCCGGGCCTAGGGAAGACGACGCTTGCCAATATTATCGCGAATGCCGTCGGCTGCCGCATTCATACGACTTCCGGCCCCCAGATTGAAAAGGCGGGAGACCTGGCCGGCGTGCTGACCAATCTGGAAAAGGGGGATATTCTGTTTATTGACGAGATCCACCGCCTGCACCCGGCCATTGAGGAGTATCTGTACCCGGCCATGGAGGATTTCCGGCTGGATATTATCATCGACCAAGGGCCGAACGCCCGCTCCATCCAGCTCAACCTGCCCAAGTTCACCCTGGTGGGGGCCACCACCCGCGCCGGGATGCTGACCAGCCCGTTGCGTTCCCGCTTCGGCCTGGTGAACCGGCTGGATTATTATACGCGGGAGGAGCTGTGTGCCATTATCGAACGGTCCGCGGGGCTGCTGAACGTGCCCGTGGACCCGGAGGGCGCCCTGCAGATCGCGCTGCGCTCCCGCGGCACGCCCCGCGTGGCCAATTCCCTGCTGCGCTGGGTGCGGGATTACGCCCAGGTGCGCGGCGACGGCGTGATTACGGAGCAGTTGGCGCACGACGCCCTGACCATGATTGAGATTGACGACGACGGCCTGGACGAGATGGACAAGCGCCTGCTGGAAGCGATGATTTACAAGTTCAACGGCGGCCCGGTGGGCCTTTCCTCCCTGGCGGTGGCCGTAGGGGAGGACGCTTCCACGCTGGAGGACGTGCACGAGCCTTTCCTGATTATGCAGGGGTATATCAGCCGCACCCCCAGGGGGCGCGTGGCGATGCCCTCCGCCTATCTCAAGATGGGAGCCGCGCCGCCCGCCAACGGCCAGGGGTGGCTGTTGTAAGCCATTCATTTACGACATGGAAGGAGTCCTGCGTTTTATGCTGGTCATCAGGCCCTCTTTCTTTTAGACTGTTTCCACATAAAACGTCAGGACGTTTTCTGTTCATCATACGCCCAAAGCTATGGCCGCACATTCTGATATTCCCTTTAAAAGACTGCCCGTCAAGATTATCGGTACGGGTTCCTATGTTCCGGAACGCCGCCTGACCAATGCGGATCTGGAGAAGATGGTGGACACTTCCCACGAATGGATTATTGAACGCACGGGCATTGTGGAACGCCGCATCGCCGCCCCTGACGAGTACACTTCCCATATGGGGACGAAGGCCGCCCAGCGCGCTCTGGAATCCTGCGGGCTGAAGCCGGAGGATATTGACCTGATTATCGTCGCCACCATCACGCCGGATACGTTCACCCCTTCCACTTCCTGCTATATCCAGGATGCCCTTGGCGCCAAGAATGCCGCCGCCTTTGACATTTCCGCCGCCTGCTCCGGCTTCCTGTTCGCCATGAAGACCGCTGTCCAGTACATCGGCACCGGCCAGATGAAAACGGCGCTCATCATCGCCGCGGAAAAACTTTCCACCGTCGTCAACTGGGAGGACCGCAGCACCTGCGTCCTGTTCGGGGACGGCGCCGGGGCAGCCGTGCTCCAGGCCTCCACAGGGGAAGAGGGGGAAGGTTCCGTCCTTGCCACGGATATCGGTTCGGACGGCTCCCTGCATGACCTGCTCCAGATTCCAGGCGGCGGCTCCCGCTGCCCCACCACAGCGGAAAACGCCCATGAACGCCTGGCTACCCTGGCCATGCGCGGCAATGAGACCTTCCGCCATGCCGTCACGCGCATGAAGGCCTCCGCCGCCAGCGTCATTGAACGCGCCGGCCTCACGGCGGACGATATCCAGCTGATTATTCCCCATCAGGCCAATCTCCGCATCATTAACGCCGTAGCGCAGCGCCTTTCCATTCCTGAAGATAAGGTGTTCGTGAACATTGAGAAGTACGGCAACACGTCCGCGGCCGCCGTCGCCATCGCTTTTGACGAAGCGCGCCGTTCCGGCAGATTCGGCAAGGGAGACAACGTCGTCCTGGTCACATTCGGCGCCGGGCTTACCTGGTCCGCCGCCGTTATCCGCTGGTAATATTCTTTTTCACCCCCCCCCTCCATCATCATGACCACTGAACCATACGGCAAAAAAAATCCGTTTCCCGCTCCCGTCCTCTCCGTCAGGCACATCACCGGGGAAGGCAGCCCCAAGGAAACCATCCACATTGAATACAGCCTGGACGGTTCCGGGATGAATTATATTGCCGGGGACGCCCTGGCCGTCATTCCCGCCAATGATCCCTCCCTGGCGGACGCCCTGATTGACAAGCTCGGCCTCAGCCCGGATTCCCAGGTTCCCACGCCCGAAGGGGAAACCACAAGCCTGAAAGACGCCCTGGTTCACTGCTATGACATTACCAATGTCAACAAAGCCCTGCTGACCAAGTGGGCCGCCGCCTCCGGCAGCCAGGAGCTGGACACGCTTCTGTCCGGAGATAAGGACGCCCTCAGCGATTTCCTGTGGGGCCGGGACGTGCTGGATCTGGCCACGGAATACCCCGCTTCCTTCGAATCCGCGGAGGCTTTCGTCGGCATCCTGAAAAAGATCATGCCGCGCCTTTATTCCATCGCCTCCAGCCCGAACGCCCATCCCGAACAGGTTCACCTGTGCGTGGGCGCGGTGCGCTATACGGCCCGCGACCGCAAGCGCGGCGGCGTTTGCTCCACCTATATGGCGGACCGCCTCCAGCCGGGCCATACGGCCAGGGTATTCGTACATACCAACAAGAATTTCCGCCTTCCGGAAGACGGAGACACCCCCATCATCATGGTGGGCCCCGGCACCGGCATCGCCCCTTTCCGGGCATTCTGGGAGGAACGCGCCGCTTCCGGCGCCAAGGGCGGCAACTGGCTGTTCTTCGGCAATCCGTACAGGGCTACCGACTTCTGTTATGAAGACGAGCTGAACCAGTTGACCGGCACCGGCAAACTGAAGTTGTCCGTGGCCTGGTCCCGCGACCAGGAAAAGAAGGTGTATGTGCAGCACCTCATGGTCCAGGAAGGCGAAGAGCTCTGGAAATGGCTGGAAGCCGGCGCCTGCTTCTACGTCTGCGGGGACGCCTCCCGCATGGCGAAGGATGTGGACAACGCCCTTCATGAAGTCATCCAGACCTGGGGCCATAAAACTCCGGAGGAAGCCGCGGCATATGTGGCGGACATGAAACAGCACCGCCGTTACCAGCGGGACGTGTACTAATTCAGGATCTCCCCCCTTGAGCCTGTCACCGCGCCTTTCCATCTTTTCTGGAAAGGCGCTTTTTCTTTTTCCGGAGAAAACCCTCCACGCATCAATCCGGCTCCCCCTCCCGGCTTCCCTCATGACGGTTCCAGCTGTTTTCCCGTCAATCCCAGCCGGAACAGGCCACCTTCCCAGTCCGCACGCCGGCTTCTTTCGAGCCGGGGAAGCCATCTTCCGCCCCCCTCTCCATCAAAAACAACGCCGAACCGGGGAGAACCCGTCCGAGCAAAAGTTCCCCTCCTTCTTCAAGCGTTTCCTTACCCTTATTCCAAATCCTGCCGGGCGCCGCAAACGGCCCGTTTCACTTTCCTGAGCTTGAAAAAGAAAACCATGCAGAACAAATACAGCTTTTGCGGCAGGCAGTAGACGATACCCATCCATCCCGGCCGCCTCAACGCCCATCTCCGCCGAAAGGGATAACTCCACCAATTCTGCTGCCGGTCAATGCTGTCTATGATTTTTCTCCTCTCCTCCATTTCGGCAAGCAGTTCTTCCCGCGAACGAAAAACCGGAGCAAGGCCCTCCAGCAATTCCCCGCACAGTTCCAACCCCGCCTCCTTGCTTTTTTTCAACTGGCTTTTCATTTCCAGCTCCCTTTTTTCAAAGGCCGCCGCCGCCCGCATGTCGGCAAACCGGAATGCGCTGTTGACAGCGCAAATATTTTTAAGCGCAAACCGGTAATAATATAAGGATATGCCCGGCATTTCATAAATGTTGCCCTGAAGCCATGCGTGGAACCCCATCAAGTCGTCTTCAAAACTGGCCGTCATCCGCAGGGAGCTACCCCATTCGCAGGCGCTCTTCCTGATCATCATGCTTCCTCCGTAATGGGCGGAAGAAGAAAAAGCTCCCGCCTGAAGCGCAACAGCCGGCATTTCCCGCGGAGCAGCAGGAAAAGCCGGGAATTCAAACGCAATGCCCGGTTCCTCATAGACGCTGGTCATCTGGCTGACCACAGCCACGGCATCCGGGCGTTCCATCACTGCCCAGGCAAAAAGCCTGCATCTCCAGGGGAAGGAACAATCATCCCCATCCTGGCGGAGAATCCATTCATGGGAAGCCAGACCAACCGCCTGCCGGATATGAGGCCCGCGCCCCAGCGGCGTTTCATTCCGGTTTAAGATTACCCGGTACGGCCCCCTGTATTGAGCCGCCATTTCCTGCATGACGGCGAAGGTTCCGTCGGAAGAGCCGTCATCCGAAAGGATGATTTCAACCGGCCCTTCATAATCCTGCCCGAATACGCTCCGGATAGCATCCCTGATGCTGCTCTCCTCATTATGCCCGGTCAGGATAATGCTGATGGAAGGGAGTTCCGAAGGGTTCATGAAGAAAAAGCACGGAAAAGAAAGCGTCAACCATGAAGAGGACCATGTCCTTTTCTGTTTATTAATAAGGCGTCACGTTCATACCGGATTCCAAATCCGGGGTCAAGGGTTGATTTTTATACCAAGGAACTTATGTTGCGCGGACGTTTTGTCATCAAGAATCTCCCCCTTGCGGGCAGGGAGCCCGAAGCCGGGAAAACAGGACGAAAGATTCTGCTTTCCCTTACTGCTCCCAACACACTCATTTTTTCATAAGCAATTATTTTTTAGAATCATAGAACTCTTAGAACCAGACCTAGCCGGAATACCTCCATACCCCACCGGTTCCATGAGGTCTTGGGACAATTCTCTGTTCATTCATGCTGAATCCGGAATTTCCCAATCGAATTTGGAATTCGCTATGACAGGTTCATTCGCGCGCTGATGAATCATGGGAGGAACGATGGATTCGCCCCCTGCCATTCACCGGTTGCGATGGTTACAGCCCCATCAGAATCATGTTCTCCATATTCTGATTCCCGTTCCACTCACGAAGCAGTTCATCATTCCCCCTTATATGCAGAAACCGTTCTTCAGCATTATTATCCCGGCCTATGATCTGGAGAATTATATTGCTGCCGCCCTTCAGTCAGTACTGGTTCAAACATTTCAGGATTTTGAGATCATCATCGTGGATGACGGTTCTTCCGATGAGACCGTTTCCATCATCCAATCTTTTCATGACCCCAGAATTCGCCTGGTTTCCCAAGTTAACGGCGGCGTATCGCGGGCGCGAAACGCAGGGATGAAGAAGGCCGTGGGGGCTTACATCGCTTTCCTGGACGGAGACGATTACTGGTATCCCGAGCATCTGGAGCTGGCAGCCGATTTTTTCAACCGTCATCCGGAGATATTGGTCTATGCCAACCGCTACATGAGGGATGAACTGGAGGCCATCCCGCCGCGCCCTCCATCTTATCCCGAATCTATCCGGAGGCTGGGGATACGGGGAGTGCTTTTCATGCATCCCAGCAGCGTAATCCTGAATTCGTCTCTTGCGTCCCGGCTTCCCCCCTGGGAAGAAGCAATGCCCTATGGGGAAGACGGCCTGTACTGGACACGGTGCATGCGGGGGACAGGCCTGATCGGGCTGGGAGGCTCCGTCACCTCTATTTACAGGCAGAGAGCTTCTTCCGCCATGCATGACGAGCATTACCAGCATGTCTCCCTCCACTCACTCATTGCGCCTCTGCTGAATGAGCTTGAAGCCATGAAAAATCCCAAATGGCAATTTGCCGTCCATTATCTGGTCATCAGGGAATTGCATCCCAAAAGACTGTTATCGCTCAACGCAGAGGAGCGGATTTCCCTGACGGGCAGGATCAGGAAAATCATGCACCCATGCCTGAACCGGCTGTTTTTGGACTCCTATATGAAAGCGTGTTCCGCAAGGGCAGGCATGGAACAGTCATTTTCCGCGCTCATGGACAGGACCATGTTCTCCTGCAAATGGCTGGACCGCCTGGAAAGGATGGGCCGCTCCCTGTTTTTCCGGCTGCAAACCAATAACGGAATGGAGAGCAAACACCAAGATCCAGTCCGTTCTCGCTCATGAATATCGTATACGCTACAGACGATAACGGCGCACTGGGAACGGGCGTGAGCATTGTGTCCCTCATGGAGAATTTGCCGCCCGGCGTTCATGTCGATATTTATATCATGACTGGCGGGTTAAGCGGGGATAATACGGCCCGTTTCCATTCCCTGCAACAGGGCTACAATCTCCATTTGCACTTCATTGACATGAAGGATAAATATACGGATTTCCCCGTCGGTCCCAAATGGTCGGCGGCGACGTATTACCGTCTTGGCCTCGCAGGGGAACTTCCCGCCACGGTAGAACGCGCCCTTTACGTGGATATTGATACCATTTTCAACAGGGACATAAGCCCCATGTATGAATCCGAATTCGGAGATTGCCTCATTGCCGGCGTTTTCACCACGGAAGATTTATCCGAGGAGTCTTTTTCACGCTGGAAGAGAGAAATGAATCTGGGCCGGGACTCCATTTACATCAATGCCGGCGTCATTCTTTACCATATCGGAAGAATACGTGAAGAATGTTTTGAATCCCAGGTTTTATCCTGGGCGAAAAACAATATTCACCGCCTTTCCTGGCAGGATCAGGATATTTTGAATGTATGCTATCAGCAGCGTATCTTGTTGCTTCACCCCATGTGGAACATTTGCGACGGGGCTATCTGGTCCATTCGCTGGGAAGGCGTGAAAAGCTTCAGGAATAATCCCCTAAAGCCGGCAGACCTGCTGGAAGCCGCCAGGCGGCCGGGCATTATCCACTACTGGGGCCATCCCAAACCCTGGCATCCCAACAGCATTCGCCAGGATTACGGATTGTTCTACAAGTATTGGAAGAAATCTCCGTGGAAAGATGACATCAGGGATTTCCGGAAGCAAAACGATCCCGGCCGGATGTTCATCTCCAAAATGAGATGCCTCCTGGGAAAGGGTAAACGGCTTTTACAAGGCAGGCATCAGTAGAAATACGGAGGAAGGCCTTATTTTTCTGACATCCGGCCATTTACAAAACCGCCTTTTATGGGGAAATACCGGAGCCGGCTATTTTTTTAACAAGCCGGCTCAGTTTCATTCCTGAATTTTTCCGAATCCGGAAAAAACCGCCCGCATACTTCTTCAGAAACGTCTCAACGTTTTATGCCTGATGATCTTTCCGGAGTTTTATCAATAGTTAAAAAAATAATTTATTTATGAAAGTTGATACTATTAAGGGAAGTTCCTATGTCATGACCTGTACAAAAGCTTGTACTGTAAGCGCCATCTTCAATTCCGGAGAGACGTCCATGCTTATTCTGGAAGCAGAGAAAAAAGGGCAATACGGTTTTGCAGCCCCGACGGACGCCGTAGAAGTATCCGATGAAGACGCCCTGATCACCCAGGTTTTCAAAACAGCCGTTCCAGGGTTGCCAGGCCAGAACGGCATCAGGCAAGGAGAAAATGCCGAATTAAAAAACCTGACGGCTGAGTCCGGGACTTTTGCAGGGGCCGTCAACGCCAACGGAGGCATCAACATCCCGCTTGCCGTGGGGGCGGCAACGGATACGTCAGCGGTCAACCGCCTGTACGCCGCCGGGCTGGCTGCCGTCACTGACGCTTTTTCCGTCAGGTGTTATCCGCTCCTGGTGGATTGCTCGTCTTCCAATGGGACGGTTTTCAAAACGGACAAGGAACCCAATTCCCTTTATTTCAATGTCCCTCCCAATTCCGCTTTTACCGTGAAATGCGGCCTCGTGACCAACGCGAGGCCCATGCACAATTATTCCAGCATCCGGGGGTGGGTGGCTCCGGTGCGCCTTCCGGCTGTCAGCGCTAAATTCACGGCCAGGTTCGGACAGATGACAACGGTCGCGCGCATGGGAAGGGACAGGGACGCGTTTACGCTGGTGCCGGATCAGGCGGCTGGCGGCTACAGGATTGGGGAGATTATCGATATTACGTTTGATCATGTCCGGGACGCGGACGCGGGAGGGTATCATATTCGTGTCCGGGAGATTTATTATTCCAATGCCGAGCAGAAATGGAAGATGAAGACGACGCAGGCCCTCGCGCCGGAGCCGTCTATCAATTCCGGTTATCCCGTCTGCGTGTACGCGGTGGTTTACGAGCAATACCAGGACGGGGGATACGATACCGAAGACAGGGGTGCGTTGTGGCTGCTGCATGGCGGGAATTCTTCCCGCGGCTGCGTCAAGATCGCCACGGTGAAGGGAGTCCATTGCTTTGAGAGTATTTATCCCTTTTCCGGATATTATCTTGATATTGAGAATACCAACAGCTGGGCGTTGGCCGGAGCGTTCCTTCCTGCGACGATGCACTTGCATTGCAATAACGTCAATCCGGCATATTACGGGTTTTCCTCCATGGAGAGCAATATCATTGTCTCCGAGGCGGTGGAGGATTTTGTTGATCCGGAAGCCGAAACGACTACCGAAGATTGAGCATGAATAATTCAGAGATACAGATACAGTTTCCCCGGCCCGGCGAGTGGGGAGAATTCACCCTGACGGCCATTTATCAGGACAAGGGCGGTTATAGACCTCCGGCGCGCTATACGCAGGACGAGATACCAGCGGAACAGACCCCGGCCATGGCCGCCGTCGTTGCCGCTCTGGTGGAACTGGGCGAGGACTGGCAAGCCGTCCAGGTATGGGCAAGGCTGGGAAAAGATGTCCTGACCCTTGCGGAGGATGGTGCCTATACAATGATTGATGCGGTGTCTTTGACCGTTGAGGCCGTCCATGCGGAGACCAAAGGCCGCAGGATTTTTACAGTCTCGGACTACCCGGCTTTTATCATCACGGACCCCTCCGCCGTGGAGTTTTTCAGGTTTTTCACGACGGCATCCAATCGTTAATCACTCATATTCCATTACTAATCATGCACTATCTGTCTCTTGATACGGTCATTTACCGTCCGGACGGCCTCCGGGATATCGTGCTGTGCCAGTACGACGACGTGATGGCGGAGCTGGTGGAGGTCAAGCCCTCCGTCCAGCTCCAGCGCGAGTTCGTCATCGGCAGTCCCTGGATGCACCAGGCGTCAAGGGGCAACGCCTCCCTGCAGATGTCTTTTACGGTGGTGCGGGCATTTACGACGTTCGGACGCGCCCGTGCCTGGGGGCTCGACCTCCAGGAGACGCTCACCCTTCACCCGGAGGGAGCCGTTACCTGGTTGTCCTGCTATTTCCGGGGCCGTCCGGGCCGGACCAGAACCTATCACGCTACGGTGGATCTTGCCCAGCCGTTGCCTCTCACGAGCGATCACGATCTCGGCGCGGACGGTCCGAGTATGGGCCGCCGTCCGGAGGACATACGCCTCCCCGGCATGGAGGGCAAGGCCTGGGCCGCCCTGCAGGTATCCCTCACTCTGACGGGAGACATTTCTTAACCATCTATAAACTTTAACTAATAACTATCATATCACCATGGCAGACAAGGATTACAAGGTACAGGTAGGTGTGGAAGCCAAGGCCGACACGCGGGGACTGGATCAGGTCAACAAGGGGCTGGACAAGGTCCGCAGGACGGCCAAGCAGGTCAACGACGAGCTGGACGACAATGCAGCCGCCTCCAATCTGGAAGAGGTGACGGATGCCGCTGAGGAGTCCGCCGAGGCTCTGGATAAGACCAGCGATGCTGCAGAGGGTGTGCAGGAGGCCGTCAGCAAGGTTGGACAGGAGGCCAGGGCCACCGGCGATGAGATGGACAAGGCAGGAAGCAAAGGAGAGGAAGCCGGGCGCAAAATGGAACGGGGAGCCAGGAAAGCAGCGGCTGGACTGGGCGACCTCAAGGCCAAGGTACAGGCGACGTTCAACATCCCCAACGAGCTGGAGGCTGCCTACGGCCGGGGCGTAGCTTGGGGACAGGCCATCCTGGACGGCTGGGAAAAATACATTGAGGGCGTAGACAAGGCCGCCGTCAAACGGGCGCGGGAACTTAAAGACCGGCTGGCCAGGGAGGCCGCCGCGCGCGAGCAGGCCTATACTGACGCGCTGACCAATGCCAAACGCGAGCGCATCTACGACGAGGAGCAGCGCAAAATCACGGCTATCAACGACCTTTACACCCAGCGCATCCAGCTCATCGGCCAGCTGGCCGTCAACCGCACGGCGGAGGTGGACCATGTGGATGCCCTCCGCCAGAAGGAGCTGGAGCTGCAGCGCACCATTGTCAAGACCCGCGAGATCAGAGGGGAAATCAGCAAAGAAACGGCTGCCGCCCTGATGGCTGACCTGGACGCCTCCGAGGCCAAATCCGCTGCCAAGTCCCGTCTGGACCGCCAGCAGATCATGCTGGATGCCGCTATCCAGGCCCGCGACGAGACTGCCAAGCAGGTCCAGCTGATTAAGGCCGAGCAGGAGCAGGCGGCTAAATCCCCCTATGCCGGCATGACAGGAGATGGTTATCTCACGCTCAAGGATCAGGAGGAGAAGTTGGGGCAGCATCACCAGGAGGCCAAGGCTCTTTTACCGAAAGTGGCAAAATGGGAAACGGAAAAGCAACAGCTGGAGAAGAGAATCAATCTGCTGGAAAAAACGCAGGAACTCAACAGGCAGCAGCGGATGAATCCGTTGTTGGGAGCGGAAAAAGCCATCTATGAGACGGAGCGAAAATTACAAAATGACCGAGCCCGGTTGGAACGCATCAACAAAGAGATAGCCTCCGCCAGTGTAGTTATCGACAAAGACAAAGCCCAGCAGTCAGAACGGCAACAGGTTGAAAACAAAATTGCAGCGATTGAGGGGTATTATCGTGCCAACAATCCCCTCAAGCGATATTCTCCAGACCACGACGGCGGCGAGGCGATGAAGGTGGATATCTCCAATGCCATCAAGGAACACGAAACCAGCACAATAGCTCGGAAAGAACGTCTTAAAAATGCTGAGGATCAGCTTAAACTGGACGAGTCCAACGTCACGACCCAGCAGCAGCTTCTGCAGTTCCAGAAGGAAATCAATTCCAAGGAGGCGGCAATCGCTGCCGCCAAGGCCGACCAGGCCAGCGCCGTGGCCGCCGACGAACGCCGCCAGAAAGACCTCGCCGAGCTGGCCAGCCAACGCAAAAAGGTTCAGAAGCGCTGGCGCGAGCACTACGACCAGCTTACAACCGGTCAGGACTATAAGGACCGGGAGACTCCGCAGCTCAAGCGCCTGCTGACCGAGGGGCAGCACATGGCCGATGCCGGCTATATGTCCGAGCAGGACTCCGCGCGTCTGGCCCGGATGCGTGACGAGGCCCTCAAGGGATTGCCCAGGGAGCTGAGAGCCAAGGTCAAGTGGATGGTGGACGACATGATCAAGGGATATTCCAGGGCCGCCTCCGGAGAGCGCAACCTGCTTACTCCCCTGGAGCGCAAGGACCTGGAGGCGAGCCGGTTCAAGGACAAGCTGGACAGCCTGGCCGACATCACCCCCAGCCTGCCCAAGGATGGGGCCGCCAGCAAGATTGTGGCGATCCTTAAGGACGTGGCCAAGTACGGCGTCCTCAATGAGGCCACTGTCAGGCAGCTGGAGGCGTTGAGCATGCGCATCAACGCGGACGATGCCGCCGGGCAGCGCGTCGTCTCCCTGGTCAGGGAACTGGTCCAGGGCGAGCTGGGCCGTATCCTGACGGCCATGTCCAGACCACAACCGGTCAGACCCCGACGCGTCACTCCGGAGGGCCGCGATCTGGATGCCGAGGATGAGGTGCGCACGCGGATCCGCGCCGGAGCGCAGGCTCCGCAGCCTCATCCGCAGCCCGCTCCCCAGCCTGCAACCGGTCAGGGCTACAACGCCATGATCGGCGAGTTTGCCCGGCAGATGTTTGGACAGGGGGAGACCAGCGGGCGCATCCTGGACGTCATGCAGCAGTTTCTGGATGTCATGCGGCAGTCGGCTTCCCAGGCCTCCCAGTACGACGAGCGTCTGAGAAAAATGGAGCAGGAGGTAACCACTCTCCAGTCCCGCGCCAGATTTGGACGCTGATGATCACATTCCCTTCCTATGAGAGTTGTAGAGCTGACAGACCGGGCCATCAAGGGAGCCAAGTACGAGTGGAGCAACTTTACCGCTGCCAGGGTGACCTGGCAGCAGCTGTCCAGGGATCAGGATGAGGTGGCTCCTTATACGTACAAGGAGGAGGTGCGCATGGTATGGGATGGCGTGACCATCCTGGAGGGCACGATACGCAAGTGTTCCCTGGAACAGTCCGGCGACGCCTGGCGATGGTCCATTGAGGCTTGTGATATCCTCCAGCCTTTGGAGGCGGCCTTGTGTTTCAACCCTGGGGGTACGTTGAGAGGCGGCGTATCCGCCTACACCGAGGTCAGCGGCGGCAGCGGCGCGGACGCTCCGCGTAAAATCAAGATTGCCGGCACGGTGCGGTGGGCGCTGGAGGATGCCCGCAAGTACGGACTCCTCCCCGCCGGAGTCGGTATTGATGTGACCGTGTCTCCCTCGGCATGGATGTGGGACACGGCGCTTGGCTGCGACATGTATGCCGGAGTGCTCCGCAAGCTGCTGGCGGGCCGTCCCGGCATGGTGTGCTGGGTCGATTACTCCGGCTCTTCCCCTGTGATCAGGGTGGCCGACGGGGCCGGGTTGCCCGTGGTCACGCTGGACCGGGCGCAAGACCGCCTCTCTTCCATCTCGCTTTCTCCACGGCCGGATCTGGTGCCCCCGGCCGTGGGCGTCGTCCTGACGGCCGGACGGCAGGCTTGCCGGTCCCAGGTCTGGCCCAGGGGGGCCAGCCTGCGCCAGGAGGGATGCGTCACTACCCAGGTGGCAATGTCATCTACATCATCGACGGATGATGAGTCTCCCGTCGGCAGCGAGTCTCCCGTCTGGGATTTTACCAAGCCGATTGTCGAGGTGCGCGGCGTCAAACTGCCGGCCGGTACGGATTCAAACGCCAGGAAATGGTGGTTCAGCAAGGTATCCCAGCTGTCATCCGTTTCGGGACTGCAGCTGGGAGCCATTAAAAAATCTGTTGTGGCCGGCGTGGACGGCACCGACATGAGCAATTATTCCACGGCGGAGTCGGCGCAGGCCTATGAGCATGTAAGCGGCCAGTTGAGCGAGGCCTGCAAGACAATCAAGTGGTGCTACGTGGAGCTGAAACAGTACCTGTACACGGACACCCGGCCTCCCAGGGGGTGCGAGATGCTGTTCCCGCACACCAAACAGGTGGACGGCAAGACGCGCTGGTACAACTGGCTGCGCTGGCAGGGACGCACCATCAACAAGAGCCGCATGCGCTACCGGGCCAGCAAGTCCGGAGAATCCGGAGGGGATGACGGCAGCAATCCCCCTTCCAGCGGCGGAGGCACTCCGCCGTCCTCCTCCACGGATTGGCCCGACTACTCCTCCATCCTCCGGGATTATTATGAGATCACCCGCTCCACGCCCTGGGAGGGCAGCGTCAACTCCCTGCGGGCATTGTCTCCTGCCACTCTGGCCGGTTGCCGCCTGTCCATTACCGGAGCGCGACAGGAGTACCGGGATATGGCCACCGTCGTGCAGGGGGTGGCCGTTGATATGGCCGGAGAGTCCACCAGTATCAACACCGGAGTTCCGGCGCATCTGTCCCTCCAGGATATGGTGGACCGCATTCAACGGCTGGCATCCGGTCAGGAGACTCTGGATCAGAACCAGCAGCAGGACAATCCTATGCTGACCCTGCAATATGACGATGAGGCATACAAGTCCCCGGACGCTCCGACCCTGGGACCGGCAGGGGAGATGATCTGGACGGAGGCTCCCGACAAGCCTCCCATCTATGATTTGCAGGTGGAGCTGGACTGGAATGACGATAACACCGAGGTTACCGGCTTCCGGATGCGGCGCGGCAAGCTGATGCTCCAGGGAGTGTACATTGGACAGACTCCCGGAGACGACACCTCCGGCTGGTTCACCAAGGAGGGATTCACGGGAGGGGAAATTTGGCTGGACGTCAAATTCAACGGCAAGGGGAAACTGACCGGCACGTCGATCATGTATGAGCAGGGCACGGTCAACCCTCTCACGCTCTTGGACGAGTTGGCAGACGAGTCGGAAGAGTTTTCCTATTCATTCCACATTGCGACGGTGCAGGACAAGGAGGTTTACCAGCACATGCTGGGCACCATCCAGATTCCGCTTAATCACGGCACTTTTTATCCATACGGCCCCGCCATCTAAATTTTACCCTATATATAATAGTATGATCAGAATCTTTATTTTTTCGTATTCCGGAGACGCCGCTGAGGCGGTGGCTTGCGTGCGGTGCGCCCGGATGTCCGTACCCTGTGCCAGCGTAACGGTGGTGGACGATGCGTCCAGCCCGGTACAGGAGGAGACGGCGGAGGCTCTCCGGAGCATGGGCGCGGAGTATGTGCAGTCTTCCTGGGAGCGTCACGGCAACCTGCGCGGGCCTGACTGCATCCGGGGCATGCTTTCCGAGATGTGCCGGGAGGCGGAGGATGACGACATCCTGGTCAAGGTCGACTGTGATACGGCTCTGCTGGATGGCGGCTGGCTGCGCTGGATGGAGCAGCGCCCCTGGTGCCAGATGTATACCTCCGGAGATTTTGTCAATGGAGACTGGCGGGTATTCGGGTGTTTGTACGCATTGAGAGGCTGGATAGCCAGACGTCTTTATCGGGAGATGGATTGGACGCTCCTGGATAACCGCGCCCCGGAAGATTGGACGATTGGACGGGAGGTGTTGGCCAGGGTTCCGGCAACATTGTGCCGCATTGATGAGCCATGGCGCAAACGTTCCCCGTGGAGTGTATGGACGGCCTGGTGCTGGCCTAGCCGCACGGTAAGCGCCGAGAGTTACGCGGCCAGGTTTGCCGTGGTGATTACCGGCAGCCCCCGCATGCCCGATCAACCCGCCAGCGAGCGGGCCAGGGTGATGCACCTGCTGGCCGACGCCAGGGAGAGGATGCTCCGGGAGGGGGTGGCCAGGGAGGACGACGAGACGGTGGATTGGGGTGACCTGCTGGCCGCTTGTAAGGGGGAGGCAGAGTCGATGCAGACCCCCTGCACGGAGCTGGCAGACAGACAAGTTATATAAGATACTTGTCGTAGTTCTATCAGATGTCTTGGCGCGTTACATTTTCCGGCACGGGAACAATGTCCACCCTGTTTCCCGCGGCTCCAATGCGGCAGGCGGAGGAAGAAGTCTCGAAGCCATGCGGCTTGCCGAAAAAGTTCACCTGCCGCCTTCCGGCATCCGGGCAGGCTTAATAAACTTTGGGTACCAGGCCCTGACGGCTCATCTTATCCTCCACCTTTCGCCGGTTTTCCTCCAGACGCCGGGCGTCATAGGAATCATCCACAGGCTGGGCCTCCGGAATGTTTTCCCCGCGTCCCGCCCGGTATTGCTGCACCTGCGGGAGCACTCCTTCCACCAGTTCCCTGCATATCCAGGAAGGCAGGATATAGGTCTCCGTGCGTCCGGCCCGGCTCAGAGCCAGCCCAACAAATTTTCCGTTGACGTCAATGACCGGGCATCCGGCCCGTTCCGGGAACAAGGTCATGTCCGACTGGATAACCAAAGGGAATTCATCCCTTTTCAAGCTCATCCGGTTGCCCATGGAGTTCATCATGTCGAGACGCTTTTGCGGGAATTTCATCACCCTGGGCCTGGGCCCCGTGAGGAGTTTTCCTTCTATCACCTGGTTCCGCCGCCTTACTTCCACGGGAACCGTCTCACCGGGACGCACCCCGACCATGGCGGCACGGATGGAGTACATTCCGTCCACCGGCTTTCCATTCAGCTTCATCAGCACATCGCCGGCCGTCAATCCGCTGCGGTGCGCGCCGCTTCCGGCTTCCACACCGCCTATCATGACCCCCTCCCCGTCCCAGCGGGGATCGGAAACAATGCCGAGATAAGGCTGGTCATCCGCCCGCAGGCTGCGCTGAGCCACGGAAACGACTCCGAAGTCGCTCACATGCCCCGTAGGCGACACGGCTGCAATCACGTCCCCTTCCTTCGCCTGCACATAGGAATCCAGGTCAATGGGAGGAGCGGGAAGCCCCGGCACATCCATCATCAGCAGATCATGCTCCGGAAGGGCAAAGAGCACCTTGGCGTCATAAACCCGCCCGGAAGAATCCACCAGCATGACCGGACGCCGTTCCTTCTGGAGATCGCTCAGCTTGGTGAGGACTTTTCCCTTTCCCACCACTGTTCCCAAAGCCACCTGGGTATTGCCGGCAACCAGAGCCACTACGGACTGCCCCACCGGAACAGCCACCTTGTCCCACTCCCGGAAAATCTCCTTGGCCTGGCTGTCCAGCACGCTTTTGTCCTCCGGGGCAATCATCTGCTCCGGAGGCAATGGGGAAGCTATTTCCTGGGCATACGCGGAAGCCGCCGCAAATGCCGCCCATAAATATTTCATCATCATCCTTGAGTTTGTTCCTGGTATTTCAGGCCGGACATCAAGTCGCCGCGCCTGCCGAATGTAAGATCCGCCTTGTAAGCCGTACCTTTCCTCACCACCACCAATGGAACGGTTTCCCCCGGACGGTGCCTGCCCAGTTCACGGAGCATATCCCGCACGGAACGCAGGCTCCGGCTGTCCATGTGGGTAATGACGTCCCCCGGCTGGATGCCGGCGGTATCCGCCGGAGAATTCACCACAACGTCTTCCACCACCACGCCGTCCACGCCCAGCACATCCATCATGGCAAACCCGAGCACAGGAGATTCGGGGTCCGCCATGGGATGAAGGCCCAGCTGGCCCCAATGCCTGCCGGAGAGCAGTTTGTCCCAGTCTCTCCTGAAAACGGAAACAGGGACATGGTTGTTGATTTTCAACATAGGGCCAATGGAGGAATGGATGCCAACCAACTTGCCGGACAGGTCAAAGAGGGGACCGCCGGAATCTCCGCCAATCAGCGTACATTCCGAAATAAGGAAGCGCTGCTTTCCGTCCGTGCACAATCTTCCCATGCGGATGGGCGCGCGGCGTTCCGGGTCAAATCCCTTGGAATGGCCCAGAGCCACCACAAAATCCCCCACATGAAGACCGTCGGATTCCCCCAGTTCCACATGAGGATAGTTGCCTCCGTCCATGATTTGCACCATGGCGGCATCCCGCGTGAAGTTGGCGCCCAGCACCCGTCCCTTTACCACGCGCCCGTCGGCAAAGACCACACGCATGATTTCATCGCCGCCCACGACGTGGGCCGCCGTCAAAATCAGGCCCTGCGGAGAGACAATGACGCCGCTGCCCGTCTCTCCCCCGTCGGAAACCAGAGCCACCGTAGCAGCCGTAACCCTGGAGGCCACCTCATGCACATGTTTCTGCAAATCCGCCATGGAAGAAACATTCCCCGCAAGGCTCGCCCCCCCTGACAGCAGGGACACAAGCCCCCCAACGACCAAGCAACAAAAACTCGTCATTCTCAATAGTGATATCATGAAATTACCGATAATCGAATGATAGGACATACCCTACTGTATAAACGTTCAAAACGGCAGAATTTTGTCTATGGATTGCGACATGGCGCCCCATCTTTTGCTTAGACCATTTCGATTATTTATGATAAAGTCCGGCTCACGGATGGGTTTAAACGACAAATCAAGGAAACGAAATGCCGCCTCCTGGAGGGAACGCATCCAAGATGGAGAAATTTCTTCCCGTTCCCAGACGGAACGCAAAAAAAGGCCCCTTCCCCGTCCATCCTATCCCGGGTTGCCGCAGGAAGCTCCTGATCCGGCCGTCATTCCCGGCCCTACCCGCAGAACGGGAAATTCCCGCAACGGCCCTTCCCGGTATGACACGCCGCCCCAGCGACGAGCCTCCCGCCCGTCTCCGAAGGAAGAGTACGAAGGCAATCCGGAAAGAGAAGAAGAAAACCGTCCCGCACGCGCAGGAACCATGCGCAGGCCGCGTTTCACGATTTTCGGAGCCCTGCTGTTTGTCCTGCTGATGCCGTTCCGCTTCATCGGCTCCCTGACGCGGAATATCCGCTGGTTCATTTGCTGGCCCCTGCGCATCCTTCTGGGATGCTGCTTCGTCGGCATCGTGATCGGAGCCATCCTGGTGTTTCTTTACGGCACCATTTCCAACCGCTATGACATTTCCGAGGTAAAGAGCAACATTCCGGAACGCACGGTGATTCTGGACCGTAAAAACCGGACCATCGGAACCCTGCACGGGGAAAACCGCAAGCGGGTATCCCTTCAGGAAGTTCCTCCCGTTTTTATTGATGCCCTGCTCCTGCGCGAAGACAACCGCTTTTACGACCATGGCGGCGTGGACTGGATAGGCGTGGGCCGCGCCTTTGCGCAGGTGCTCAAGCACAAAAGAGCCACGCAGGGGGCTTCCACCCTGACGATGCAGCTTGCTAAAATTACATATAACCACCGGGAGCGCAACCTGCATTCCAAACTGACGGAAGTGGCCCTGGCGAAACGCATTGAAGCCACTTATACGAAGGACGAAATTCTGGAGACTTACATCAACCGTATTTTCTGGGGGCACACCTTCCTGGGGATAGCGGCGGCGGCGCGGGGATATTACGACAAGGAACCCCGGGATTTATCCCTGGCGGAATGCGCCACCCTGGCCGGCATTATTTACGGCCCAAATGATTTTTCCCCCATCAAACATCCGGAGGAAGCAAAAAAAGTGCGCGATATTGTCCTTGGCCTGCTGAAAAACGAAGGCAAGATTACGGAAGTGCAGTATCAGGCGGCCCTGGCGGAGCCTATCGCCACCCGGACGCCCCAGTCCCGGTCTGAGGAAAATTACGCCATGGGTCTCGTGCGCCGGGAGCTGGACGCCATTCTGGAGGAAGAAGACATCCGCCTGGGAGGGCTGGTGGTGCATACCACATTGGACCTTGATCTGCAGAACGCCACGCTGGATGCCATCAATAAGCACATGGACGCGCTGGAAGCCCGCAAGGATTTCAAGAAGCACCTGGCTTCCCTGCAGGCCAAGAGGGAGAAGAGGGGAATTCTGAAAAACAAGCTGACCACCAAGGCGGAATATGAGGCCTCCCTGGCCGCCTGGAAGGCGCTCCCTGCGGAACAGAAGGAAAAGACGCAGCCGCCGATGCCCAACTACATCCAATCCGCCGCCGTAGTCATGGACAATGCCACGGGGGCCCTTCTGGCCGTCGTCGGCGGCCGGGACGCGGAAGAATCCAAGCTGAACCGCGCCATTCAGTCCAGGCGTCAGACCGGCTCCCTGTTCAAACCTTTTATTTACGCCACGTTTTTCCAGCAGGGCAATTCTGCGGATACCCGCATTTCGGATGACAGGATTGCCTACGGGGAAATACGCGGAGCCGCCAACTGGTCCCCCCGCAATTCGGACGGAACGTACCGGGGCATGAAGCCGGCCTCCTTCGGCCTCATCCTTTCCCGCAACACCATGTCCGTGCGCATCGGCAACCGCGCCGGTTTGTCCAATGTCATTCAATCCGCACAACTGGCGGGCTTCCACGGAAATATTTCCCGCACCCCGGCCCTTTATCTGGGCACGTGGGAAGCGTCCCCTCTGGACATTGCCAGCGCCTACAGCGTTTTTGCCAACGGGGGCGTACGCCCCACGCCGTACATCATTGACCATATTACGGATTCCCAGGGCCAGCCGCGCTTCGCCATCACCAAGAGCAAGCGCACCGTCTATTCCCAGCGGGCGGCGAACATTACCTCTTCCATCCTCCAGCAGGTCTGCAAGCCCGGAGGCACGGCAGGCAAAATTACCACGCTGGGCTTTAAATCCCCCTGCGGCGGCAAAACCGGAACCACGAATAATTATACGAACGCATGGTTCGCCGGATATACGTCCAACCTCACCTGCAGTGTCTGGGTGGGGTTTGATTCCTCCACCAAAATTCTGGAAAAAGGCTACGGAGGCACCCTGGCCCTGCCCGTCTGGGTGGACATTATGCTTGCCGCCCAGAAGGAAGGCTATCCCGCCAACGCCATCCGTACGCGTCCCGGTTCGGAAGGGCAGGCCGTACTCGTCTGCCGGGAATCCAATCAACTGGCCCATTCCGGCTGCCAGTACGCCAAGACTGCGTATTTTGAAACCTCCGCAGGCTACCAGGCCCCCGCCAACATGTGTGAACGGCACATTCCCATGGCGGAACCGGATTCGGAAGAGAGCATTCCCTATGCGGAACCGCTGGACGGCAGCGACGATAACATCCCCCTGGCCGAACCCGTGGAAGAAACGGACGGCATCCCCTACGCCACCCCCATCTGATTGCTTATTTTTTCCTTATGATTCCCCCATTTTTTCCCTGGTTCCTGGCCTTTTTGCTGCTGATCGCCTGCGTGGCGCTGCTGGTTCTGCTGCTGCGATACCGGGACCGCTCCGTCCGCCTCGAAGCGGAATCCCGCTCCTGGCAGGAACGGGCGGAGGACAGAACCCAGATGCTCCGCCGGGCGGAAGAGGTGCTGAAAGATTCCTTCGCCGGCATCAGCGCGGAAGTTCTCCGGAACTCGGAGAAACAGTTTCTGAACCTGGCGGAAACGCGGCTGCAAAGCCAGCGCCAGCAGGCCAACCATGACCTGGATTCCCGCAAACAGGCCATCGAGTCCATGCTGAAGCCGGTGAGCGAATCCCTGAAACTGGTCCAGTCCCGGCTGGGAGAGATGGAAAAGGAACGCGTGGGCGCCTATACGGACCTGAAAACGCAAATCCGCTATATCCTTTCCGGCAATGAAGCCCTGAAAAATGAAACCGCCAGGCTTTCCCAGGCTCTACACCACAACAGCGTTCGCGGCCAATGGGGAGAGCTCCAACTGCGCCGCGTGGTGGAACTGGCGGGAATGGTGGAGTACTGCGATTTCACGACTCAGGAAACCCGTTCCAGGGAGGAGGAACGGGTGCGGCCGGACATGGTCATTCACCTTCCTGGAGGCCGTTCCATCATCATTGACGCGAAAGCGCCCATGGCATCCTACCTGAATGCCGGGCAGACGGAGAATCCGGAAGAGCGCAGCCAGTGGATGGCCCGCCATGCCGCGGACGTCAAGAGGCATTTGCAGCAATTAAGCGCCAAGAATTACTTTGCCCAGTTTTCCCCATGCCCCGAATTCGTCATTATGTTCCTGCCCGGTGAATCCTTTTTCCAGGCGGCTCTGGAAGCAGACCCCTCCCTGATTGAATTCGGCGCGGAGAATAAAGTCATTCTTTCCACCCCATCCACCCTGATTGCCCTGCTGAAAGCCGTCGCTTACGGATGGAAGCAGGAGCAGCTGGCGGATAATGCCAAGAAAATTTCGGAAGCGGGAGCGGACCTGTACAATACCTGCTCTATCCTTTCCGGTCATTTTTCCTCTCTGGGCAAGAGCCTGAACCAGGCGGTAGCCCAGTACAACAAAACCGTTTCCTCTTTTGAACACCGGTTCATCCCCCGGGCCCAGAAGTTGAAAAACCTGGGCGTCACCTCCACGAAGGAACTTCCCCGCTCCCTGGAAGACATTACCGAACAGGCCAAATCTGCGGACACTCCAGAGTAAACAAAAAATTACTAATCTTTTTGTTTCTCTTCTTTTCCATTTTTAAACCAACGAATATTTTCACTTTTTTCAACACAATTAATAATAAGCATCCCACCTATCTCATACTGAAATCCATATTCCTCAGAAATAAATTTTTTCAACTTATCACAATCTCTATCTTTTTCATAACAAGGAGCAGTATGTTTCTTAATTTCAACAACCATAAGATTATAAGAAGGCCCATTCTCCCCTCTTTTATGAACTATTAAATCAGGACGCACCTTTTTACCTTCAAGACTTTTTATATTATCTAAATTTCTATTATATTCCAAATCAACCACAAAACCATTAAAATCACTCGATTCTTTTAATTTATTCTCCAAATAATGTCCTATTCGAAAAGAAATAGATCCTTCATGACTATCATTTTTAATTAAATAATAATCATCTTTTAACATTTTATTCACACACTGTTTAAAAATATCCTTCAATTTTTCTACACGCTCAGATGATTCCATAAAATAATATATTTAAAATAAAAAACAGCCTTCTTATTTTTTAATTTTTCCTATCCCCCCCCAAAAAAAAGATCATCTAATTGGAAACGGCAGGCTGCTTTCATCATGCAGCCGGGCAGATAATTCCCCCGCGGCGGCGCACACCGGCACCCGGAAGGCATCCAGAGCGGAACGGGAACTGTAGCCCCACCCCACCAGAATAAGCCGTGTTCCGGCGTTCACGGCCGTGTTGCCGTCATGGGCGGAGTCCCCCACCATGCACACCTGCGCCGGCTCCCTGCCCCAGGAACGGACGATGGACAGCAGGGAGTCAGGTTCCGGCTTACGCGGAAAGCGTTCGGAAAAACCCATCACCTCCCGGAAGGGAATTTCAGGCAGGATATGGCGCACCAGCGGCACCGTAACCGCATGGGGCTTGTTGGATAAAACGCCCAGAGGATGGCCTTCTCCGGCCAGAGACAACAGCATTTCCCGGATGCCGGGGTACGGAACCGTGCCCTCCTGCCAGGTGTGCGGGTATTCACGCATGAATCCCCGGTGCACCGCTTCAAAAGCTTCCTCCGGCACGTTTCCGTTGAAATAGCCTTTCAGGGAAGCCAGGCAAAGCTCCCGGGCCCCCTTGCCCACCATTTCCCGGATGGCGTCCACGGAATGCTCCGGATATCCCAGCGCTTTCAAGGCCAGGTTCAGGCCGCGGGCGATACCGGGAATGGAGTCCACCAGCGTCCCGTCCAGGTCAAAAACAAAACCCGTTTTCATGGATTCAATGGCAGAACCCCCGTTCGGAAGTTTCCACGAATTGGATGATTCTCCTCAGGCAGGCATTTTCCGCATACCCCGAATGCCGCAGTTCCTCCAGAGCTTCATGAACGGTCAGCTTTTTATTGACGAAAAGCTTTTTATAGCACATGCGCACGGCTTTCAGGTCTTCTTCGGAAAAGCCGCGCCTCTGCATGCCGATGGAGTTAACGGAACGCGTTACGGCCGGGTGGCCCTCCACGATCGTGTACGGCAGGACATCTTGGCTCACGCGGGCCATTGCTCCCACCATGGCATGTTCCCCGATGCTCACAAACTGGTGTACGGCGCAACATCCCGCCAGGATGGCGTAATCCCCCACCGTAACATGGCCGGCGGCGGTAGCGAACCCGGAGAAAATCACATGATTGCCGATCTGGCAATCGTGCCCGGCATGGCAGGAAACCAGGAAAAGGTTGTTATTCCCTATCCGCGTTGCGCCGCCAATGTCCGTAGCCCGGTTGATGGTGGCGTTTTCACGGAAGACGTTGTTATCCCCCACTTCCAGATAAGTCGGCTCTCCCTTGTATTTCAAATCCTGGCTTTTCAGGCCGATGACGGAAAACGGGAAAAATTCGTTGCCGCTGCCGAAGGAAGAAGGACCGTCTATAACCACATGGCTGTGCAGCACGCAGCCGGGCCCCAGTTTGACATGTTCCCCGACAACGCAAAAGGGACCGATTTTAACATCATCCGCGATCTCTGCAGCAGGATGCACTACTGCCGTTGGGTGTATTTCTGGCATGGCTGAAACAAGTATGAAACAAATTCAGGTGATTAAAAGCCTAAACCCCGCAGGGCCGTCTTTTTATCACATTTGGCCGGAAGCGGCCGCATAAGCCTCCATCTCAGGCAGCCAGGGAATCAGCAGAACGTAGATGAGTTGAAGGCACAGAATGATCAGCACCAACGTCATCACCACTTTACGGAGCGTGAGGGAGCCGTTCAGCACATCCGTAGTCCCCAGCTTCCTGTCCCAGGGAGTAAAACCGAAACGGCGCACCCACCACCAGGAAAAAAACAGGGCCAGCAGCATCAGGGAAGGAGCAAAACACCCCAGACCAAGCACCATGACGAACAGGGAGCGCCGGAATGCCATGGGGAAAGAAAGGCGTCTTCCCCGGTAGTCTCTGACGGAAACGCCCAGCATGGCTTTTCCCGGGGTTGTGCCCAATGTTCCAAGAAATGCAGTTTCCATGAGAACCATCGGGAGGCAGAGGTAAAGCAGAGCTTCATAGGAACCAGGAAGAAAACCGGGATTGAAAGCAGCGCCGGATACCCTGAGCACAGCCAGGTACAGCGTCATGTGCATCATTACATCAGCCATTCTGCCAAGAAAACGGACGTACGCATACGGAACCACCAGCGGCACTCCCTCCTCCGCGTCCTCCCCTCCTTCTTCCGGCAGGCAATCCGCATCTGCGGAAAGCGCCGGGACATCTTCTCCCCCTGCGTTTTCCAGCCTCTCTTCCCTCCCGTTCCGCCGTTCCCCTTCTTCTCTGCTGACGGCACCTGCTCCTTTCAATGCCGGAAGGTCACGGATGCATACCCACTCCGGGCATCCGGCATGCCACGCCCGGGCGTTTTCCGAAATGAGGCCCGCCTCCAACATGGAAATGACCTCCACTTCCGGCAGAGGCCCCTTCCGTTCATGATCCTGAATCCAGTAAATATCCATAGGCGATTCCTGTTACATACTGCGCAGGGAGCGGGCCGGATCCTGGCGCGCCGTGATCAGGGCAGGAATGATGGATGCCACCACGACCATGACAAAAGCTTTCACCGCCTGCCATGCCAGCTCCGCCCAGTCAATCACCACCGGGATATTCGCCGTGCCGTGGAAGGCCACAGGGAACGGGTCAAAGCCTATTCCCGCAAGAAAACCCTGAATCTGCATGCGGTATTCCAGCACCAGAAGCCCCAGCCCTACACCCAGGAGAGCTCCCACAAAACCGATGATGACGCCCTGCCACAGGAAAACGCGCACCACCTGGAACGGCGTGGCTCCCAAAGCCTTCATCACGGCGATTTCCTTTTTCCTCTGGATGGAAACGGTAAACATCACCGCCATGATGCAAAAAGCGGAAATCAGGGAGATGAAGGACAGGACAAAGCTCATCATCATGCGCTCCTTCTGCATCAATTCAAACCACGCGTTAAAGCGGTCATGCCAGGTTTCCAGCGTCCATGCGGAAGAAGGCTTCTCCTTTTCCAGCACCTGCATCACGGGGGCCAGCATCGTTTCCACATGGTAAGGGTCTTCCACGCGCAGGGCCACGGCCTGCACCACGTCATCCTCATAACCCAGCAATTCCTGGCCGATGACCAGCGGAATGAAAAGATCCGGGCTGGGCGTATGCTGGGAGGCCCGGTAAATTCCGATCACCTCCAGGTCTTTCGGCATCACCAGCTCCTTGATTTTTCGGAAGCATTCCATATCCGCCTCATTTCTTGCCCCGGCCTTGAAACCGCTCAAAACGGTTTCCCATTCCTTCCGCGTTCCTTGCGGAAAGGCCACCCTGCCGTTGTCCGCAATTTCCCCGTCGTTCAGCACGGCAAGCAGATCCATCAGGCTGGAACGTTCCGCATCCCTGCGCGGGACGGACAACAGCCCGTTAAGCAGGGAAAACGCCCTGTCCACGGAGGCTCTGCCGGCCATTTCACGCTCTCCCTCCGTCTTCAGGTTCTTTCCCCACTCCTTCAAATCCTTGAGTTCCCGCGCGTTTTTTTCCGCCAGCATCGGCAGCTCCGTCTGCTGGTAGGCGTGGGAAATTTCCTGAAAATTGCGGGTCGTATAAACCCGGACAACATCTCCCACATTCAATCCCATATTCTCCGCCACGATGGAGGAAACCACAGCCTTTTCCCCCATGTCCAGTTCCGCATCGCCAGCTACTACCAAACGCTTCAAATCCTCCAACTGGGCGGCGTTTTCCGTATCAATGGCCCGGAAAAAGCAGGGCCTCTGCCGCCCCTGCACATCCACCAGCGCATAGTCTTCTATCAGGGCGTAGGTGGACTGGACGCCGGGAACGTGCCTGAGTTTCTCCCCCAAATCCATCCAGTCCGGAATCACTTCCCTCACGCCGAAGTCGTTCCGGTAGCATACCTGGACGTGCGGGGAGTGCGCAAACAGATTCCCCTGAATTTCCTTCTGGAGGCCTCCCATGACGGACAGCACGACAATGAGCACCATCACCCCCAGAGATACGCCCAGCAGGCAAATCAGGGTAATAATGGAAAAGAAAGTCCGCAACGGGTTCAAATACCGCAGCGCCAGACTCAGGCTGATGTACCGGCTCAATAGGTTCTTCATGAATAACGCGGCACACCTTGCCTGATCCCGCTCCCCTTTCCAAGCCTAAAACATGTTCCGGGGAAGGAGATCGTTTACCTGCCTCCGGCACCCTGCCATTCCAGGCACAGCCAGCGGGCCATGGAGGCGATCACCCGGTCACAAGCGGATTCAGAATCCTTTGAATCCCTGATGAACACGGAAACCGCCATTTTCCGGCCGTTGGGAAGAACAATGATGCCGACGTCATTGCGGGCGGTAACGCCACCCCCCGGCAGCGTGAATCCGGATCCCGTCTTATGCGCCACCACGTAATCCCGCGGCAGCTGCCCTTTCAGACGTTCAGGGCCTGTAGAACATCCCGCCATGATGTTCCAAAGAACACTCTGTGTGCCTTTTTTCAAAATTTTACCTTCGTCAAACGCCCGGAGAAGGGAGTTCATGGCCGACGGACGGCTTGAGTTGACATATTGCAAATCATGATTCCGGTGTATTTCTTCTTCCGTAAAACGGACATTAATGCCGTCAATTCCCCATTCCTTCAAATCCTTCTGCACGGCCTGCGGCCCTCCAATAAGGCCAAACAGGAGGTCGCAGGTATTGTTGTCGCTTTCCTGGACAGTCACTCTCAGCAGTTCCTTCAGAGAGAAATCGCCGCCTTGCGGGAAACGCTCCCGGAGGGGGCTCCAGGTATCTTTCACCAGTTGTTCCGGACGTATGCGGATGATCTGTTCCAGATTCATGGCGCCCTGGTCCACCCGCTTCAAGACGGATAAGGCCAGCACGAATTTGACGACGCTCTGCATGGGATAGGCCGCCTCATCCCCCACCATGACGGTTTCCCCCGTATCCAGCATTTCCGCAGCCATGCCCACACGGGCCTTCAGGGAATGGGCCAGTTCGCGCACGGCGGAGGAATCCGCTGCGGAAACGGCAGGCGGAGAAGACGTGGCCCCCTGAGAAAAAACGCAAAAGAACATGATGCAACCGCATAGATAAACACCGGTGGAAGTCATAGGCGCCATTCCATACCACGCCCGCAGCAACCGCAATAATAATTTCTCCCCCTTTTTTCCTTTCTTCGTCATCCGCAAGCCGGGCAGAAACCTTGCCACCTGTCCGGCTTCCTGATAATAAGGAAAGCATGCCCCATCTCCTTTCGGAAACCCTCGTCTGGTGCGTCACCCTGCTGTTATTCGGCATGGGGCTGATCGGCACGCTCATCCCCATGCTTCCCGGCATTATGATCATTGCGGCCGGGTGCGTCTGGCAGGGAGTCATGGGCAGAGAAAACCTGGCGTGGTGGGAATGGACCGTCCTGGCGCTGCTGGTGGCGGGAGGCATGGTCATTGACAAGCTTTCCGGAGGCATGGGCGCCAAAAAATTCGGCAGCACTGCCGCCGGCATCTGGGGAGCCATCATCGGCGCCGTCGCGGGGAGCCTCCTTTTCTCCCCCATTACGGGCCTTTTGTTCATGCCGTTCCTGGGGGCGCTGCTGGCGGAACTTATCTTTGCCAGAAAGGATATCATGAACGCTTTCAGAGCCGGGTCCGGAGCGGCGCTTGGGATGCTTGCCGGTCTGCTGCTGGAATTTACCTGCGGCCTGCTCATCATCGCCTGGTTCTGTTCCTGCTGCTTCCTGTTTTGATGCCGCGCCCGGCGGAAGTTTCCGGCAGGAAAAGCAGACATTTTTCTGCTGCTGAAAAAAACACAGTTTCCCCAACGTATTCAGTTAAACGCCGCTCTACACGCGCATCCGTCCGAACGGACGGGTTCTCCCATTCCCTCATTTTACCAGCTTATGGATGCACCTGTTCCGATACCCGTCGCCATGATGGCAGGTTTCATGATTCTTGGAGCCATTCTTTCCATGGGGAAATGTTCCTTCCTCATCGCAGGCTACAGCATGATGAACAGAGGGCAGAAAAAGCAATATGATGAACAGGCGCTGTGCCGGTTCATGGGGAAGATCATGTACTGCCTCGCCTTCGCCATGCTGCTCTGGCTCGCCAGCATCATTCTCCAGAACTCCGTGCTCCTGTCCGCCTCCCTGTACTTTCTGGTGGGAAGCATTGCATTTGCGGTCATTTACGCCGGCGCCGGAAGCCGGTTCAAAAAATAGCGTTTTTTACACCAGCTTTCTTTTACTTTTATTATACGCAACATTATCTTTTCCCATGAACATCCCTGCAACCTTGAAACATTCCTTCCTGCTCTGCCTTTTCGCGGCAGCCGTCCCCCTCCGGGCCATTCCGGCCCCCATGCAGGTCACTGCCTCCACCCCCGCCCGGGTATGGACGGAAGGATACGGCACGGGCAACGGAAGGCTGGGCATCCTCTCTTTCGGCGTTTTTCCGAAGGAAACCGTCGTCCTCAATGAAGGAAGCATTTTCGCAAAGAAAAATTTCCAAATGAGGGAAGGCGCCGCGGAAGCTCTGGACAAGGCGCGCGAACTTTGCAAGGAAGGAAAATACCGCAGTGCAGACCAGCTATTCCGTAAGAATATCCTTCCTCCCGGCAACATTGCGGGGGATTACCAGCAGGGGGGGCGTCTTCAGGTGGAATTCCAGGGGCTTCCTTCACCTTCCTCCTATCAGCGTACGCTGGATATGCGGCGGGGCAAGGCAACCACCCGCGCCCAATTCGGCACGGGGGAATTGACCACAGAAATCCTGGCGGCCCCGTCCAGCGACTGCGCCGCCTACCACATTGCCTGCACGATGCCGTCCGGATGCCGCGTTTCCCTGAATCTGGAACACCCGGATCCGTCCGCCCGAATTGTTGCGCAGCCGAATGGCTGGGTGCTGGAAGGACAGGGAAGCAACGGAGGCACCCGGTTTGAAAACACGGTGGTCATTCTGGCGCCCGGAACCTCCGTTACCCGCAAAGGCTCAACAATTATTCTTGATTCCGCCCGGGAAGTGCTGGTGCTTTCATCCATTTCCACAGATTACAATATCCGGAAGCCGGAAGCTCCCCTGACGCATTCCCTGGCGGCTAAAAACGCGCGAATCCTGGCAAAAGCGCAAAAGGCGGGATGGAAAAAACTGGCGGCGGAAACGGAAGATTATTTTTCCCGGCTCATGACGCGCTGTCAGGTGGATCTGGGGGATTCCCCGGCCGGGGTCTCCGCCATGACCACCGCCCAAAGGCTGGAGCGGGTCAAACAGGGAAAGAAGGATCCGGATCTTCTGGAACAGCTTTTCCAGTTCGGCCGCTTCTGCACGATTGCCCACACCAGGCCGGGGCAGCTTCCCTGCGGTTTGCAGGGATTATGGAATCCGGAGCTGAGGGCGGCGTGGATGGGCTGCTATTTCCTGAACATCAACAGCCAGATGAACCAGTGGCCCTCCCATGTCACCGGGCTGGGAGAATTCCAGAGCTCCTATCTTGATTTTGTCCGCAGCCTGCGCCCCCACGGAGAGGAGTTTGCGCGCTTCATCAAACGGGACGGCTTCTGCTTCGGCCACTATACGGATTGCTGGAAGCGCACCTATTTTTCAGGCAACAATCCGGAATGGGGGGCCAGCCTCATGAACGGGGCATGGGCATGCGCCCACCTGGTGGACAGTTACCGCTTTACCGGAGACCGGGAAGACCTTAAAAAATCGCTGCCCATTCTGGAATCCAACGCGCGTTTCATCATGTCCTGGTTTGAAGACGACGGCGAGGGCCGTTACCTCTCCGGCCCGGGGGTGTCTCCGGAGACCGGATTTTACGCGCCGGACGGCACAGGCCCCAACGTGCTTTCCTATGTTTCCAACGGTACGTCCCATGACCAGCTTCTGGGCAGGGAGGCTCTCCGCAATTATATCTACGCCTGCGGAGAGCTGGGCGTAAGGACTCCCACCCTGCTTAAAGCCGTCCAATTTCTCAGGAAGATTCCCCAGCCTGCCATCGGTCCCGACGGAAGGGTGCAGGAATGGAGGCAGCCTTTTGAAGAAATGCAGAAGGGCCACCGGCATATCAGCCACCTTTACGGCCTCTTCCCCGGCACGGAATGGGATGTTCTCAATACTCCGGAATATGCGGAGGCCGTACGCAAGTCAGCCGATTTCCGGCGCAAGTATGCGGATATGGGAAACAACGGCATCAGGACCGGATGGAGCACGGCGTGGCTCATCAATCTTTACGCCGCCCTTGGAGACGGAAACGCCGCAGAGGACAGGATGTACACCATGCTGAAGCACTACATCAACTCCAACCTTTTTGACCTCCATCCCCCGTTCCAGATAGAAGGGAACTTCGGCTTTTCCTCCGGCGTGGCCGAATGCCTGATCCAGAGCCGGATCATGCAGGACGGGTTCCAGGTTATCCTGCTGGCTCCGGCCCTGGCAGACGACTGGAAGAAGGGGTCAGCCACGGGATTGCGCACGCGGGGAGGGCTTAAGGTGGACTTGTCCTGGCAAGACGGCCGGGTGCAGGCCACGGCTACCGCTGCGCGTCCGGGCAAATTCCGGTTCATGCATCAGGGCCGGAAAAAGGATTTGTCCATGAATAAGGGAGAAACGGTGCGTCTTGATTTTCCTCCGCTTTCCCATTAGGACTCCCCTTTCTGCGTTACCTCTTCAATTTCCGCTATGCATTTCTTTTCCATGACTTTCAGGCTCGGTCTGCTCATAGTGGTGGTCTGCATCGCCCTCAGCTCCTGTTCCAAGCTTTTTTCTCCCCGCGGAAGCGGAGAAATACCGGACACGGACCAAACGGAAACGCTCCTGAAAGCGCATGTATTCCACCTGGCGGATACCATCGGTGAACGGAACGTCTACCACCCCGGCTCCATGGAGCGTTCCGCCCGCTACATTGAACAAAAACTGGAGGGAATGGGTTATGCCGTCACGCGCCAGGCTGTTCATATCCCGCCCTCCGGAGAATTCGGCGCCGTAAAGGACTGGACGGCATATAATCTCATCGCCATCAAGAAAGGAACCTCCCCCCAGCCCAAAATGCTCATCGTCGGCGCGCATTACGATACCAAAGTGGGCATGGACAACTGGCACGACCACGGTCCTGCCCGGCCTTCCCGCACCGGAACTCCGGGAGCCAATGACAACGCTTCCGGCGTAGCCGCCCTGCTGGAAACGGCACGTGCCCTTGCAGCAACTTCCACCCTCCACGATGTTTGTCTGGTGGCCTACGCCAATGAAGAGCCTCCTTTTTACCAGACGCCCGCCATGGGCAGCGCAGTACATGCCAAATCCGTCTCCCATCATTCGGGCAGGAAAAAAATCATTGGCATGATTGCCCTGGAAACGCTGGGCTGCTATTCCCCCCGGGTGAATAAAAAACGCCAATCCGCCGTGGTTGCCGGATTGGCCGGCCTGCCGGACCGCTGCGACTATGTTGCTTTCCTCTCCACCAACACGGGCCGCAAACTGGCACGCTCCTGCGCGGAGGAATTTTCCGCCTTGAGCCGCTTTCCGGTGCGTTCCGCCGTGTTCCCGTATTACACCCGCGGCGTTTCCTGGTCTGACGACTGGGGATACATGAAGGAAGGCATCCCCTCCTTTGCCGCCACGGATACGGCCTTCCTCCGCTGCGACGATTACCATGAAACCAGCGATACGGCTGAAAAGCTGGACTATCCCCAGTTTGCAGAAGTGGTGCAGGGCCTTTCCAAACTCGTCATTTCACTGGCCAACAAACCATGAACAAGAAACAGATATTATTCTCCGCGCTTTTTCTGACATTCGCCTGCGCTTCAGCCGGGGCCGTTCCGCCTGAGCCGTCCGCGCTGAGCGCCTTCTGCCCTCCCTCAGAGGGAAAAGCCTTTCACTCCGAATGGATTTCCCTGGGGCTCAAAGCGGCGGATCTGAAAGAAAAACAAGCCTCCGCCGGACACATTACGGACGTAGGGGAAGCGCAAATCCAGCTTCACTTTCCCGCCGGATGGAGTCCGCAGGACAGGCGCACGGCCCTGTGTATTTTTCCGGGAGGGGGGTATGCCATCCAGGCCATTGAAAAGGAAGGGAGCCGCATTGCCGGCTGGGCTGCGGAACACGGCATGGTGGGGGTTGTCGTGAAATACCGCGTTTCAGGAACCAGCAATGCCCTGGGGAAGTTTCCCGGTCCCCTGCTGGACGCCCGCCAGGCTCTGAGGATCGTGCGGAAAAACGCCTCTTCCCTGGGAATTGACCCTCTTCGCATCGGCGTCATGGGCTTTTCCGCTGGCGGCCATCTGGCGGCCATGGCCTCTACGCTGTGGAACCGCACCCTGCCGGAAGAAGCGGAAAATCCGCTGAAAAACATTTCCGCCCGTCCGGATTTTTCCATGTTTATTTATCCCGTCATTACCATGGCGCCCCATACTACCCACGGGGGAACGCGCAACAAAATATTGGGGGCTCATCCATCCCCTGCCCTGGAGGAGATGTGTTCCGCGGAGAGACAGGTGACGGAGCAGGCGCCGCCGGTGTTCCTCGTCCACGCTCTGGATGACGGCGTTTCCTGCGCCAACAGCAGGCTGATGGAACAGGCTTGCCGGGAAAAGGGGGTTCCCGCCAGTCTGAACCTCTATCCCACGGGAGGCCACGGGTATGGCATGGAAAAACGCGGACATCCCACGGATCAATGGCCTGAAGCCGCCGAACAATGGCTCAGGGAACAGGGATTCCTTTCTTCCCCGGTTTCTGCCCGTGGGGGTGCGCCCTCCGGAGCGGGCACTTCCTCCGGAACACGGCGGGAATGAATGTGCTAGGACCGGCGTGTGCCGCACCGCAGGGTTGACCGGAACCGGGCCCGGTGGTACTTTTTCCGGGCATGAGTGCGCCCGAAAAGAATTACAAAGACACCATCCTGTTGCCGGAGACCGGTTTCCCCATGAGAGGGGATCTGACGAAAAACGAACCCGTACGCCTGAAAAAGTGGGAAGACACCGGGCTGTACGAACGAATTTTGTCCCGCAGGATGGCACAGGGCGCACCCCGGTTCCTCCTTCATGACGGCCCCCCCTTCGCCAACGGGGACGTGCACATGGGTACGGCCCTGAACAAAATTCTCAAGGACCTGGTCCTGAAATCAAAAACCATGGCCGGTTATGCCGCCCCCTATATTCCGGGCTGGGACTGCCACGGCCTCCCCATCGAATTCAAGGTGGTTCAGAAGGCCCGTGACCTGGATGCGGCGGAAATCCGCCGACGCTGTGCGGAATTCGCCAAAGGCTTCATTGACATTCAGCGCACTTCCTTCCGCCGCCTGGGCGTGTTCGGCGACTGGGAGAATCCCTACCTGACCATGAAGCCGGCGTATGAGGCCAACATCCTTCGCGTGTTCGCCAAACTGGTGGAAGACGGAGCGGTGTACCAGAGCCGCAAACCCGTCCAGTGGTCCTATGGGGCCTATACGGCGCTGGCGGAAGCGGAAATCGACTACAAGGAAAAGGTCAGTTCCTCCGTTTTCGTGCGCTTCCCGCTTCTGGACAATCCCCTGGGCCTGAAAGCATCCATGGTCATCTGGACCACTACTCCGTGGACACTGCCCGCCAACGTAGGTCTCGCACTCCATCCGCGTTTCACCTACGTGGCAGGCAGGTTCATGAAAAACGGCCAGACGGAAAACCTCGTCATCGTCAAGGATCTGCTGGATGCCTTCGCTCAGAAAACGGGCTGGGCTCTTGCGGAAACCATCCGTGAATTCAAGGGAGCCGAACTGGAAAACTGCGAGGCCCGCCATCCCTTCCTTTCCCGCACGTCAACAATCATCCTGGCGGACTTTGTCACCACGGACACCGGAACCGGCATCGTTCACATCGCGCCCGGCCATGGCGCAGACGACTATAACGTGGGGCGCCAATACGGGTTGCCTGTCCTCTCCCCTGTGGACGATGACGGCAAATATACGGAGGAAGTGGGCGTGCCCTCCCTGGTGGGCAAACATGTCTTTGACGCCAACAAGGACATCATTTCCATGCTGGAACAGGGCAACAACCTCTTCGGCGTGGAGGAATACCGCCACCAGTACCCGCACTGCTGGCGTTCCAAGACGCCTATTATCTTCCGGGCCGTGGAACAATTCTTCATCTCCATGGACAAGCTCCGCCCGCAGGCCCTGGAAGAAATAGACAAGGTGCAGTGGCTGCCCGCCTGGGGCCGCAACCGCATTTACGGCACAGTGGAAGCCAGGCCGGACTGGTGCATCTCCCGCCAGCGCACCTGGGGCGTGCCGCTGCCCGTCTTCTTTGATGAAAACGGCAAAGCCGTTCTGGATGCCGCCCTGGTTCGCAAAATCGCGGATATGGTGGAGAAACACGGTTCCAACATCTGGTTCGAACTCTCCGATGAAGACCTGTGCGAACGCCTCGGCCTGCCGAAGACCTGGAAGAAGGGCAAGGATACGCTGGACGTCTGGATTGATTCCGGCAGTTCCCATATGGCCGTCATGGACAGCCGCCCCGGGCTGGATGCTCCTGCGGACCTGTACCTGGAAGCTACGGACCAGCACCGCGGCTGGTTCCAGAGTTCCCTGATGCTTTCCGTCGCCTGGCGCGGCAAGGCCCCGTACAAGGCCGTGATGACCCACGGCTTCGTCGTGGACAAGGACACCGGAAAAAAAACCTCCAAATCCGACGCCAAGAGCGGCAAACCCATTGACGCGGCCTATTACTACGACAAATACGGCGCAGACATCGTGCGCCTGTGGGCCGCCTCCGTGGACTGGCAAAATGAAGTCCCCTTCGGGGAAGACCTCTTCAAACAGGTGACGGAACCCTACCGCCGCCTCCGCAATACCTTGCGCATCCTGCTGGGCAATATCAGCGGATTTGACTTCGCCGCGCAGGCGGTCGCCCCGGAACACATGCCCATCCTGGACCGCTGGATTCTGGAACGCCTGAACGCCGTCATCAGGGAAACGCTGAAGGCCTATGAAGCTTATGACTTCCGCAAAGCGTTCAGCGCCATCAACCAGTTCTGCACCAGCGACCTGTCCGCTCTGTACGTGGACACCACTAAGGACCGCCTGTACTGCGACGCATCCTCCTCCGTGCGCCGCCGCGCCACACAAACGGCCATGACCATTATCTTCAAGGCTCTGTGCCGCCTGCTGGCACCCATCCTGGCCTTCACGGCGGATGAAGCCTGGGAATACGCGGGATATGAAGGCAGCGTGCATGAGCAGGACTTCCCCGCCCCCATGCCGGAATACGATACCCAGGAGGCGTCCTCCGTCATTTCCCGTCTCCAGGAAATCAGGTCCGTCATCCAGATAGCCATTGAAGAACAAGTGAAAGCCAAGGTATTTTCCAAAAATAATGAGGCCTCCATTACCCTGACCGTTCCCGTGAATGAGAGCGAAGACGTAGTGGCGCTGCTGGAAGACCGGGCGTTTGCCACGGAATTTTTCATCATTGCGGACCTTGACGTGAAAACCGGTCCGGAACTGGCGGCCTCCGCTGCAAAAACGGAACATGCCATGTGCCCGCGCTGCCGCCGGTATGAACCGGCGGCGGAAGGCGGAGACGTATGCGAACGCTGCGCGGAAGTTCTTTCCTGAACCGCATCCACTCCATTTCCCGACCTTTATATGGACCCCCAGACGGAAAAAGAACCCGCCCTCCATAAAAAGACGCCTCCCGGCTGGCTCTGGTGGAGCTTGCTGGGCGCAGGGCTGTATGTGCTGGACCAGGCCAGCAAGCTGTGGATTATCCGCCGCTTCCCGCTGAACTACCTGAACGAAAAGCTCCATAAGTACGCCTACCTGCCGGACTTTCCGGGCTTCTCTCACATCAATGCGGACGGCACGCTGGACTTCGCCACGAACGGGCACATGCCGGAAGCGGAACTGGCGAGGCTCCCGGACCTGAATCCAAACACGGTGGACGCCCTGAACAGACTGAGGGAACTGGAACCCATTTCCTTTCTGGACGGAACCATGAACATTACCCGCGTGCACAACACGGGCGTTGCTTTCGGGCTGGGGAACGGCACCGTCTGGTCCAGCTATCTTTTCCTGGCAGTTCCCGTGCTCGCCATCGTAGTCCTGGTCGTGCTTTACCGGAAAAACCTCTTCCACACGGCATGGCTCAAGCTGGCCTATGTCCTGCTGCTGGCGGGCGTAGCCGGCAACCTGACGGACCGCCTGATTCAGGGGTTCCTGATTCCGTATGAGCAACAGCACGGTTTCTTCACCAAGCTGATGAACGGTTACGTGGTGGACTTCATTGACGTCACCATCCCCCTCTTCAACTACCGCTGGCCCGCCTTCAATGTGGCGGACTCCTGCATCTTCGTAGCGGCAATTATTTTCTTCGTCGCCAGCATTTTCTCCGCTAAGAATAAAGAAGAAAAAACATCCTGAAACGCCCATGACCACCCGGCTCGTTATTCTGTCAGGACTGCTTTTGTGCGGGAGCCTCGCATCCGGCAAAAATGAATTGTCCTTCAAGGAAACAGTGGTTCCGGTAAAGGTGGCTCCGGACCAGGACAGCATCACGGCATCCTTCCCCTTCACCAACACTTCCGGCACCCCGGTCACCATCAGTAAAATCCACGTTTCCTGCGACTGCACCACCGCCGGAGCGAAGGATAACAAGCTGACGTATGCCCCGGGGGAATCCGGCGTCATCAGCGCCGTAATGAAAACCGGCAATTTTTCCGGCACCGTGGACAAGGACATGACGGTGCACGCCAACGGCTCCGCCTACAAGCTGGTAATACGCGCGCAGATCCCGGACATCATCCGGATGGAACCCCGCAAGCTGGAATGGGCCAGAGGAGAGGCCGCCGTGCCCAAAACCATAAAAATCACCATCTCCAAAGAATTGCCCGTCAACCTGACCACGGTGGATTTGACGGGAGACGCCTTTGACTACGAGCCTGTAACCGTAAAAAAAGGCAGGGAATATAAAATCATCGTCACTCCCAAATCCACGGCCAGGCCGGCCTTCAACACCATCTGGGTGCGCACGGATTCCGCCGTGCCGCGCTACAAGCGCCAAATGGGGTTCCTGGCCATCAAGGAAAACTGATATCCGCCCTTCTTTCCATGAGAGACGCCTTTTCCACCGCTCTGAAACTCCTGCTGGCCGTATTTCTGCTGGCCGTAGGCGTCGCCGCTCTGGATCTGCGCGTCATCCAGCCGTTCCGCACGCCGCCCTGCAACCCGGAAACTCTGGAGGAAGGGCATGTGTGCCTCTCCCAGGTATTAAAGGAATGGCCGGGAAAAATCCTCTGGATAGATGCCAGAAAGCAGGACGACTTTGAACGCCATACCGTCACCCAGGCCCCCGTTTACCCCATCCGCCCGGCGGATGCCAATTACCAGGAACTCCTGGCAAATGCCATGGAAGCCCTGATGACGGCAGAGGACAAGGAATTCTGCATCGTCATCTTTTGCAGCAGGGACTGCACCTCTAGCGCGGCCGTGGCCAATGAACTGAAAAAGCCGGAATACGGCATCCGCGCGCCCATTTTCATTCTGGAAGGAGGCTGGGATGAATTGCGCAAAGAACCCTCACTAGTACCATAGCCATGCTTGACACAGCAACCATTCGCCCGCAGTTCCCCATTCTGGAAACCAGCGTGCACGGCAAGCCTCTCATTTACCTGGATAATGCGGCCACTACGCAAAAACCTCTGGCCGTGCTGAACGCCATCCGTCACTACTACGATACGGAGAATGCCAATGTGCACCGCGGCTCCCACTACCTGAGCCAGCTCGCGACGGAAGCGCATGAAGAATCGCGGGAAACGGTGGCACGGTTCATCAACGCGCCGGAAACGGCGGAAGTCCTGTTCACCTCCGGCTGTACGATGGGCATCAACCTGGCGGCGGATACCATCGCCGGGTCCGGCATGGTCAAACCGGGAGACGAAGTCATCGTAACCGCTTCCGAACACCATTCCAATATCGTTCCCTGGCAAATGCTGTGCGAACGCACGGGCGCCGTCCTGAAAGCGGTTCCCCTGACGCCGGGCCAGACTCTGGACATGGAAGCTTACCGGAACATGCTTTCCCCACGCACCCGCATCGTAGCCGTGGGACACGTTTCCAATACGCTGGGAACGGTTAATCCCGTGAGGGAAATGGCCGCGCTCGCCAAGGAGAACAGGCAGGAAACCATCGTGCTGATTGACGGAGCCCAGGCTGTTTCCCACATGAATGTGGACGTTCAGGAACTGGGCTGCGACCTGTATGCCTTTTCCGGTCACAAGCTGTACGCTCCCACCGGCATCGGCGCGCTGTGGGGAAAAAGGGAGCTGCTGGAAAAACTGCCGCCGTGGATGGGCGGCGGGGAAATGATCAAGGAAGTCACCCTTGAAAAAACCGTTTACAACGACATCCCGTTCAAATATGAAGCGGGAACGCCCAACATTGGCGGGGCAGTGGGTCTGGCGGCCGCCATCCGCTACGTCTCCGGGCTGGGCCTGGACAACATTGCCGCCCATGAACAGAAACTGACGGATATGGCGGTGGAAGGCCTGAAGGCCATGCCGCGCCTGACCGTACTGGCCCCGGACGTGCCGCACAGCGCCGTGGTCTCCGTCCTGGCGGAGGGCGTCCACCATTATGACCTGGGTACGCTGCTGGACCAGATGGGAATTGCCGTAAGAACCGGGCACCATTGCTGCCAGCCGCTCATGTGCGCCCTGGGCACCACCGGGACTACCCGCGCCTCCTTTGCCCTGTACAATACGGAAGAGGAAGTGCAGGCCTTCCTCAAATCCATGAACCGGGCGCTGGACATGCTCTCCTGAATCACCCTCCCTTCCCTGCTTATTGACACCGCGCATCATGAAAACGGTTTCCATCCTTCTCTTAGGACTGGCCATAGGCCTTTCCGGCTGTTCCCTGCACCAGAGGCAGGAAATGGAGTACGCCCATTACCAGGATGACGCCGCGGCTATCCGGGAGGCCCATGCCGCATGGCTCATTCTTTCCTCTCCCAACCGCAGCCGGGAATGGCCGGAAGCCCGGAAAAAATACAATGCGTGCATTCGGGAGCTGGCCGCCCACCTGAAGGAAGCCAAACGCAAAGGCGGCATGGATGAGGAGAAGCGCCTGAGCCTTCCCTTCGTCATTGAAAAATCTCCCTATGCCAAAGACAGCAATCCGTGGTTCTATGAGGCCATTTTCATGTCCGATGAAGTGGACCCCACCTTCCGCCTGCGCGAAAGCGTGACGGTGGAGGGAATGGGCATACCGCTGGCGGGGCTGGCGCCCCGGGGCGGTTCCCGCCCCCATGCCAACGTGCTTAAGGACAACGGCAACGTGCACACGCTGACGGCCATTCTGGACTTTGACCGCATGGTGGACGGGAAACCTACCCTCCGCACCATTCCGCGCCTGATGAATGAGCACATCTTCATTGGCAAAAACAAGGTGCGGCAGCCTCTGGCGGCCAATTTTTCCGTCCCCATCGCTCTCTTCTGGAAGCTTTCCGACGCAGACGGGACGGAACTGCTGGGGGCATTCCGCCCCAAAAAGGCCATCAATACGATGGGGCTTTATTTTTCCGAACCCTATGACCCCCGGAAAATACCCGTGGTTTTCACCCACGGCCTGATGTCCGGCCCCGCCACCTTCGCTAACCTGACCAACCGTCTCCTAGTGGATCCGGTCATCCGGGAAAACTACCAATTCTGGTTCTTCGGCTATCCGTCCGGGCTGGCCTGGACCATTCCGGCCAACAGGCAGCGGCAGGCCCTGAAGGAGCTCATGCAGGAATACAATCCCCGCGGAACATCCAGGGAAATGAACAACATCGTCATGGTGGGGCATTCCATGGGCGGCCTCATCACCCGCTTCAATAACTCCACCAAACCCTGGACGCTGATGAAGGGAATCTTTGAACTTCCTCCGGAAACCTTCGCAGGCATGACGATGGGAAACTGGAAAAACGGACTGGCGCCCCTGAACTGTGACGAACATACGCTTGAACAGCTCCAGAACAATTTCATCTTCTCCCCGTCCAGCAGCGTCACGCGCATCGTGTACATGGCCACCCCGCACCGCGGTTCCACTTTCGCGGACAACTGGATAGGAAGGCTGGGACAGCACCTGATCGACCTCCCCTCGGACATGCTGGAAGAAGTCACCCGCATCGCCACTCTCAGCCGCGGCATGTTCCTCCTCAACCCCCTGCAACTGAAGGACGAGCTGACCAGCATCCGCCAGCTTTCCCCGAATTCATCCCTGGTCAAATACATGTCGGAGCTGCGCGGCTCCCCAAATGTTCCCGTTCATTCCATCATTGGAGACAGGGGAAGGAACGACACTCCCAATTCCTCCGACGGAGTGGTCAAGTACCACTCATCCCACCTGGACTGGAGCGCCAGTGAAAAAATCGTTCCATCCGGGCACAGCGTGCAGGATGACCCGGCCTCCGCCGTGGAACTGCGGCGCATCCTCCGGGAACACCTGGTCAAGGTCAAAGGCCGTAAAACGCTCGAAGAAGCGGACGCGAAAGCCGCCACTCCCGTATGGCAGGCCAATCCCTCGCCGCCTATCATCCTGAAAAGGCCCTGATGCAGGGGGCTGATTCTCCTTGTCCATGCAAGGCCTCCTTCCCTTCCCCCTTCTGCTGTTCCTGTTGATAGCGGCAGCCATCTTCCAGCCAAACGGCCACGCCTCGGCGGTCCAGTTTCCGGGTTCCTGTATGTCCCAGCTTTAACGGCTGGAGCGCCCTCGTTCATCCGCCCTCCCTGCCGCTTCCGGGAAAAACAGGAACCGGACAGGATTTACCTTGCCGCGGGCATCTGCGGCAACATGCCGCCGCCGCAGTTGAAACAACTGAAATTTTCCCTGCTCATCACGGCCTGTTCCTGGCTGCCCTGATTTGACTGGCCGGTTAGGGAAAAGGGCGCGCTCCATCCGGGCATGATTGGCGTCCGTTCAGCATCAGGGCGTCCCGACATCAAAATATGCCCGCTTATAGAGTTGCTTCCGTAGGGGAATTTAAGGTAGAGTGGGAATCAATACTATTCCACCTCCCTTTTCCATGTCTGCTGACGATTCCTTTCCCATGGACCAGATTTCCTCTCTCTTTCCCCAATTGGAAAATATCCAGCTTGTCGGAGCCAAAGGCCCCCAGCAAATTTTCACAGCTACCCTGAAATCAAACTTTGCTCCCGTCATGCTGCGGGTGGTTCCCACGGAAGAAGCCGGCATCTTCGGCTGGGATCCTGAATTCATCGTCCGCTCCCTCACCATCGTGGAACAATCCCACCAGGGGCTCCTGCGCGTTTATGAAGTAGGACAGGCGGGGCCGTTTACTTTCATCATCTCCGAACACTCCCCCTATCCGCGTCTGGCGGATATGGAAACCCTTCCCCAAATATCTCCCCAGGCGGCGCTCAACCTGGTGCGCAACATGGCGGAAGGGCTGCTGACGCTGCACCGGAAAAACATTTTTCACGGGGGCATCACGCCCAAGCTGATTTGCCTGCGCGAAGACGGCGGAGACGCCCTGCTGCTGCCCATCAACATTTATCCCGCCCAACCTCCGGTGGACATGGGGGACTTCGCCTCTCCGGAGTGGGTCACCGGAGCGGAAACCACGTTCACGCCGGGCATGGATATTTACGCACTGGGGTTGGCGCTTTACATTCTGCTTACCCGCAAAACGCCGATGGAAGCGGGCTTTGCCATGCCCTCCTCACTAATCAAATGCAGCGATGCCGTGGATTCGGCAGTCTCCCGCGCCATCAATCCGGATACCCGGGAACGCTACCGGGACCTGGGGGATTTCATCACGGATCTGGATAAAGCCATTGCCAATCCTGCGGGAAGAAATGCGGCCTCCATCCCTCCACCGCCATCTTCCCCGGCCATTCCGGCCCTGAACGTGCAAAAAGGGCAGTCCAACATCTATTACTATCTCATTCCGGCCCTGATCGTGGGCATTGTGCTGACCTATACCTGCATCCTGTATAAGAAGGATGTCGTTAGAATGCGCAATGATTATAATGAACAGGTGCAGAAGGAAAATAGCGCGAAAGCGGAAGCGGCAAGACAAGCGAACAGGGACGCGCGCCGCCACGCTCCGGCCACCGCGCAAAACGCCGCTGCGGCCATTCCTTCACCTGTTCCGGCCGCGCGTCCGGCGCAGGCGCCGGCAGTTCCCAAAGTTTCCGCGGAACCCGGCAAAGTCAATTGGAGCCTTCAACCCGGCGTCAAGGTTCGCCAGAGTTCCAACCGCAACATGCTGGGAGCTTACGGTCCGGAAAAGGCCGTTGACGGCAATACCAGCTCCAAGATTTCCGACGTTTCAATCAGCGCCACAGGCGTGGTTGAGGGAAAAACCGCCTGGTTCGGCATTGACTTCGGCAGGGAGACCAACCGCACCATAGAAAAGGTGGTCATTTACACGCCGGCCAACCTGACGCTGCTGGGCACCATGGAAAAATTCAAGGTAATCCTCTACGGCAATGACAAAAACGTGCTGGCGGAAAAAACCTTCAGCACCACTCCTTCGGAAAAATCCACCAACGTCACTTCCTGGAAACTGGACGCTCCGGTCAAGGCGCGCGCCCTGCGCGTGGAATCCGCAAATCCCTCCCAGCCGCTGGCATTGACGGAAGTGGAAGCGTACGGACCGGAAGATGCGGAGGACACACCGGTTCCCGCACCTGCGGAGTAATAATTATCCGCGCAGCCCTGCACCCGCTCGCCCCCCTTCGGGGGCCATGCTGAAAACTACCGTTTCCTTTCCCCTTCCCGGAAAGCAGGACGGGACAGGGCCTGATGGAATGCCACGCGCTAAGTTCCGGGATTGGCTTCGCGTATGAAATTTTCCGGTTTCTGCTCCATTCTCCGGAAGCCATCCAGGCCCGGACGGAGGAAAATCCGAAAAACGTATTTGCTCCGGATGGGAAACAGCCGCCCCTCTCCACCTTCCCCACCCTGGAAAAACGCTCTCATCCCCATATGGCTCCCGGGGAAATATCCTGAAGCGGCTGTTGTCCCTGTGGACCCCTTTCCCATTCAGGAAAAATAATACTCCGGAAAATAAAAAACCCGGCGCCGCCTCACGGCGGGCCGGGCCAGCAAAATAGCAATTCTTCCGATTACCGGTTGGCAGACTTCACAATCATGGCATCCTTGCCGATGCGGCCGCGCAGATAGTGAAGTTTGGCGCGGCGGACTTTGCCGCGGTTCACGACTTCAATCTTGGCAATGCGGGGAGTATGCAGGGGGAATACGCGTTCCACGCCTTCACCGTAGGAAATTTTGCGGACGGTGAAAGCTTCATTGATGCCGGAACCGCGCTTGGCGATCACAATGCCCTGGAAAATCTGGATACGTTCCTTGCCGCCTTCAATAACACGAGTGTGAACCTTGATGGTATCACCTACGTTAAATGGGGTCACATCCGCCTTGAGTTGCTCTTGCTCGATTTTGTTGATAATGTTCATCTTGTGTTATCTATTGCTGGTGAATATCAGTAAAAGGAAAACTTACGGGACGCAGAATATGAGCCATAATCCCCTAAAAGGCAATCCAAATTTGCCATACGTCCTTAATTTATTTTTTCGGCGGGGCCGGCGGCGGAGCCACCCTGGCAAGCCATTCCTCCAGCGCCGGAAGAAAAGCGGAGGAAGACATGAGGCCCCGGATGCTGTCCGCCCGCTGCAGAAAGGCCTTGTTGCCGCCCCGGGCCCGTTCCGCCATCAGGATTTCCAGCAGCAGGCGCGCGCGGGTACGGGCGTCAGCCGCGCCGTCCAGGGCGGAGGAAAGGAACTCTCCGGCGCGGGCCGGTTCCTTCCGGTACAGGCATTCCAGCGCCAGAGCTTCATAAAGGCAGGAAAAAGGGGCTTTCCGGGCGGACTCCATCAAACGCGCGGAACGGTCCTTCCAGCGGTCTCCGAACTGCACGGAGGAAGCCCACCACCCCTGGAAATAACGGTCTTCTTCCGTCGGCTCCACGTCCATATCCTTCATGCGGGCGTATGGACGGTACAGGGGGTCTCCGAACACCACCCCCTGCCAGGACAACACAGGCATGCTCATCCAGGAAGCCTCCGCCACGGTATAGCCGTCCAGGAGGCGGTCCACAAAAATATCAAAGCGGTGGCAGGCGCCCAGGAACGGCTCATACACGTTTCCCACCGTCACAGCAGCCCCCTTCTCCAGCAGGGCGGAACTCCACCCCCTGCCGGGGACCTTGAAATCGGCGGCGCTGAAGGAATGCAGATGCATGGCTATCGCCCCGGGCCGAAAACGAAACGAAGGATCCGAAAACGGTCCGTTCGCCTTCCCCGCATACCACCCGCAGTAAAGAGCCGTATCCCGGCTCAAGGGGAATTTTTCCGGCAGGGTCTGGGGCCAGTCATCCAGATAAGCGGGAATGCCCGCCTCCCTCACGCGCTCGAACACGTCGTCCAGCCACCGGTCCCCCTGGGCATAGGGACCGCCCCGGTCCACAACGGCCCACCCCCATAAACCTTTTTTCTCCACGTTCGCCGGTTCCGCCACCAGCCGCATGCAGGTATCGGGCGTCAGTCCGTCCAGGCGGCATACCAGAAACGAAGGAAGGCCGGAACCCACAAAATCCTCCCTTTTATTAAAATAGGGATTCACCTGCCAGGACTTCCTTTCATAACCGCCCACCGCCAGCAGAGCCAGTTCGGAATCCACCGCAGCGCGATCCGTCTGCATCTGGTTGACGCCTTTCCCGGGAAGGGGAGCGGGCGTTTCATGCCGTATCTTCATCGGCAGGTCCGCCATCAGCACCAGCACAAAAATCTTCCGGTTCATCAAGGGGGAGGACGCAATGCCGGAAGGCACCCACCACCGTTGTTTCCGCGCCGTCTCCAGCAGCGGGACGCGGATCGTATCCTCATACTCCTTCCGCGAAATCTCGCTGGTCATGGGGCAATCCAGGGAAACGAGATTCCCTTCCGGAACGCCGCGCACCCGCGCATACTCCCTGGCCATGCGACGGCTCAGCTCGGATTTTCCGTTATAAACCACGGCCACATGAGCGGGCAGCAGCTCATAGGCACACGCGGCGGAAAACCACGACGCCAGCAGAAATAACACGGCTAATCCACTCTTGAACATGCCCCTACCATACCTCATCTTCCGGGGCAATCAAGCAGGTGAAAGGGGCGGCCACGAATTCGCCATTTTTCCGCTTTTCGCTTCACATCCTAAAAAAATACGCTTTAATAACTCTTGATGTATTGCAGGCCTCCCCCCTGCATTCCCTATAACCATCACACGCATATGATTCAGCAAATTGACCATATCGGCATCGCCGTCAAGAGTCTTGACGCCACCGTCCCCTATTACCGCGATGCGCTCGGGCTCGGAGAGCCCCACATTGAGGAAGTTCCCACTCAAAAGGTCCGCGTCGCCATGTTTGACGTTGCCGGAGTCCACATTGAACTGCTCGAACCCACCTCTCCGGAAAGCGCTATCGCCAAGGCTATTGAGAAAAAAGGGGAAGGCATCCACCACATCGCTTTCAAGACCAATGACATCGCCGGAAATATCTCCCAGGCCAAGGAAGCAGGCCTTACCGTGCTGAACGACCCGCCCGTCCCCGGCGCTCACAACACGCAGGTCACCTTCCTGCATCCCAAGTGCACCTTCGGCGTCCTGACCGAATTCTGCCAGCACCCCGGCGGCTGCGAATGCGGCAAGTAACATTCTCCCTATTCACCATACCACTAGACCAATGGCTATTGATCCCAAATTGATTGACGATCTGAACAGCCGCCGCAAGAAGGTCATCCTCAGCGGCGGTCAGGAAAAGATCGACAAGAGACATGAAAAGGGCGAAATGACAGCCCGCGACCGCATGGGGTACCTCTTTGAGGAAGGCACCTTCTCGGAAATCGGCATGCATGTGCGCCACAACTGCCACAACTTCGGCATGGGTAAGAAGGAAATCCCCGGCGACGGCGTCGTTTCCGGTTTCGGCCTGGTGGACGGCCGCCCGGTAGCCTGCGCGGCCTCCGATTTCCTGGCCCAGGGCGGTTCCCTCGGCTACATGCACGCCATGAAAATTGCGGATGCCCAGAAGTATGCTCTGAAAGCCGGCATCCCGATGGTGACCGTGAACGACTCCGGCGGCGCGCGCCTCCAGGAAGGAGTGGCGGCCCTTTCCGGATATGCCCAGGTGTTTTACAACAACGTGCTTGCCTCCGGCGTGGTTCCGCAAATCTCCATGATCCTGGGTCCCTGCGCGGGCGGCGCGGCCTACTCCCCCGCCCTGACGGACTTCATCATCATGCGCAATTCCGGCAACGCGGGCATGTACATCACCGGTCCCAAAGTGATTGAACAGGTCACGTACGAAAAATGCACGATGGACGACATCGGCTCCGCCGCCATTCACGCCACCGTGTCCGGCAACGTCCATTTCGTAGCGGACAGCGACGCGCACGCCATGGACATCCTGAAGAGGCTTCTTTCCTTCCTTCCTTCCAACAACACGGAAGAACCGCCCCACAAACTGGACACTCCGCTGGACCTGAGCGCTGACGAAGGCATGAGCGACCTGATTCCCGGCGACAACCGCACGCCGCTGGACGTCCAGCCCATCATCAGCCGTCTGGTGGACAACGGGGACTTCCTGGAAGTACACAAGGACTTCGCCAAAAATGTCGTCGTCGGATTCGGCCGCATCTGCGGCGTGGTGGTCGGCATCATCGCCAACCAGCCCAATGTGAAAGCTGGCTGCCTGGATATCGACTCCTCCGACAAGGCCGCGCGCTTCATCCGTTTCTGCAACGCGTTCAATATTCCGTTGGTGAACCTGGTAGACGTACCCGGCTTCCTGCCCGGCAAGAATCAGGAACGGGGCGGCATTATCCGCCACGGCGCCAAACTTATCTTCGCCTATTCCCAGGCCACGGTGCCCAAAGTCACCCTGATCATGCGGAAAGCCTACGGCGGCGCCTACATCGCCATGTGCTGCAAGGACCTGGGCGCTGACGCCGTCTTCGCCTGGCCTGGTGCGGAAATTGCCGTTATGGGTGCGGAAGGCGCCGTCCCGGTACTCTACGGCCGCGAACTGAAGGCTGTGGAAGACCCGGCGGAAAAAGCCAAGCGCCAGGGAGAACTTCTGGAAGAATACCGGGAAGCCTTTTACAACCCGTATGTGGCAGCCGGCATGGGACAGATTACGGAAGTCATCAATCCGGAAGAAACCCGCGCCAAAATCGCCTTCGCCCTGCGCACCCTGCTGAACAAGAAGGAAGTGCGCCCGGCCAAGAAACACGGCAACATTCCGCTCTAACATCCATCCCAACGGATTCATATGTTACTTACAACACTCGCTTTTGCCTTCGCACAGGGCATCGCCAACGTTATGGACAATCTGAACTATCAGGTTGTCGGCATCATGGTGGTTATGCTGTGCCTGGGAGGCATGGCCGTCATTCTGACCGTCAGCGGCTCCATCGCCGCCGCCATTCAGAACAGGGCCAAAGCCAAAACCGCTGCTCCCGTAGCCGTGCCTGCCGCCGCTCCCGCTGCGGCGGGCAAACCGGGCATGACTCCGGAAATGCTCGCCATCCTTTCCGCCGCCGTGGATTCCGCCATGACGGAGCTTACGCCGGAAATGGTGGCCGTCATCTCCGCCGCCGTGGACGCAGGCCTGGACGGCATGAGCCACCGCATCGTGGAAATCAAGCAATCCCCGGGTTCCGGCTATGCGGCTGCGGGCAGGGCGGAAATTTTCGCCTCCCACCGCATCCGGCCTTCCCGCTGAACTACTGCATTATTCACCCTTACCCCGCCCAGGCGGAACCATTTAACTTAATATTCCATACCACACACTATTATGAAGAAACTTCGCATCACCGTAGACGGCAAAGTATTTGACGTATCCGTAGAACTTCTGGACCAGGTGTCCTCCACCACTGCGGCGCCGGCCCCCGCACCTGTGGCCGCTCCCGCTCCTGCGGCTTCCGCACCCGTGGCCGCTCCGGCCCCGGCTCCCGCACCTGCTCCGGCTCCGGCCGCCGCCGGCGCAGGAGACGTTCCCAGCCCGCTTGCCGGGAAGGTCGTCTCTCTGGACGTGGCAGCAGGCACCCCCGTGAAGGCCGGTGACCAGATTCTGACGCTGGAAGCCATGAAGATGAACACCATCATCTACGCTCCCGCCTCCGGCACGCTCACCGCTTTCTGCGTGAACCCGGGCGACACGGTTCAGGAAGGACAGGCACTGGCCAAAATTGGTTAATCCCGGCGGCGGCAGCCCGGAAACGCCAACAGTCCCGGGCTCCGGCTCAGATAATAAACCGCTACAAAAATATTCCCTATGAGTCTTTTTGATTCATTAATCACCTTTTTACAGGGGATGGGCGTCTTCTCCCTATCATGGCAGATGGTAGGGATGTGGGGCATTGCCATTCTCCTCCTGTATCTGGGTGTAGCCAAGCAATACGAACCGCTCCTGATGGTTCCCATTGCTTTCGGCGCCCTCATTGCCAACATTCCGGATAACGGAATGCTCATCACCCAGCTGAACCAGCAGGTCATCTCCTCCAATGAACAGGGGGAAGTAACCGCCACGTCTCTGAACAACGTGGGGTACCTGCGCGTTCACGTGGCTCCGCTTCAGCAGGCTCCCTCCAAGGTGCCGGCCAATCTGACCACGCCTGAATCCCGTGCCCAGTATCAGGAAATCATGCAGCAGCCCATGCAGGTTTACCCCGGCAGCCAGCTGACTGTTTCCAAGATCAAGTCCGTGCGGGAATCCCAGGAAAAAGCCAAAGCTGACGCGGCCCTTCTGGGCGACGACAGCCTGACGGTGGACCCCAACCTGAAGGATTTCCAGAACGTGACGGAAGACAACGGCAATGAACCGGTCTTCCTGCTCACGAACGGAGAAGGGACCACCGTCGTCCGCCAGCAGGGCGTCAATTACTTTGACACCAGCGGCAACCGGATTCCGGTGGATCTGAAAACCCAGAAGCTGGAGCCCCTGGTGGTTTCCGCCGCAGGCAAATACGTGGCCGTAGGCCAGCATACCCAGGAACTGCTGGTCACCTCCATCCACGGGGGCCTGTATGACTGGATCGGGCTGGGCATCAAGGCTGAAATTTTCCCGCCCATCATCTTTCTGGGCGTAGGAGCCCTGACGGACTTCGGCCCGCTGCTTGCCGCTCCGCGCACCCTGCTTTTGGGCGCAGCGGCCCAGGTGGGCGTAGCCGCCACGTTCTTCATGGCCCTGTTCATGGGGTTCACCCCGAATGAATCCGCGTCCATCGGCATCATTGGCGGCGCTGACGGCCCCACCTCCATCTTCCTGACGATGAAGCTGGCTCCGCACCTGCTGGGCGCCGTGGCCGTGGCTGCATACACGTACATGTCCCTGGTTCCGCTGATACAGCCGCCCATCATGGCGTTGCTGACGACCAAGAAGGAACGCCTCATCCGCATGAAATCCCTGCGAACGGTCAGCAAGAGCGAAAAACTGTTCTTCGCCGTGCTGGTAACCATTGTCACCATTTTGCTGATTCCGGACGCATCCCCGCTGATCGGCATGCTGATGCTTGGCAACTTCCTGCGCGAATGCAAGGTGACGGAACGCCTGGTTCAGGCCTCCCAGAATGAAATCATCAACATCGTCACCATCTTCCTGGGAACCTCCGTGGGGCTCACGATGCAGGGCGACCGCTTCCTGCAGTCGGAAACGCTGCTGATCATTCTTCTGGGTATCGTCGCCTTCGGCGTGGCAACAGCGGGCGGAGTGATTGCCGCCAAGATTATGAACCTCATCTGGCGCAAGAATCCGGTCAACCCCCTGATCGGGTCCGCAGGCGTCTCCGCCGTCCCGATGGCAGCCCGCGTCTCCCACAATGTGGGCCAGAAGTACGACCCCTCCAACTACCTGCTCATGCACGCCATGGGTCCGAACGTTGCAGGCGTGATCGGCACCGCAGTCATCGCGGGTTACTACATCGCCACTCTGGCGAAATAACCAGAATTGAAAATTACTCCCGGCCTCGGCCCGTCCCATGAATTCCGCAGCCTCATTTTCCACCCCTCCGGAGGAGGAAGGACCATGCGGCGACTGGACTTATCATGAATGGGCCGAGGCTTTTTCCACCAATGATCTGGCCCGAGCCCTCCCCCCGAGGCATATTGCCGTCTGCCGCGTTCAGACAGGAGGCCGCGGCAGGTTCAACCGCAAATGGATAGGGGAGGAAGGCGGCCTGTGGGCATCCTTCACCGTCCCCCTGTCCGCTCCTGAGGATACAGCGGCCGGCGTGCACTGGGGCCATTTGCCCCTGGTTGCGGGGCTGGCCCTGTTCAACATGCTCCGCGGCATGGGGCTGGATTCCGTGCGCCTGCGCTGGCCGAACGACCTGCTGGCGGGCAAATCCAAACTGGCGGGAATACTGGTGGAACGCCCGGCGGAGAACATGGCCGTCATCGGCATCGGCATCAATGTTTTCAATGATGTATCCTCCATCGCCGGGGAAATCAAGGACCCTCCGGCAAAGCTGGCGGATCTTGTTCGGGACTGCCCTTCCCTGCACGCCGTCATGGCTTCCCTGGGCAGTCATTTGAACCAGGTTCTTTCCGTCTTTTCCCACGGCGGCGTCCCCGCCCTTCAGGAGGGGCTGTCCCGGGCATGGGCCGGAGAAAGGCCGGTTTCCATTCTTACGGATGACGAAACCGTCCGGGGCATTTTTACAGGGATTGACGATCAGGGCAATCCTGTGCTATCCCTTCCGGCCGGCACCGTCCGCACCATTCCGGCGCACCTGATCAACAGGCTCCTCGAAGAATGAGCCTGCCGCTCCGTTTTTACACGGGGTTTCTTTCTTTTTTCATCCAACAAAAATCACTGACATGAGTTACAAGGTACTGACACCAGAAGAAGCAGCAAGCCTGATCAAGCATGGCCACCATATTGGCCTGAGCGGATTCACGCCCGCCGGAACGGCCAAGGCCGTTACGGCTGCGCTGGCAAAAATCGCAGAAGCGGAACATGAGAAGGGGAACCCTTTCCAGGTGAGCGTCTTCACCGGTGCTTCCACCGGCGATTCCTGCGACGGGATCCTTTCCCGGGCCAAGGCAATCCGCTACCGCGCTCCCTACACCACCAACGTTGATTTCCGCAAGGCGGTGAACAACGGGGAAATCGCCTATAATGACATCCATTTGTCCCAAATGGCCCAGGAAGTGCGCTACGGGTTCATGGGCAACGTGGACATCGCCATTATTGAAGCCTGTGAAGTCACGGCCGACGGCAAAATTTACCTGACGGCCGCGGGCGGGATCGCTCCCACCATCTGCCGCCTGGCAGACAAAATTATCGTGGAATTAAACGCCGCCCACAGCAAGAGCGCCATGGGCCTGCACGACGTTTACGAACCCCTGGATCCTCCCTACCGCCGCGAAATCTCCATCTTCAAACCCAGCGACCGCATCGGCAAGCCGTACATCCAGGTTGACCCGAAAAAGATTGTGGGCGTTGTGGAAACCAACTGGCCGGATGAAGCCCGTTCCTTCGCCGCAGCGGATCCCCTGACCGATAAAATCGGGCAGAACGTGGCCGATTTCCTGGCTGCCGACATGAAACGGGGCATCATTCCCTCCACGTTCCTGCCTCTCCAGTCCGGCGTGGGCAACATCGCAAACGCGGTGCTGGGCGCCCTGGGCCGCGACAAGACGATTCCCGCGTTCGAGATGTACACGGAAGTCATCCAGAACTCCGTCATCGGCCTGATTCGGGAGGGCCGCGTGAAATTCGGCAGCGCCTGCTCCCTGACCGTGACGAACGACTGCCTGGAAGGCATTTACAGGGATATGGACTTTTTCCGCGACAAACTGGTACTCCGTCCCTCGGAAATATCCAACAGCCCGGAAGTTATCCGCCGTCTCGGCGTCATCTCCATCAACACCGCCATTGAAGCCGACATTTACGGGAACGTCAACTCCACGCACATTGGCGGCACGAAGATGATGAACGGCATCGGCGGGTCCGGCGACTTCACGCGCAACGCCTACATCTCCATTTTCACCTGCCCGTCCGTTGCCAAGGACGGCAAGATCAGCGCCATCGTCCCCATGGTTTCCCACCATGACCATACGGAACATGACGTCAATATCATTATTACCGAGCAGGGGGTCGCGGACCTGCGCGGCAAGAGCCCGAAAGAACGGGCCCAGACCATTATTGAAAACTGCGTCCACCCGGATTACAAAAACATCCTCTGGGATTACCTGAAGCTGTCCGACGGCAAAGCCCAGACACCGCAATCCGTCAGGGCCGCTTTGGGCATGCACGCCGAACTGGCCAGAAGCGGAGACATGAAGAATGTCGACTGGGCCCAGTATAAGTAATTCCGCATGCCGTCATTCGCATTGGCATCCATGAATTCACGCTAACCCCTCAGGACCGCTTCCGCAAAGGGAGCGGTCCTTTTCCTTTTTCCCATCCCCTCTACTCCTTCTCTTCACCATGAACTGGATGATTTACCCGGCAGCCAGGGCTTTCATCAAAGTCTGCGCCGTTTTTTTCGGCACGGGCGCAGCAGCGGCAGTCCTCATCCATCTGTTCATGCCTTTTTTCCTCCGCTCTCCCCGGACAGCCGCGCCCTTCCTGCTTTTGGGAACAGGGGCGGAACTGCTCTTCATCCTTTCCCTGTCCTTCCTCATGTTCTGGGGCGCCAGAGTTCTGCTGGCCTCCCGCGGAAGCAGAATAACAAGAAATCTGAGCATGCTGGCCTTCCTGCCCGCCCTGTACGCCCTCCTCATTCCGTTTGCGGGCATGCCCGTCCCATCGCAATATACGGAAATGGACAGGGTTTGGGAGGCCTTCCTCCTTCTGGCGGCCGTCACTTCTTTCTTTTCCTTCCCTTATACGGCGGGATACGGAGCCGCAGGCAGGAGATTATTCCTGGCCTGGGGCATCGCCGCGGCAGGCTGCGGTTTGCAGAGCGCCCTGTTTTTTCTTGCCGTCCTGTTGCGTCAGTTCCTGTCCACCGCAGTTCCCTCCCTAGCAACGCCAGTTGCATGGGTGGCCGTTCTTTTGTCCTGCGGCCTGGAAATCATGCTGGCGGCCCTTTCCGTTCTTCTGGCGCAGCGCCTGTTTAAAGAGGTCATGTCCATAGCATCCATGCCGGAACCGATTGATCCCTCCATGCCGGGCAACCGTCCCTGACTTTCCTCCCCTCCGTTTTTACCGGCCTGCCGGAAGAGTACCCTCATTCCCCGGCATGAAAGGCTTTTACGGCTTTGCGCAAAAAGCCGTCCGGAAATTTCCGCCGATGGTACGGAATCCGTATGGAAAGCATTGCCGGAAAGCAACCCGCCCCACCCCGGAAAGCCGCGGAGTCGCAGGGACACCCCTCCCGTTTCCCTGCCGGCGGCATACAGCCCTATTTCACCAATTCATCCAGATAACGGCCATAACCGTTATTATTCATGGCTCCGGCCTGGGAGCGCAGCGTTTCCTGGGATATCCAGCCGTTATTAAAGGCTATCTCCTCCAAGCAGGCTACCTTGAACCCCTGGTGGTGCTCCAGAGTACGAACGAACATGGAAGCCTCCAGAAGGGTATCGTGCGTGCCCGTATCCAGCCACGTATAGCCGCGCGCCAGTTTTTCCACGCGCAACAGGCCCTGCTTCAGGTATTCCTGATTCACAGAGGTGATTTCCAACTCGCCGCGGGAAGACTTGGGAATCCGTTTGGCTATCTCCACCACCCGGTTGTCGTAAAAATAGAGGCCCGTCACCGCAATATCTGATTTGGGCCTGAGCGGTTTTTCCTCAATGGAAACCGCCTTCCCCTCCTCATTGAATTCCACTACCCCGAAACGCTGCGGGTCATGCACCTGGTAACCGAAAATGGTCGCTCCGCTCGTCAGTTCGGCGGCCCGCCTCAGCTTCTCCGTCAGGCCGCGCCCGTAAAAAATATTGTCCCCCAGCACCAGGGCTACGGAATCCTTTCCTATGAACTCCTCTCCAATAATAAAGGCCTGAGCCAGCCCCTCCGGCCTGGGTTGTTCCCTGTATTCAAAGGAAACGCCGAACCTGCTGCCGTCCCCCAGCAAATCCCGGTACAGGGGCAGATCCCGGGGCGTGGAAATAACAAGGATTTCCCGTATCCCGGCCAGCATCAGCACGGAGATGGGATAATAAACCATCGGCTTATCGTAAACGGGCAGCAATTGCTTGCTGACGGAAAGCGTAACGGGATGCAGACGCGTGCCGCTTCCCCCGGCCAGAACAATACCCTTCATATCAAATTCCTAGCCATTGGTTCCAAGACGTTCCAGGCGGTATTCCCCGGACAGGATGCCCCGCCACCATTCCTCATGGTCCAGATACCACTGAATGGTCTTTCTGAATCCGGAAGAATGGTCCTGGCGCGGAGTCCACCCCAATTCCCTCCGTATTTTGGAAGCGTCAATCGCATAGCGCAGGTCATGGCCCGGCCTGTCCTGCACAAAGGAGATTTGCTCCCGGTAGCTCCGGCCGTCCGGACGGGGCCGCAGTTCATCCAGATGGGAACACAGCAGCTCCACCAGCTCTAGATTGGTTTTCTCGTTATTGCCGCCGATGTTGTACGTTTCCCCCGGTTTTCCGCAGGAAACGACCGTCAACAGCGCCTCGCAGTGATCCCCCACATACAGCCAGTCCCGCACGTTTTCCCCTTTGCCGTATACAGGAATGGGTTCCCCGCCCAGCGCTTTCAGGATAACGACGGGTATCAGCTTTTCCGGGAACTGGTAAGGGCCGTAATTGTTGGAACAGTTGGTGATCAGCACGGGCAACCCGTACGTATCGTGCCAGGCGCGCACCAGGTGGTCGCTGGAGGCCTTGCTGGCGGAATACGGGGAATGGGGGCGATACGGCGTGGACTCCGTGAACAGGCCTTCCTTTCCCAGGGAGCCGTACACTTCATCCGTGGAAATGTGGTGGAAGCGGAAACGCTCCTTTTTCTCTCCCTCCAGGGAACGGTAATATTCCAGGGCGGCCTGAAGCATGGAAAAAGTGCCCATGACGTTGGTGGTCATAAAATTTCCCGGATCGTCAATGGAACGGTCCACATGGGATTCCGCCGCCAGGTGCATCACCCAGTCCGGAGCGTACTCCCGCAAAGTGCGCCGCATCAGGGAAGCGTCCCGGACGTCGGCGTGCAGAAAGCGGTATGCCGGAGAATCCGCCGAGCCGTCCAGTGAATGGATGTTGCCGGCATAGGTCAGGGCGTCAATATTCAGGACTTCATGGCCGCGCTCCAGCAGCAGCCTGACCAGATTGGAGCCGATGAATCCGGCGCCGCCCGTAACGATAACTTTCATAGCACTGTTTTCAGGGAAAGATGCGGCGCCATCATACAGCAGCGGCGTTTTTTTTCAAAACAAATCCGCCCATGCCGCGGGAACGTGGCGGCATGGGCGGGAAAAAGCGGGTTCCGTAACCGCTGAGACGGCTAGCAGCTCAGCTCCCGGCAAAGGTTGATGATATCCTGGTTCACGGAGTACTGCTGCCCGGCTACGGAATCCAGGGAGGCATAGCCGTACTGGCCGTCATGATACACCATGATCTGGTTGATGTCCCCGTTGTTCAGAGCTTCCACGGCGCGGGTGGCAAAACGGGTGCCCATCAGGCGGTCACGGGCGGTGGGGGAACCGCCGCGCTGCACATGGCCCAGCACGGTCAGGCGGGTATCCATGCCGGCGCGTTCCGTCAGCCAGCGGGTCAGGTACTGCGCCACGCGGGTGCCTTCCGCCACCACGGCAATGATGCAGCTTCCTTCCTCATTGATGACAGGCTGGAGTCGCTTGTAAATGGATTCCAGGTCATACGGAATTTCAGGGACAATGCAGATATCCGCCGCGCTGCAAAGAGCGGTGGTCATCGCCAGATAGCCGCAGTCCCGGCCCATCGTTTCAATCACGAAAGCGCGGTGATGGGAACGGGCCGTATCACGAACGGAATCAATGCAATCCAGAATCACGTTCTGGGCCGTATCCACGCCCAGGCAGTAGTCCGTGCCGGCAATGTCGTTGTCAATCGTAGCCGGGATACCGGCAAAAGGCACTTCAAAATCATTGAAAAAGTCGTTCAGGGCGCGGAAGGAACCGTCCCCGCCCATGATGATGAGCTTGTCGATGTTGCGTTCCTTCAGATGCTCGTAGGCCTGCTTGCGGAATTCGTAGTCGAAAAAGCGCTTGGATCGTGAGGAACGGAGGAGAGTTCCGCCCCTGTAGATCATATCGTTGGTCAGTTCCCGGGTGGCTTCCTTGATTTTTCCATCGATCAGCCCTTCCAAGCCGTCATAAACAACGTACGGGTTCATCCCAAGCTGGCGGGCATGATCCACTGCCGCCTTGATCGCCGGGTTCATTCCGGCGGCATCACCGCCAGATGTCATAATGGCTATTCCACTCATAAGTAATAAGGTTAACTTGTCCGGGGGGAAATGTTACCGGGCGGAACGAATAATGCAAGCGCGGAGTTTTTACTGGCGCAATAAACGGCAACGCTTCATGATGCGGAGGCATGAACGACACTGCAGCAGCCATTCTGAAAGCCACGGCCGCCCTCCGGGACGGCACGGAGAAGCTCCGGTTCGAATCCCCGGTCCATGTTACCTACAACCCTCTCACCTATGCATGGGGGCCGCACGAACAGTATGTGCGCACCTACGGAAACGGGGAAAAGAGCCATCTGTTCCTGGGCATGAATCCCGGCCCCTTCGGCATGGCCCAGACAGGCGTCCCCTTTGGGGAAGTGGACGCCGTCGTCAACTGGCTGCACATCCGCGGAGAAGTCGGGCGGCCGGAACATACCCACCCCAAACGTCCCGTGGAGGGCTTCGGCTGCCCCAGGTCGGAAGTCAGCGGCCGCCGCCTCTGGGGACTTTTCGCGGAAGCTTTCGGCACTGCGGAAAATTTCTTCCGTCACAATTACGTGGCCAATTACTGTCCGCTGATCTGGATGGGAGCCACCGGAGCCAACATTACGCCGGACAAACTGCCGGCGGAACAGCGCGCCGCCGTGGACGCAGTATGCATGGAACACCTGCTTTCCCTCATCACCATCCTGAATCCCCACACGCTGGTGGGGGTGGGCGCCTACGCCACGCAGAAGCTGCGGGACGCCGCCTCCCGGCTCCCCGGCAAAAGCTTCACCATCGGCACGTTGCTCCACCCAAGTCCCGCCAGCCCCATCGCCAACAAGCTCTGGCCGGAACGCCCCATCCAGCAGCTTAAGGAACTGGGCATTTTATAAAAAGAGCGGAGGAGGTAAAGCGGAGAGTTCCGTGACATGGAAGGAATCACCAGAGCAACAGGCCGGAAATCGGCAGTTCATCGTGTTCCCCTCCAAAACTACATCGCTTTGAAGGAATGTCCGGCCCCCTTTACTGGCTTGATTTGCCCAGGGACACGGCTTTCCTGACGGAAGAAATGCACGCCGGCATCTACCGGAACAGAGAAGAACTTAAACGCCTCCCCACTTCCACCACAAAATCAGCCTCCCTCCAAATCAATCATCATTCTTAGACTGAAAACCCTCCGCTCTCCCCCGCAGGCCTTTTTACTGGACAGGGAGAAAAGGGTTCCGTACAGTTTCCGCGATCTTCAAGCGTTCCGAATTTATGGCAATTTCAGATTACATCGTGACCATTGGCCTGGAAGTCCACTGCCAGATCAAGACAAAGAGCAAAATGTTCTGCTCCTGTGAGACCGGCTTTGGCTTTGAACCCAATACGCGCGTGTGCCCCACCTGCCTGGGGCTGCCGGGCGCCCTGCCCGTCCTGAATGAGTTCGCCATCGAACGCACGCTGCTGACCGGCCTGATGCTGGGATGTTCCAGCCCGGAGATTTCCCAATGGGACCGCAAGAATTATTTCTATCCGGACATGGCTAAAAATTACCAGACCTCCCAGCTGGATCTTCCGCTGTGCCTGGGCGGGGAAGTGCCCCTGTACCCCTGGTCCTATCCGAATGACGTGATCAAAGCCGGCGTCCCCCCTTTCCGCACCGTGAAGCTGACCCGCATCCATCTGGAAGAAGACGCGGCGAAGATTACCCATCATGCCAATTATTCCCTGATCGACTACAACCGCGCGGGGTCCGCCCTGATGGAAATCGTTTCCGAGCCGGACATCGACACCCCGGAAGAAGCCTACGCCTACCTCAAGTCCCTCCAGCAGATTTTGAATTACGGGGATATCTCCGACGCGGACATGGAAAAGGGCCAGATGCGGTGCGATGTGAATATTTCCCTGCGTCCCCACGGGCAGAAGGAATTGGGCGCCAAGGTGGAAATGAAGAACATCAACTCCATGTCCGCCGTCCGCAGAGCCCTTCATTATGAAATCCAGCGCCAGGCGGAAGAACTGGACATGGGCATTCCTCAAATCCAGTCCACCCGCCGCTGGGACGACGAACGCGGAGAAAGCGTCGTCATGCGAACCAAGGAAGACGCGCACGATTACCGTTATTTCCCCTGTCCGGATCTGGTTCCCGTACGCACGGCCCCGCTGGTGGAGAAAGTGCGCGGGCAGATTCCCGAACTGCCTCAGGAACGGCAGAAACGCTTCATGGAAGAATACGGCCTGAGCGAGTACGACGCCAACGTGCTGGTGGGAGACCTGGAACTGGCACGCTTTTTTGAAGAGGCGGCGCGGGGAACCGCCAGCGGCAAAAAAATCGCCAACTGGGTGATTAACAACATTTCCGCTGTGCTGAATGAAAAAGGCATGCGCCCGTCTGAATGCCCGGTGAAACCCGGTGCCATCCGGGAGCTGATCGCCATTATTGACGACGGCACCGTTTCCAACAACCAGGCCAAGGACGTATTCGCCAAAATGTGGGATGAGCCGGCCCTCGCCGCAGCGCAGGCCGCCAAGCTACTGGGCTTTGAAAAGGCGGATTCCTCTTTTCTGGACGGCATCGTGCGGGAAGTCATTTCCGCCAATCCGGACAAGGTGGCGGAAATACAGGGGGGCAATGAAAAGCTCCTGAACTGGCTTACCGGCCAGGTCATGAAGGTCGCCAAAGGCAAAGCCAACCCGAAAATCGTGACGGAAGCGCTGAAAAAAGCCCTTTCCATGGAGTAACCATAAACAAAGAGCCGCTTCCCTTCCCGGTGCCGGCTCCTTGCCCGCAGGGCATCACGGTTTGAACAGCTTCCTGTTTCCGGCCAGGGTGTTCCATACCTGCTTCACTTCCCCGGCCAGCGTCTGCTTCATCATGGCAAGGGAAAAGTCCGCCGCCTGGCCCATACTGATGTAAGGAGGCAGGGCAAGGGCGTCCCTGTCCACATGCGCGTCCAGCAGAGCGGCGCCCGGATAATTCAGGAACATGTCCACCATCTGGTCCACCTGGCTGGATTTGTCCAATAAAAACCCCTTGATGCCGACGGCATCCGCCACGGCGGCAAAAGAGGGGTTGTTCAGGTTGATCTGCCACGGAATCAGCCCGGCCGCCTGCATTTCCAATTGGATGAAATCCAGACAGTCATTGTTATACACCACGATTTTCACCGGCAGCCTGTACTGGACAATCGTGATGAGATCCCCCAGCAGCATGGACAGGCCGCCATCTCCGCACAGGGCAATTACCTGCCGTTCGGGGTATTCCATCTGCGCCCCAATGGCCATCGGCATGGCATTGGCCATGGAGCCATGATTGAAGGAAGCCAGTGTCCTCCTGCCCGGCGTGGCGCACAGGAACCTGGCGCTCCAGATACAGGGGGTGCCGGTATCTACCGTAAATACGGCGTCGGATGCCGCATGCCTGTTCAGGGCGGTCGTGAGCTGTTCCGGCCGGATGGGAGACTCCTTGTCATTTCCTTCCATATAGGCGTTCATCTCCTTCACGTCCCTGGCGTGGCGTTTCAGGGCGGCGTCCAAATGCCCGGAATCCGTCTTTTCCTGCACCATGTTCAGCAGAGCTTCCGCCGTGACGGAAACATCCCCGCAAATACCCAGGTCCAGGCGGCAACGGCGGCCCAGCACTTCACCGCGCCTGTCAATCTGCACGATTTCAGGTTTGGTGGGAATGAAATTGAAATAGGGGAAATCCGTCCCCCACAACACGAGCATGTCGCTTTCATGCATGGCCTTGTAGGCATCTCCCCATCCCAGCAGCCCCGTCATGCCGATGCCCAGGGGATTGTCATGTTCAAAATAATCCTTTCCCCTCCATGTGTAGGCAATCGGAGCTTTCAGGCGGTGCGCGAGCCGGACGACCTTGTCTTCCGCTCCCGCGCAGCCGGCGCCGCAGAAGAAAGTAATGCGGCGGTGGTCGTCAAGCATCCGTGCCAGAAGGGATATGGATTCATGCTCAGGAACAACATTCTCCCGCGTGTAGGAGGGAGAATGCACCAGATTTTTCATCTCCGCAGGGGCGTCCGCAATGTCTCCGGGCAAGACGACGACGCCTACGTCGCGCCTGGCCCACGCGTGCTGAATGGCGGACATCAAAATGGACGGGGCCTGGGAAGCTTCCGAAACCAGTTCCGCATATGCACTGCATTCCTTGAAAAGCTGTTCCGGATGCGTGGCCTGGAAATATTCCATGCCTACCTGGCTCTGCGGGATGTGGGAGGCAATGGCCAGCACCGGGGCATGGTTCCGGTGGGCGTCAAACAGGCCATTGATCAAATGGAGGTTCCCGGGGCCGCTGCTGCCGCAGCATACAGCCAGATTCCCGCTCAGCTGGGCTTCCGCGCTCGCGGCAAAAGCCGCCACTTCCTCATGCCGCACATGAATCCATTCAATGGTCTTCCTCCTCCTCAAAGCGTCCGTAACGGGGTTCAGGCTATCCCCCACAATGCCGTAAATCCGCTTAACTCCCGCCTTCTCCAAAATTTCAACAATCTGATCGGCTACCCTGTACATGCAGATTAGACACCAGCCAATCTCCAACGGATTCATTCTTATGTGTCATCCCCTCCATCTTTTCCGCACCGGGAAAATGCCTGAGGATTTCCCCTGATATCATAAGGCCGCCGCCTTTTCAGGCAGCGGCCTATGAATTTACCAGTTCTCTGGTGGAAAACCGTCAGGAACGGCGGCGGCGCATCATCAGAACGGCCAGGCCCAGGATTCCCAGAGAAGCCGAGGCCGGTTCCGGAACCTGAAGGCCGGCAAAACCGGCAATCTGTTCCGCGGAAAGTTTTGTATTCGTCCACTGAATTTCACCCCATGTAAGATTGGGATTAATCCATCCTTGGATATCAGAGCGATTTCCGTTCATGTTGCCGTTGTAGGACAACGTGTCAAGCAAGGAACCATTCACATAGACATCCACAGACTGACTTTGGTTTGCGCCAGTAACGGCCAGAGTCACGTTAAGAAGACCTCCCTCCAAAACAACGGGAGTTTCAGAAACGTCTCCACGGTTTTGGGAAAAAGAGCCGGTAGAAGTATTCAAATTTCCATCTCCCATGCCAAGCTTGGCATTTGACGTCAGATACAAGGCATTTGTCCCGTAACTTTGGCCCGCGTTGCTGCCATAATACCCAAACAGCGTGGTCTGGGTTCCTTCCGCTAAGGAAGAGGTATCCAGCCAGAGGGAGATCGTGTAATCGGAAGCATAAAAATTACCGCCGTAAGGAATGAAACTGCTAGGAAGGGCACTCTGTGAGAGACTCCCAAACGTCATGTCTTTTCCCAATGCAATACCTTCAGTTGTCGTCGCCGTACCGGCAGCGTAAGACGTTCCGGCCGATGGTTCTAAAGAGCCGGGAGACGCCAACGCCGGAACGAAACAACACGCCGCAATGGCCATTAATGCTAATGTTTTTTTCATTTTCTGTGAATGATGGACTGAGTAGCAATTAGAGAGATATTCCCCGCCCTTTGTATATCGGATTCCCAATCCGAGGTCAACCTAACATTTCAGATGTGAAACTATTATTACAATTTTTTCTATTTTGCGAAAAGGGATTGCTGTTCCTAAACAGCAACTTCAGAGCCGCCACAAAAAAATCTATTCTGCGTTTTATTTTTTATATTCATAAGTAATAGAAGGTAATTATATTACATTTTTTGGCAGATTGAAAAAGCTTGTTCTCATCTTTCCTGTGGGGGGGAGAAAAAGAGCGGATTGGGAATCCGGTTGTTTTCCCTCAGCCATCAAAAAAGCAACATAAGGTTTTCATATTCAATAAAAATCAATTTTCTTCCCCTTCATTTCCAGGACCTTTTTCTTGAAAAAGAGCCTTCCCCAAATTATCCTCCCGCTAGCTGTAATATTATTTCATCATGAAATTTTTCAAGACAACCATTGCCATGGCAACCCTGCTGGGCTGCCTGCCCACATCCCCCGCAGAAGTCGCCTTTCCGGGGCCTGCACCCGGAACAGCCAGCGCGGAACAATCCGCTTCCGGCTATACTCTTTCCAATAACATCCTGACGGCCAAATTTATCCTTCGGAACGGAAGTCTTTCCTTCGGAGGAATGACTTCCAAACTGGGCCCCGTCGCCAAGGCAGGGGATGAATTATTCATCATCAATCTTCAGGACGGACGGAGCATTAAATCCTCCGAGCTGAAAGCGGGAAACGTCAAATTCGTCTCCCTTCAGCCCAACCCCAAGGCCTTCAGGCTGGCTGACCGCTTCCCGGGAAAAGCCGTCAGCGCAACATTCCAGGCTCTGAACGGAACCCTTCGCATTTCCTGGCGCGCCGTGCTCAGGGACCATTCCCATTACCTGAGGCAGGAACTCCGCCTGGCAAGTATGAAGCCCGTCCAGATGAAAAACATCGTAGCGATGCAATATGACCTGGCAGAAGGGAAAGCCGGGGCACCCTCCGTTTCCGGAAACGCCAGAGGAGCACTCATCGTCAATGACCTGGCGTTCACCGCCCTGGAAACTCCCATGGGCATCAATACCGTGGGAGGCGCCGGAAATATGGAAGGGGGAGAAACCGCCATCTGGAGCGCAGATAAGTGGTCCACAGCCTCATGGACCGGAAATTTCAATGTTCCCCAGGAGCTGAAAAAGCAGTACGGAGAACAGGTTTCCAGTGCGGAAGGCCCGGTTTCCATTGACGGCAAAGGAGCATGCACCGTCACCTTCCAGTATAAGGGAGGGGACAAGGGCAACAATAAGCTGAACCTTGCCGGCGTGCAGCTCCTCTCTTCCAAGGGGGCCGTTCTTGACTCCGATTTCCACAACGGCAGCACCGGAGATTCCAATGCCGGCAACACTTACACGGTACAGGTTCCCTCCAGGGGAAATTACATTCTGCGCTACTGGGCCCAGACCAAGAGCGAACCGATTGCCTGCAAGGGGGAAATCACCTTTTCCCTGCCCGTGCGCACGCTGGAGGAAAAGCAGGAACCCCAGGCGGACGAATCCCGGCTGGCCCAGGGACTCTGGAGCCGTAAAACCACCTTGCAGCCCGGGGAAATATGGGACGTATCCTCCGTTCTCGGAATTTTTGCCCCCGGCCAGAAACGCCGCTCCTTCCTGGCTTATATGGAACGGGAACGCGTGATGCCCTACCGCCCCTTCATCCATTATAATTCCTGGTATGAACTGAACATCAACCGCAACAATGATTCGGACCCCGCCAAGCGCATGACGGAAGAACAATGCCTGGCCGTCCTGAAAGACTGGCAGGAACAGTTTTTCCAGAAGCGCGGCATGTCCATTGACGCCTTCGTCTGGGACGACGGCTGGGATGAATTCAACAGCCTGTGGGATTTCCACAAAATGTTCCCGCAGGGCTTCAAGCGCATTGACGCCGCCGCCGGCAGGCAAAAGGCCGGCATCGGCACGTGGCTGGGTCCGGTGGGGGGCTACGGAGCCTCCAAGGGCAAGCGTCTCGCTTACTGGAACGTGAAGCATCCGGACAACAAGATCGGCAATTTCCAGCTCTCCAACAAGGAATATTTTGACGCCTTTGTGGGCCGCTGCTCCCAGATGGTGAAGGACTACAATATGAAGTACTTCAAATTCGACGGCATCAGTACCCACTTCCATGCCAAGGGGCCCGGCAACGAAGAGGATGCGGAAGGCATCATCCGCGTGCTGAACGCCCTGCGCAAGAAAAAGGGGGATCTTTACATCAACTGCACTGTAGGAACCTGGGCATCCCCCTTCTGGTTCCGTTATGCGGATTCCGTATGGAGGCAGGAGAATGACTTCGGCACCATCGGAGCGGGCGACAACCGCGACAAATGGATCACCTACCGCGACCGCCTGGTGCATGAAGTTTTTGTGCAGGGCTCCCCGCTGATGCCCATCAATTCCATGATGACTCACGGCCTGATGGTCACTAAATTCGGTCCTCCGGCCTGCATGCCCCGCGATCCGGAAAACGTCAAGAAAGAACTCCGCTGCGCCACGGCTTGCGGCACTTCCCTCCAGGAGCTCTACGTGGATCGGGACCTGATGAGCTCCAACGGCGGAGTTCTGTGGGACGAACTGGCCAAGGGGATCAAGTGGATACGCCGCAATGCGGACGTTTTGGACGACGTGCACTGGGTGGGCGGCAATCCGTGGAACAAGGAAACTAACGAAGGGGCCGTGTACGGCTGGGCCGCATGGAATAAAAACAAGGCCACCCTGGCTCTCCGCAATTCCTCCGACCAGGAAAAGAGCCTGACCGGAACCCTGCGCAGCATTCTGGATATCCCTGCGAACGTCAAGGGCTCCATCACCTTCAAGGATTCCTATGACGACCAGCGGACGCTGGACGGCTTCTCCGGCAGTTCCGTAGACATTGACAAGGAAATCTCCTTCACGTTGAAGCCCTTTGAGGTGCTGGTGTACGAAGGGGGAAAGGTCAAATAAATCAGCCGGCCCACACGCCCGGTCAAAGCCGGAACGGCGTTGGAAAAAACATATTGGGGGAGGCGGGATTCCCGCCTCCCTTCCTTGTTCCCGTGCGGACAGAATCCGGGTCAGAATGTTTTTTCAAACGTCACCGCTTCCAGCGGATCGGCAGGGTTGACCGGCATCACCAGGCATTCCGCACCTTCCCCGCCCAGGTACAACATCAGGCTCCTGCCGGGGGAATAGGCGATGGAGACACCGTAATATCCTCCTTTTTTCACCAGGGACCAGGTTCCGCGGCAGGAAGAAACGAGATCTTCCTCCAGCACGGAAAGGTCCTCCCTCTCTTCCGGACGGGCAATCCACCTGCCCCATGCCTCCGGACGGGGAAAGGAAGAAATCTCGCACGTCCCGTCTTCATTCAGGAGGAGCGTGGAAGAACTGACCTGGAAAAAACGCTTCAACTCCGGAGGGCGGAAAAACCGCCTCTCCCTGGGAGATGGTTCCACCTCATACTTTCCGGAAAGGGCCTGCACATCCGGCTCATGAATCCACAGGAAAGCTTTTTGACACACCGCCTGGCGGCACGCCAGCCCCACCACGGCCAGCAGGGAAAGGAACGCCAGGACAAACGCCCACAGGGCCAGCCGCTTTCTCCACCACGCATAAACGGCGGCCAGCCCCGCCACACTGCCCGCACAAACCCAGAACCCCCAGGAACGGGAAAGGAAGGCCAGGGCATCCGCCAGCACGGAAAATCCATGAGAAAGATCATTCCACATAGGCGCTCCAGAATCTCCGGAACATAGTCAAAGTCAAGACAACAATGCCGCCTTTCAAGGCACGGGCCGTAGGCTGCGCCCCGATAAAAAACTCCCGTCATCACTCCTGAAAATATTCCTCCGCGCTTTTCTCACAGGCTCCAATCAGGTAAGAAGCATCTGAACCATGAAAAGCGCAGCACATCATCAGGGGCTTTCGGAACAGCAGGTTCTGGAAAACCGGACCAGATACGGGGTCAATATCCTGACTCCCCCGGAAAAGGAACCCCTGTGGAAGCAATTTCTGGAGAAATTTTCAGACCCCATCATCAAAATTCTGCTGGTGGCCCTGCTCCTGTCCGTAGGCGTGGCTTTCTACCAGTTTTTCACCGGAACGGAACCGGCCAGCGTCTTCCTGGAGCCCGCGGGCATCCTGGCGGCCATCCTGCTGGCCACCTGCGTGGGGTTCGCCTTCGAGGTAAGCGCCAACAAGAAGTTTGAAATCCTGAACCAGGTCAATGACGACACCATGGTCCAGGTCATCCGCGGCGGCAATATCTGCGAATTGCCCCGCCGGGACGTGGTGGTGGGCGATATCGTCATCCTGAACACAGGGGAGGAGGTACCGGCGGACGGCGTCCTGCTGGAAGCCGTTTCCCTCCAGGTCAATGAATCCACACTGACGGGGGAACCCCTCATCGGCAAAACCACGAATGAAGCGGAATTCAACAAGGATGCCACCTACCCCTCCAACCACGTCCTGAAAGGAACCACCGTGGCGGACGGCCACGGCGTCATGGAAGTGACTTCCGTGGGTGACAAAACGGAATACGGCAAGGTTTATGAAGGTTCCCAGATCGACAACAAGGTGCAGACGCCCCTCAATCGCCAGCTTTCCAGGCTGGGCGATCTCATCACCTGGGCCAGCTACGCCATCGCCGCCCTCATCGTCATCGGGCGCCTCACCCTGTATTTTTCCCATCTGCCGGGCCCCGTGGAATGGCTGAGCGCGGGAACCTACATTCTGAATACCGTCATGATTGCCGTGACCGTCATCGTAGTCACGGTGCCGGAAGGGCTGCCCATGAGCGTCACTCTGAGCCTGGCGCTGAGCATGAAGAGCATGCTCGCCAACAACAACCTGGTGCGCAAGATGCACGCCTGCGAGACCATGGGGGCCGCCACTGTCATCTGCACGGATAAGACGGGCACCCTGACGCGCAACCAGATGAACGTGTACAAGGCGGATTTTTACGGGTTGGGGAACGCCGTCCCGACGGAAGACGAGCCGGGCAACCTGATCAGGGAGGGAATCGCCGTCAACTCCACCGCTTTCCTGGATTACGCAGACCCGGAACATATCAGGGCCCTGGGCAATCCCACGGAAGGGGCGCTCCTCCTGTGGCTGCACGGGCTGGGCGTGAATTACCTGGACCTGCGGGAAAACGCCCGCGTGCTGGAACAGCTCACTTTCTCCACGGAACGCAAGTACATGGCTACCGTAGCGGAATCCCCCCTGCTGGGCAAAAAAGTCCTTTACGTGAAAGGCGCGCCGGAAATCGTGCTGGGTCTCTGCTCCACCGTCCTGACTCCGGAAGGCCAGGTACCCGCCGCGGACATGCGCCCCGCCATTGAGGAACAGCTCCTGGCCTACCAGAACCAGGCCATGCGCACGCTGGGCTTCGCGTACCGCATTCTGGAGGATGACGCCCCGGTGTTCGAGGACGGCCGCATCATCCGCAAAGACCTGGTTTACCTGGGCATCACCGCCATTTCCGACCCCGTCCGGGACGATGTGCCCCAAGCCGTGAAGGACTGCATGGACGCGGGCATCCGCATCAAAATTGTCACGGGGGACACTCCCGGCACCGCACGGGAAATCGGCCGCCAGATCGGCCTGTGGACGGAGGAGGATTCTCCGGACCGCCTGATGACGGGAGTGGAATTCGAGCAGACTCCGGACGCGGAACTGCTGGACCGCGTGATGGATCTGAAAATCATGTGCCGCGCCAGACCCATGGATAAGGAACGGCTGGTCAAACTGCTCCAGAAGAAGGACCAGGTAGTGGCCGTCACCGGGGACGGCACCAACGACGCCCCCGCTCTGAACGCCGCGCAGGTGGGGCTTTCCATGGGAGACGGCACCACCGTAGCCAAGGAAGCCAGCGCCATCACCATTCTGGACAATTCCTTCATGAGCATTTCCCGCGCCGTCATGTGGGGGCGTTCCCTGTACAGGAATATCCAGCGCTTCATCGTCTTCCAGATGACCATTAACGTGGCGGCCTGCCTCATTGTGCTCATCGGCGCATTCCTGGGCACGGAATCCCCCCTCACCGTCACTCAGATGCTCTGGGTGAACCTCATCATGGACACCTTCGCCGCGCTGGCGCTGGCCTCCCTGCCGCCGGACGAACGCGTGATGCAGGACCCGCCGCGCAAGACCACGGACCACATCATCACCCGCCCCATGGGCCGGAACATCCTGGGCGTGGGCATCCTGTTCGTCGCTTTCCTGTTCGGCCTGCTGCAATATTTCAAGCATGCGGACATTACCAGCCTCACGCAGTTCAGCCTCAGCGGCTACTTCCGCAGCTACCTGGATTTTTCCGCCCCGGAACATGAACTGACGGGTTATGAACTGTCCCTGTTTTTCACCATTTTCGTCCTGCTCCAATTCTGGAACATGTTCAACGCCAAAGCATTCAACACGCACCAGAGCGCCTTTGCACGCATGGGCGCCAGCATTGGCGGCTTCGGTCTGGTAGCCCTGCTTATCCTGGCCGGGCAGTACCTCATCGTCACCTTTGGCGGAAAGATGTTCAACGTGGTGCCCCTGAGCTGGACGGACTGGGGCCTCATCTTCGCAGGCACCTCCCTTGTCCTGTGGTTCGGAGAACTGGCGCGGGCATTCACTCCGGATAAATCCGGCGCCCGCTCCTGAACCGTCCGGGGGAATTCCCCCCGCGCATGACGCGGACGGCGACGCCGCCCGGAAAACCTTCTTTCAACAAAGGCGCCCGCAGGCGTGTCATTCCCAGCATGGACTTGACACGCCTGACGGGCTCTATCTCCAGCCCCGCCGTTTTCCTCTTCCTGCTTTCCCTCTTTTTTGCCGGGTGTAAAAAGACGGAACAGGTTCCGCATGAAACGCCCACGCTTATTTATGAACACCCCGTCACCATGGATATTCCGGTGACGGGCAGCTGGGTGGGCCACCTGGACGGCGTGGACAACGCCTCCATCGTCCCCCAGATTACGGGCTACCTTCAAACGCAGAATTACGCCAATGGCGCTATTGTGAAGAAGGGGGAAGTACTCTTCCGCATTGACGATTCCACGTTCAGGGACCAGGTATCCAAGGCCAAAGCCACCCTGGCCCAGGCACAGGCCCAGCTACAGCAGTTGAATTACGACGCGGAAATTTACAGGCCCCTGGCTGCGGAGAATGCCATTTCCAAGCAGAAATACGAGGATACGCGCCTGTCTGCTCTTGCCGCGGAAGCACAGGTGCAGCAGGCGGCGGCGGCCCTGGCCCTGGCTGAAAAAAATCTTTCCTATACGGTGCTGTACGCGCCTTTTGACGGAATAGCCGGCATCTCCAGGACAAACATCGGCGACCTGGTCAGCCCGGAAAGCGGCCCGCTTGCCGTCGTCTCCTCCGTCAATCCCATCCGCGTCAATTTCGCCGTCACCCAGCAGGAATGGATTCAGCAGGCGGGGAAAAACGGGAATGAAGGCGTCCAGACGGGCAGCAAGCTGGACATTACGCTGAAAGACGGCACCAAATACCCGGAACAGGCCACGGTAGTTGCCATTGACCGGGCGTTCAATCCCCAGACAGGCACCATCCGCGTACAGGCCAACCTTCCCAATGCGGACTATCTGCTGCGCCCCGGCATGTTCATCATCGCCACGGCCCGGCTGGCCACCGTCAAAAACGCGCTGACCGTTCCGGCAAAATCCCTTCTTTCGACACAGGGGCGCTTTTTCGTGATTGTTCTGGACGGGAGCAACCACCCTTCCATCATCCCCGTACAGGCCGGGACGCAGCTTGGAGACCGGCAGCAGGTTATTCCCCTGAAACCGGATTCCCTCACCCCCCAAAGCAAAGTGGTCGTGGACGGTCTTCTCCAGGCGGAAGCAGCCTCCAGAAATCCGGCCGCCCGCCTGAAAGCGGTACCCGCCAGCAACCAATAAGCTCCTCCCGCCATGGCTGATTTCTTCATCAAGCGCCCCATCCTTTCCATCTGCCTCTCCGTCATCATTGTCCTGCTGGGGGCCTTTTCCATTCTGCGCCTGCCCATCTCCGAGTACCCGGACATCATCCCCCCCTCCATCCAGGTGACGGCCACTTATCCCGGAGCGGACTGTGAAACGGTGGTCAAGTCTATCGCATCCCCCATCGAACAGCAAATGTCCGGCGTGGACGGCATGTCCTACATGACTTCCGTCAACACCAACAACGGGCAAATGAGCATGATGATCCTTTTTGAAATCGGCACGGAAGCCAACATGGACCAGGTGCTTTCCTATCTGCGCTACGGGCAGGCCACCTCCCAGCTGCCGTCGGAAGTCAGCGCGCTGGGAGTCTCCCTGCGCAAGACAAGCGGTCTGCCCGCCCTGGTCGTCAGCCTGTATTCTCCCCAGGGAACTTATGACGGCCTCTGGCTGGCCAATTACGCCTATATCAATATGGTGGACGCCATCAAGCGCGTGCCCGGAGTAGGAGACGTGCAGGTGTTCGGGGCAGGCCGCTACGCCATGCGCATCTGGCTGAACCCGGAAAAGATGGCCGCTCTGAATATTACGGCCAGGGACGTGATGCTGGCCGTTCAGGCCCAGAACGCCGTGAATCCTGCGGGCAAGATAGGTGCACAGCCCGCTCCGCCGGACCAGCAGCTTTCCTTCACCGTGAAAGCTCCAGGCCGCCTGACCAGCGTGAAGGAATTCGAAAATATCGTGGTACGCGGGCAGGACAGTTCCATCGTAAGAGTGGGAGATATCGCCCGCGTGGAACTGGGCTCGGAAACCTACAGCCTCAGTTCTTCCGTAAACGGCATGCCCGCCGCTTCCATCGGCATTTACGAGGCGCCCGGAGGAAATGCCATCCAGCTGGTGGACAATATCAAAGACCTGCTGAAGGATACGGATATGCCTCCCGGCATGGATTACCTCGTTTCCCTGGATTCCACGCTGGCCGTCCGCGCCGGGATTGAAGATATCGTCAGCACGCTGGTGATTGCCCTGGGCCTGGTGGTGCTGGTGGTTTTCATTTTCCTCCAGGGCTGGCGCGGTACGCTGATTCCGGCCTTTGCCGTTCCGGTGTCTATCGTGGGCGCCTTCATCGCCTTTCCATTATTCGGTTTTTCCATCAATACCATCTGCCTGATGGGGCTGGTGCTGGCCATCGGCCTCGTCGTGGACGACGCCATTGTGGTGGTGGAAGCAGTAAAGAACCATATTTCCAATGGAGAAAAGCCCCTCCAGGCCACCATTGCGGCCATGAAGGAAGTATCCGGCCCCATCGTCAGCACGGCGCTGGTGATTTCCTGCGTCTTTATCCCCACGCTGCTGTTGCCCGGCGTCACAGGCAAACTGTTCGAACAGTTCGCCGTGACCATCGGCATGTCCATCATCATTTCCGCCTTCTGCGCCCTGTCCCTCAGCCCCACCCTGTCCGCCGGGCTGCTGAGAGGGGGGAAAGCGGACTCCATTCCCCTGCTGGGGCCCTTTTTCAAATTGTTCAACAAGGGTTTCAACAAGGCGCGCGACTGGTACGTGGAAATCTGCGCCAGGCTTATCCGGCACATGTGGCTGTCCATCCTGCTGCTGGCCGCCATGACCGCCCTTCTCTTTCCCCTGGCCAAACTTATTCCCAGCGGATTCCTTCCCAATGAAGACCAGGGCTACCTGTTCGGCGGCGTGGAACTGCCGGATAATACATCCCTGAACGTCACGGCAGACACCGCCGCGCGGATTGAGAAAATCATCAGGGAGGATCCGGGCGTGGACGTAGTGACTACCGTCAACGGCTTCAACCTCATCAGCTCCGTCCAAAGCTCATCCAACTCCTTCTTCTTCATCTCCCTGAAACCGTGGTCCGAACGGACTGCTCCGGGCATGACGGCGGACGGCATCGCCGCACGCCTGAAAAGCAGGCTGAACGCGGAAATTTCCTCCGGCGTGGCGTATGTGGTTCCGCCGCCGCCCCTGCCTGGCGTAGGAACGTCCGGGGATGTCACATTCCTGCTGGAGGACCGCCAGGGCATCGGGGAAAAATTCCTGGCCGCCAACACGTCCAAATTCATCGAGGCAGCGGAAAAGAGGCCGGAAATAGCGGACATCAGCAATTTCATGTCTCCCTCCAACCTTCAGTACAACCTGAATGTAAACACGGAGCAGGCCACTCTCCAGAATATGGACGTGGATGAAATTTACGCCACCATCCAGGCATACATGGGAAGCACCTTCCTGAACAATTTCAATATTTACGGACAGGAATGGCAGGTGTACATGCAGGCGGACGCACCGTACCGGGACAGCATCGACAAGCTTTCCATGTTCTATGTGCGCAACAATGAAGGAGACCCGGTTCCCCTGGATTCCGTAATCAACGTTACGCACGGCTGGGCCCCGGAATTCCTGATCCGCCAGAATATGTTCAACAGTTCCCAGCTCAACGTCACCCCGGCTCCGGGCTATTCCTCCGGCCAGGTCATGAACGCCCTGGAAGAAGTTTTTGCCCAGACCATGCCGTCCGGCATGGGATACGACTATTCCGGAATGAGCTACCAGGAAAAACAGGCGCAGAAAGGTATCACCATCGGCATGATCTTTGCGGCATCAGCCGTGTTTGTCTTTTTGATTCTGGCATCCCTGTATGAGAGCTGGTCCCTGCCCGTAGCCGTCTTCATGACCGCCCCCATTGCCATCCTGGGAGCATTTCTGGCCCTGTGGATAACCGGGCTGGACCTGAACATTTATTCGGAAATCGGCCTCATCGTCCTGATTGCTCTGGCGGCCAAAAATGCCATCCTCATCGTGGAATTCGCCGTGCTGGAACTCCGCCAGGGCACGGACCTGCTCACGGCCACCCTGGATGCGGCCAGAATCCGCCTGCGCCCCATCCTGATGACCAGCATCGCCTTTATCATGGGCTGCCTTCCTCTGGCCGTAGCCACGGGAGCGGGCGCAGCGGCGCGGCAGGTGGTAGGCGTCGGGGTCATCGGCGGCATGATGACAGCCGTCTTCATCGGGGTATTTTTCATTCCTTCCTTCTTCTACCTGATTGCCAAACTTGCCGGGCTGGACAAAAAAGCGGCGCGGAAACTCCAGGAAACGGAACAGGGAACTCCCACCCCCGCGAAGCAGGCCGAATGACACTTCCGAAACGGGAAAACGGCTCCCGCACAGCTTCCCATTCCCCCTACATCCAGAATATCCAGGCCCAGAAAGCCTTCACGAAAACGAGCACCACATTAATCAGCAGCCCCACCTTCACCATGGTCATCTGAGGGAATTTTCCCGTCGCGAAGGCCAGGGCGTTGGGAGGAGTGGAAACGGGGAGCATGAAGGCGCAGGAAGCGCCTATGCCTACCAGAAGCACCAGCGGCGTAGCAGACATGCCCATGGCGGAGGCTACCGTGACCATCAGCGGGGCCACCAGGGCCGCACTGGCCGTATTGGAACAGAATTCCGTCAGCGACGTGATGAAGAGGCTGATGATGAGCAGGATGACGATGGGGCTCTGCCCCATGGCGAGAGAAGATACCTGGTCCGCCAGGAATCCCGCCGCCCCCGTCTGGACGAGAATGCTGCTGAGCGTGATGCCCCCCCCGAACAGGAGCAGGACGCCCCAGTCCGTATTTTTGGCGATGCCGCTCCAGTTGATAACCCCGCACAGCGGCAGCAGCACCGCAGCACTCAGCGCGATGAGCGTATCCATGGACGGAATGCCGCCCAAAGCAGAGGAAAGGAAACTGCTGCACATCCAGCTCCCGGCCACCAGCACGAAGAGAATAAGGACACGCACCTGCCTGGCATTCAACCTGCCCTCCGTTTCTCCCCCTTCCGCCGGCGTCATATCCACATGCACCCCCAGACGCGGACGGAAGAAAAGATACATCAGGCAGAAAACGATCACTCCGAACACCAGGACAATGGGCATGGCAATCCGGAACCATTCCGCAAACCCCATGCCGAGTTCATGCGCCGCAATGGCATTGGGAGGAGAACCCACCAGCGTCCCCATACCGCCGATGGAGGCGCTGTACGCCACCCCCAGAATAGCAAAAGGAGCCGTCGTCTTAAGTTTTTCCGCCGGAATGCGGTCCAGAAGGCCGATCACCAGAGGAAGCATCATCGCCGCCGTGGCCGTATTGGACATCCACATGGAAAGAAACGCCGTAGCCAGGAAAATCAGAATCAGAGCCATCCCCAGACTCCCGCGGGCCATTCGGAGGATTTTTCCCGCCAGCCAGGTATCAATTTTCTGTTCGTGGAGAGCCCCGGCCAGGGCAAAGCCCCCGAAAAACAGAAAAATGGTAGGATCCGCAAAACCGGACAGGGCCTTCGCCCCCGGCAGAATCCCCATCAACATGGCAAGCACCGGCACCAGCAGGGAGGTTACGGTTACGTGCAGGGCTTCCGTCAGCCACAGGATGCCGATAAAGGTAAGAACAGCAAGCCCCCTGGCCACCTCCGGCTCTACGGGAAGCCACTTGAGCATAGCCAGGAAAAGAAGCACGTCACACGCAATGATGATGTAATTGCGGTGCCCTTTGGGAGTGTCTGTAGTACGGTGGCGCATAAAGAAAAGATAAACGACGCTATTTTCTTTGTACGCATCAGAAAAACAGTGTCAATGCTTTTCCATAAAAATCCCGGAAAAGGCCTTTCCCGGAAACAGGGAAACACGGACCAGCGCACCGGCTTGAGGATACGCACGGCACGCATTACCGGAAAAGCAGCGCCTCTTCTTCCTGCTTCTGAAAAATTCAGGAAGCCCATACACGCAAAAAACCGCCATGCAATCGCACGGCGGCTTGTAACAACTGTTTGACTGGCGCGCGGAGGGGCAGCCTCCGCCCGGGCAATTATTCGGCGGCGGGTTCAGCGGCCTTCTTGGCAGCCGGCTTTTTAGCGGGGGCCTTCTTGGCGGCGGCAGCCTTGGTTTCAGTCTTTTTGGCCGGGGCCTTGGCCGCAGTCTTCTTGGCGGGAGCTTCCTTGGCGGCAGGCTTGGCATCCTTGGCAACGGGAACGGCCAGACGGATAGGCGCATTGGAATTCAACTTGGACTGTTCCTTCTTACGCTTGAGGTATTCAATACGTCTGCGGCGCTTGGTGACTTTGCGGATTTGCTGTCCCATAGTGATAATTGCTATGATATTTACTAATTCTTACGAGCTCCATGTGGCACATGGGCGTGGATACAACTACCAACCCCACCTCCCTTACGCAAGCACAAAGCGTTATTAAGGCACAGAAAGGCGGAGGCAGTCCCCGGTTACCCCAACCCGCGCGGAAGAGGAAAACAACTTGGATGAAGGAGGCTTTACCACAATTTCAGCGCATCCACCCGGACCGGCTGTTCCCAGCGCAGATGGTTCCGGATTGCGGAAGCGATGAATTCCAGGCCGCGCTCCACCGCCGCAACCAGTCCATCCCCGGCAGCCAGCCGTGCCGCGACGGCGGCGGACAGGGAACAGCCCGTTCCGTGAGTACTCACATCCTGTACGCGCGGGCGCTCCCATTGCCCCAGCAGGCAGCCGTCCGGGCCGGACAGCACGTCCCGGCAGTCCCCTTCCAGATGCCCGCCCTTCAGAAGAACGGGGCATCCGTACCTGACAGCGAGGCGCGCGGCGGCTTCCGGCAGTTCATCCCTTCCCGGATTAACGGAAGAGCGGAGCAATACGGCAGCCTCATCCAGATTGGGAGTAAGCAAGGCCGCACCCGGCAGCAGAAGCTCTTCATAAACAGCCACCGCTTCTTCCCGCATCAGGCGGTCGCCCGCCGTGGCGATCATGACCGGGTCCACCACGACGGGAATATCCGCCCCGTCCAGCACCCCATGCACCGCACGGACGATAGCCGGGGAATACAGCATCCCCGTCTTCACGGCGCGCACGGGAAAATGTTCCAGATTGATGCGCACCTGATCGGCCACCAGCGCAGGGTCCACCTCCTGAATGCCGCGCACTGTCCCCGGCGCCTCGGACACGACGCAGGTGACGGCCGTAAGCGCAAACGCCCCCATGGCATGGGCCGCTTTCAGGTCAGCCTGGAGCCCGGCCCCCGCGGAGCAGTCGGAACCGGCAATCGTCATCATTACGGGAATACTCATGGCCTTGTTTTTAATCGGGAAGGAAGCCCTTGAACATCCCAAAATCCGCATGTGCCGCCTCAATGTCACAAATCCGGGTGGGAAAACAAGGAGGGAATGCCACAATCATCCCATGACGCACGCCTCCCCAGCCCCGGATGAACAGGAATTCTGGCTTTTCATTCAGGATGCCCCTCTGCCCTCCGCCGAGGAATTGCAGAAGAACATGTTCCGCCTGGACGGCTGTTTCCGGCTGAACCTTTCCGGTGAACCGGAAAACGCTCCGGACCATGTGATGGAAGGAGAATATCTGGATGAAGAGGGAGAATCCCAGCTGGACGTATTCTGGGTCATGGAAACGGACGACGCGCGCCAGGCTTTCAAAAAGGACGGCGCGGCTCTCCGGCAGATAGGGAACCGCACCAAAATGCTGCGCTTCATTCTGGAAGACGAATATGCCCTGGGCCATGTATTCGCCATGATTCACGCCATACTGGAACACCGGGACGGCCTGCTGGTTATTCCGGACACCCGGGGAAACATTATTCTGGAACGGAGGAAAGCTTTGGATTTTCTGAACAGGGAAATTCGGGAAAGTTAACGTTTTTGCGTTTGCGGCGCAGGGCTTCCCTCGCGTTCCGCATTCAGTTGAAGCGCCTTCTTTTTCCAGACTTCCGCCATATCCGCATCCTGAGGGGTCCCTTTTCCTGTGCTGTAGCAGACGGAAAGCATCAGCATGGCGTTGACGTGGTCCTGCCCGGCGGCCAGCCGGAGCCAGCTGAACGCCTTGCCCTCATCCACAGGCACGCCGGAACCTTCCAGACAGGCCAGTCCCACAATATACTGGGAATGGGCGTCTCCGGCTGAAGCCGCCTGTTCATACCACTTCATGGCACGCTCCATATCCCGCTCCACCCCCTGCCCCTTTGCATAAATGTTCCCCAGATAGACGGACGAAGGCGTATTCCCCCCGTTGGCGGCCTTCTCCAGCAGCACCAGGCCGGAAGCGGCATCCTTCTCAACCCCCATCTTCCCCTCCATGTAAGCCCGGCCCAGCAGCCCCATGGCTGCCGGATGTTCCTCATCCGCCGCCTTGTGCCACAGCCCCAGCGCCTTATTCAGGTCCTGATCCGCGCCATCCCCCTTGAAATACATCATTCCCAACATGTACAGGGCGTTTCCCCGCTGGGTCCCCGGGCGGGCAAGCCCGTACTCAAACCACTCCCTGGCCGCTACGGCATCACGCTTGATTCCCGTCCCATACAGGAACATGGCGCCGATGACCGTTTCCCCGGAATACCCGGAACCGGCCTCTGCCACGGAATCACACCAGGACCGCACATCCAGCGGATGAACCCAGCCATTCTGCAATCCCTCCGCATACAGGGCAGCCACATCATTGAGGGCTTTCACATGCTCGCTACCATTTTCCTTCTCGCGGACGGAGCCGGCAACAGCAGCGTCCAGACGCTCTCTCCATGTCTCCGCCTCTTTCCGCACCGCAGACGGCTTTTCCCGTTCCGCAGAAGAAGCAGCCCGCTTTTCCCCGGAAGAAGGGGCGCGGTCACATCCGCACAAAAAAAAGAAGGCGGAGGAAGCCGCACATAAAGAGACAACTTTTTTCATCATGGCCATTACCATAAGACAGCCTCATCAGGCTGCCAAGAAGAGAAATGACGGAAACGCCGCACCCGAACGCTATGGAAGAGCGAAACCGAAGAGCCGGATTCCCTCTTTTTGCATTGAATATTTTCCTCTTTTTGCTCTACTGAAACCAGTTCAACCTCTGATGAAATTCGTTCCGCCCCTGTATCTCTTGACATGCCTGGGCCTGGCGTTCCTGGGAAGTTTTTCCTGCCGGGGTTCCGCAACGGAACTTCCCGTAAAATACATTTTTGAGCTGTCGGATGAACCGGTGAAAGTGCACCCTGGCAAAATAGACACCAAGAGCGTTTTCTTCCCCAAATACGCACGCGGAACCTCTCCGGAAACCCTGAAGCGGCAGGCAGCCCTCTTCCAATCCCATACTCCCCACGAGGCCACCAAAAGCAAACCGGCCATCAGCATCCACATGAATGACGACAAAACGGAAAGGGACGTCCATGAGCGGTCAGGCTATGAGTTTCACCATGCGGAAAACCAGGAAGAAATTGTCATCACAACCGAAACGCCGGATGAGGAAATCTGGCTGAACGACGGGGATCCGGACAGCCCCTTTTTCCATACGCCCCGTTCCGCCGCCAATACGGAAATTCGTGAAATCCCCACGTCTTCCGATTCCTGGCCCGCCTGGAATGAAGAGGAAGTCAACCTGCACATGAATCTTCCGGAATCGGCGCCGCGCCCCCTGGTAGTGCAGCCGGCTCCGTCCGGAGCCATCCGCACCATCATCAAATCCTTTAACGGAACCGTTTTTGAGGCGGATGCCCAGCCCATGCATCCCGTCTGGGATCAGCTCCCGCCCGGATACGTTCCTATCCCGGCTCTCCCGGCCTATCAGCCCACCTTATTGAAGAAATTACAATAGAAGGGGGCAAAAGCCTCAGAACTTGAAGCGGACAGCCCCGAAAACAGACCATCCATTGAAAGCTTTGGCCGTTGCCGAGTCCACATGGCTGGTGACATACTCTACAGCCAGCATCAGCTTGACCGCATTGACGGCCTCCGGACACAGATAGCAATTCAGCCCCAGGTAAAAGGAATGCATGCTGTCCACCCATGCGGGATAATGGGTGACGCTGGGCACATAACGGGTATTCAGCTTCACAGAACGGTTTCCAAAGGAACACTGGTATTGAAAGACGCCCTCAAAATGCGGGGAAATCCGGTAAACGGGCTGCAGAACCAGGCCGTACACATTCTTTGCACCGGGCTGGCCTACAATTCCCACGCCTGCCAGCAAATTCCCCATGATGGAGAAAGCGCCGCGGCTGGCGTCCCAGCTCAGGGAAATCACGTCCTGCGCGCCCGTTCCGCAGTAATCGGACGTGGAAGGGATTTTCCTTCCCCGCCATTCCGTAAAATTATGGGCATACTGGTACCCCAGAAACTGGCTGTCCCACATGGGAGAAGCCACCTTCCACTTCATGGCGTTCAGGATAAACAGGTTGTCTGCAGAATGAAACTGGATTTCATCCTTCAAATCCGTACCGTTCGCATTCAGGTAAATGCCGTAGGAATGGTACAGGCTCTTGGCATCCTTCTGAAAATTGGCCTCCAGACCCCAGTTGGAAATGGGAATCAATTCATTGCACAGGGCGGATCTTTCCACTGTTTTAATCCGGGAGGAAGCCAGGCAATACTCCGACGTCAGGTGAGGCGTCAGCTTACCGGCCCTGAACTTGACGCCGGGCATGGTCTTTTCCAGATAAAGTTCATACAGGGACCACTCCGTATGGCTGCCGATCCATTCTCCCCGCACTTCACGGTGCCGGCCTTCCAAATCCCCCACATTCGTCAGATTGGACAGGCGCCAGGAACCGTCCCCCATCAGGATGTCGCCGCCCAGGTAAGCGCGCCTCCACCCGTTGTTATGGCCGCCGGAAGACGGGCAGAATTTATTGGCCCCATTGGGGCTGACGGCTGCTGCCTGATACTGGCCAATCAGCGTCAGCTTCACCTTCCTGATCCATGAGGAATCATTCCGGTACAGCACCGGACCGCGATCCAGCACACGGCACAGGGACGGCAGAGAGCCCCCGGAAACCGGCTGGGACTGAACTGCTCCCGCGCCAGCTTCCGCCGCCGGAAAGGCGGCATACCAACAAGCGGCCAACAGGAACAGTCCTGGAAAAACAAGCTTCATCATAGGCTAAACAAACAAATTGGGCGCACATCTTAAGGAGCCCTCTCCGAAAATCAAGCCCGGATGCTCCTTTCGACATTGTTGTTTTCTGAAAGGGTTGTTACGAAGAACGGCAATGATGGACGCACCAGTGCGCCCATCCGGAACGTCTCCATCAGAAGGCCAGGGACGCAGGTTTCAGCACGGCTTGGAGTTACGGCTACATCGGCCTGTTGTATCTCCGGCCTGATGAACCGGGCCATTTCAATCACTTCCTGTACGATGAAGAAACAACGATGCAGCAGCCTGGCATCATCGCGAACAGTTACCGGCACCAAATCATCACTCCGGCAAGCTTTCCCTCCCGGCCCGCATGGGGGAACATGCCTGAATAATTATTTCCCGCTCCTGCGGGGAAAGGCCGTAAATGTCTTCCATCAGCCCATTCATCCGCTCATCCCCTTCCGGGCAATAGCGGACCGCGAGAGCGTCCGCCAGCCCTTCCACTTCCCGCAGCAGGGACAGACCGGGGACCCGGATGGGAGCCCGGAGGACAGGGGCGGTATCCATCTGGAAAAAATCCCCCTGCATTTTTCCCCGGCGGAGAAACCAAAACTGCATCAGGCGCGAATTGAACAGGGCCGCCAGATATTTCATGCTCACGCGTTCCGAGCGTATCACGTTGAATGCCATCATCACATAAGCTTCCTTTTCCGTATAGGAGAAGGTTGGACGGGCACACTTCCTGACAGCCAGAATTTTGGGGCCGGGCCGGAAAAAACGTTCCTGCCGGGGCCAGTGCACATGGTAATATTTCATGCGGCCCATGCGTGTTTCCCGCCGGGCCTCCATCAGGGGACGGAATTTTTCCAAATGGCGCAAAAGCGTAACGGCCTGCTCCGCTCCGTTGGACGGGGTCAGATATAACAGCACCTTCTCCGGAGCTTTCAGTGCATGCCGCCCTGCCTGGACAGGTTCATACAGAGGTTTGAGAAAACGCCGCTCCCGTTCCGGCAACAGGCCAAAATACCCCTGAGGCAAGACAAATACCCCATCCCCCCTCCGGATTCCGTACCGCCGCACTGTTTCCGGCGCCAGATTCTCCAGAGCTCGGGAAGAAACGACGTCAGGATTCGGCACAATCCCCTGCGTCATTTCCTTGGCGGCATCCAGCCTGAAATTCCGGCAGGCATCCATCTTTTCCAGAAGATGCCGCTCTGCTGCAGAGCAGAAGGACAAACCTTCCCTGACGCACGCTCCGGCATCTTCCGGCAAGGGAAACCGACGGTACGGCTCATGTTCCAGAAATGATTCCACGTCATTCAAGGAGCCGCCAAAACGGCGGTATTCCGGAACCAGGCGTCCGCCTCCCTCTCCCTTTTTCTCCGCCAGAACAGTCATGGTATGGACGCGGGCGGATTCAAACACGCGGCAGGCTCCGAAATCCGACAGGCGCAGCAAACCGCAATCTTCCAGCAGCTTGCGGCGGAGAGAGGCGGCTCCCGCATTAGACATCCACTTGTTGGGAACGACCAGATGCATTACGCCCCCCCGCTTCAGGGCATCCAGCCCCACACAGGCAAACACGTACCAGTAATCCATGCGGGAAGAGCAGTAGGAAGCAAGAGAAGAACATTTCAAACGGTCAAATAATTCCTTGTTCCCTTTTTCTCCGACAAAAGGGGGATTGCCGATCACCAGGTCAAAGCCTCCTTCCTCCATCACCGTTGAAAGACCCTGACGCCAGACGCCGGACGCAGACATATCCAGACTGTCCCCGCACAACAGGCGATCCCGTAAATCCCCCTTTCCTCCGGCGGCCAACCATGCGCAACGAAAACGGAAACGGGCCACCTCCAATGCCTCCGCGCAAACATCCACTCCGTAAATATTCTCTTCCAAAACGGCGCGGATTAAATCGGGCTCCGGGCAATCCGGTTCCAGAAGCTTTCTGCGGGCGACAAGCTCCCGGAGCATTCCCATGGTGAATGCTCCGGCCCCTACGGATAAATCCAGCACACGGATACTTCCCAGCAACCCGGCTTCTTCATCACCGCTCCTGGGAGAAGGCAATCTGGATTCCAGCCAGGAAGATACCGCTTCCCGGGCCATCCAGCGAACAAGAAAACCGGGGGTATACACCGTCCCGGAACGGCGGGCGTCCGTCAGGAAACGCCCCAGCAATCCTTCCAGCACGGAAGGAGTAACAGCCCGGCAGGCATCCTCTTCCCTCAAGGAAAAAGCGAATCCCCCCGGCAGCCGGCCCTCATGGCCTGCCTGCCGTTTCTGCAAGTTGTCCATCAAAACCTCTTTCAATCGTTCCCAGGTTTCAGGACGGCCCCCGTTGCCCTTCTCCACGGAGAAATACTGAGCTATAAAACAATCCTGAACGTTCCGCTCCTTCACTGCGGCATTCGTACACTACTGGAACAGGCCGCGCAACCAAAAGGAGAAATTGTCCAGAAAGCCAGCTTCAGAACATGAATGCCCGGAACTCCCTTTTCTGAACATTCCCGGCGCCCCAAAACCGTATCAACCACCGGGAAGGGGTCATTCGAACAGATTCACCTATATGCGCGCATATTGAAAAACTTTAACCGCCCGATAAACATTTGAAAAATATCCCCTATTATTATTTTCCGGCGCAGCGCTGGATGAAAAGTCAATCATGGCCATGATGAATCAATCGAAAAGCGCTTCCGGCAGAAAGGGAATTTCAAGCATCGATAAGACAGGAGGCTAAGGCAGGAAATGCCCCGCCAGCCTCCCCATGCTGACGTTGTCACCTTCTTCAAATTCAGAAGAATTTCCTCAATTCGTCTCTCTATTCCCTTATTTTGCAATAAATAAAATCCGGCTTTGCCATCAGCAAGCCGGACTAGAAAAGAAATGGTACCCCGTCACGGGCTCGAACCGTGGACAAACTGATTAAGAGTCAGCTGCTCTACCAACTGAGCTAACGAGGCATGTATCCGGCGATTCCCCCCGCGACAAGCACCACCCATGAAGATGGAGCCACTGGTCGGAATTGAACCGACGACCCACGCATTACGAATGCGTTGCTCTACCCCTGAGCTACAGTGGCATCGCGAGAAGCGCACGAGCAAGTAATCATAAGCAACCCCTTTTAGCAAGTCTTTTTTGCAATAAGACCGTTTTTTTACGCCTTGAATGCGGAATAAAAGCCAAGAGCGGCAGGTGACAGTAGAAGAGCTTGCATAGGCGGGGGAAACATGGTGGAGTGCATGTCCTCAAAGAGCTTTTCTTTCCCTACTTATCATGAAGGCATATTACATTTTCCAGCAGGCGGACGAAGAAACAATCAGCAACATTCTGGACTGGATGCGCAACCAGGAACGCGCCATTTACCGCGCTGCCGTGCGTGAACTTGGAGCCCTGAAAAAACTGCGCCCCGAATTCATCCAGCGCAAACCTCTTCAGGAACAATTTTCCTTCATCAAGAAAATGCTGTCATGGAAACCCAGCAATGAAATCGGTGACCATCTGCTTCAGGTCTGGCTGTTGCGCAAACACCAGGACATGCTGATTACGTTCCTGAATACCCTGGGCATCCCCCATGACGGCAACGGCATTGTCAATGAACTGCCGGAAACGCTGGACAAGGAGAAACTCGCCAAAGCTGTGGACGAACTGTTCGAAAAATACCCTGCCGGCGTAGCGTCCGTCTACCTCCAGATGTTCCAGCTCCAGACGGAAGACGGCTGGGAAGAACTGGCCGAGGTTCTGGCTAACGATCCCCGCGTTACCATCCGTTGACGTTATTCTCCTTCGGAACATAAACAAGGGCCACTCCGTTCCGGGGATGGCCCTTTTTATGGAGGCAAACGGACGCTCCTGCCGCTGTTATTCCAGTTCCAGGCGGAACAAGCGTCCGGACGGCACGGGACCTGTTTGAAACAGCTGCAATGGAAAGCATGCCGGAAGCGCAAGCCCGTCAGGAGGGAACGCTGTCCGGCTGTTCTGGATGGAATGACCACCCCTCATCTCCGTGGTACACCATCATACGGGACATGCCGCCGTCAATGACCAGATTCTCCGCATTGACAAAGCTGGAGCCGCATAGAAAGAAAACGGCCTTCACGATATCTTCCGGCGAACCGACGCGCCCGGAAGGATGCTGAGAAGCATCTTCCGGAGACAGGACGCCGAACACCCCCGTGTCAATCCAGCCTGGACTGATACTGTTCACACGAACGCCGAAAGGGGAAAGGCTCATGGCGAGAGCGTGAGTTAAAGAAGTGAGGGCGCCCTTGGCCGCACTATAGCTTTCCGTATCCTTCTGGGACATGGAAGCGCGGGTGGAAGCAATATTCACAATGGAAGCGCCGCGGGAAAAATGGTCGCGAAATAAAAGGCTCAGCAGATAGGGCGCGGAAACTCCCACGCGCAAAACTTCATTGAATTCCTCGAAGGAACAGCCGGAAAGAATGCCGCGACGCGTGATGCACGCATTATTTACCAGCACATCCACACGGCCAAAACATTCCAACACCTTTTCCGCAAAAGACCGCACGTCCTCTTCCACACCCGCGTTGCCCGTCACGCAAAGATGCCCCTCTCCCGGCAATTCCTCCAGCAGGGAGGCCGTTTCCTCATGCTTCACATCCAAAACCGCCACCCGGGCTCCCGCCGCAGCGAAAGCTTCCGCAATGGCGCGGCCAATGCCGCAGGCTCCTCCCGTCACCACCACGGTACTGCCGGAAAAATCAACATCCCTCATAGGCTGATTGTCATATTCCACTCAAAAAAGTCAATCATCGCCTTCCGGCATGCGGTACTTAACGTGCATACATTACATCGCGGTAAAGCCCCATGGCTCTGGAAAGGAGAGGAGAACGGGTTACCACGTCCGTTTCCACAATAAGACGGGCCATGGAAGCGGAAACGGCCATTTCCGCTTCCTCCGCACGGCGGCTGATACGCTCCATATCCCTGGTTTTCACCAGATTCATACGTCCGGATTTTTGGAAATCATCAACAACATAGCGCAACCTTTTCAACTTGGCCACCACTTCCACCAGCTCCATGGCGCACTGGTCAGCCGTTCCGGCATCCTTGATGTTGCGCAGGAGAAAGTCAATTCTCTCCAGGCACATGCAGAACTCTTCCATGGCCGCGACAGGATCGGCCCAGAACTCCTGAAAATCGATTAGCCTGGGTTGCTCTATTTTGAGCCCCTCCACTGCCTTTTGCATGGAAGGGGAATCATACATCCTGGCCGTCGTGAGTTTCAGGAGCGCCCGGAAAGCGCGTTTGCGCTCATCCTCCGCCTTCTTTCTCATCTTTTCCAGCCCATCATGGAAATGCCGTTCAAAACCGGGAATCCAGTCTCCATACTTCTTCTCCATTCTGGCAATGTTGTTCATCTGCTCCCTGACCATTCGTCCCTGAAGGGCTACAGATACGGCATAGGCTTCCGCCGCAACTTTATTGTCAATCCCCTCCAGCATGTCCACCATGGTGGAATACTGTTCCAGATAAGCCTTCAGAAACGGCTTTATCTTGTTGTTCAAATACAGGGCCACCCGTTCGTCCGTCAGGCTGAGACCGCACTTTTCCAGATCATTCCTGATGACATCGGAATCATAATACCTGAATTCATGGAGCTTCAGTATTCCCGACATCATCCGGTCGCGGGCCTTGTCCACGCGCTCCCGGAGAATGGAATGAAAGGCGGGATGCATCTTACGCGATTCTTCATGCACGCGCGGATTCAGAGCCATCAGGCGCCCGCAATTCATATCGTAAAATTTAAACTTCTCCGTCAGGCGCCCAAGTTCATTCATCAGGGCCTCTCCTGCGGTACGGTCCTGGATGGAAACGACCAGATCCGTCATCTGTTCCACTTCCTTCAGGCGCAGGGAAAGCAGCTCTTCATAAGATTCCACCGGGGAAAGCCTTTCTGACTTCCCTGCTTCCGCAGCCCCGGCCTCCTTTCCCTTATCTCCGCAGGAACACAAACACAGCGCCAGCAGGAGCGCGCCTCCCATCAACGGCAAATTCGGGAACAGAGAAAAACAGGAGCTAAGCTTCATGAGAACGTAGCGTTGAGGAGGGAGAATGAAACTCCGGCCCGCATCGCGGCACCGGAACTACCGTAAAAAAGCGTCATCAAAGTTCAAGGCCTTTTCATTTCATCCGGGAAAAACATTTCCGTTCCTTTGACGGAAAAAATATTCATTTAATATAATGAACACTCTTCTGAATCGGGATGTCAAACTTTTTTATCCATATCATCCTGTCTGCCGTGATTCTTGATATTCTTCAATACGGACATCCTCTTTTGAGAGAGGAATGCGGGCCCGTGGTTCATATCAACAGGGATATCCTTGCCTTCCTGGACGATATGCAGGAAACCCTAGCCCAGGGAGGCATAGGCCTGGCCGCGCCGCAGGTGGGCAGGCCCATCCAGCTGGTCACCATCAACATCCCTTCCACAGACGCAACCACTACCTGGCTGGAAGTGGACGGATGCCCAACTACGTTGTCCCGAATCATGCCCTTGAATTTTATCAATCCCATCCTGCATCCCTTCGGCAAAAAAGTGCCGTACCGGGAAGGGTGCCTGAGCATCACCAAAGTATATGCGAACGTGATGCGCCGCTCCTGCGTAAGGGCTGTTTTAACCATGATGGACGGACGGACTGTGACCGTGAAATGCAACGGACTGCTGGCGCGCTGCCTGCAGCACGAGGTAGACCACCTTCACGGCGGCCTGTTTACGGATCTGGTTTCCCCCGGTGACCATGACAAGGTGATACGGAGGCTCAGATTGACCCATCCGGATGCTTTTGAAGAAGATGACGACAGCTACGCTCGCCGCATGAAGGAAAAACGCCGCGCCCAGGCACGGAAAGCCCGGATGCCGCAGCCTCCCGGAAAAACAGCCTGACGTTCAGGCAACAAACCTATCCCCCCTTTTACTGCCCTTCCCTAAAAAACGCCCCGGTCTCCCTCCAGGAAACCGGGGCATCCATAATCACATGGAAAGAAAAAGAGAGAATCAAACAATCCAGTCCAGAACAACCTTGCCGGATTTTCCCGAATTCATGGCTTCAAACCCTTCCCGGAATTCCGTGTAGGGCAGACGGTGCGTGATGATGGGCGCCACATTCAAGCCACTGCGGATCATGGAATCCATTTTATGCCAAGTTTCAAAAATTTCACGTCCATAAATGCCTTTCATCTTCAACCCTTTCCAAATGAACTTATTCCACTCGATGCTGGAACCATCGGGCTGAATCCCCAGCAGGGAAATGTTGGCTCCGTTGCGGGAATTGTCGATGATGTCCTTCAGGCAGGACGGAGCGCCGCTCATTTCCAGGCACACGTCAAATCCCTCCGTCATTTCCAGTTCCTTCATCACGTCTTCCAGCTTTTCACGGGTCACGTTCACGGTTCGGTCCGCCCCCAGCGTTTTGGCAAGACCCAGGCGGAAATCATTAATGTCCGTAATAACCACCGTCTTGGCTCCGGCCTTCTTGCAGACGGCGGCAGCCATGCAGCCGATAACCCCGGCTCCCGTAATCAGGACGTCCTCGCCCACCAGATCCCAGGACAAAGCCGTATGGACGGCGTTGCCCAGCGGGTCAAAAATGGAGGCGATTTCCATCGGAATGCTCTTGTGGATGCGCACCACGTTATCCTGCGGAATGGAAAGGTACTCCGCAAAGCAGCCGGGCCTGTTGACTCCCACACCCTTTGTATTGGGACACAAGTGCTTCTGCCCTGAACGGCAGCTGCGGCAATGGCCACAGACAATATGCCCCTCACCGGAAACAATCTCCCCGGGCTTGTATTCCGTCACGGAAGAACCTACGGACTCAATCACGCCGCAGAACTCATGGCCCACATGCATCCCTACCGGAATGGTCTGCTGGGCCCATTTATCCCAATTCCAAATATGAAGATCCGTGCCGCAAATGGCTGTTTTATGAATTTTGATCAGGACGTCATTCGGGCCGACTTCCGGCATAGGAACATCCATCAATTCCAAACCGGGGCCAGCCTGCGTTTTTACAAGAGCTTTCATGCCCCCCATTCATGCTCTTTTTCCCCTGCGTCGGCAAGCTCAAAATTCATTTCGGAGCGCCGAAAAAGCCTAGGGAACGGAGGCTTCCGCCCCCCTTCCCTTCCCATGGAAACGCCCGGAGCAGCGGCGGGCGACAAACGCCGGAAAGACATTCCTGTTCAATCGACAATTCAGACACACACGCAATTTGCCCTTTCCAACAGGAAGGAATCATGATACCAAGGCGTGCGAGTTCTCCTTTTGAACACTTTACTCTATTTACAGAACCATGGCGAAATCATTTTTACCCACCATTTTCGAGCACCCGTATGAAATAGACCCCAAATATGGGAAAAGCGTTGCGTACTTCTCCATGGAATACGCCATTGATAATTCATTTAAAATCTATTCCGGCGGTCTGGGCTACCTGTCTGGCTCCCATATGCGCAGTGCGCATGACCTGCGCCAGAACCTCGTAGGCGTCGGCATTCTGTGGAGCTACGGCTACTACAACCAGATCCGTGCGGAGGACGGGTCCATGGCCACGCAATACATGCGTAAAAACTACCCGTTCCTGGAAGATCACAACATCAAATTCCTCATTCATGTCTGCGGAGCTCCCGTCTGGGTAAAAGCCTACTTCCTGAATCCGGAAACATTCGGCACTGCGCCCATGTTCTTCCTTTCCACGGACCTGGAGGAAAATGACGAGGAAAGCCGCAATATCTCCCGCCGCCTGTACGACGCCAACGGCTTCACCCGCATCGCCCAGTACGTACTGCTGGGCAAAGGAGGCGCCCGCCTTTTTGACGAACTGGGCATTGAACCGGAAATCTACCATCTAAACGAAGCCCACGGCCTGGCTGCCGCCTTCCACGTGCTTGCCAAGACGGGCAGCGTGGAAGAAGTGCGCAAGCGTTTCGTTTTCACTACCCATACCCCGGAAGAAGCCGGCAACGAAAAGATGGACGTAAACACCATGAATACGTTCTCCTTCTTCGACGGGCTCTCCATGGAACAGGTGCGCGCCGCCGTAGGCATGACGGATAATACGTTCAACTACACGCTGGCCGCCCTGCGCCTCTCCCACATCGCCAACGGCGTTTCCAAACTCCATGGAGAAGTATCCCGCCAGATGTGGAAAGACTATGAGGGCATATGCCCCATCATCCATATCACGAATGCTCAGAACCAGAAATACTGGCAGGATCCGGAACTGGCGGAAGCTTTCCAGGCCCGCAACAAGGAAGCGTTCATCCGCCGCAAGCGGGCTCTGAAAAAAGCCCTCTTCCGCATGGTGGGTGAACAAACGGGCCGCGTCTTTGACCCGAACTGCCTCACCATCGTATGGGCGCGCCGTTTCGCGGCCTACAAGCGTCCGGACCTGGTCACCGGCAACCCCACGATGTTCGAACGCATGCTCCAGCGCACCAACTATCCGGTGCAGTTCATCTGGGCCGGCAAACCCTACCCGATGGATCATGGCGCTATTGAAATCTTTAACCGCCTGAATGACTTGACGGCCAAATATCCCCGTTCCGCCGTGCTCACCGGCTATGAACTGGGCCTGAGCCGCTACCTGAAAAACGGCTCCGACGTATGGCTCAACAACCCCGTGGTAACCCGGGAAGCCTCCGGCACCTCCGGCATGTCCGCCGCCATGAACGGCTCCATCTCCGTCTCCACCAATGACGGCTGGATCTGTGAATTCGCCAAGGACGGAAAAAACTGCTTCGTCATTCCGGAAGCGCCCGCCCATCTCTCCCCGGAAGCCCGCGACCGCTCCGACCGCGATAACTTCTACAACATTCTGGACGACAAGATTCTTCCCCTCTACTACGATCACAACGACAAGTGGATGGACATCGTTTTCAATGCGATGACAGACATCTATCCCGAATTCGACTCCGACCGCATGGCGGATCAGTACTACACGGAAATGTACAACAGCTAAGATACAGCCTTGTCCCTCTTACGCAACGGCCGCCTTTCTTCGGGAAAGGCGGCCGTTCTTTTTGAAACCGGTGTCAAAAATCCACAGGAAGCGGTTCAAGCTTACTTGGGTACTTCCTCCTCCCCGGCCTCAGCCGTCACCTTGTCTGCGTCCCGCTTATGATGGCGCGCAAAAACATTCTCCTGCTGCCATACGCGGGAAAAAGCAGACGTGATCAGCCCTGTGGAAATAGCAATGATGGACACGGCAATAAACATAATCACCCCGGTAAAAATACGCCCCATGGGCGTAATAGGCACCAGGTCTCCGTACCCGACCGTACTCAACGTTTCCACGGCAAACCAGAGCGCGTCAAAAAAGGAACCGAATTTCTCGGGCTGGGCATCGTGCTCTGCAATATAAATTCCCAGGGAAGTGACGTACAGCATGAACAGGATCACGGAGAAAAACAGAAAAAACTCATCCCGGATCAGGTAAAAAGCCTTTTTAAAACTGGCGGCGGTTTCATTAAACCGGGCCAACTTGAAAATAGCCAGTATGCGGACAATCCGCAGGGAATAAAGAATCTGCCAGTCCGTCCCGAAAAACATGCCCAGGAACGGCACGCAGACAATAAAATCCAGAATACCCATGCCGCTGAAAATATAAGCCTTCCGCGGTTTGGCGCACAGCACCCGCAGGATATACTCAAACATGAAGAAATAGCTGATCCAGTAATTCACCTTGGCCGCGATACGGCCTACCAGAGGATGAATATCCGGAATGGCATTCAACGTGTACAGCATGAACCATACCAGAATCAGTACCCTGACAATGTTCTCCCAGGGACCGAAATTGGCAGCGCCCAGCTTGGTGCGGGTAATTTGGGGCATGGCGGGAATTAGGAACGATGGGCGGCCTTCCACTCGTCAGCCTTGAAGCCGACGCATATCTTTCCATTGGTAATAAAAATGGGGCGTTTAACCAGCATGCCGTTGGAAGCCAGCAGGGCTATCTGCTCATCCAGGCTCATGCCGGCAAGCTGATCTTTCAACTTCATGCTCTTGTAAAGCAATCCACTGGTATTAAAAAACTTCTTGGCGGGCAATCCGCTCCCTTCAATCCAGCTCCGCAGTTCCTCTGCCGTGGGATTCTGTTCCACAATATGGCGATCCTCATAAGAAATTCCCTGCTCATCAAGCCACTTCTTTGCTTTCTGGCAGGTCGTGCATTTGGGATATTCAATAAATAATGAAGACATATCCGCACGCTAGCCCCGTAAACACACCGGGTCAAGCGGCCAGCGCAGCCATCCCGACGTCATGACTTGATTGGAAGGCTGCCGATGTTTCCGCCGTTGAACACAAAACCTGAGAACGAAAGCCCGGAATGCGTGCGGATACCGCAGAAATTCTATATTCCGGAACATTAAAGCACCATGGCGCTTCCCAACTGCGCGATGGAAACGGGATTGGCCTGACGCTCCCGGAGCGCCCCCGCCAGAGCCTGGGTAGCCTTCTCCTCCCCATGCACCAGAATGATATTCCTCTTGGGCCCCCCGGTCCTGTCAAAATACTCCAGCAGTTCTCCATGGTCCGCATGGCCGGAAAAGGAATCCATCTCCCGTATTCTGGCCCGGACAGGATATTGTTTACCCAGGATGGGAACCTCTTTCCACCCATCCATAATCTTGCGGCCAAGTGTATGTTCCGCACAATAGCCTACAAAAAGAACCGTATTTTTCGGATCGCCGATGTTATTCGCCAGGTGGTGAAGAATGCGCCCTGCTTCACACATTCCTGAGGCGGAAATAATAATAGCCTGCCCGTTCATTTTATTCAAAGCCTGGGACTCGCCCACGGAACGGATCAAACGCAGCTGTTCAAAACAAAACGGATCCTTCTCCCGGAACAGGAAATCATAAACCTCCTTATTGAAACACTCCGGATGAATGCGGAAAATCTCCGTCGCACCCACTGCCATGGGACTGTCCACATATACGGGCAGCAAGGGCAGAGTGCCTTCATGGTAGGCCCTGTTCAGCAGATAAAGCAGCTGCTGGGTGCGTTCCACCGCAAAAGCCGGAATATAAACGCGGCCTCCTAATTCCAGAGCCTCCTTGATAGCCCGGCAGAACGTCTCGTCATCACGGGAGGGGGCCTCATGGAAACGGCCGCCGTAAGTGCTCTCCATCAGCAAAATATCCACATCCGGAACAGGGACGGGATCGCGCAGTAATTCGTTATCTCCCCGCCCCACATCCCCGGAAAACAGGAAACGCTTCTTCCGCCCGTCTTCCCTGTCCTCAATATCCAGGCACACTTGCGCAGCGCCCAGAATATGGCCCGCATCATAAAACGTGAGTGTCACCCCCGGAACAACGGGAATGGGCCGGTCATACCCGATATTCACGAACTGGCGCATGCACCGCTCCGCATCCTGTTCGGAATAAGTAGGATAAACATCCGGCTGATGAATACCGCGGCGCTTGTTCATCTTATTGATGAATGCGCAGTCGTGCTCCTGAATGCGGGCGGCGTCCGCCAGCATGAGCTGGCAAAGATCTCTGGTTGCAAATGTACTGTAAATATTTCCCTGAAACCCCTGTTTCACTAAATTGGGAAGATTGCCGGAATGATCAATATGAGCGTGGGACAGAACTACCGCATCCACTCCCGCCGGGGAAAAATAGGGGAAATCCTTATTGATATGCCATGCCTCCTCACGCCGCCCCTGATACATGCCGCAATCCAGAAGAATCCGGCACCCGTTCACCTCCAGCAAATGCTGGGAGCCCGTCGTCGTTCCCGCTGCGCCGCAAAAATGAATTTTCATTAATACATGTGTACAACAAGCCAGCGGGCAACGCAAGAAATCAATACCTGAAGCCTTTCATTCAATATGCCCTTTGAAAGACGGGAAACATCAGCCGCAAAATCCATGCCTTTTCTTTTTTCCAGGCCATAAAAAGAGAAAAACCAATAAACTGCACCATTCCTCCTTCTGTACAGTATTCCTGTGAACATGAAATTGCACTTCTTTCCCGCCCGGGTTGCGGTTTCCGTAAAAATGCATCCGTCAAAAACTTCCCCTTCGCAAGGCACATGCTCCATCACGAATGCTCGCCGGAATACCCGCATCCAGGAGAGCCCTCCGGTATCACTGCCAAAAATAAAACCTGCAGGTTATTCTGAAAACATTCCGTTCTGATTGCAACCCGCCTCCTGAAAAAAGCGGCCGGCAAAAAGAGTCCCGCCTAATCTTAATGAAGCCTTTCAGCTAAAATGAACAGGACAGGAAATTCCCGCCCTGTTCATAATGCCGTTCAATTGCAAAAACTTACTTGTCCTCCGTTTTGGAGTCCGCCGTCTTTTCCACCTCCACGTCAATGGGCTGGGAAAGCTCGGGAGAAGGCCGGACCTCCGTTTTGGAGGCGGAAGCATCACTCATGGTCTCCTTCTCGGTCTTCAGCAGTTCTTCTTCAAATTCAGATTTGGCCTTCTTGAATTCTCCCAGGCTCTTGCCCAGTCCGCGGGCAAATTCCGGAAGTTTCTTTGCGCCGAACAAAAGGAAAACAATCACCAGAATGGCGATAATCTCCGGTGTTCCCAGTCCAAAAATAGCTAACATGTTCATCATGGAGTACTACAGTATTTTTAACAGATTTTTTTCATGCCGGATACCTCATAATACGCTTCATGCGTCATCAGAGGCCTCCCGTTCCTGTTTCTGCTGTTCCGCAAGCCTTCTGGCGGCAAAACGCTGAAAACGCCAGACAATAATAAATATTGCCAGCAAAAAGATGCCTGAGCCGCCCCACAACAGCCAAAAAGCGGCGGAAGCCGCCTTTTCATCCCCCATTTCTCCAGCCTGGTTCCAATAATAATAGGATAAAACCGGATTCCAGGGCAGTGAACTGTCCGGCAGAAGATGGAGACGCGCCATGCGGTTCATGGCCGGCAAATAGGCAGCCTGGGCGGATGCTTTCATCAGGGAATCTCCCTGAGCCTCATCACCCCGTGTATAATATACCTGGGCCAGCATGTACATGGCCTTGGGATCCCCTGTAGCATCCGCCACACGCCGCAGCAGCCTGTAGGCCTCATCCGCATCCAGTTCCCCGCCCTTCCCGTTCTGGAGCAGCTCCGCGGCCTTTAGTGCCGCAGGGAAATAACCGGCGGCGGCAGCCTCACGATACAGAGCCAGGGCCCGGGCCGCCTGTTCTGCGGAAGGAGTTCCCTCCAGCAGCATATCCGCCAGGGCAGCCATGCTGTACGGATCCTTCCATTCCGCCCCTTTTTCAAACCAATGGAAGGCCTTTTCCCGGTCAGGGGGCAAATACTTGCCGTCCCGGAACATTATGCCCAGTTCCATCACGGCTCCCAAATCTTTACGGGAGGCCGCTTTCTCAAACCATTCTACGGCCTTGGCCGCATCCTGCGGCACTCCCAGCCCATCCCGGTACTTAAATGCCAGAAGGCCTTGTGCTGTCAGGTTGCCGCTTTCCGCTGCCTGAAGAAGATATGGGACTGACTTTTCCGGAGAACTGTCCGGAACCAGCTTTCGTTCATAAACAAGGGCAGCCCATAACGCCGCCTTGGAATCACCGTCATCCGCCTCTTTCTTCCACGTCTGGAGAGATTTTTTATAATAAAGGGCTGCCGTTGCTTCATCCTTCGGTCCTCCTGCTCCCTGGGAAGCCATTACAGCCACCTGGTACTGTGCCGCGGCATTACCGCTGTCAGCAGCCCGGGTAAACCAGTACCGGGCCCTTTCCAGGTTCTTTGGGTACAGGCGGCTGCCTGTATAAAACAGCTTGCCCAAATCCAGCATGGAATCCACATCTCCGTTATTGGCCCTTTTCTCTGCCAAGGAAACATACTCGGACATCCATTTGGACGTTTCCGCAGCATTACCCTCCACGTCATAATGCACAGCCAGCTCCCGGGCGGCAGCTGGATCCCCATTCAGAGCTCTTTCGCGGAGACCGGACAAGTAAGCCTCAAAATTTCCCTCCCCGGCAGGCTCCGGAGAGGAAATATTCTGAGAAGCAAGAAGTGGATGCTGAACGAGGGACAGTCCCCACAATCCGGCAAAAAGCCACCATCTGCAATGTTTCTTCATACCGGAACAAGTCATTCATTAATGGCCCCTGTTTCCGCGGGAAAAACTGCTGGAGGACCTGCCTCCAAAGCCCGGCTTACGAAACCCGCCTTCACGCCTCTGAAAACCTCCTCCGCGGCGGTCTCTCTCAAAACCGCCTTCACGGCGTTGGAACCCTCCTTCACGACGGTTTTCCCTGAAACCTCTCTCCTGATGCTGGAAACCTCCTTCGCGGCGGTCTCTTCCAAAACCGTCTTCACGGCGTTGGAATCCTCCTTCACGACGGTTTTCCCTGAAACCTCCCTCCTGATGCTGAAAACCTCCTTCGCGGCGGTCTCTTCCAAAGCCGCCTTCACGGCGTTGGAACCCTCCTTTACGTCGCTCTTCTTTGAAACCGGCCTCGCGGCGCAGGGCCCCATCCCCGCGGCGGCCGCGGAAGCCATCTCCACGACGATGAAAATCTCCGCGGCGGTCACGGGAACGGAAGCCGGAATCTCCCCGGAAATATCCATCTTCCTTGACTTCACGTTCATCCTCCGTCTCCACAAAACGAGTCTTCATTTCCGGAGTAGGTTCATAAGAATCCCCAGCTTCAAAATCTTCCGGATTAAACACATAATCCTCATCGGAATCAACGCCTCTTCCGCCCTGCTCACCCTTGGCGCCCCCCCCGGCGACAAGCTGGGAAGCACCCAGGTATTTACGCTGGCGGGGAGGATTTTTCAGTGACAGAGCCACGTCCGCATCATCCAGGAATTTCCAGCCCCCGGGTTCCAAGTCCCCTCCCCACAGGGAGCCGATGCGCACGCGCACCAACTTGCGGACACGAAGGCCCAGGCACTGGAACATTTGACGCACCTGACGCTTCAACCCCTGTTCCAAAACAATGCAGGCACGGCGCGCGGAAGCGCGGCAAACATATTTGGCCTTGGCATTTCCCTCCGGAATGCGTACTCCGCGCAAAAACTGCATCAGTACGGAATTATCAAAATTCTGATCTACCGTCACCCAGTACTCCTTTTCTATGCCGCCGGTAGGATGGGAAAGAACCTGGGTCAATTCCCCCTTATTCGTCATAATCAGAAGACCTTCGGAATCGGCATCCAGCCGTCCCACATAATTCAGATGGCGCAGGCGCGGTGGCAGCAGGTCGTAAACAGTACCTATGGCTCCCTGCGCTTCGCGGCTGCACACATACCCGCGGGGCTTGTTCAACAGCACCACAACCTCTTCCATAGGGGTCATATGGCGGCCGTCCACCTTCACGAAATCCTTCTCCGTCACCCTCATCCCAGGCGTATCGATAACCTTCCCGTTCACTTCCACACGTCCTTCCCCAATCAGCCTGTCGGCCACCCGGCGGGAGTCAATGCCGCAGGAAGCCAGGAATTTATTAATGCGGATACCTCCGTTTTCTTCGGAGCCATGTTGTTCTTCACTCATATTGGTATAATGTCCGCTATCTCAGCGGATGATTTTGTATTGTTTATATTACGGCAATTCACATCCTCAAAAAGAGGAGACTTTCTTTTGCCGGAAGAAAAAAGCCTCTCGGTTCATAGACATCCGAGAGGCTTCCTGTATTAGGAAAATGACTTGCCGTGCAAACTCCGCCGGGAAACTCTCCGGAGAGGATAAAGACAAGCTTAAGCTTCATGCTTGGTCTTCGGCAGGCCGAGAGGGCTTTGGCCCTTCTTCCATTCGCCGCGTTCCTTCAGAAGCTTGACACGTTCAAAACGCTTCAGGACGGAACGCTTGCCGCCTACGGTACCGGTTGCTTTGAGGCTGGAATGCTTGGACATGATCTTGTGTTTGTAAAAGGTTCAGAAAAATACTTTACACCACCCTTGCAGTGGCAGGCGGGATTTTATAACGGAAGGTTCCGAACTTGGCAAGAGAAATTTGGCGCAATAGCCAAATATATCACTCTGTGGCATCCCCCGGATGCGATTCCAGCCACTTCCTCCACAAATCCGGACGGTTCAGGCGCGTACGCTCCAGAGACTTCCCGTGCTTCCATTTTTCAATGGCGGGGTGGTTGCCGCCCAGCAAAATCTCCGGAACAGCCAGGCCCCGGAACACGTTCGGCTTGGTATAGGCGGGAGCCTCCAGCAAACCGTTGGAAAAAGATTCCTCCACGGAAGAACGCTCATCCCCCAGCACGCCGGGAATCAGGCGCGCTACGGCGTCAATTACCACCACAGAGGCAATGGCCCCGTTTGTGAGAATATAGTCCCCGATGGACAATTCCATATCCACCAGCTCTTCTACTACACGATGGTCCACCCCCTCATAATGACCGCAGAGGATAATGAGATGGCCTCCGGAGGCAGCCAATTCCGCGGCCAATGACTGGTTGAACGTACGACCCTGAGGAGTCATCAGCACAACGCGGGTTTCCCGCCGGCGAAGTTCCTCTACGGCGGCAAAGATAGGTTCCGGCTTCAGCAGCATGCCCTGCCCCCCTCCGCAAAGGTAATCGTCCGTTTTGCGGTGCTTGTCCGTCGTCCAGTCACGGATATTATGGCAGCGTATCTCCAACAATCCCCTGTCACGGGCCTTTCCCAGAATGCTGCCGCCAAGAGGGGCTTCCACCATATCCGGGAACAGGGACAAAACGTCAATCGTCAGTTTGGCGGCCATAAGAAAAAAACATCAGCGTTCGCGCTTATGGCCGCGCAGCATGGCCTCAATGAACGGATCCAGGTTGCCGTCCATCACGTCCTGAATATTGCCGGACTCTACGCCTGTGCGCAAATCTTTCACCATTTGATAAGGCTGGAAAACATAGGAACGGATCTGGTTGCCCCACCCGATGTCTCCCTTCTCACTGTACTGGCGGTCGGCTTCCGCCTGCTTTTTGTCTTCCTCAATCTGGTATAGCTTGGCACGCAGCATATTCATAGCCTCTTCCTTGTTACGAAGCTGGCTGCGCTCATTCTGGCAGGCCACGATCACACCGGAAGGAATATGCGTGATACGCACGGCGGTTTCCACCTTGTTCACGTTCTGGCCGCCCTTGCCGCCGGAACGGTAGGTATCCACCTTCAAATCCTTGTCCAGGATCTCAATATTGATGGAATCAGAAACTTCCGGCGTCGCGTCCAGGGAAGCGAAAGAAGTATGTCTCTTCCCGGCGGAATCAAAGGGAGAAATGCGCACCAACCGGTGGATGCCGCGTTCATTCTTCAAATATCCGTATGCATACTCTCCATCCACCTTCAATGTCACGGAACGAATGCCGGCGTCATCCCCGTCCGTACTCTCCAAATACGTCACGGAAAATCCCCGGCGCTCACACCAGCGGATATACATGCGCAATAACATGGATGCCCAGTCACAGGCTTCCGTGCCGCCGGCCCCGGCGTGGATGGTTACATAACAGGAAGCCTGGTCCTGCGGTCCGTTCAGCAGGGTCAGCAATTCAAAATCCGCCAGAGACTTCTGCCATCTGGCAAACTCTTCCACAGCCTCCCGGCCCAGGTCATCGTCATCCGCCTCCTGAGCCAGCTCAATAGCAGCGTCAATATCCTCCAGACGGGACTTCAGCGCGGAAAACGCCTCCATTCTGTGTTTCAGGGGATTCACCTCCGCCATCAGCGCCCGTGCGGCATTCTGGTCATCCCAGAAATCCGGGGCGCTCATGCGTTCATCCAATTCGGCTACTCGTTGTTGAATGCCGTCCAGGTCAAAGATAGCTCCCGAGCTCGGAAAGACGGCTATGCAGGACAGCCGTGTCGAGCGCCGAGAGATCTGCAGCGATATGGGGATCCATGCGCGGGAACCTATCACGAATTACCTGGACGGAAAAGGGCAAAATGCCGTTTCTCCCAGTCATCCTCTTTTACTCCGACTCGCACCGGGCCATTTCCGAGAATAATAACACTCCGCACGCTGAACAAAACCGCTCCTCTTCCGCAGGAAGAACATCTAACAGGAAATGAATATTTCCGAAACCAAGCCCTCTTCCCCATTTCAATGCCCCATGGGAAAAACAGCAGACAAAAACCTTATTTCATTCCCTTACCTTACATCACCGTCTTCTGCCCTTCCCCCTCTTTCCGGAATGTGGCTCGGCCATCCATATCCCCGGCTTCCCATAAGAGAGCCCGGAGCCATGCTACTTGGCGGAATTTTCCTCTCCACCCTCAAAAGGGCGGATCCGGCAGGACCTGAGTTTTTCAATCTCCTCAAAAGTCATGATGTGTTCTATCTGGCAAGCCACTTCATTGGCGCGTTCTTCCGGGAGGGCCAATTCCTCCCGCAGGAAATCAAACAGAATACCGTGGCTGACAATAATTTTCCCGGCAATTCTGCGGCCTTGGGGAGTCAGCTTGACGGGAGCATACTGCGTATACTCCACCAGTCCCATATCCGCCAGTTGCTTGACGGCAGATGTAACGGAAGGCATCTTTACCTTAAGCATCTCTGCAATATCCCTCACCTGGGCCGTCCCGTTCTTTTCAGACAGCAACCCGATAGCTTCCAGATAATCCTCATTGCTCTTGGTCAGCTCCAACATGGTATAAAATGAAAGTTAATACTTTAGTGGAAACTAACTCAAGATTTTTTCCAGACTTCTTTGGAATGAGAAAAAAACCGCCGCGAATATGACCATTCGCGGCGGTTAAATTAATCAGCGTAATACAAAAACGGGCTTACTTCTCTTCAGAAGGGCTCCACTCTTCGTTTTCACGGGTAGCCAGATTGAAGGCGTGTTCCAGACCCACCATATCGCTGCTCGGGCGGAGGGCTTCAAAGGAAGCGGTTTCGCGGCGGAGCTGTTCGGTGTCGTAATTGACGGCCTTGATGGAAAGGCCGATACGGCGTTCGATGCTGTCCACTTTGATCACGCGGGCAGTGATTTCATCACCCACCTTGATCACATCCTTCACGCGTTCCACATGGTCTTCGCTCAACTGGGAGATATGAATCAGGCCATCAATATCGCCGTCCAGATTCACAAAGGCGCCGAAGCTGGCAATCTTGGCCACCTGGCCAGTCACCATATCGCCCACCTTGAAGCGGTCATTGATGGATTCCCACGGATCGGACTCAAGCTGCTTGATACCAAGGGAGACGCGCTGATCCTCCTTCTTGATTTCCAAAACGATGGCTTCCACTTCGTCGCCCTTCTTGAGAACTTCGGAGGGATGATTGATCTTGCGGGTCCAGCTCATATCGGACACGTGGATCATGCCGTCGATGCCTTCTTCCAGTCCCACAAAAGCGCCGTAGGGAGTAAGGTTGCGAACCTGGCCCTTGATGACGGTACCAATCGGGAAACGGGATTCGATATCCGCCCAGGGATTGTCTTCCAACTGGCGGACACCGAGGGAAATCTTCTGTTCCTTCACAGAAATGGAAAGAACCACGGCTTCGATTTCCTGGTCCAGCTTCAATACATCGCTCGGACGGGTGATTCTCTTGACCCAGGACAATTCGGAAACGTGCACCAGGCCTTCCACGCCCTTTTCCAATTCCACAAAGGCGCCGTAAGGCAGGAGCTTGGTCACGCGGCCCTTGACATGGGAATTGATCGGGTATTTGCGTTCGATATCCGCCCAGGGGTTGTCTGTCATCTGCTTCAGGCCCAGGGAAACGCGTTCCTTTTCGCGATCCACTTCCAGAATCACGACTTCCAGGGACTGACCGATATGGAGCATTTCGCTCGGATGGTTCACGCGGCCCCAGCTCATATCCGTGATATGGAGCAGGCCGTCCATGCCGCGGAGGTCGACAAAAGCGCCGAAGTCCGTGATATTCTTCACGATACCTTCCACCTTGTCGCCTTCCTTGACGGTTTCAAGGAAGCGCTGGCGCTGGTCAGCGCGTTCGGCTTCAATCACCTCACGGCGGGAAAGGACGATATTTTTACGGTCGTCATTTACCTTGACGATCTTGAATTCGTAAACCTTTCCAACATACTCGTTCAGGTCGCGAGGAGGAATAATATCCACCTGGGAACCGGGCAGGAAAGCTTCCACGCCAACATTGACCATAAGACCGCCCTTGACGACGCTCTTCACTTTACCCTTAACCAGGCCGCCATCGCGGTACACGCCCACGATCTTATCCCAGTTCTGCTTATGGGCGGCCTTTTCCTTGGAAAGGACGACGATGCCTTCGTCGTTTTCGAGGCGTTCCAAAAGGACTTCAATTTGGTCCCCCACTTCGATTTCCTCGTCTTCAAACTCGGAAATGGAAATAGCGCCTTCGGACTTGTAGCCGATGTCCACCAAAACGACTTGGGGACGGATTTCTTGGATGGTTCCGGTAACAATGGAACCTTCACGCAATTCGCGGAACTTGCTGTCAATAAGTTCCGCCAGTTCAGTTGTGCTCATTTAAATGGTTGATGAGTTAGTATTAACGATCTTTCTCATGGCCCCTTATTGACCGGCGGGCAATCGGGGCGCCTTCCCCCGCCGGGCGAAAAATCGGTTGCTTTCAATATCAGTTTCACACAAGAACTCAAGGCTTTTCTTGAAAAACTCCTCCCGATTTTTTACGGAACCTGTGGAGCCCCTCTGGACGGCGGCAGAAAACGAGCGCACAAAAACCTTGTAGCACTTCCGTCCCATGTTAAATTCCGGCTAATGGGAAAATGCAGGAATACCTGCATCTATCAACCACTCCTGCCGCAAAACCATGAAAAAAAACCTCCTTTACCTGCTCGCAGCGGGGCTGTCCGGAACAGCCTTCCTTCACGCCGCGGATACCGTCAAACTGGACCAGCCGGACCTGGAACGGGGGGCTCCGATCATGAAAGCCCTGTCCGACCGTCAATCCATTCGGAGCTTTTCTGAAAAAGCGCTATCCCAAAAAGATTTATCAGACCTGCTCTGGGCGGCCAATGGCATCAACCGTCAGGAATCCGGCAAACGTACAGCCCCGTCCGCCATGAACCGCCAGGACGTTAAAATTTATATATGCACTAAAAACGCCTCCTACCTCTATGACCACAAGGCCCACGCCATGATTCCCGTAAACGATGGGGACGTGCGCCCGGCGGATGCCCCCATATGTCTCATTCTTGTAACGGATACGGCGGAACCCTGGGCTGCCATGGACGCCGGCATTGTCTCCCAGAACATCTCCCTGTTCTGCTCCGGGACGGGACTGGCTACCTATCCGCGCGCCAGCATGAACAAGGATGCCTTGGCAAAGGCCCTGAAACTAACCTCTCCCCAAACACCCATGCTCTGTCATCCGGTAGGATATAAAAAATAACTACTTCCGGCTACATTCTCCGGACAGTCCGGAAAAGAAACCATCAGAAATGGAAATAAATTCCACAACAGGCGGAATTATGGTTCCGGCAAAATATCCATGTAGATGCCGGGAGAGCTCCCTTCAATAGGCATCGCGCCCACAGCCCGGGCATAAAAATCAGCCGGACCAACCCCGCCGATGACACCGTATGCATACCCCAGCTCCCGCAAACCTTTCAGGGCGGAAACCAATAGCACGGTGCCTAATCCGCTTCTGCGCACCTCTTCCGCCACTCCCATGGGGCCCAAAAAACCGCGAGCCGTTACATCGTAACAGGCAAAACCAAGAATCTTCTTCTCCCGTGTGGCAATATAACAGGAAATGGGCTGGCGGCCAAACGCGACTTTCGCCTCACTTACCCACTTGGGAGAAAAATTCCGGCCAACCCAGTCAGCTACCAAATGACGTTCGTAAGCACCCGGACGGCGAATCAAAAAACCTTCCCGCTCCAGCCTCCTCAGGTCTTCTTCAATATCGGGCAAATCATACAGCCGCACCAGCATATCCATCATAACCCCGGCACCGTATCACAACTAAGTGCCGTGGCGAATAAAAAAAACTGGACAAACCCATCTTTCAACCTTAGACTTCGCCGCACCACAAACAACGAGCTGTAGCGCAGGCTGGTAGCGCGCTTCGTTCGGGACGAAGAGGTCGCAGGTTCGAATCCTGTCAGCTCGACCAATTTCCAAGCCGCCTCCGGGCGGCTTTTTGATTACTTATTTACTGATATAAAACAATTTTACTCATTAATAACTCTGCACTTCCCCTATTTTGCGCCAAGGCAAATAAACAGCATCATACTGATTGAATTTACCCTCCTCACAGGAACAAAATCAAACGGGCAAATCTTCTCAATTAAGCCTGGAGGATGTCGGGGGTATTTACCGATGCAGAGGAAAAATTATCTATGCCCAATTCTCACCCCTGTGCCAGGCAGCATCACAGCCTCTGCGGAAGTACTCTATAACATCCCCCTCCCCAAAAAAATAGGAGAATGAACCTCCTCCACAAAAAAGCCCCGTTCATATTTCATGAACGGGGATGAGTCAAACGAAGTCGAAGCAGGGAGATAAAACCGGGTTACTTGCCGGATTCCGGTTTGAAACGAGCTGCTTCCGATTCGGCGGTGATTTTTGCAGGCTCGATATGCAGGAGCTTTTTCATGGCACGGCCCAGGTCGCTCTCCGTCATCGGAAAATATCTGACGTGGTCGCCCAGGCTGTAGGAATCCAGTCCATAAATGTTGTCAGCCGGAGTAAAATCTTCCGGTGTGTTCAGCAGTTTTTTTACCTCCTTTGAAGACGCAAGGACATAACTCAGATTACAACTGGAATACAATTCCGTTTTAGGAGCGCTTCCCTTGGGAAGCTTATTGGCGTGCCCGTTCCACTTGACCAGAGCTTCTACAGGAATATCTCCCCGCAGCGACTGAACGACGCGGGCATAGTGCGTCGTTCCCTGGTCAGTGGAGACTATTTTGTAAATGATAACAGACAGGACCACATCGCTTTTTTCTAAATTTCGGGCTGTACCCCTGAGAAAACTATCCTGTTCTACTTCGGCCTGCGTAGCAACATGGGAAGAACGGTCCGGCTCTCCAAGGGCTGCGGTTGAAAGTAACCCTGAAAACAGAACGCAAAGAAAAGAAACATACTTCATATGTATATATTAGATACTGATTTTTTGGTTTATATTCAATAAAAATAGGGTGAACACAAAAAAAGTGTCCACCCTATGAATATATTATTTGATATTAGTCATCCAGTGTCGATCTTTGGAGCAGCCACACGGGGCCGGAAATAAAACTGCCCACGCCAATGTTATTTCCCGGACACATTCCCACATGCAAGCTATCGCCAAATACGATAATATCTCCAGCCTGGGGAGTGTTGTAGCCATTTTCTCCATCATCCGGATAATCAGGAGTTCCCAGCAGGGTACGGAGATAAACCGCCATTTGAGTTGCGCTGATGATAACGTGCTTTTTACCCCCCAACGCCTGGGAATTACCTTTTGCCCCAATATTATTGGCTCCCGGAGCTCCATTAAAGTCAATACCATAACTACTAAGAGCAATGCTCAGACGCAAGGCGCAACTGTTAATGTAATTGGCATCTCCCGAAACGTGGCTATCGTTCAGCCATCCTCCAATATAGTTCCACACATCATCTGTAGTCATGGTGGGATAATCCACTACATTATAGCATCCCAGTAGACGTTGTGCATTGGCAATATTCCAAAGATTTTTTGGAGCATCAATTTCCCAAAGTTCCAGTTCGAAATCTCCCATCTTGGGAACAAACTCCTCCGCATTGGGGTAAGGAGCAATTTCTTCCGGTACGGCAAGGTTCTCATGATGCAGTTTCGCATAGTGGAAGCCCTTTTTAAGTTCCTTGCTTCCAGAAACGGATGTGGACGAATGTGAGCCAGTCAATTCCGCTACCTTTTCACCATTGATTTCCAGATAGCCGTTGTCGTCAATCTGAATCGTGAAATTATAGGTTCCATCTTCCGGAACGCGGATATATCCTTCCCAGTCATGTACCCCGGTTTCTTCCGTCTTGTGCCATCCAATCTTGGGGGACTCTTTCTTCGTTACCTTGTAGCGGCGGTTGTTTTCCACATCCAACGGGTGAAATGGTTTTGTTGATATAGCCATAATGTTATGTTTCGTGTCGTTTACTACTGAATGAACTGAATATTCAGTTCATAAACACCTTGAAAAATTTCTCGCTCCCCATCAACACGTTTAACGCGTAATCCAACCCTCATTCGGAACGTGAAGGAAAAGGTTAAAACGGCACGACAATCAAGCGGAAAACAAAGGATTTGAAAAGGGCACTAGAAACGCAATCATTGATTATCAATAGTTACATTTCAAATTTTCTTCATTCGGGACGAAGAGACCGCTGGTTCGAATCCCGTCCTTTCGATTATTTTCTAACAACCTCTTCCGGACGGTTATTTTATTTTCCGGTAAAATCACTTCCCCTGCAAAAGCCAGTCAGAAACCCACTAGCAGCTGATTCTTCTATCTGAAAAAAGCCCCTGCTGGGATACTTTATCAGTCATCCGTCAAATTCCCATTGCCCCGCGCATGTTTCTTTCTCTAAAATACAGGTAATGAGTGAATACTTCCTGAAACTTCCCGGCGATTCCCAGCCGAGAGCCTATTCCGAATACGAAGTCCGTGAATTTCTGGGACAGGGCGTGATCGACTCAAAAACGCTTACCTGGAAACAGGGCATGGAAGGATGGCAGCCCGTAGCCCAAGTTCTTCCTCCGATGTCACCTGTATGGGAGGAAACACAGGATCAAGAGGGCAAAGATCAGCCAGAAGAGCAGCAGTACCGCTTGCGTTATCCTCTAAACGGGCTAGCCAAATTATCCATTTTGGCATGTTTCGTATTGCTGCCCTTCATGCTCTGGAGCAGCTGGATTGTTTTTTCCAACAATGTCGTCAATTATGAAGAAATTCAAACAATCATTCAACAGAATATGGTTCACCTGCCATCTTTTGCGGTACCATTGGTTTTCCTCCTCAGCATCCTGTTCATTCCATCCCTGCTTATTCAGCTGATCTGGCTGTACCGGGCATCTGCCAATATTCAGGAATTTCAAGTTCAGGGAATTCGGTTCACTCCATTCCTTAGCGTTCTTCTAAGCTGTATGCCGGTAGTCGGCATGGTGCTCAATGCCCTGGTTCTTCAGGAAATATATAAGGCATCCAAAAACCCGGCAGAATGGATGTTGCAAACACCCTCCCGTTCCCTGCGCTTATATCTTCTGGTGACTACGGCTCTAACTCTGTGCACCCTTTTCCCTTTCGGGGCGGAACATTACGTGACGGCCTTTCTGCTCACCGGCGTACTGATGACGGCAGCCAGCATCCTGTGGCTGGTCTGTGTCCTGCAAATCACCAGAAAACAGGAGGAACTGGTCTCCAAAAATCAAAACTCCCGTTCCTGATCGAAAAAACCGTAATCAGCGTTTTTCCTTTTCTTCCGTGGGCGGCTGACTGTCTGGGAGGATTTTATCCAAAGCTTCCATGCTGTTATCCTTATACAGATTCTCCAGCAGTTTTTCCCACCCCGCCGCCATCTGAACCTGTTTCAAGGCAATAATAGGATCAGGCATCATCATTTCCGGGTCGGGAGCATATTGCTTTAGCACCTCATCCGGATTGATTCTGTTAAACGTTGTCTTCCCATAGCCCGGCATTCCCGCCTCATGAGCGATGGATTCAATCATCTCAAAATGCAAATGCGCCAAATAATTGCCGTGCGCAGTTCCGACTGAGCCGATTTGCTCTCCGCGTCCCACCAGAGTCCCCAGCGGAATATCGCTGACGGTTTTCAAATGGGCATACAGACTCTGCACAAAACGCCCGTCCGGCAAGCGGTGCAGCAGCACGACAACATTGCCCCAATCTGGAGAAGGTTCTCCTGCATAAATCAACAATCCGCGGCCGGCGGCCCGCACGGGCAGTCCCTCATCCGTGTTTTCTCCTCCTATTCCATTTAAATCCTGTCCTGCATGCCTTCCCTTACGGGCGGCATTCATATCCCCCACACCCTGGGCAACATAGGTAAACGCTCCATTCTCATCTCCGAGGGGCGATGTAAACACATCGGCCAGAGGCGCCTTTGCCAGCTCCTGGGGCGTCAACAAAACCATCCGGTAATCTACAGGAACCGGAGCAGACCGCGGAATGTCTTCGTCATAAATATTATGGTGCATCCCGGCCTCCGGAACGGCGGCATATTTCGTCTTGTACCAGGCAAATGCCGTAATCAAGACACAGGCTGTTCCCAAAAGCCCCATAATGACGCGGGATGTCGTCTTATCTATCATCGTGCCGACTCTATACCCACGGAACCGGATTTACAATCACAAGATAGTCAGGCCAGCGTCTGCGGAAATTTTTCCATCCACAATTTGCGCGCCGCACGGATATCTTCTGAGGAAACACGGCTGGAGAGCTCCCATACGAGCGGAACCCCATGCGGAAAAAAAGGAAGAAGGCGTTCAAAGGGAACTACTCCTCCCAGCAGGGGAACCTGATGATCCCGCGCGGGCCATTTGACGTCGTTCACATGTCCTCCAATCAAATGAGAGGACATTCGGCGAAGAAACTGCTCATGATTTAATATAAGCAAATTATGCTTTCTTTGAATATGCCCGAAATCATGCCAGTAACCAATAAAGGGATTGTCTCCAAACTCCTTCATCAACAAATTCATTTCATCCTCACTCGGCACCTGCTCATAATGGCTGCGCCCTTCAATGCCCAGCTTGACGCCAAATTGTCCGGCTTGCGGAAGGAGCTGCCGGAGAGCTTCACGCGCCCGTTCCAGATAAACGGGAGCCAGGCGGTTGCGGCGGCGTACAAATTCGCCCTTGGTGCCGGCAAACGATTCCGTTCCCACCATTCCCTGACGCGCCAGGTTTTGCAAACGAGCCGTATCCGTGCGTTTCGCCAAGGGTTCCACCGTTCCCATATGCAACACGATATATCCGGCCCCCAGTGCTGCGCCCTGTTCAATAGACTTTTTCGTCAATTCAATAGCCTTGGAACGCACCTGCAGCAAATCCGCCGTAAAAGGCCTGCTGTCTGGAGAATCCCCCACTTCGTCAATCGGAGCGGGAAAAAAATTATGCACCCCGGCCACCTGCACCTTTCCGGCTTTTACCGCCCTCATGATACCGGGGAGAAGGGATAACTTGATGCCGTGGGAAAGTTCCACATGGTCAAAACCCAAAGAAAGAATCTCATCAATCATTTCTTCCCCGTCCTGATGACGGTGGGAATTCCAGCACGTAGAAAATACCAGCATAAAAAAATCAATTGTTATGAGCTGATGGAGCCGGGTTCCGTGTAGCAATCTTCCATCCACTCCTTGACAGCGGCAGTCATGCTTCCAGCGACATCCGCACGAGGTTTGACGAAAGCCGGAATAAACCACGGAAATGCGCCCACCAGATCATGAATCACCACAACATCGCCATCACATGTATGGGAGCCGGACCCAATACCCAACGTGGGAATGGAAGAATGTACGGTAACTTGTCGGGCCGCATGAGGCGTTACGCCCTCCACAACCACAGCACAAGCCCCCGCCTCTGCCACAGCCTCCACATCCCTTACCAAGGCTTCCTCCTCCGCGGAGGATTTCCCTTTGATCTTATATCCTCCCTCCTCCAGCACTTTCTGCGGCAGGAGGCCGATATGACCCACTACGGGAATACCGGCCTCCACAATAGCACGGATATTTCCTGCCTGGGCTGCCCCCCCTTCCAGCTTGACAGCATCCGCTCCAGCCAAAAACAATTTCTTTGCGGATTGCACGGCCTGTTCCACCGTATCATAAGAATGTATGGGCATATCTCCCACTAGCAGGGCGTTCTTCACTCCGCGCGCAGTAGCTTCCACATGATGAAGCATATGATCCAGCGTCACATGAGTGGTATCCGGAAAGCCCAAAACCACCATCCCCAAGGAATCCCCCACCAGCACAATATCTACGCCGGCCTCATCCAAAAGACGGCCTGTAGGATAGTCATAAGCAGTAACCAGAGTCACATGCCGCCTGTTCTTGCAGGCGCGGATTCGTTCCGCTTTCTCAAAAGATTGATTCATGGCGTTCAATAAACATGCAAATTTACCAGCGTTCCGATACCAGGAGCGGATCAGCCTCATCCGTATCCAATTCCGCCAACAGGCAGGCAACCGTTTTATGCTGGCGCGGCAGGATAAGCTCCGGCCTGATATCGGAAAGAGGTTTTAAAACAAATTTCCTCAAATGGGCTCTGGGATGGGGGAGAATCAGACGAGGAGGATCATTGACCACCATGTCCCCCACATAGATAATATCCACATCCGCCGTGCGGGGTTCACAGCGAATCCCGGAACGAATACGCCCCAGAACCCGTTCTATACCCTGGCAATGCACAAGCAATTCCTCCACCGTACCTGGCCAGGTAAATTCCACCACGGCATTCAAATAATCATCCGCACCGTGCGGACATCCCTGAGGACTGGTGGCATACAGGGAGGATTGCAAAAAAGGGTCATCAGACAGGCTCATCTGCAACAAATGATCCCTGGCCTGAACCATCAGGCTGTTTTTATCCCCAAGATTGGACCCCAGTGCAATGCCTGCTCTCTTCATCAGCAAAAAACATCGTGGCCGTTCCAGAAAAGAAGAACGGCCACGATGCCGAAAAAGTTATAATTGGGACAACCCCAGAACGTCTTCCATGGTATACAGACCCGGTTCCCTGCCTTGGAGCCAGAGAGCCGCACGAACTGCTCCGGAGGCAAATGTCATACGGCTGGACGCCTTATGGGTAAGTTCCAGCCGTTCACCATCGGAAGCAAATATTACAGTATGGTCCCCCACCACATCCCCTCCCCGCAGGGAATGCATGCCTATTTCCTTGGCGGGTCGAGGCCCTACCAACCCTTCACGGCCAAAAACCACACTATCTTCATAATTCCTGTCAATGGCGCCGGACAGGATTTCCGCCAGTGTCCGGGCAGTACCGGAAGGAGCATCAATTTTGTGACGGTGATGCATCTCCATTACCTCTATATCGCAGCTGCCTCCCAGAATCTGAGCAGCCTTGCGCGTCAGCCAGAACAGGGCGTTCACCCCTACGGAATAATTGGAAGCGAACACAATCGGAATGGATGCCGCAGCGTCCACGATCTCCTGGCGTTCCAGCTCCGTATGCCCCGTAGTGCCAATCACCAGAGGTTTGTTATTGGCAACAGCTTCCGCCAGCAGAGTGCTGGTGAAAGCGTGATGGGAAAAATCAATGGCTACGTCGCATTTGGCGAGGGCTGGATAAAGCTCCTGTCCCTGATCATGAGTAGAACCCACGCAAGTATCCGGATTCTGCGTCACCGCCTCTTGAATAGCCTGGCCCATGCGGCCCGAAATGCCTGTAACAAGAATGGAAATCATATCACTAAAATGTTAAAGAATATTGAAACGCTGAAGAAGAGCGGAAAGCTGAGCTTCCTTCTCTTCCGCCAATGGAACCAGCGGAAGACGTATGCCGGGCTGTATATCTCCCCTCATCGCCAAAGCCGCCTTGATCGGAACAGGATTGGAATCCAGAGTCATTAGCCCTTTCATCAACGGATAAAATGTCTTCTGGAGGGAAAGCATTTCCCCCATATCCTGATTCAGGCCAGCTTTGACAATGGAATTCATGATGCCCGGAACCAGATTGGATGTTACGGAAACCAATCCGCTGGCGCCACAGGCCATAAAAGGCACCGTCAGGCCGTCATCGCCACACAGAACAGTGAAATTTTCCGGAACCACCTGCATCAGCTGGTTCACGCGGTCCACATTGCCGCCGGCCTCTTTCACACAAACAATATGCGGGCAATCCTTCGCCAGACGGCTGACTGTTTCCACACTGATTTCAATACCGCAACGCCCCGGAATGCTGTACAGCATAATCGGCAGACGGGTAGCGTCCGCAATAGCCTTGAAATGGGCATAAACTCCATCCTGAGAAGGTTTATTGTAATAGGGGCACACCTGGAGCGTTCCGTCTACTCCCATCTTTTCCGCTTCCTGGGTCATATGGATAGCTTCTGCGGTGGAATTAGCGCCCGTTCCCGCAATAACCTGAATACGGCCAGCCGCGATCTCCACGGCCAATTCTATTACCCTCAAGTGTTCTTTTACAGTCAAGGTGGGGGATTCTCCCGTGGTACCGACAGCCACAATGCCGGCCACGCCGGCAGCTATCTGCGCTTCCACAAGCATTCTAAAAGCCTCTTCATCGACCCGGTTGCCGGCAAACGGAGTCACAATTGCTGTATAAAGACCTTGAAACTTCATAACCTTACTTGGAAATATACTATCTTAACAGACACTTTTTGTCACGACAGAATACAGAAATATGGCACGCCTGTCAGGCATCCTGAAATACCATTCGTGAACAAATGGAGCAAAACTCCAGGCAGGAATTAAACAGGGACAGGAATGATTCCGGCCGCCTGCCGGGCCGCCAGGCAGCTTTCCTTCCATTGACCACGATATATTCCCGGTGAATATGGCGACCTTCGTTCCCACATAAAAACAACGCAGCCGCACAGGCGGAAGAAGCCAATCGAGACTGGGAAACATACCGAAATACCGGACGGTGAATTACGATCTGGCTCATTCTGACATCTCTCCGGTTCAGGAAATTTTCCAAGCCCGCGATATCTTCCACCCATACTCCCTTTTTTCCAGAACGGGAAACCATATTCACAATCATGGCCCCAGAAACAAAGGCATGTTCCAGCAAAACGGACAGACGGACACGGGAAGAACAACTCAGTCCCTGCACCTCGACTGAGGCATCTTCACAAATAATCAAATAATCAACACGTCCATAAAGAGTATGTACCAGACCAGCAAAAGAAGCCAAATCGGAAGAATGGTTCAGGCGGCCTGACATGACCAGGTGGCTGCTACCCGGGAGACAATCAACGACATGGCAAGATTCTTCACCGGCCTCATGAAGCATGGCAACCACAGTTCCCTGACAGGCAAATGCCTTGGCTGCCAAATATCCTATATTGCCGGCGTTGCCCAGAATGACGACCACAGGTTTCTGAATGACTTGGGATTTCATATGCCGCCATTCTGACGAAAGAGTGTAATCCGTCAATACCCCACACATACTTAAATCATTAAGAAAGAAAAAGGAATAGTTAAGAAAAAATTATATGGCCACGACATCTTACAAGAAGGAAACAAACTAAGAGAATGAAGGGGAGAAGAAAGGGAGCGAGCAAGAAAAGAACAGGCCCCGCGAGTCAAGTGACTGGCGGGGCCTGATGGAA
>ENA-OZGV01000014-OZGV01000014.1-human-gut-metagenome-genome-assembly--contig:-NODE-14-length-113486-cov-6.656805_pt1 | contig 113486 bp, 100 predicted proteins | sample MGYA00245120_ERZ653665 | MGnify/ENA primary metagenome ERZ653665 (study PRJEB26926, sample SAMN06165250) | human gut metagenome | biome: ENVO:00009003; feature: ENVO:2100002; material: ENVO:00002003... | reverse complement strand
ATGAAACCTATAAAAACACCCCATCCAGTGGTAGAGAGCCGGTTGAATGGGGTGAAGGAGTTGTCTGGAATGAACTACATCACAAGACGGAATATCCTTTTGCGATTGACTAGCCCAGACACAATTTTTGTCCTATATGCCAAGTAGTAAGCCACCAAAGATTGATGGAAACTTTGGTGGCTTTTGATTTGTTTTTAATTTGCTTTTATTCTTTTCCATCCCAGCAATAGGTACATACTTTTGCAGGATCAATACCAATTGCTTCAAGCATTCCTGGAAGTGATTGGAATTCCAAGGAGTCAAAGCCCATTTGTTCGCAAATGGATTTCAGCAAACATTTTCCTCGTTCAGTATGCGCATCGGCGTATTCATCTAGATGATTGTCTCCTTCTTCACCTTCCAAATCACGAACAACGCGACGTGCAATTAAATCCATGTCTGATTTTCCACGTGAAAACGTTAAATATTTACAGCTAAACATAATGGGTGGACATGCTGATCGCATATGTACTTCTTTTGCGCCAGCTTCGTAGAGGAACTCTACGGTTTCACGAAGCTGGGTACCTCTTACGATTGAATCGTCTACAAATAATAATTTTTTGTTTTTAATTAATTCTGGAATATGTATTTGCTTCATCTTTGCAACATGATTTCGCACTTCCTGATTGCTTGGCATGAAAGATCGAGCCCATGTTGGTGTGTACTTAATGAAAGGACGGGCAAATTGAGCTCCGCTTTGTGTTGCATATCCAATGGCATGGGGAGTACCAGAATCAGGAATACCGCCAACATAATCTACGTTTGGCAGAACCCCACGCTGAGCTTCATCGCGAGCCATAATAGCGCCGTTTTTATAGCGCATTACTTCTACATTTACGCCTTCATAATTTGAATTTGGATAGCCGTAGTATACCCACAAGAAAGCGCAGATTTTCATTTCCTCGCCAGGTTCGGCAAGGGTTTTATATCCTTCGGAATTAAGTTGAACAATTTCTCCAGGACCGAGTTCATATTCGTCTTCGTATCCTAATTTATGGTATGCGAATGATTCGAAAGAAACGCAGTGTCCATCGTTGTCTTTTCCAATTAGAACAGGAAGGCGTCCCACTTTGTCACGGGCAGCAATAATGGAGCCATCGTCTGTCATGATTAAAAGTGTCAATGACCCATCTATAGCTTCTTGTGCGAATTTAATGCCAGAAACAAAATCGTCTTTTTGATTGATTAGAGCAGCAACAAGCTCTGTTGAATTTACTGCTCCAGAGCTCATTGCCATGAATTGTCGACCATCTGCAGATAAAAACTTATCTACTAATTCATCAGCATTGTTGATTGCGGAAACGGTTGTAATAGCAAATGTTCCTAATCGAGAACGTACCAGTAAGGGTTGTGGATCGGTATCGCTGATACAGCCAATTCCGCTTGTTCCGTGGAAACTGTCTAAATCCCTTTCGAATTTTGTACGGAAGGGCGTGTTTTCGATTGAATGGATTTCACGCTGAAAACCATCATTCATATCATGGATAATCATGCCTGCTCTACGCGTACCTAAATGGGAGTGATAATCAACTCCGAAATAAACATCAATAACAACATCTCGTTTAGATGCCGCACCAAAGAATCCGCCCATGGTGTGCCTTTCAATCGGAACCTATGTCATCATCAAGTCCTTAAGTTGTTTACTAATTTATAACAACTTTGAAATAACTAGTATAAAGCCTCTTTAATCGTAGTTGTTTTAGTTTTCCATTCACTTTTGAAATACTGTCTATATTTGTCTAGTTTGTATCTTCTGGGGGATTCCTCGATTTACAAAGCGTACAATTCTTAACGAAAGATAAACCGCTTACTAATTAATGCTTTCTTACCATTGGCAAAATGCTATTATTGCGGTGACATTTAGAAAAGGAGCATAGATGTTAGAACTAAAGAACATTGTTTTCGACGTTCCCGTCGAAGAAGGTTCTTCAAAAACTAAGCGTATTATTGATGAGATTTCTCTTACCGTTGATGAAAATAAATTTGTAGTTATTACTGGACCAAACGGTGGCGGCAAATCTACTTTGGCTAAACTCATTATGGGTATCGAGAAACCAACATCAGGTAGTATTATTTTTGATGGAACTGATATAACTGATATGTCAATCACCGACCGAGCAAAGCTTGGAATCGGCTATGGCTTTCAACAGCCTTCGCGCTTTAAAGGAATGAAGGTTAAGAAACTGCTTGAAATTGCTGCAGGCAAACGATTGCCTATGCTTGCTTGTAATGAATACTTAGGTAAAGTTGGACTTTGTTCTGCGAATTACCTTACGCGTGATATTGATAAGAGTCTTTCTGGTGGTGAATTAAAGCGAATCGAAATCGCTACAATTTTGGCCGCTGATCCAAAGCTCGCCATTTACGATGAGCCAGAAGCTGGAATTGACCTTTGGAGTTTTGATCGTTTAACTCAGACCTTTGAAGCAATTTATAAACAGGGCAATGGGCACTCAATTATTATTATTTCTCATCAAGAACGCATTATTGAACTTGCTGACGAGATCATTTGCCTGCGTGATGGCCAAATTGAAATGCGTGGACCTGTTGAGGAAATTATGCCCAAACTAGGTTTATCACGAAAAGAAAACGATTATTGTTCTTTTACTGAACCCCCTGAGCTTCATCTCACTGAGATTTCAGTAAATTGTTAGGAGATCATAATGGCTGTAGATCTTTCTCCCATAGATGCTGATTTATTAAAAACATTAACGAATGTTCATGGTATTCCAGAAGGTGCCTATAACATTCGTAAAGATGGTGAGCTTTTAACTCGCCATAGTTCCGCAAATATTGAAATTGCCACTAAAACTGACAACCCTGGAATTGATATTTATATCAAAGATGGTACTAAAGGTGAACGCGTCTATATTCCTGTTATTGTTTCTAAAGCTGGTTTAAAGGACGTGGTGTATAACACTTTCCATATTGGTGATGACTGCGATGTGATTATTATTGCGGGTTGTGGCATTCATAATGACAGTCATAAAGCGTCTGAACATGATGGTATTCATACGTTCTATATCGGTAAGAATTCTCGTGTGAAGTACGTTGAAAATCATTATGGTGAAGGTTCTGGTGATGGTGCCCGTATCTTGAATCCTGTTACAAAGGTATATCAAGAAGAAAACTCTTTTTGCGAAATGGAAATGACACAAATTCGTGGTGTTACTTCTACGGTGCGTGATACTGATGCGGAATTAGGCGAAGGCGCTAAGCTTATTCTTACTGAAAAGCTTTTAACTGATGGTGATCAAAAAGCTACTTCGAATATGAATATTCGTCTTATTGGTGATAATTCCAATGTTCAGGTTATTTCGCGCAGTGTCGCTCAAGATAATTCTGTGCAGATTTTTAATCCTCTTGTTTCTGGTGAAGCAGCTTGTCATGGTCATGTTCAATGCGATGCAATTATTATGGGTAAGGCTGTCGTTAAGGCTATTCCTGGTATTGAAGCTGCACATGAAGACGCTCAGCTTGTTCATGAAGCTGCAATTGGCAAAATCGCTGGTGACCAGATTGTTAAGCTCATGACCTTGGGGCTTACTGAAGAAGAAGCGGAAGCTGAGATCCTTGATGATTTCTTAAGCTAGTTGGCTTATATATTCCTTTCATCAATTTCTTCCGATAGAGTTCGAAGTGTTTAAAGCGAGCTCTATCGGTTTTATTTTGATTTAGTGGGTATTCGTATGAAATTTTGTATTGCAACAACAGATCATCTTGAAAGTATTTGCAAAATTACCGTTGAGGCAAAAGCTCAGCTTAAAGCTATGGGGGTTGATCAATGGCAAAACGGATATCCTTCAAAAGAAATATGGGTCGAAGATATTAAAGACCAAAGGGCATACGTTGCCGTTGATTCTGAAAGCAATGATGTTATTAGGGCTTTCACGTTTTTTACCTCACAAGATGCTTCCTATGATTCAATAGACGGTGCCTGGTTGACGGGGGATATACATAAAGACGGTGGATATGCTTCGTTGCATCGTGTGTGCGTTTCTAATACGCATAAAGGAAAAGGTGTTGCGGGGGCGATGTTTTTATTTGCTGAATCTTTAACCAGGAATCAGAATATTGCTTCAATTCGAATTGACACTCATCCTGATAACAAGCCAATGCTGAGAAGTCTTGATAAAGCTGGGTTTACACGCTGCGGTTTGATTGCGCTAGTCAGTGGGGTAGAGGCTGGCTCATTGCGTGTTGCATTTGAGAAAATTCTGTAAGTCTTGTAAGGGGATTACATGGATAACTCAAGAAACAAAAACGTTGATGCTTCCTCTACTACTCGTCGTACTCTTCATTATTATTGGCTTGTTACAAAGCGACATAAGGGTTATTTTTTCGGGCTAATGATTTCTACGTTTGCTTTTGTAGCATTGCTTACTTATGGAAATCCTTATGTAATGAGTTTGATTGTTGATCGGGTGAGCGCTGATCCTGTTTCTTCTGAGCAAGTGTTTGAGGTATTTGCTCCCTATATTCTTGCTCTTATTGGTATTAATGTTTTTGGTCAGGCGGCAAGTAAGCTACAAGACTATACGATGTATAAATTAGAGATTGCAGCAGCATATGATTTAGCTACTATGTCCTTTGATGCGCTCTGCAATCAATCTATGTCGTTTCATTCCAATAGGTTTGGAGGAACGCTAGTAAGTCAAACATCTAAATTTATGAGTGCTTATCAGCAGCTTCTAGAAACTATTACATTTCCATTTTTGCCTGTTATTTGCTCTGTCATTTTCACTTGTAGTATTTTGGCACCACGAGTTCCTTTGTACGTGGTTATTCTCATGATCCTTTTAGCGGTGTATGCAAGTATTTCGTATTACATGTACAAACGAATTCTTCATTTAAATGAACAAGCTGCGGGTGCGCAAAATCAATTATCAGGTGAGTTGTCTGATTCGGTTGCTAATATTTTGTCGGTAAAAACGTATGGCAGGGAAGACCATGAGCGAGATCTGTTTGATAAGGCAAATAAGGAAGTAGTTTCTCGAGATTCTAAACGAATGTGGGCTTCTTTAACGCGAGGAATAATTACCGCATGTATTACGGTTGTTATTATGGCCGTTGTGACTGTTTTTATTGCTGGAGGTAATGCTTGGCACGGTATAACGCCAGGCACTTTGGTTGTCATGTTTACCTATACCTATACCATTACGAATCAGTTTAATTTCATCAATAACGGTCTCCAACGTTTCAATCGAGCGTTTGGCGATGCAAGTGGTATGACAAGAATTTTAGATGAACCACGTCTTGTTGCTGATAAACCAGATGCTAAGCCGCTTATTGTTACTCGGGGTGTCATTGATTTTGAAAATATTGGTTTTTCTTATACGGATGGCAATACAACCACGCAGGTTTTTAAAGACTTTAATTTGCATATTCCTGCGGGACAACGGGTTGGCTTGGTTGGAATGAGCGGTGCTGGCAAGACTACGTTAACCAAGCTATTGCTTCGTTTATCTGATATTCAAGAAGGGCAAATATTGGTAGATGACCAAAATGTTGCTGATATTACTCAGCAGTCACTACGACGACAAATCGCCTATGTTCCTCAAGAAGCCTTGCTTTTTCATAGATCAATTGCCGAAAATATTTCTTATGGAAAACCTGATGCAACCATGGAAGAAATTCGTGAAGCAGCTCGTCAAGCAAACGCCTTAGAGTTTATTGAAAAACTTCCTGAAGGGTTTAATACGGTAACAGGAGAACGAGGAGTTAAACTCTCTGGCGGTCAAAGGCAGCGCGTTGCTATTGCGCGTGCAATGCTTGCGGATTGCCCGGTTTTAGTGCTTGATGAGGCCACTAGTGCATTGGATTCCGAAAGTGAGCATTTAGTTCAAGATGCACTAGAAAAGCTTATGCATGGTAGAACGTCAATTGTTGTTGCTCATCGATTATCAACGGTTGCAAGTCTCGATAGGATCGTTGTGCTATCTGAAGGAATAATTGTTGAAGATGGTCCGCATGCAGATTTGATAAAAGCAGGCGGCGAATATGCTCATTTATGGAGCCGACAAACAGGTGCCTATTTAGATTAATAGTTTTATTCAAATATTTATACCTTTGCTCAATAGGGCAAAGGTATAAATCAGTGAAATAAATTTGCTATTTGATATGAACTTTTCGCTTTACTAGTCCTCATTTATAGACCATACATGGTGTACATCAATTCAATGCCAGTTTCTGTTTTAAATATTTTTTTGAGGGCTTTGCGCTGGCCTTCTTCGCTAATGCTATCTTCATAAAGATTTACGAGAAAATCTGCTTCAACCAGTACTTGATGGTCAAACGTTTTTATATCTTTGTAACTATGATGATGGGCTACGAGCCATGCAACGCGCTCTATCGTGTCTTCAGAAAAACCTATTTCTTTAAGAAGATTTCGAGCGTATTTAGGCCCTTCTTGTTCCTGCAATTTACCATCACATTTTCCGTATTTGCGTAGCGCAGGCAAAACTCCAATATCATGAACCAATGCAGCAGCTTCAATGATAATTTGAGCTTTTGTATTTGCATTTTCGCCAATTGCGATAGTTCGTGCTAGGCTATGAACCTTTATAAAATGCTGAATTCGTTTGGGGTCAGCAATGTCGAACGAAATCATTTCCATCATCAGAGTATGAAGAAGCTTTTGTTCTTTTTCTAATACATCTGCCATAGACCTCTCCTAATTTGGCTATTTCGATTGATTTGATTCTGTGTTATTATAAACAAGTTTTAGTGTACCCAAAATCGGAGATTAATCACTTATGGATTTAGCTAAGCAAGCACAAATTATTAACAACATTCATGATACTTTGAGCGACTTTGTTGGACAGAAACTTCGTGTACGTGCCAATATGGGTCGCTCTAAAATTGTAGAAAGCGAAGGAGTTCTTATGCAAGTTCATCCTCAGCTTTTTATTATGGAAGTAAAACGTAAGCGTGGCGCATCTGCTCGTCAATCTTACCAATACGTTGACATTTTGACTGGCATGGTTGAATTAAGCCAAAATGGTCAGCCTATTTTTGGTAAGTTCATTGAAGATGATGAACCTGAAGAAGAAACATCATCTACAAAAGAGCAGGTAGCTGAAGATAAAGAGCAGGTCGAATCGTTAGTCTAACTAGTTGTTTGTTTAATGAGTTTTTTCTTATATTTTCTTTTGTGCCTCATCTTTAGTGAGGCGCTTTTTATTTTGTGTTAAAGACATGATTTTGGTCTATTAGTCCGATGTATTTTCTGACCTCAATAACAAATATCAATATATACAAATATTTTTTGTTGAATTTTCAATAAGCTTGGTAAAATTCTAAGCTTGTAGGAGGGAGAGTTAATGGATGCTGATTTTACTAATTGGTTAATTACTGCCAGTGGTGCTCTTGATGACTTTTTGTATACCTATATTTTGGTATTTCTTTTAGTTTTCGTTGCAATTTATTTTTCTGTACGTACTCGTTTTGTTCAACTTAGATATATCAAGGATATGTTTACTCAATTATTTGAGAAGAAGCATATTCCCGGAAAGAAATCTATTTCTTCTTTTCAGGCTATGATGGTATCTACTGCTTCTCGTGTAGGTACTGGCAATATTGCTGGTATTGCTACTGCAGTTGCGCTCGGTGGACCAGGTGCAATTTTCTGGATGTGGATGATGGCTTTCTTTGGCGCTGCTTCTGCATTTATTGAATCTACGCTTGCGCAAATCTGGAAAGTAAAAGGTAAGAATGGCGAATTTCGCGGTGGTCCTGCTTACTATATCGAACAGGCTTTAGGTCAACGTTGGCTTGGTATTATCTTTGCGGTACTACTTATTATTTGTTATGCCTACGGCTTTAATGGATTGCAGGCATACAACATGGCAAGTGCACTTGAATACTATATTCCTGATTATGCGACTAATGGCACTGCTGTTGCGTTAGGCATTGTACTTGTTGTTATGACAGCATTCGTTATTTTTGGTGGTTCAAAACGAATCAGTATTATTTCATCGGTTCTTGTTCCGGTAATGGCAATAGCCTATTTAGGATTAGGAATTGGTATTACCATTACTAACATTAATTTACTTCCTGAAGCTTTTTCCTATATTTTCCAGTCAGCATTTGACTTTGAATCAATATTTGGTGGGTTTGCAGGCTCTGTAATCGTGTTGGGTATTAAGCGCGGCTTGTTCTCTAATGAAGCTGGTATGGGATCTGCGCCTAATGCGGCAGCAACGGCAAGCGTTTCTCATCCTTGCAAACAAGGCTTAGTCCAAACGCTTTCGGTCTATATTGATACGATGCTTGTTTGTACCTGTTCGGCGTTTATTGTTCTCATTTTCTTTGTGAAATCAGGTGGATCGTTTGGTGATTTAAACGGTATGCCGCTTGTTCAAATGGCTATTAATTCTTCAGTTGGCGAAATTGGTATTCATATGGTTACGTTTGCTATTTTCTGTTTCGCCTTTTCGAGCTTAATTGGTAATTATTTTTATGCAGAAGGAAATATACGTTTCATAACGAAGAATAACGTTGTTTTAAATGTGTTTCGTATTACCTGTTTGGTTGCCATTATGGTTGGTTGCTTGAATAACTTTACGTTGGCTTGGAATTTTGCGGATATTACTATGGCATTTATGGCCATTGTTAACCTTGTTGCTATTTTCTTACTTGGCAAATGGGCTTTTAAGGCATTGGATGACTATACGAAACAGCGCAATCGCGGAATAAATCCTGTTTTTGTTTCTGATCGCATTGCAGGTATGCCTAAAACTGAATGTTGGCATGTTGAAAGTCATGAATTGGAAGATGTTGGCCCTGAGCCAATGAAAGAATATTTGCAGGATTCAATGGATATTGATGGCGAATCTACAGGCTTGAAGTAATAATGGGGCAGTAATAGGGCGGCAGTGAGCCGCCCTATAATGTTTATTCACCCATTGCGTTTATTTCTTCTTTAGTAAATACAGGTCCTTCTAAACAAATGTAATGACTGCCAATATTACAGCGACCGCATTTACCAACACCACATTTCATACGTTTTTCTAAGGTAGTTACAATCTGGCCTGGTGTGAAGCCCATTTTTTCTAGAGATTCGCTGCATGTTCTATAAAGTGAAGGGCCGCCGCATAAAACTGCTACCGTATTATCTGTTACTGGAAGATTTAAGCTTTCTAGAAATGGAGCAGTATAAGCAACAGGGCCATCCCAGGCATCACTTCCGTGATAAACGCTGACATATACATTCATATCAGGCACTTGTGGCCAGTTGGTAAATAAGTCCTCTTTACAAACCAGATCATCATAATTACTTGCTGAATAAACAAAATCTATGTGACCGTAATCATTTCGATGGTTGATGCAATAGAGTAAGAATGATCTTACAGGAGGCATACCAATGCCGCCACCTATGAACAGCATGTCTCGGCCTCTGCATGATTCATAGGGGAACCAATTTCCGTAGGGACCTCTTACGCCAACTTCGTCTCCAACTTCCATATCATGAAGAACTTCAGTGTTGTGCCCAACTCGTTTAACCGTAAATTCTATGTAGTCATCGCCTGTTCCTGATATGCAAAACATTGATTCGCCCTCTGGAATGGGGGAAAGCATTGCTAACTGTCCTGGTTCAGAAGAAAAAGGTTTTGTCCCATCAGGCTTTTGAATTCGAAATGTTTTTACATCTTTTGTCTCTTCGGTGATCTGAATTATTTTACATACGATAGGAATATAAGGTTCTCCGCCTCGGGTGCAGTCGTGTTTTATTTTAATGCTACTCATTCGACAACGCTCCAATCCTGTCAATTAATACCGTTATGTCTAAATTTACGGGACATTTTTCAACGCATCTTCCACATCCTACACAGAGCATCTTTCCATAGCGGTCTTCGAAATAATTCAATTTATGCATGAAACGGTTTCTTACGCGATCCTTTTTTGTAGGACGAGGGTTGTGTCCACCAGCCATTTCGGTGTATTCACTAAACATACAACTGTCCCAGCAGCGAAAACGTACGCCTTCTTTATATTTATTTTCCTGTGAAATATCGAAGCAATAACAGGTTGGGCATAAATAAGTACATGTTCCGCAATTTAAACATTTGATACTCATTGCGTCCCAGAGTTCGTTGCTTTCACTTAAGGAATCAAGTTTTTGTTTAATGTTGGTGCTATCAACCTGTAAAGTGCAATGCACTTCATTGGTAGAAGCTTCTCCATCTATTAAGTACTCTGACCAGTCTTGAAGTGCTTCTTCTCCTTTTGGAGTTTGAGCTTGAACAATATAAGCGTTTTCGCTTTCATTAAGCATGATGTCTGCCGAAGGAGCTGAGTTTGGATCAAGTCCCATTGATTCACAGAAGCATGTTTGTGCGGGTTCTGTACATCCAATTGCTACACACAATAGTTTTTCTCGTTTTGAAGAATAGTACTCATCAATAAACCCTTTGGTTAAAAACACATCATCAAGGCATTCAAGAGAACGCATGTCGCAAGGTCTTACCCCGAATAGAATCTGATTGGAAGATTCAATTATCGGGTCGATAAACATTTCATTATTGTCATCTACTCCATAGTGATACATTTTCTGGCACTGTGGGAATAGAAGGTCTTTGGGTGGAAGAAGGGAATTAGTAGCATCAAGGCGCATGGGATCGCTGGAAATATAGGGAGCAAACTTTATCACACCAGATACTTCTTTAGGTACATACACAACATTTGATTGTGAGAGCTTCGATAAAAGCTCAGGTAGTATTGTTTTTTGTAAAAGTTTCATTGGTTCCCTCCTCTCACATAAATTCTTCTAGGTCGTTTCGATCAAAATGATTCAAGGTATCAATATTGTTTGTTGTCATTCCTGATTCGGTTTTTCCGAATAAAAATGCCATGTCGTTAGCAAGCTTTCTGTTAAGCGTCATAAGAGGAAGTCCCATCGGACAAACACGTTCACATTCGCCGCAACCTATACACTTATCCGATATGTGAAAAGCGCGTGTTATGCCGTAAAAACGATTTTCACTTAGATTATTTTGTTTGCCTAACCAACCAGTATTGCGCTCGTCAACAAAACAGGTTCTGCAAGTGCAAACGGGGCATACATCTCTACAGGCATAGCAACGTATGCACTTCTCAAACATTTTGTCAAAGAATGCTTGTCGTTCTTCACGTGGCATAGATGCAATTGCAACTACTAATTCTTCGCCACTTTCTACGGGGTGATCGTATACAGGATCTCCTAATAGCTCATCGTAATCTGGTGGATTTAAATGTTCGCAGTATAAGCATTTTTGAAGAACTTGATCTGTTTTACTGTCTTTCATGCGAGGGCAGGGGATGCCTAACAGGTAAACATCCTCACGTTTGAACTGATTGTCTTGGATCATTCGATTAATGCCGCGACAATCACAACCTCTAACCGCAATTGCCACCCTTCCATTTCCTTTTAAATCTTGCATATATTTTGAAAGGGTATTAGCGCAGTACTCATTGAAGATCAGTCTGTCGGTGTCTTCTGGCTTAAAGCAGATAAGTGGTGTGGTTTGATTTTTAAATCTTCCTGCTTCCCAGCCAACAACAGCATATACTGTTTTATCTTCTAAAAGGGCTCTTGCTCGTGAGCGAAGTTTTTCTTGGATTGAATCCATTTATGCTTCGCCTCCTTCGAGATTCTTTTCTGTTGTTTGATGCGTTCCATATATATTTGCGCCTATTGAGGTACTTAAATTAAAGGTATTTTCGATAGGTCCTAGCTCAATAATTCGATTACAAAATTCGGTTATAGTATCGCGGAATTTGCCTGCTTCTGCTCCTGATATCCAACGAATTTGAAAACGATCAGGCTCCAGCCCTATATATTCGAGGAGCCGTTTGTATATCATCATGCGTCGTTTTGCGTAGTAGTTACCTGTTGAGTAATGGCAATCGCCTGGATGGCAACCGCATACAATTACTCCGTCACAACCACGCTGCAGGGCTTCTAAAACGAATTGAGGGTTTACACGACCAGAACAGGGAACTCGCAAAAGACGAATGTCGGCAGGGTACTTCATGCGATTTAACCCTGCTAAATCAGCACCTGCATAGGTACACCATTTGCAAGTGAAGGCTAGGATTTTAGGTTTAAACGTTGTCTCATTTGAAGGGGCGGTATTAGGTATAGTATTAAGTGCTGAGTCATTAGTGGAGCCTTCAGCAAGTAACTGCGATGAGCTTTGCGAACTTACCATTGGCATAAAGCGTCAACCTCCTTCATTATTGATGAATCGGTGTATCCAAGAAGATCAAGAGCTCCGCACCTACATGCAGCTGCGCAAGCACCGCATCCTTGACAAAGAACTGAATTAACTTCACAAACGGTTCTGGTTACTTTTACTGAGTTTTCTCTTAAATTCTTTTCAACAAGACTCAAGGCTCCATAGGGACAAATGCTTATGCATGTACCGCAACCTGAGCATTTGGAAATATCAACTTGGCTAATTTGAGGATTTGACTCCAAGGAGTCATGAGCAAACATTACGATTACTTTTGCAGCTGCGGCTCCTGCTTGAGCTACCGTATCAGGAATGTCTTTTGGTCCTTGTGCAACACCAGCAAGGAAAATACCGCGTGAAGCAGTTTCAACGGGGCGCAGTTTAGGATGAGCTTCGGTTATCCAATTATCTTCATCGGTTTGAACACCGAACATCATTGCTGTTTCTTTAGCGCCTTCGGAGGCAACCATAGCTGTTTCAAGAACAACCATGTCTGCATCAACAACAACATTTTCTCCTGAAAGGGTATCGGCACCCATAACTACTAAGTGGTCGCCTTCTTGGTATATTTTGCTTACTCTTCCTCGAATATATAAGGCACCATCTTCTTTGGTTTGCATATAAAATTCGTCATAACGACGTCCTGGTGTACGAACATCCATGTAGAAGATATAGCAGTTTCCATCGGGAACTTTATCAAGGAATTGATGGGCATGCTTTGCGCCATACATGCAGCAGGTGCGTGAACAATAGGCTTTTCCTTTGTGAGGATCTCGACTTCCTACACATTTCACAATTACGAGGTTTTTTGGTGTTTTGCCATCTGATGGTCTACGTATATGTCCTTCTGTAGGTCCGGAAGCATTTACTAAACGCTCAAATCCAAGGCCATCTATAACATCACTATAGGCTCCACCACCATATTCGGGATATATATCTTTCCAACGAATCAAATCGTATCCAGTAGCAAGTACCACTGCGCCATATGTTTCAGTTGTAACGACATCTTCATCGTTGTATTTGATTGCCCCCGTTGGACAAATCTTTTGACACACACCACATTTGCTTGTGGTTAGTTTTCTACAGTGATTTGCGTCGATTACAGGTTTGGAAGGAACAGCCTGCTCGAATACTTTGTAGATTGCCGAACGACACCCCATATTTTCATTAAACTCATTGGGGATTTTCTTTTCTGGGCATTTTGTTGTACACAATCCGCAACCTGTACATAGGTTGTGATCTACGTATTTTGCTTTTTCTCGAATAGTAACTTGAAAATTGCCAACAAAACCTTCTACTTTTTCAACCTCAGATAAGATTTTGATAGTGATATTGGGATGGTTTCCAACTTCTGACATTTTTGGTGTACAAATGCAAGCCGCACAGTCTAGAGTGGGGAAAGTTTTATCTATTTTAGGCATTTTGCCACCAATAGTTGGTTTGCGTTCAACGATAGTTACTTGGTAACCAGCGTCTGCAATATCAAGGGCAGCTTGCATGCCTGCAATGCCGCCACCAACGATTAATGCTCGCTTAGTAATTGGGATTTGTTGCGTGGAAAGAGGTTTTGCTCGTTCAACTTTTGCAACAGCCATTTTAACGAGGTCTTTAGCTTTTTCTGTTGCCTGTTCTTTGTCGGTGTGAACCCATGAGCATTGTTCTCTTAAATTAGCAACTTCTAACATGTAAGGATTAACGGATGTTTGTGAAAGAAGTTTTTGCCAGGTAAGTTCATGCATAGCAGGAGAACAAGCAGCTACAACTATTCTGTCGAGCCGATTTTCCTCAATTGCTTCTTTAATTTGTTTTTGATTGGGGTCGGAACAGGTGTATTTATTATTTTCTACATGTACTACATTGGGCAATGTTGCTGCGAATTCGGCTACCTGTTGGGTGTCTACTGTGCCTGCAATGTTTGTTCCGCATTGACAAACAAATACTCCGATTCTGCTCATTTAGTTCACCTCCTTGTTGCTTTCGGTTTCCGTTGTAGTTTCTTTAGCTTTTGCTTTGTCACGTGCTGCTTTTCTTGCTTTGGCTTCTTCTATTCGTTTTTGTTTTTCTTCTTCGGGGCTTAATTCAATTTTTCTTTCTTCTGGTTTGCATAGTTTTTCGGTTATAAGTTTTGCGCCTGGAACAAAATGCCTATCTATACCTGCTTGTTCGGTGGTTGCCCCCATTGCCATTGCGAGCAATTCAGTAAAAAAGTAAACAGGGAGCTGATAATTTGTTTTATGCTCCTGATTGATCTTTTCTTCGCGCATATCAAGATTCATCCAACAAAGGGGACAAGCTGTGACAATGCAGTCCGCTCCATTTGCTTGAGCATTATGAAATATACGTTCAGCGGCGCTTCTTGCTGCTTTTGGCTTAATAACATGATTTGAAGCTCCACAGCATTCTGTTTTAAAACTCCAATTAACGCATTCTGCTCCTGCCGCATTAAGAAGATCTTCCATATTTGTGGGGTTTTCAGCGTTTGTTGAACCAGTTACTGGCTCAGGTCTTGTCTGACCGCACCCGTAGTAGCAAGCTACCTTTAGTCCTCCTAAATAGAGTTTTAAATGACTTACTATTGCATCAATCATTTCTTGGTCGGTAAAAGCGTCAAGCAAGTTTGTTACCTTCGCAGTGCCTCTATAATTCATTTCAATGATGTTATTAATTCGAGTTCGGTAACTGTCGTCTCCATTTGTTTTCACTTCAGCTCGTTTGAGTGCTGCATAGCATCCAGTGCAAGGTGTTAAAACAGGTAAATAAGGATGCTGGTCTTCACTTAAGGCTAGATTTCTTGTTGACAGTGCATACATCAAATCGTCATTTATGGTTGGAGCAGCACTTGCACCGCAGCAATTCCAATCCTTTATTTCGTAAAGATCTATTCCTAAAGTTGCAGCAACATAAGATGTTGATTGTGCATAGGAAATACCTGTTGAATGATATGAACATCCAGGAAAGAAGGAGAATGCTTTATTCATTGTTATTCATCTCCTTCGTTTTGAATTGCGTTTTCGTAGGGTTTTTCTTCTTTGCACTGTTTGATTATTTTTGCTATTGCTTCAGGGTTTTCGTTTCGTTGAATGTCTATTCCGATCATATTTTTCTTAAACATTTTTGGTGCATTGAATGCATCCTGAATGAAGTGACCAGAAAACATGTTGTATTGCGCTGCCAAATATTGTTCATTTGATCTGCCATTGTTTTGAACGCCTTTAATGAATAAAGTTTCAAAGACATTGCTCTCATGCATACTGTGATGTCCTGTTTCATGAGATGCTCTTCGTGCTTCGCGCATAACTGCTGCAGGATCTACATTTTGAGGGCATCTAGATGAGCACATATTGCATTGTGCGCATATCCAAGGAGAGTCCGCTTCAAGGACTTGATCGACTTTGCCCATTTGTAAAAGTCTCATTATTTGCTGGGGAGGTAAATCCATTGCTTCAGCCATTGGGCATCCTGCAGAACATTTTCCACATTGGTAGCATTTGTGAATATTTATGCCTGCATTTTGAGCAATCTTTTCGGCTAAAGATTTTTCTCCCGTTGTGGTTTCAGTGAGATTGACTGCTTTCATAGAAGTCCTTTCTCTCTGGCGGTGTATGAAATTATTGGTAAATAAACGATTTGGTTGGTACTATCATTAAGCTTTAAATTTCAAACTTCAAGAAAAGGCAATGAACAGGTGATTTAGAGAATTGAATTTGTACTCTAGAGCGACGTTTAGAATAGTTGCGCAAAACATAATTACCTACACAGAGAGGTTCTTTGAAAGCACAGATTTTTCTTCTTACCATAATTGGTAAGGTGAGTAGTGATGCAAGATAAGACTCCATCACCAAATAATATGAGTGATTAAGCAACCTCGACATGGATGCCTCCTTAGTTCGGGGGTTGGAAGCATGCTTTTCGACTAATCTATTTTTACCTTAATTTGTTATTGGCCTAGGCAGATTTACTGTGCACGGTTGCAAATAGGCTCCTAGGTGGTGTTTTCTTTGTATTCTCGTTAGGCTTTCATGGGATAATGATGTCATAGGGGGAGGATGGGACTATGACATCTGTTGATGATGAGGGCTATTGGGTAACACATTCTTGCTTTTTCGCTTGCGGAGGTCGTTGCGTTAACCGTTCCTATGTAAAAAACGGAAAAGTTATTTGTCAAGCTAGCGATACGCTTCATGCCGATTCTCCTGATTACCCTCAACAAAGAGGATGCGCTAGAGGCCGATCGTTACGACATGCGATTTTTAGTAAAGACCGCCTTAAATATCCTTTGAAGCGTAAGCATTGGGCTGTTGGTGGAGGTCGAAAAGATTTACGAGGCATAGACGAATGGGAGCGAATTTCTTGGGATGAAGCTCTTGATATTGTAGCTAGCGAAGTAACGCGAATTAAAAATAAATATGGAAATAAATCAATTCTTGCAACAGGGTATGAGTATCGTAATGTAATTCCTGGCCTCTATACGGCACCTTCTCTTAACGCCTATGGTGGTTGTTGCGTTACATGGGGACAAGCTTCCCAAGGTGCTTTTCCTCTTGTTGCTAATTCTATGAAAGGCTCCTATACCCTTGGAGCGCAAGATTTTTCTGACCGGTATGCGATTAGAAAAGCGAAATTAATACTAATGTGGGGTCAAAACCCTGCTTGGTCACAAGCTGGTAATTCTCTGTATCATTATTTGCAGGCAAAACAAAACGGCGCACGTTTCGTATTTATTGATTCTTGGTTTAACCCTTCAATGCAGGTTTTAGCAGATCAATGGATTGCGGTTCGTCCTGGAACAGATACTGCACTTCTACTTGCGCTAGCCTACTATATGATCAAGCATAATTTGCAAGACCAGGATTTTTTAGATAGGCACTGCATTGGATTTGATGCTTCTCATATGCCAATAGAAGCTGATCCGAAAGACAACTTCAAAGATTATGTTTTAGGCACTTATGACGGCCTTCCTAAATCACCTTCTTGGGCTGAAAGCATTTGTGGTGTGCCAGAAAATACTATTGAAGAATTAGCCAATGAAATGGCAACAACTAAGCCGCTAACAATGCGGTCTAGTCAGGCGCCAGCTCGAACAGACAATGGTGCAACTTTTGTTCAAGCATTTTATACGGTTGGTTGGATGACGGGCAATGTTGGATTTCCTGGTGCTGAGGTTTCTGCAGGTGGATCAGCAGGTAATATGGTTTTCGGCGGAGATCCTTTAATTAAACCAGGTCCAAAAGGTTGTTCATGGCCAGAAAATCCAGTGTGTCAGCCTCCGCGAGGAGGAGGCATGTTAGCAAAAGGATCTTATGATCCTGATGCGTTTTACGGTATCGCTATGCCTGAGGTTTGGGATTCGGTTGTTAATGGCTACTATTCTGATTTTATTTACGGAAGACAGCCAATTGATATTCGCATGATCTGGAAAATTGGCGATGGCGCTCGTATGAATCAAAATCCTAATTTCAAACAGGCTGAAAAAGCATATCGGAGTGTTGAATTTGCTGTTGCAAGCGATTTGTGGATGACAAATGATTGCAAATATTCAGATATTGTTTTGCCCGCCAGTTCTTTTTGGGAGCGAGATGCTCAGGTTTTAACGCAAATTAATCGAGAAACATTTGTATTTGCTCAAAAAGTCGTAGATCCTCCTGGAGAAGCTAAGGAAGATTTATGGATTGAAAAAGAATTAGCAAAGCGATGGGGGATTGATCCTAAAATTGTTCAACCGCTATCAACCAAGCAAATGGCTTTTAATGAACTTCTTGGTGCAGAGGTAATTCTTCCTGATGGTAGTGGTTATGAATATCTTGTCTCGGTTACCGAAGATGACCTTATACAACTTGGTGTGGAAGGCAAGGCTCATAGTGGCAGAATTCCTATAAAGGAGTTTTTAAAAACAGGCGTTTATCAAGTTCCTCGTAGTGAAAAAGATCCTTTTGGATTTGTTGCCTATGAAGATTTCTGTCAAAACCCAGAAGAAAACCCTGTAGATACACCTTCGGGTAAATTTGAAATCTATTGTTCTGCTTTACCTCAGAAATTTAAGAATTTTGGTTTAACAGAAATAGCTCCGATTGCTCATTATGTGCCAGCTCGTGATGGCTATGAGTGTTCCTTTGATCCTAATATTACTACTGAAAGCCAAAAAAATATTAAAGCAGTTCAGGTTGAGTATTATTCACTTCAATGTATCAGTGTTCATTCGCCTAATAGATCTCATCAATTGTTTGGTAATGTTGCGCAATTGCTTGAGCTTTTTCCCCATGATATTTGGATTAATCCTCTTGATGCACAACAACGCCAGATTGATAACGCTTCTACTGTTCTAGTTTCTAGTCGCTATGGCCAAATACTTATGCGAGCAAAAGTATCACGATTAGTTATGCCAGGTGTTGTTGTTTTGGGTCAGGGAGCTTGGTCATCTGTTAATTCTCAAGGTATCGATATTGGAGGAAATGCAAATACTTTACAAGGTAGTCAGCTTACTGGTGAAGGGCATTGTACCTGGAATACTTCTCTTGTGAATATTGAGCCTTGGAATGGTGATCCTTTGCCATTTGATTACGAACGCTTTAACGAAAATGAGGATGTTCAATCCCATTCAGTTATGGCTTCTTCACAAACCACTATAGAATTCTGCACGGAACAGCTCGGCTTTTACTTTAATTCGAATGAGTGTTCTGGCTGTAAAACTTGTGTGGCAGCGTGCAAAGATATTCATAATTTACCTTCTGGAGTGACGTTGCGTAGAGTTATTAGTGGTGAAGGCGGTTCGTGGTCAAGGAATGAAAATGTTCTTAAATCAGAAGGGGTATTTAGCTTCTCACTTTCTATAGCCTGCAATCATTGTGATAATCCTGTTTGTATAGAAGTTTGTCCAAGGGGAGCTATTTCCAAAGATAAGACTTCAGGGATTGTCACTATTAATGAAGAGCTTTGCATTGGTTGCGGTAAGTGCGCAAAAAAGTGTCCGTATCATGCTCCAGTTGTTGATAAGAGTATTCGCAGGGCATATAAATGTGATCTATGCATTTCAAAACTTAATATGGGTGAGGAACCAGCCTGTGTGACTGCCTGTCCTATGCGTTGTTTAAAAGTCGGGTCGGTTTCCGAATTATTGCAATCAAATAGTCAGATAGCCAATTTAGAGGAAAGTAGAGTAGCTATCAATCGTTTATACAATTCTTTAGTATCGCCTGATTCTGACGAATCACTTTTGCTCGATGAAACTAAGCCAAATATTATTTTTGTTCCTCATCGAAATATTATAAATAACAATGAAATACAACTTCATTTATCAAGTATGCCAGAAGAGCTATAGACGATATGAGTAGAGTATTGTGATCCCCCGCTTTATAAATGCTCTAATATTAGAAAACGGCAGGTTTACCTGCCGTTAATAAATTTACTGGTGGAGATGATGGGGATCGAACCCACGACCTCAGCATTGCGAACGCTGCGCTCTCCCAACTGAGCTACATCCCCAGTGCGTTGTTATTCTACGACTACGCATTTTCTTGTCAAGTTTTGACCAATACCTTCAGCAGTTGTTCAGATTTGATAAGATAGACTAGCTTTGTTTGTATTGAAAGGAACTCAATGAAAGCTCTTATTCCGGCAGCTGGTCTTGGAAGTCGTTTTTTGCCAGCAACTAAAGCTCAACCAAAAGAAATGCTTCTTGTTGTAGATCGTCCAGCAATTCAATATGTTGTAGAAGAGGGTCTTGCTTCTGCTGCTGACGAAGTAATTATTATTAATAGTCATGACAAGAAGTCTATTGAAGAACACTTTACGCCTAATCCGGCTTTAGAGGCTGAACTCCGTAGTCGTGGTAAAGATGCGTACGCAGATAAGGTTGCGCATGCAGGTAATCTAAATGTTAGCTATGTTTATCAAGATGAACCTCTCGGTCTAGGACATGCCGTTCATTGTGCTGCTGATTGTATAAAGGGTGAACCGTTCTTTGTTCTTTTAGGTGATGTACTGGTTCCAGATAATCAAATGCTGATTCGAATGAAGGAAGTTTCTGATGCTCATAATGGAGCAAGCGTAATTGCTGTATTGCCTGTTGCTCGTGAAGAGGTTGACCGTTTTGGTGTAATCGCTGGTTGTGAAGTTGAAGAGGGCGTTTGGAAAGTTGATTCTTTGGTTGAAAAGCCATCAGTTGATGAAGCGCCTTCTAATCTTGCTGTTTTTGGTCGCTATCTTTTGACGCCTCGTGTTATGGATCTGTTGGCTGAGGTCAAGCCTGGAGCAGGTGGTGAAATCCAACTTACGGATGCATTGGATGAACTTCTAAAAGAAGAAGAAATGTATGCATTGGTAATTGATCCAGATGACGGATACGACACAGGCACTATTGAAAGCTGGTTAGATACCAACAACCGCTTATATAAGAAGATGTTTGGTTAATAACCGTTAATTAGTTAGCTGATTGTATTGATTTTATGGCCTACGAAAAACGTAGGCCTTTTTGGTTTATAGGCGAATTATCTGTTTGAAAATAAAAAGAGAATAAAAAGAGGAGGGGCCCGAGAGAGGGGATCTCTGCAGGCCCACAAGGAGGGAGTTCCGGTGCCTTTTTATTTGGGGATCTGGCACCGACTGCTTTTGGGGAAAGCAGTTGCAAATTTGGGAGGGGACCACATTTGCTGTAGTGAATATACGATCTTGAAACGTACTATTCAAGACAAAAAAGCAGATAACACGTTCAAATGGCAGAAAAACATAGGTTGAACGGGTTCATTTATATTCTCTTCGCAATTCCTCCATTTTTTTGATTTCTATTTTTCGTACGAATCCAAGGTATAGATGGTTGAAGTTCTCTATTGTGATTTTGGAACAATGGTTTGCTTGAAGCTAATTGGTGATACGTTATTACTTCTTACCTTTTGTTTGTTTCATAAATGTATCAGGGTACAATACTGTTCAATCACTTATTGAAAGGATCCTTATGCCTGATATAGCGCTTCGCTTTAATAAAGACATGCTTGTTCTTTCTACACCAATAGACTATCAACTTAAAGCTCAAGGTTTTTTAGATCCTGGTGATAGGGAATACGTGGTTCTTTGTGAGCCTGAGCTTGTTGAAGAAACCTATAAGTTGGAAAAGGTAATGGATACCCCGTGCTTTGTAACTGCCACCGAAGGTATTACGCGTGCTCGTTTGGCTTTTTCGCGCTTTGAAAAGCAAGCTCATGATATGGCTCGTATTTCTTACGAAATAGGCTCATCTTTTAATCCTCAACATTTAATTGCTGCGATAGGTCCAACGGGCTTACCTCTAGATCCAACAATGACTTCATCGGTAAAGCAATCTATTCAGCAATATAGGCAAGCTGCTTCTGAATTAGGTGAATACCCATTTGATGCATTGTTGTTTTCTGCTTTTAGCTCATCATGCGATGCAGAATGCGCCCTAAAGGGTGCTCGGGACGTATTTTGCAGACCTATTTTTATCACGCTTGCTCCGTCTGAAGATGGCTATTTATCAGACGGTGTTGAATTATCTGAAGGTATAGCTGTATGCGAAACTGCTGGAGCGGATGTCGTTGGAATTTCCTCTAAAGCGTATCCAGAACTTTTGGTGTCATTTGTTCGAACAATCAAACAAGTAACAACTAAACCACTTATGGTTGATGTCCAAATTGGCAATAGAGACTCTAGTCAATTTGAACCTACTAAGGAAAATCCTTATCCAACACCAGATGCTTTATTTGTTGCTGCTTGCGCCTTACAACAGGAAGGCGTTCAGTTTTTGCGTGCTTCTGGTTCAGCTACTCCTTCTTATACCGGCGCTTTGAATGCTGCAGTTCTTGGTAGCGATGTAAAGGTGGGTTAACGTATGGGAGCACGTAAGAAGAGTGAAGACTTTGGTGTATTGCAAGAATTTGTTGATGGGCTTTTTGAGGCGGATCCAGAATTTGAATATACTCGGCTTGAAATAATTATGGAGGCAGAATCTTTTGGGCTCAATGAAGAACTTTTAGAGGTTGTTACGTTATTGCCGCCTTCAAGATTTACTCGCACAAAACTTTGTTCGCAGTTAAACTCTTCTCTTTCTTCACATGGTTGGGGATATGTGTACGGTGCGGTACATTGATTTTTAGATAATCGATAATACTTTTTGTCATTAATAGGTGAGCCACTATGTATTTTGAAATGACAGATTTGTACAAGGAGAGAATATATAACTTTAAAAATGTCTCCTGAAAAGGGAACACCACCTCCGCTAAATTGGATGAACCCACCTTCACTAGGTGGGTGCCCGCAATGAATTTCCTGGCTTTCGTATCAACAGATACGAATCCCCATTTCACGCATAATCTAAGGCTCCCAATTTATATTCATCGGTCCATCGCTAAACGCGGAAGTGGCTTACTCTTAGTATATGATTTGATACATTAAATTAAAGTCTTGACAGTCAATTTTGATTTGGTTTTTATCGTGCTTTGTCTTTTCGTGAAAGGAGCTGTTTATTGTGCATAGAAAGGTTATTTTATTTCCTACCTATGAACAGGCTCTTTCTTTTAGAAAACGCCAGGCGTTAGCTCAGAATAACGGTTTTTTCGGAATTGATGTTGAAACCCCTTTTACTTGGCTTTCAACTGCATGGGAACGTTTTGGTGATGGTTCGAAGATCGTAACAGCTATGGATCGGGCATTTGCTGTAAGGGTTTTACTGGAGTCTAATCCTTTTAACCCTGCAGAGTATTCTGATGATACTAACCTTTTGTTCCCGATTTCTACAGGTACTATTTCTTTAGTTTCAAGGTTTCTATCTAATTCGGTTGGTCTTATTACTCATTCAGAACTTGAAGAGAATGGTCGAAGTGGGTTTTCGCCTCTTGAAACATACCTTGTTAATTTAATTGACCTATACCGTAATTTATTAAGTAAAAATGGCCTAATTGAGCAAGGAGATGCTCTATCCGTATTAGGAAAAAAAGATCTTCCCTTTGAATTTGAATTTGGATGTCAATTCAGTATTTCGCCTGTATTTGAACGCTTCTTTGCTTCTAAAGGTGTGATAAAGCCTTTAGAAGCTGTACAAATATCAAGGCTAGATAATTCCGTTACTCCTTACTTTCTGCTTTCAACTGGTCCTTCTGCTCAAAACTCATTGATCTATAAATGGTTGCAGTCAAGCTTTATTTCATGCAAGGATACTTTAGCTAATAAAAAAATACTTATCATATCGTCTAACCCGTGCTCTCTATTTAATTTTCTTTCAAATGCTTTGCGAAATGACTCTATAGCTTGTTCGCTATATGAAAAGAAGCGATTCGATGAAACTGAATTTGGAAGAGCATTTATTGCTTTAAAAACATTTTTGCTTGATGGTAATCATGATCTTAAAGCTTTGCTTGATTTTGTTCAGTCTCCCTTTTCGGGCATAGATAGTGTTCAAGCTTCACAAATCACCTCTGCTATTCATGGTGATAGATTGCTTTCTTATGATGAAATTCACGCAATGATTCATCTTATGTCGCCTTATTTTGATGCGTTTGAGGAGATTATCTTAGACAGTGACGCATCATTGTTACTTGATTACATTGCTGATATTGCTTCCTCTTTGCAGGGTAAAGATGCTGCTTATCGAAGTGAACAATCTAGCGTAATTGGTGCACTTCGTAGCGTGTATGAATGTGCGCGTAGATGGAATTTAACACCTTCGGAAATTGATTTCGCACTTGAGGGTATTTCTCTCAATATATCAACAACAACAATGCTGCATGATGCTGAGGTTATTATTGCCTCTCCAAATTGTTCAGATGGATTATTGAACGAATCGTATTCGCAGGTCATAATCTGTGATCTTGATTCTCGCTACTATTCTGCAGGGGAGCGTCATGATTCGCTTGTGACATTGCAAAATAAACTAGGAATTGTGTCTCGCGATTCATTATTAAATGATCAACGGCTTTGGTTTGAGCAGGTAAAATCATGTGCTCAAGATTATTTTGTATGTGAACGAATTCTTGATTCTGGAGATAGTGATGACATCTATCCATCATTTCTATGGGAAGATTTTATTTCGTGTTATTTAGATGCTGGCGAAAAACTTGATAGCCATGGAATTCCTTTTGTACTTTCTAAAAATGTATTAATTCAAGGTGAAGAACATTATTTCGAAAATTCTGATGTGTTGAATTCTTCTCTTCAACCTTTAGATATTTCAATCTCGCATATTGGAAATGATTTATCGAAATATATAAACTCCTTATTCTTGTCGCGAACTAAAATAGGAGAATCAGAAAAGCTTATTTTATCTCCTTCAGCTATCGAGGCTTATATTAATTGTCCCTACTTATGGTTTGTTTCACAACGTATTAGACCAAATGTGCCCGATGAAGAATTAGGTCCGCTAGAACAAGGCACCTTTGTTCACGGAGTTTTTGAAGAGTTTTATAAGCAACTCCCTGATTTGGTAGGATCCTGTCGTGTCACTTCGGATAATCTCAAAGATGCTACTAGGTTACTTGGTCAAGTTTTTGATACTAATCTTTCTAAACAGGCAGAATTAGAAACTGTTCGCTATGTGCCTCAGAGTTCCGTTGAGCTTGCTCAAGCAGAAAATTTAAAACAAATCTTGATCAAAAATTTATCGATTCAAGCTCGTATGCTTTCCAGTTTTGCTCCTACATATAACGAATTAATGATTAAACCTGAAGATAATTGCGAATATGCTGGAGTGATAATAAGAGGTAGGGTTGACAGAATAGACTGCAATCCTGATTTGGGACAATTTGTGGTTTTAGACTATAAAGGCTCTGTAAGTGGTCATAGCGCCGGTTTTGATCCTGATTCGTTGGATGACGATAGATTTAAACTGCCCCATAAAGTCCAGACTTTAATTTACGCACAAGTCTTGCAAAAAATGCTTCCCGAACGTGCTGTCGGCGCTTTGTATTTTAGCTATCGAGCTAAGGAATCGCGCGGCAGCTTTGCTGGATCATATGATGATTCACAGTTGAATATGAAGGGATACGCAACAAGCGCTTCGGCAGTTATGGGAAATTTTAGTTTCTATTTAAATACGGTAGAAAAAGCCATAGAGGGCAGATTGCAGTATTTGAAAAAAGGATATGTGGAACCTGATCCACTATGTCCTGATTCCTGTAAGTATTGTCCTTTTACTGCTTGTTCTAGGAGGTTGTCGTGAATTTAGATTCTTGTACACCTGGTCAACGTGAAATAATTTCTACCCTCGATCAACCATTGATGGTTTCAGCTGGAGCGGGTAGTGGCAAAACATTTACTCTTACTCAACGTATTGCATATGCTTTAACTGAACCCTATGGTGAATCTTTAGAACCTTATGTGCAAAGTGTTTCGCAACTGCTGGCCATTACGTTTACTAAAAAAGCTGCTGCAGAACTTAAGTCTAGAGTAAAAGCAAAATTAAATGAGCTTGGGTTAGTAGAAGAGGCACTGAAAGTAGATGATGCTTGGATTTCAACAATCCACGGTATGTGCTCGCGAATTCTCAAAGAACATGCACTTGAATTGGGCATTGATCCCACTTTTGAAGTCATATCTGAAACTGAATCGAAGAGATTGAATGCTCAAGCTTTTGAAGAAGTGATTTTTGACATTAATCAGCATGGCTCTCGTGAATTGAATGATTACATTAGTTCAATTGGTATTCATGATCTTGGTGGTAATTCGCCTAGTATAGAAAGATATACAAAAAAGCTAACTGAAAAAGCTTTAGCTTTGCCTAACGGTTTTGATAGTCTTTTAATTCCTGAAGTTCAAGGCAATCCTTCTGCTTTGCTAAGGCAACTTATAGAGTTGGGAGAACAGTTTATTGAAGTTTTATCAGCGATGCCAAAACTTCAATCAAAAGATCATCAATATTTGTCAGACTGTGAAGCTGCTCTTGAAAAAGCAAATAAGTTTTTAGAGACATTTAAAGTACAATCATTTGATGATGCTCTTTTTAATATGAAAACTTATTCATCTGTTTTCTATGCTTTTCCAAGAACTACCCCTAAATACAAAACGAAAGACTCAGATCCTGAATTTTTTGCAGATTATAGGACAATCTATGCTCAACTATCCGAAGTGGTTGAATCTGCTCAAAGCGTTAAAGAGATGCGTTTTATTGCCTATATTTCTAAGAAAGTTTATGAGTCTTATCAGCATATAAAAGGCCCTGCTCGTTTAGATAATACAGATCTTTTAGTAGGCGCCTATAAAGCATTGGCTGATAATCCCTCTATCGCAAATGCTTATCGTAATCAGTTTCGCTTGATCATGATTGATGAATTTCAAGATACTGACGAACTGCAAGTTGCAATTCTTTCTTTACTGGCGCAAAGCGATTATTCAAATGTATGCACTGTTGGTGATGCTCAGCAGAGTATCTATCGTTTTCGAGGTGCGGATGTCAGTGTATTTTATGCATATCAAGCAATGCTTGAAGATAATTTTCCAAACTCGAAGTTTATTAATTTACCTGATAACTTCAGAAGCCATGCAGATATCTTGTCATTGGTAGATAGGATTTTTTCTCAAAAGGAAGTTTTTGGTGATCGCTTTTTATCGCTTAGTCCAAAAGGTGAAGTGAATAACGAAGAAGATCCTGTATTTGGCGATAGTCCTCGAGTGGAATTTGCTTTGTTTGATTGTCCCATTTCTGGCCCGGGAATTGCTGGAGGAAGAAAAGCTTGTGCTCAACAAATTGCACAACATTTTCTTGAACTCCGCAATAATGACGTGTCGCCGAGTGATATGGCGTTGCTTTTAGGATCAATGACTAATGTTGATTTGTATATTCAAGCTTTACGTGAAGTCGGGTTTGAATGTTTGGTTTCTGGTGGATCAACCTTTTCTTCGTCATATGAAGTTGGTCTAACTAAATCGATTTTGAAGTATTTTTCTAATCAGTTCAACGATGATGCTTTATTCCAAGTATTGTCTTCTCCGTTATTTCAGGTAAGTGATAAAGCATTTTTGTTTTTAGTTACTCGTTTTGATAATCAAGGCGTTGCACGACGACGTAGTCTTTCTGAGGGATTTCTGTCGTGGCCACGAGAACATGGTTTATCTCATCTTTCCGACGACGACAGGGATTCTATTGATTTTGCGTTTAACTGTATTCATTCAGCTTTACAAACGTTAGCTGCACGTGGCATCTATGAAGGTTTGTGCGAACTATTACGATCAAGCGGTTGGCTTATTCGCCTACAAGAAAATGGTGCTGAAGGTCAAGCCATTGTAGGCAACCTTAATAAAGCGTTGCGTATGATTTCTGATTTGGAAGCTGAAGGTTTAGGGTTAGAACGATCGGTAGATCAATTTATACATGATTGTGAAACGCTTAAACTATCTCCTGGTACGCTATCAACTTCGTCAACTAATTTTTTACAAATTATGACTATTCATTCCAGTAAAGGCTTGGAATTTCCGCATGTTGCAGTAGCTGAAATTAAGACAGCCCCAAAGTCAGATTCTATATTTGTAGAAAATATTGATGGTACTACCTATTGCTCAATCCGTCCGAAAGGTTTGGAATCATCGCGGAAATCCATTACTGAACTTCACAAATTTCTTGAGCCCTTTGAGGGATCCAAAGAAGAAGTGTATAGCTGTCCTGTAAGTGAACAATTACGTGCTCTGCAATCGTTTATCTATTCTCAAGAACTTGCTGAGGCTCGTCGCCTTTTGTATGTTGCACTTACTAGAGCAAGTAAATCATTATTTGTTGGGGTTCCTTATAAAGGAAAAAAAGATCCGGACTATACAAGCAAAGGTGTATTGGAGGATCTTTATAGGGCTCTTAATTGGGATCCAGTTGCTGAAGCGCCTTATCAGTCGATCGAATATGGTGGATCTGCGCCAATGAAGCTTATGTTTTCCATACTCGCTGAAAAAGAAGATCAACAGGATGCGCAATCGATAGAAGACAAGAAACCTTTTCTGATTCCCGCTAATCCTCCTAAAGAGCTTCCTTATTGCATCCCTCTGTCAAGAAATCATGATGAGGTTTGTTCGTATTCCTCACTAGGAATACAGCAGCATGACAATGCTATAAATGATGAGGAAACTGCAGAATCAAGTATGTTTTCGTTAAATGAATCAGTGGATGAAGGCGAAGCCACCTCTTTAGGTACTGCTTTTCATAGGCTTGCGCAAAATGCAATTGATTCGCGTTGTCAAGGGAAGTTGTCTTTTCCAGATGGGGATTTAATTCAGAATCAGTGTAGAGAATTGTCTCTCACAGGTGTTCAACAGCAAAGACTAATCCATGCTCTTCATTGTTGGTTTGACAGTGCTATCGCGCAAGAGCTGGCAAGCCATTCATTTGTGTATGCTGAAGTTCCTTTTATGGTTGCTTGTAAGAGCTTTAGTGATTCTTCACAAATCAGTTCGTTCAATACATCCTTTTTCTTGGAAGGCGAAATTGATGCGTTAGCTTGCAACATTCCATTAGAGAAACTACCCCTTGATAGAGATAGTTCTCAAATTGCTTATTTGGTTGACTATAAAACTGGCGGTTCCCCATTGGAAACTGATCAAACAATTTATGTAAAACATTTACTTCAGGCACAATGCTACGCGTTTGCTTTATTGAAACAGGGATTTTCTGAAGTAAAAGCTTGTTTTATTAGGGTTGAACAAGAAGACCGTGAACACCTTGGTCAGCCTCAAGTTCAACGATATGAATTTAAATCAGAAGAATTAGAATATCTAGAAATGATAATCAGCGAAGCGTATAAACAAAGCAGGTCTTAAATAGTAAGTAGTTTATTGAATGGATACGTTATTTAGTGAAATAGAACAATCAACTCGCATAGCTCAAGCGCCACTAGCGGTTCGTATGCGTCCGCAAGTGCTAGATGACTTGATAGGCCAAGAAGATGCGGTTGGCCCTGGAACATGGCTTCGTAGTGCCATTGTTAATGATTCTTTGTCTTCGGTTATTTTGTATGGTCCTGCTGGAACAGGGAAAACCTCGCTTGCGCACGTTATAGCTTCAAGTACTCACGCTCATTTTGTTGAAGTTTCTGCAATTGGCGGAACAGTTTCTGATTTACGTAAAGAAATTAAAGAAGCAGATAATCGTTTAGTTCATCTCGGAATTCGCACTATTATATTTGTTGACGAGATTCATCGATTTAATAGAGCACAGCAAGATGCTCTTCTTCATGCTGTAGAAGACGGAACCGTTGTTTTAATTGGGGCTACTACCGAAAATCCTTTTTTCGAGGTTAATTCAGCTTTAATATCTCGATCGCGTATCGTTGAACTTCATAGATTAAACGATGATGCCATTTCTCGAATTATTGATAATGCGCTACAAAGTGAGCGTGGTCTTAATAATGCTCTTACTTTGGAAGAAAATGCACGAAACTCACTTTTGATTTTAGCTGGTGGGGATGCACGATCTGCCCTAAATACCCTTGCATTAAGTGCTGATTTAGCAAAAGCTCAGGATTCTCAAACCATCACTGATGAGATGGTTCATGCTGCTTTGCCTCAAAGGGCGCTTCCATACGATAAAAATCAAGATATGCATTATGACGTTATTTCAGCTTTTATTAAATCTATGCGAGGATCTGATCCGGATGCAGCCCTTTATTGGCTTGCACGCATGATTGACGGGGGAGAAGACCCGAAATTTATTGCACGTCGTATTTTTATTTTTGCTGCTGAAGATGTTGGAAATGCAGATCCTCAAGCTGTTTTAATTGGGGAAGCAGCTTTTAGAGCTGCGGAAGTAATTGGATATCCCGAATGTCGTATTAATTTGGCGCAGGCGGCAGTTTATATGGCTCTAGCTCCTAAATCGTGTGCTTCGTATGAGGGGCTAGCAAAAGCTATGGAAGAAGTTAAAAAAGGTCCTTTAAAGGCGGTTCCTGATCATTTACGTGATAGGCATCGTCCTGGTTCGGAATCGTATGGTGATTACCTTTACCCCCATGATTATCCTGCAGGTTATGTTGATCAGCAATATTTGCCAGATGGTATTGAACGTGGACAATTTTTTACAGCTGGTGAACGTGGATGGGAACGTTATCGCATAGATACCACATTGCGTGATAGGATGGATAGGTAGTGAAAATATCTCGCTAACTGGTTAGAGGAGGACCAATGGAAGTATTCGAAACATTAGTTCCCGTTGGAATTGTTTTGCTTTGCATTGCTGGCATTGCGGCGCTTGTTGCACTTACGTATTTTCTAGTTTCCTTAGTAAAAACAATTCGTTCAACTATGGTAAAAGTTGACCCTCTTTTGGATGAGGCTAAAGAGACGCTAACTCAAGCTCGAGATGCTCTTGAAAAAACAAAACCTGCTCTTGAGCGCATCGATCCTTTGATGGAACGAATTACTTTAACAGTTGACGCTGCAAATTTAGAGATCATGCGTGTTGATCAGATTCTGGAAGATGTTAATACGATTACAGGAAATGTTTCTAAGGCTACCGGATCAATCGACACCATTACTTCAGTTCCTCTTGATGCAATTTCTACAGTCACAGGTAAAATTCGTAAAAAAATTGCTCCTTTGATGCAAAAAGAGGATTGCTTAGGAGCTGTTGCAAATTCAGTAGATCAAAAACTTGATAATGTTGAGGATTGTGTAGCTGGTGCTCAGGCACGCGCTGATGTTAAACGAGCAGAACGCGATGAAGCTGTAGCAACACGCAACGCTGCTCAAGATCATGCTAATAATTTATCTTCTAACCTTAAAGGTGCTTTTACAACCCACATTTCAGCTGATGCTGAGAATGTTAAATAACGTACGTATTGTTAGGATCGAACGTCTTGTCTATTCCATCTACTGATACTCATACAAACGAAGACATATTGCGTTCTGAAGAACTCAAAACGTTAAAAGCTCGTCGTAGACTTTATACGTGTGGATTTATTATCGTACTTGCTGTTTTGCTCTATTTAGTAGGGCAAGTTTTAAATATTTTAGCCAACCCAATTGCTATTGTCGTATGGTCTACCATCATTGTCTTTTGTCTCAAGGGTCCTGTTAATGCTCTAGAGAAGAAGGGTGTTAAACGAATTTGGGGAACATGCGTTTCCTTTATTTTGTTTGTAGTTGTACTGCTTTTGTTGGGTTGGCTTTTATTTTCTCCTCAGCTTGGACTTGGTGGTCAGTTTGCCACCTTGATTGAAACAGTCCCTGAACAGATTCGTAATTTAACCAACTGGTTTAATCAAATGTACGCTCAATACTCATATCTGTTTCAAGATGCTCGTTTCAATTCTTGGCTTAACGATACACTTTCTTCTATTGGTGGGTGGTTTTCATCTTTTGCAACCGTGAGTGCCGAAGGAGTTGTTTCTGCTGGTTCTGGTGTAGCTAATGCTGCTTTAGTCATTGGTTTTTCACTTGTAGTTTCTTTTTGGGTATTGATTGAGCTTCCTTCTTTAGGAAAAGAAATTAAACGAGTATTTGGGCCGCGTTATGAAGATGATCTCAATATTATTTATTTAACAGGCACACGTGTTATGGGTGGATATATTAAAGGTACCCTGCTTCAATGCGTCATGATTGGTGTTGGGTGTGGAATAGGGTATGCAGTGATGGGTATCCCTAGCGCTGCTGCGCTAGGAGTAATCACAGGTTTATTAAATATTATTCCCGTTGTTGGTCCTTGGCTTGGAGGTGCAGTTGCTGCTTTAGTCGGCCTTTTTGTTAGCCCTCTGATTGCCTTAATTTCTCTTCTTTACACAATTGTTATCCAGCAGGTTGTGTACACTTTTATTTCTCCGAAAATCATGGGCAGTTCCGTTGATATTCATCCTGCTTTAGTTATCTTGGCTTTAATGACTGGCTCAGCTCTAGGTTTCGCAGTTAGTGGGTTTATTGGCAGTATTGTTGGCATGCTTGCTTCTATTCCTGCGGTTGCCGCCGCTAAATCTTTATTTGTTTACTATTTTGAAAAGAAAACTGGCAGAATTATTGTGTCTGAAGATGGCGTTATTTTTAAAGGCGAGCCATCGGGATTGGTTGCAAATCCAGTTGCCGATGCTACTGGTGAATTTTATGTACCAGAAATAACTCCTTCACAGGGAAAGCATCGTAAATGGTAAGATGGTCAGTTGCATATCATTAATACCTGTAAGTAACGAAACGAATAGGAACTTGCGCATGAAATATATGACATCTGCTGAAATTCGCGAAAAGTATTTGTCGTTTTTTGAAGCAAAGGGAATGAAGCGTATGCCTTCTTCTTCCCTAATTCCAGATGATCCTTCTTTGCTTTTAACAAGTGCGGGCATGGTTCAATTTAAGCCATATTTCCTTCATCAAAAGGAATTGGATCCTGCTTATATTGGTACAACTACTGTTCAGAAGTGTGTTCGCACCAATGACATTGACATTATTGGTACTACTGGCAGACATCAAAGTTTCTTTGAAATGCTTGGCAATTTTAGTTTTGGCAAGTATTTCAAAAAAGAGATGTGCGCATGGGCTTATGAATTTTCCACTGAAGTTTTAGAGCTTCCTGCTGAAAAACTCTACTTTACCGTCTTTGAAGATGATGATGAAACTATTGAAATCTGGAAAAGTTTAGGCGTACCTGAAGATCATATTTCCAAACTTGGCGAGGAAGATAATTTCTGGCGTGCAGGTCCTACAGGCCCTTGTGGTCCTTGTTCTGAATTGTATTTTGATCAAGGTCCTGAAGTAGGTTGTGGTCGTCCTGACTGCAAGCCAGGCTGTGACTGTGACCGTTTCCTGGAATATTGGAACTTGGTATTTACTCAATATGACGGTCAGGAAGACGGTACCCTTGCGCCTTTGAAAACAAAGAATATCGATACTGGGATGGGTCTAGAGCGTATTGCTGGTATTTTACAGGGCGTTACTAGCAATTACGATACCGATGTTTTACGCTCTCTTGTTGCTGTAGGAGAGCGTCTTGGTAATGTTGAATATGGTAAAGATCCTGATACTGACTTGTCTTTACGTATTATTGCTGACCATAGTCGCGCTGTTACTTTTATGATTGCCGATGGTATTCTTCCTTCAAATGAAGGTCGTGGATATGTGCTTCGCCGTTTATTGCGTCGCGCTATTATGAAAGCTCATTTAATTGGTATTGAAGGTCATTTTCTTAACGAATATGTTGATGAAATTGTTCGTCTTATGGGTCATGTATATCCAGAGATTGTTGAAAATCGTGAGCTCGAACGTCGTTTAATTATGGCTGAAGAAGACCGTTTTGGATCAACACTCCGTCAAGGTCGTGCTTTTCTTGATGAAGCATTGGCTTCTCTTGAAGGTACTGTGTTGCCTGGTGATCAAGCATTTACTCTTCATGATACGTATGGTTTCCCAGTTGAAATTACTAGTGAGATTTGTCTATCACGAGATGTTACAGTTGACACCGAAGGTTTTGAGCGCTGTATGCAGGAACAGCGTGATCGTGCTCGTGCGGCTGGTGCTAAAGACGCTGAAGCTGCTTGGTCAACGTATGGTGGCATACATGCTGACGTTTTAAAAGAGGTTGGACCTACTACTTTTGTTGGTTATGATACGCTCTCATGCAATGCTAAGGTTATTGCGCTTATTAAGAATGGTACTAGCGTGTCTTCGGCGGTTGAAGGAGACGAAGTTGAAGTCATCTTAAACACCACGCCATTTTATGCTGAAATGGGTGGAGAAGTTGGAGATGCAGGTTCGATTTATACTGATAGTGCCACAATGCTTGAAGTTAGTGATACAAAGGCTCCTGAAAAAGGTCTTGTTTGTCACTACGCAACTATGAAGACTGGTTCTCTTGCGGTAGGAGATTCGGTAACGGCCGTTGTTGACAGTAAACGTCGTGCTGCAATTACCAGAAATCACACCGCTACTCATATTTTACATGCATCATTGCGTAAGGTTCTTGGCGATCATGTCACCCAAGCTGGCAGCTATGTAGGGCCTGATCGCTTACGTTTTGACTTTACGCACTTTGAAGCAGTTACTGCAGAACAACTTCGAGAAATTGAAAAAGTTGCTAATGAGGAAATCATGAAAGCTATTCCTATGAATATTTATGAGACTTCATTAGATGAAGCTCGTGCTTCTGGGGTTATGGCTTTGTTTGGCGAAAAATATGCTGAGCGTGTTCGCGTTGTTGAAGCGGGAGATTTCTCTCGTGAATTGTGTGGCGGCTGTCATGTCTCGAATACTTCTGAAATTGGGTTTCTTAAGATTCTTGGGGAATCAAGTATTGGGTCGAATACACGCCGTATTGAAGCAGTTACAAGCTACGGTGCTCTTGATTATGTCAATAAAATTGAAGATGAATTAAAGGAGACAGCGGCTGAATTAAAGGTTCCAATTTTTGATGTAAGTGAGCGTGCTGCAGCAAATGCTAAATCATTAAAAGAAATTCAACATCAGGCAAAGCATGCTAAAGAAATGATCTCAGATAATGGGGTAAGTGTATTACTTAATCAAGTGACTACTTCAAAAGAAGGTTACCCAGTTATTATTGCTCGTGCTGATGTGCATGACGCGGGTCAAATGCGTAATTTGTGGGATGTAATTAATTCTCGTATGCAAGAACCTGGCGCTCTTGTTCTTGCGGGCGAAAAGGATGGAAAGCCATTATTGATGGCAGCAGGTAGCGATGAAGCAGTATCGAAAGGGTTTAATGCTGGAGCTGTTATCAAAGCTATTGCACCTTGCGTAAAAGGTGGTGGCGGCGGTAAGCCAACCATGGCGCAAGCAGGCGGTAAGGATGTCTCTGGTATTGATGCTGCATTAGATGCTGCACGTCAGATGCTTCTCTAAGCTATTTCTAATAGAGGATTTGCTTTGAGGATAATGGCGCTTGATATTGGTCAGGTACGTTGCGGAATTGCTATAAGTGATCCTGATGAACGAGTTGCTTCTCCGCTTTGTGTTTTACCTACAAATGAAGTAAAGAATAATGCTTCTTCATTTCAAAGAGTTTGGCAGGATTGGGAGCCAGAGATGATTGTTTCTGGCTTACCCTTATCCTTGGATGGTGAAGAAGGAAAGCAGGCTAAGGCTTGCAAAGAAGTTGCTCTTCTTGTTGGTAAAACTTTGCATGTTCCCGTTGAATTTTCTGATGAACGTTTAAGTTCTGCTGAGGCAAAACGAGTATTACGTGAAAAAGGCTACACGGAAAAACAAATGCGCGGTAAAGTAGATATGATTGCAGCATCATTGTTTTTGCAATCGTGGCTAGATGCTCGTCAGGCTCATAGTGATGAAAGGAACAGGGGATGACACCTCGTAAAGTTACCTATTCGCGACGATCCACTCATGCAGCTCGTGCGGCTCATGCAAGAGGTGAAAAGCAATTTAGGACGTATGACACTTCTGCTATTCGTCCAAAAAAATCGAAAAAGCCTCTGATTATTGCAATTGCTGTTTTGCTTGTAGTAGTTATTGCGGCGGTGGCTCTTTTCGCTAATGCTAGTTGCGCTCAAGCAAATCCCAATATGCTTGATGATGGTGAACAAGTAACGGTTGAAATCGCTGACGGTTCAACCGTTACTTCTATTTCACAGACACTTTACGATGCTGGGTTAATTGCTCGTACTTCAGATTTTGAGTCCGCTGTTCAAGCTGTTAATGCTGGATCTTCATTAAAGTCTGGTATTTATTTATTTACTGGGGGAACTTCTACTGATGATCTAGTTTCATGTTTGGTGGCTGGTCCTTCTTCCACTCAAGCTGGTCTTTCAATTCCTGAAGGAGCTACTCTCGATACGATCGCCTCTTTAGTTGAGCAGGCCTATGGTGGAAGTATTACAGCTGATCAATTTAAAGAAGCTGCAAGTTCAATTGATGCATATGTTGATGATTATCCTTTCTTAAGTGAATCCTCCACGGGTTCCTTGGAAGGTTTTCTTTTTCCCAAAACATATGAATTGCTTATTAATGCTACTCCTGGTGACGTTGTTCGTCAGATGCTTTCTCAATATCAAAATGAAGTTGCATCTCTTGATTATTCCTATGTGGAAAATCAAGGAATGACTCATTACGATGCGTTAATTCTTGCTTCTATCGTTGAAAAAGAAGCTACTGACGATACAAGGACAAAGGTAGCTGCTGTCTTTTATAATCGCTTGACAAATCAGGGAGATCCTTCCTATGGCACTTTGGGCAGTGATGCGACTACTGCTTATGAAGTGGGAGATAATTTGGATTCCTATGATTGGAACACTGACAGTCCTTACAACACTCGTGTTTCAAAGGGTCTTACCCCAACGCCTATTTGCAGTCCTTCGTTAAGTTCTCTGCAGGCAGTATGCTCACCGGAACCTAATTTCCAGGATTACTATTTCTTCTCTTTTTGGCCCAATGATCAGGGACAGATAGAATATTACTTTGATAAGACATACGATGATCATCAGCGTACCATTGAACAACATTCTTAAGTAAGAAGTTGTATTTTATGTCTTTAATTAAACCTGATAGGTATTTTTCTCGTATTAGTGCAATAGATGTAACGCGTGATTTAGTCAACGAAGATATCAATGCCGTGCTTTTAGATGTTGATAATACGCTATTGTCGAGGGCTGATCATACTGTTCCTTCTGATGTTTTGCTTTGGCTAGCTGAAGTTAAAACTGCTGGCATTAAAGCTTGCATGCTTTCTAATAATTTTCATGATTATGTTTTTCATTTAGCGGATGAGCTCGAATTGCCTATCGTTGCTAAGGCTTTAAAACCGCTCCCGCATAGCTATTTTTTAGCATGTCAAAAAATGAGTGTTTCAAAAAACGAAACCGTCATGATTGGTGATCAAATATCCACAGATATTTTAGGAGCACATTTTATTGGCATGAAAGCTTATCTTGTTTGTCCACTTGTAGAACAGGATTTGAAACATACCTTGTTTGTTCGTAATATCGAACGTATGGTAATTGCAGATCAGGAACCAGAGGGGGCATCAGCTTGCGAAACCTTACATTCATAGCAACATCTGATGTACTAAATCAAGCTGCTTGTTTTAGGCGGGCCTTTATGGATAAGACTGCTGTTTGGAATGTAGCTGTTTCAGAATGTAATTCGATTGATGAAGCGGAGCACGCTTTGGAAGGAAACGAGCATGCTTTTATCGTTGCTCCTGCTTATCGTTCGTTATTGTTTCAGCAGGCTCATGCTTTAGGAGCTTCCTCAAAGCTTTCTCAGGGAGCTGATCTTAGATATCGTGGTGGTTCAAGCACTATAACGATATCTCAACTTAGTCGTAGTTTAGTTGACTATCTTGAAGAGACGTTTATACCAATTTATGGGGCTAAAGTAGTTATTTTTGGTTCTGGTAGTGCAGCACTTGATTTTGCATATGAATCCTGTCGTGCAGGTGTTGACCAAGTTACTATTCTTGACTCTGATAAGAAAATCGCTGAAGAAAATCTATCTACTTTTTTAGACTCCTTTGCTAAAAATCGGATGTCCATTTTGGATACCGAACAGGCGAAGCTTGGTCACCTTTCTGCTACTCGTGCATATGATCACACTGATTTTGCTTATGGATCATTGCAGTCAACTAACACTATTTCTCAAGCAGATATCGTTGTTTCATTCTTGAAAAATAAAGACTTCAAGGAGGATAGTTTCAAATGCTTATCTTCTTCTCAGATTGTTTGTGATCCTTGGGGTCGTTCTCCGAACTTGACTTTTGCTGCAAATGAAATAGGTTGCGATCTTGTTTCGTCTTCTACTTTTATGAAGTATTGGGGTACCGCTTGCGCTAATCTTCTTATTGAATTTGGTAATGCTGGGGTTCGGTAGCATACTTTTGTTAAAATCAAATTCAATTATTGGCAATTCGATTCAAGGTTAATTCATGAAATATATTACTGCTGGAGAAAGTCACGGACCTGTTCTAACTGCTATCGTTTTAGGTGTTCCTGCGGGATTGGCTATTTCTGAAAAGGGGATAAATGCAGATTTAGCTCGGCGACAGAGTGGCTATGGCCGCGGTGGACGTCAAGCAATAGAAAAAGATACGGTAAAAATTACTTCAGGAGTAAGATTTGGTCATACTCTTGGATCTCCAATTACTCTTTCTGTTGAGAATAGAGATTGGCAAAACTGGACCGATAGAATGTCTGTCTTTGGCGAACCTTCTAAAGATCTTGTTCGCGAAGTTACACCTCGTCCGGGTCATGCTGATTTACTTGGTGTTTTGAAAAATGACTTTGATGATTGTCGCAATGTTTTAGAACGTTCAAGTGCTCGTGAAACCACAATGAGAGTGGCAGCTGCTGGAATAGCTCGTGAATTTTTAGCTGATGTTGGAGTCGAAATTTACTCTTACGTTACTTCTATTGGGAATGTAACAATGGAAGAAAAAGATCCGATGACCGATGCACTTTATTACAGTCCTCTCGATATTGAAATGAGCGAAGTCCGTTGTCCTGATAAGGATGCTGCTCGACGTATGATGGACGCTATTGATACAGCTAAAGAAGCAGGGGATTCTTTAGGTGGTACTTATAGAATTGTTGTTACTGGTCTTCTTCCAACATTGGGCGGCTATGAGATTCCTTCTAAAAGACTAACTTCAAGACTTGGAGCTGCGCTTTTTTCAATTCCTGCTATGAAGGGAGTTGAATTTGGTCTTGGGTTCGAAGCAGCTCATAGGCCGGGGAGCCAAGTACATGATGAAATTATTCTTGACGAAAAGAAGGGTTTTGTCAGAAAAACTAATAATGCTGGAGGTTTAGAGGGTGGCATGACTACGGGAATGCCTTTGATTATTTCGGTAGCCATGAAGCCGATTCCAACCCTTACTATTCCGCTTAATACCATTAATCTTGACACGCTTGAGGTTGCAAAAGCCTCGAAGGAGCGTAGTGATACCTGTGCTGTGCCTGCTGCCGCTGTAGTGGGAGAATCCGAAGTTGCTCTCGTGCTCGCAAATGCATATTTAGAAAAGTTTGGTAGCGATAATATGACCGACATTAAGGCAAATATTGCGAGTTTTAAAGAACGCATTAAAACTATGTCGCGATAGAACCTATAAAATTGTGAGGAGTAGTTATGAGTGAGCATCATCATGCCGGCCGTTATGTATTAAATAAACCAGTTTTTTTTATCGGATTTATGGGAGCAGGAAAAACTAGTGTATCTCAGCAAATTGCTGTCACTTGTGGTCTAGCTTCACTTGATGCTGATGAATACTTAGAGTTTAGAGAAGACCGCATCATTGCCGATATTTTCGCTGAAGATGGCGAAGAGGCTTTTCGAGATATTGAAACTGATGTTTTAAGGGACTTGACTAAACGTTCGCCCCGTTTAATTGGATGTGGTGGTGGCGTTGTTTCTAAACGTCCTGAAAATGCCCAAATTATGAAAGAAGCAGGTTTTGTAGTTTATTTAAAGGTTTCTGCTGATGGGGCTGCTGCGCGTATTCCTAATACCGAATCGCGCCCGATGTTTAAAAATCTTGATACTGCTCGTAAAACAATTGTTGAACGTCAACCTCAGTATGAAGCAGCAGCGGATGCTGAAGTAGATACTGAAAATAAATCAATTCGCGAAGTAGCTGAAGAAGTTATTTCTATTTTGGTTGAGCGTGGAGTTATGACTGATCAGGAAAAAGCTTAATGACTATTCAACGAATAAAGGTGGATATTCCAGATGAGCGCCCTTATGAAGTTCATTTGGGAAGCTTTGCTTCTACTTGGATAGGTGATGATCTTATTGAATTAGGAGTTAAGCCACACATAATGGTAATCACCGATTCCTATGTTAAGGAGCAATATTTTCCAGCATTACAGAGGGCTCTTGAATCATCTGGCTTTATTGTTGATGTTGTAACCGTTCCAGCTGGAGAAAATGCTAAATCAGTTGAATGTGCTTCTGAAATATGGCATGCAATGGCTGATTGTGGTTTGACGCGTGATTGCTCCGTTTTAGCTTTCGGTGGTGGTGTTGTAGGAGATTTAGCAGGTTTTTGCGCTTCAACATTTATGCGTGGTTTAAAAGTTGTGCAAATTCCTACAACATTGCTTTCTATGGTTGATTCGTCTGTAGGAGGCAAAACCGCAATAAATTTAGAATCTGGTAAAAACCTTGTGGGTACTTTTTGTCAGCCAATTTTAGTTTGTGCTGATACCTCTATTTTGCTTTCCCTATCAGCACGCGAATGGCAATGTGGTTGTGGCGAGATTGTTAAGTCTTGCGTTATAGACTCTCAAGAGTTTTTTGATTGGCTATCTAATCACTCGCAGGAACTTGTTGAACGTAATCAGGAAGTGGTTCAAGAAACCATTGCTCGTTGCATTACTTTTAAGGCAAAAATTGTCGCGCAAGACAAAACAGAAACAGCTGGTGTGCGTGAATGTTTAAATTACGGGCATACTTTGGCTCATGCCATTGAAACTAAAGTTGGATATGGAACTTATTCACACGGTCATGCCGTAGCTCAAGGAATGCGATTTGCAGCAAGATTAGCTGTTGGCTTAGGTCTTGCGAGCTTAGATTTTATGTATGCACAAGATAACTTACTGGATAAAGTTGGTTTATATAATTATTCTATTGAAGCAACACCGCAGGAATTGCTCAACATCATGAAGCACGATAAGAAAGCCCGTTCGGGAAGCATACGTTTCGTTTTGCCTTTAGGATGTGGCTCGTGGGTCGTCAGAGAGCTTGAAGATGATGTTATTCTTCAATATCTTTCAGCGTGGCTTTCTTCTGAATAAATAATAAGATTAAAAGGGTTCTTCGGAACCCTTTACTTTAGGAGTAATTATGGCATACACAGCAAATCGTATAGAGCGCATTCGGACGATACTATCTGCTCAAAATCTTTCTTGTTTATATATTCATTCTTTGTCGAATATTGTTTGGATTACTGGATTTGAACGAGTTTTTGATACTGAAAATGCTCACGCGTGCTTTATAACTAGTGAACGGTGTGTACTTCATAGTGATTCTCGTTATTCTGAGGCCTTGCAAAGAGAAGCTTATCAAACTGATATTGATATAAATGAAGATCGAATATCTCACGAAAAAGCACTTTTTAAATTTTTAAATGAATGTTTTGATCGTGAATCTTTATCGCAAAATTCAGCAATCACCATAGGAATTGAGGATTCTATTCCGCTTTCAGAATTTAGAAAACTAGAACAAGAAAAAAATGAATGGACTAGCCATATGAACATTGATTCTAGTGCTGTTCAGTTTGTTGAACTTTCAGGTTGTATAGAATCCTTGCGTGAAATAAAAGATTCTTTTGAATTGGATGTAATGAAAAAAGCTCAAAGTATTACTGATAATGCCTTTGCGAGAATTTTAAAGTTTATGAAGCCAGGCATGACAGAACGTTGTGTTCAACTTCAATTGGATCAATTCATGTTTGAAGAAGGTGCAGAGGGTTTAGCTTTTGACACCATTGTTGCAACAGGGTCTCATGCTTCATCTCCCCATGCAATTCCTGGTGATACTAAGATATCAATTGGTGATGCTGTTGTTATGGACTTCGGTGCGAAATATAAGGGATATTGTTCAGATATGACGCGAACAGTATTTATTGGACAACCTTCTGAAGAACTTCAACATGCGTTTAGCACTCTTAGAACTATTAATGAAACATGCGAGGCACTAATTAAGGAAGGTATTAAAGCATCTGTCGTACATGAACAGGCTGAAACCATGTTAACTGATGCAGGATATAAGGGAAAAATGGGGCATTCATTAGGTCATAGTGTAGGAATTGACATTCATGAAAGTCCTACACTTTCACCTTCGAATAGTAAAACTTTAGAAAAAGGAAATGTAGTAACTGTTGAACCAGGAATTTATTTACCTGGAAAATTCGGAATGCGATTAGAGGATTTTGGGGTAGTTAGAGAGACTGGATTTGAGGTTTTTACTCAAAGCAGTCATAAGATGTTTATAATAGATAAGCTAGACTAAATTTATATAGATTGTATCGAAGGAGTTAACGTGGCAATCTCTACTGCAGATTTTCGAAATGGTATGTGCATTGAATACAATGGCAAGCTTTGCACTATTGTTGAGTTTCAGCATGTGAAACCTGGTAAAGGTGGGGCTTTTGTTCGTACGAAACTTCGTGACATTAAAACCGGTCGCGTAGTTGATTACACTTTTAATTCAGGTACAAAATTTGATTCAGTTCGCCTTGAAACTAAGAAGATGCAGTTCCTTTATAGTGATGGTACTGATTTCAACTTTATGGATATGAACACTTACGAGCAGCTTGCTATTCCTGCTGATGTTGTAGGTGATGTAGCTAACTGGCTTAAGGAAAACGACGAAGCAACTCTTATGTACGCTGGTGACGAACTTATTAGTGTTGAGCCTCAGATGTTTGTAGATCTTGAAGTTACTGAAACCGAACCAGGCTTCAAGGGTGATACCGCAACAAACACCACTAAACCTGCAACACTGGAAACTGGTGTAACAATTCAGGTACCTACATTTGTTGAAATTGGTGATGTTTTGCAAATCGATACGCGTGATGGCCGTTTTATAAAACGTGTTTAAACTTATCGAGAAAAATCATTTTGCAAACCTGTTACAGCTAAGTACAAAAGACAATTAGTGCTTTATACTTAACCGTTAATAATTTAAATGCATATATGAGAAAGCATTAGTGATAATTGAGGAGGTGCGAAACACTTGGCAAAGCTTCAAATTATGGATACCACCATTCGTGATGGTCAACAAAGTTTATGGGCCACCAGAATGTCTATAGGAGATATGCTCCCTATTTTGCCGAAGATGGATCGCGTAGGATATTGGGCTATTGAGGCATGGGGCGGAGCAACCTTCGATACTTGTTTACGTTTCCTTGACGAAAACCCATGGGATCGTTTGCGCTCAATTAAGGCAAAGACCCCAAACACTCGTCTTGCTATGCTTTCGCGTGGTCAAAACCTTGTTGGATATAAACACTACTCAAAGGAAATAGTTCATCGCTTCATTGAGGCTGCCCATCGCAATGGTATTGATGTCTTTCGTGTTTTTGACGCTTTAAACGATATTCGTAACATTGTTGATAACGCAGAAGCTATCAAGGACTGTGGCGGTCATTTTGAAGGTGCAATTTCTTATACTATGTCGCCCGTTCATACGCTTGATAGTTTCTTGGAATATGGTCAGCAACTAAAAGATTTAGGTGCAGATTCTATTGCAATTAAAGATATGGCTGGTATGCTCACGCCTTATCGTACTGAGCGAATGGTAAAGGCTTTCAATGCTGAAATTGGTTTACCAGTCCATATACATTGTCATTATGTTGGTGGCATGGCTCCTGCGAATATCATTAAAGCTACCGAGGCTGGTGCTGCTATTGCCGATACTGCTAGTGCTCCATTAGCTTTTGGTAACTCGCATCCTGCGGTTGAGATGATTGTTGCTGCATTGCAAGAAAGCCGCTATGACACCCAGCTTGATCTTGGTTTATTGTTTGAAATTTCCGAGTATTGGGAAGAAGTACGTAAGCGTGGTCACTACAAGCGCGGTGTTTCATCGTTGACCCACATGAAGGTGTACTCTCACCAAGTTCCTGGTGGCATGATGTCAAACTTGATGTCGCAGCTTGAGATTCAGAATGCTCTTGATCGCTTAGATGAAGTTATGGCTGAAATTCCTGTTGTTCGTGCTGAAGTTGGATATCCTCCATTGGTTACTCCACTTTCTCAAATTGTAGGCACACAGGCGGTATTCAACGTTTTAACTGGCAAGCGCTGGAGTGTAGTTTCCAAGGAAATGAAAGACTACATTTGCGGTTATTACGGCAAGGCTCCAGGTCCTATGAGCCCTGAGATTGTTAAAAAGGTAGTGGGAGATGATACTGATAAGATTCTTCCTCCCGATGTTGCTCCAGGCTCATTGGTTACTACTACTTTTGCTGAAGTCGAAGAAGAAATTGGCGATTTAGCAAAATCTGAAGAAGATGTTTTAATGTATGCGTTATTCCCAAATGAAGCGCGTACGTATTTAAGTAAACATCGCACATCTGAAAAAGTTGATTTCCTTCTTGAAGAGGAATCGAGCTTAACCAAGGAGGACGATTACGTGGATATTAATCAGATTCGTGAACTCGTACGTGTTGCTGAAGAAAGCGGCGTCGGCGAAATTGTTGTAGAGGAAGAAGGGGCTCGTATTGCTGTACGTATGCCAAGTGCGGTAGCTTCTGCACCTGCTCCTGCTGCACCAGCTGTTGCTGCGCCTACGGCTGAAGCGGTACCTGCAGCACAAGCTGCTCCTGCTGCATCAGGTAATAATTCTCGTCCTGCAAGCTGGCATTGCGTAACTGCACCTATGGTTGGTACGTTCTATGTTGCTCCTGCTCCAGGTGAACCACCTTTTGTACAGGTTGGCGACGAAGTAGCGGCTAACCAGACATTGTGCATTGTTGAAGCAATGAAGTTAATGAATGAAATTACTGCTGAAGAAATGGGAACCATCCGTGAAGTTTGTCTTGAGGATGCAACACCAGTTGAATTTGGAACTCCATTATTCTATATAGAGCCTCATGCAAACCATGATGCTATTGGTCCGGAGAGTGCTTAAATGTTTGAAAAGGTTTTAATCGCTAATCGTGGAGAAGTTGCTCTGCGTATTATGCGTGCCTGTAAAGAAATGGGCATAAAAACAGTTGCGGTATATTCAACCGAAGATGCTGATACGTATCCTGTGCAATATGCGGATGAAAAAGTTTGCATTGGTCCAGCTCAGGCAAATAAAAGTTATTTGGTGATGTCTTCTATCATTGCAGCCGCAATTAATACAGGCGCTCAGGCTATTCATCCTGGCTATGGCTTTTTAGCCGAAAATGCTGACTTTGCTCGTGCTTGTGCTGATAACAATATTGTCTTTATTGGCCCATCACCTGAATGTATTGAGTCAATGGGCAATAAAGCTGCTGCTCGTGAAACTATGAAGGCTTGTGGTGTTCCAACAGTTCCGGGTTCAGATGGCGTTGTTGAAACGGTAGAAGAGGCATGTGCTTTTGCTGAAGCGGCTGGTTATCCTGTATTAGTTAAAGCTTCTGCAGGCGGCGGCGGTAAAGGTATGCGCGAAGTACATGATCCTGCTGATTTAGAAGCCCAGTTTCTTGCTGCTAAAAACGAAGCTCAAGCTGCATTCGGTAACGGCGATGTTTACCTTGAAAAATTAGTGCTTCGTCCCCGTCATGTTGAGGTTCAAGTACTTGCCGACAAGCATGGCAATCGTATTTCTTTATGCGAACGTGATTGCTCGTTGCAGCGTCGTCACCAAAAGCTTCTTGAAGAAGCGCCATCTCCTGCTTTAACAGAGGAAATTCGCCGTGCAATGGGTGTTGCTGCGGTAAAGGCTGTTCGCGCAACAGGCTATGAGAATGCTGGAACAATTGAATTCTTGCTTGATCAGGATGGCAATTTCTATTTCATGGAAATGAATACTCGTGTTCAGGTTGAACATCCAGTTACAGAGATGATTACGGGTGTTGATATCATTAAAGAACAACTCCGTATTGCTTCTGGTGAGCCTATTTCATGTATGGATAAAGTTCCTTTTACGCCAAATGGTCATGCGATGGAATTCCGTATTAATGCAGAGGATCCAGACATGGATTTCCGTCCCTGTCCTGGAACTATTGCACGTTTTGAAACACCTGCTGGTCCGGGAGTTCGTGTAGAGACGTATATCAAGGAAGGCTCTCGCATTTCTCCTTATTACGATTCAATGGTTGCCAAGTTGATTGTTTGGGGCAAGGATCGTGAAGAGTGTATTGCTCGTGGCAAGCGTGCATTAGATGAATTCCGCATTGAGGGAATTAAAACAACTATTCCATTCCACCAAAAAGTTCTAACTATGGATGCTTTTATTGAGGGCAGAGTTTATACTGACTTCATCGAAACTGAAATGGGGGATGAAGAAAATGTCTGATATCAATACCGATGGAATGGCAATCGCGCCAGGTGTAATGGAGACTATTGTTATCCTTGCTGTTAGAGAAGTTCCTGGTGTTGCTTCAGTCGGATCAGCTCCAACAGGCATTCGCTCTGTTTTAGCGTTTAAGCAGTCTACTCAGGGTGTCTCTGTTTCGGTTGCCGAGGATGATACCGTTCAGGTGCAAGCAACTATTCGCATTTTGTCAGGTCATTCTCTTGATGCAGTTGCTGATGCAGTAAGGTCCGCAGTTGCTGATGCAGTGCTTGCGCAGGTAGGTCTTACTGTTTCACGCGTTGATATTAAAGTTGATGGTATTCAATTCCAGGATTAGGTTTGCTTATATGACAAAAGCTACCCAACATGAAGATAGAATAACAGCTCGTAAAAATGCTCTACAGCTTTTATACCAGGGAGAACTTGTCGAAAAATCTCCTCGTGATTTAGTTGATGATCGTCTATTAGTTCCCGAAACACAGGGGTTAGACGAGTATGCATTAATGCTCCTTGATTTGGTACATGAGCATTTAAATGAAATAGATCATCGAATTGTTTCTGCTAGTGAAAACTGGTCTATGGATCGTATGCCTATTGTTGATCGCTCCCTTTTACGCTTAGCAGCATGCGAAATGTGCTTTGTTGACGATGTTCCTGTCTCTGTTTCAATCAATGAAGCAGTTAATTTAGCTAAAGAATTCGGTGGAGAAAATTCTCCTCGTTTTGTTAATGGTATTTTAGGTCGTATTGCTATTCAGTTAGAAGAAGAGCAGAACTAAATGGCAAATGAACAATACAATTCATTTGACGAAATTAAGGAACGGCTCGATGAAATCGTTTCTTTAGTAAGTGATGATTCATTATCACTTGAAGAAGCTCTTGATTTATATGAAGAAGCCGTAGGAATAGGGTTGCAAGCATCTCATATTATGGAAGAAGGTATCGCAGATAAAGCTTCATTACAAAATGAAGAAGCTAGTTCTAACTTGACTAGTGACAGCGATTCTATTGTTCATTAATACTTAGAACATTTGATGCTCTATTTTTATTAGAGTTAGTATCAAAGAGGGAAGGGAGGTGCTCACATGACACGTATTCTTGATTCAATTGATTCACCCGATAAATTAAAGCTTTTGACCGATGAAGAACTTTCAATTTTGGCTCAAGAGATTCGTGAGGAAATTATTCAAGTAACTTCTAAAAATGGTGGCCATGTTGCATCTAGCTTAGGAGCAGTTGAAATAATTTTAGCTGTTCATTCCCTTATCGATTCTCCTACAGACCGTTTTTTATTTGATGTCGGTCATCAATCTTATGCTCATATGTTGGTTACTGGACGTTTGAAGGAATTTTCTACTTTGCGTCAATATAAGGGGTTATCTGGTTTCCCTAAACCTCAGAGTAATTCTCACGACGTTCATCCTTCTGGTCACGCTTCGGATTCGCTTTCTGTTGCGTGCGGATTAGCCCGTGCGCGTGATTTGAGAGGCTCTGACGAAAAAATCGTTGCTTTGATTGGTGATGCTTCTTTAGCAGGCGGTATGGCATTTGAAGCCTTAAATGATCTCGGTCAAGCTCAAACGCCTCTTGTAATTATTCTTAATGATAATGAAATGTCTATTTCTAGAAATGTTGGCGCAATGGCGAAACATTTAGGTAGTCTTCGCGTAAGTAATAATTACCGCAAAAGCCGCGACACTATGCAAGACTTTGTTGAGTCTTCTTTTGGTTCAGCGGGACGAGCATTTGTAAAGTTTGGTAAATCAGCAAAAGATTCTTTAAAACAATTTGTCGTACCAGATACCATGCTTTTCGAACAGCTAGGCATTGTTTGTACGCCTCCTGTTGATGGTCATAATATTTCTGCTCTCAAATCTACCTTGCGTCATGCGCTGTCGTCTGATGTTCCTGTTCTAGTTCATGTTGTAACAAAAAAGGGTGCTGGTTACGGTCCAGCAGAATCAGATCCTTCTCGTTTTCACGGTGTAGGTCCTTACGATATTGCAACGGGAAAATCGAAGAAAAGTTCCTCCTCAGCACTTACATATACTCAAGCATTTACCTATGCTTTTGAACATGAAGCAGAAAAAGATAAATCCATTTGCGCTATTTCTGCTGCAATGGTTGATGGTACGGGCTTACGCAGCTTTGCAGATAAATATCCTGACAGAGTATTTGATGTTGGTATTGCTGAAGGCCATGCTGTTGGAATGGCGAGTGGGCTTGCATTGGGAGGTTGTAAGCCTGTTGTAGCCTTATATTCTACTTTTTTGCAACGAGCTATAGATCAAGTCATCATTAATGTTTCTTTATGCAATTTGAATGTGGTATTTGCAATAGATAGAGCTGGTTTGGTTGGAGACGATGGGCCAACCCATCACGGCATGTTTGATATGGCTTTGTTGCGAACTATTCCTAATATGAAAGTTCTTGCTCCATCCAATGAAGCTGAGCTTATCCATGCACTACATACAGCTCTTATGCTTCCAGGTCCTGTTGCGCTGCGCTATCCTCGAGGTTCTGCTCAAGGGGTAGAGCTCCCACAAGATCCTTTATATATGAAACCTGGTTGTGCTCGTGTTGTACGAGAAGGATGTGATGCTGCAATTTTAGCGTTCGGCAGGATGGTCTCATATGCTCTTAAAGCTGCGTCTCAATTACAGGAAGATGGTATTTCAACTCGCGTTGTAGATATGCGTTGGGTAAAGCCTCTTGATATTGAAGCTATTAAAGAAGCAGCAAATACCGGTATTGTTGTTACGGTTGAAGACGGCATAACAACTGGAGGTGCGGGCGAAGGAGTTATGGAAATATTGGAACTTGAAGGCCTTTCTCCTCGTTGCTCTGTTCTGGGCATCCCCGATACCTTTGTTGAACAAGGTCCCGTTGATAAGCTATTTGAAGACTTAGGAATAGATGATCAAGGTATCGCTGCTGCTGTTAAATCATTACTTTAAAAACACGATATGTATATTGGGTTTGCTATTAATCTCGTTGGTGAATTGTTTCGTTGACGAGATTTTTTATTTTGTGGATAGAGATTTCTTGTGATGTAAAACGGTAGATAGAATTCACTTTATTTCAAACATGTATCTAAAAATGGACTCTTGTTTCCGTTATGTGTCTTATTTACTTCTTTAATGTTTCAAGTATTTTTTAAGGCTGTAAACAAAGCGCAATCAAATCTATTGAACCTGTTCAGAATGTAATTATATCTGTGTCGAAAGCGTGCGTGGAAACAGATTGAGGAGGTAAACGCTATGTACGACACAGGAGCTTGTGCTTTCATGCTTGTTTGCGCAATGCTGGTTTTATTGATGACGCCTGGTGTTGCATTTTTTTATGGCGGTCTTGCGCGACGGAAAAATGTTGTCAACACCATGTTCATGTCATTTGTAATAATCGGCATTGTTGCAATTCTCTGGATTCTAGCGGGTTGGAGTATTGCTTATGGTGGTGACGGATCAAATCCATTTATAGGAGGCTTCGATCAGCTCGGATGCTTATCTTCTGTGACAGATATGTTAGCTGAAGCAGAAGCGCCAGAAGATGGTACGTATCCAACAATTATTAATATTGTTTTTCAGGCTGCTTTTGCTATGATCACGGCAGCGATTGTTGGTGGTGCGGTTGCTGGCCGTATGAAATTTGGCGCTTTTATAGCATTTATTTGTATCTGGATTCTTGTAGTTTATGCTCCGTTAGCTCACATGGTTTGGGGTGGAGACGGAAGCTTTATCGGTGATTACATTGGTGCCCTAGACTTTGCTGGTGGCGATGTTGTACACATTAGTTCTGGTTTAACAGGTCTTGTACTTTGTATTCTCTTAGGAAAGCGTCGCGGTTTCGGTGCGATAGCTCATCGTCCACATAATGTTCCCTTTGTAGTTCTTGGAGCAAGCCTTTTGTGGTTTGGATGGTTTGGATTTAATGGCGGTTCTGAATTTGCTGCAGACGGAATTGCGGCATTAGCAGTTCTCAACACGGTGGTCGCTTCTGGTAGCGCTATGATTTCTTGGATGATAGTAGAAAAAATCAAGACTGGAAAACCAACTTTGGTTGGCGCGGCTACTGGTCTAGTTGCGGGCTTGGTTGTTATTACTCCAGCAGCAGGTTTTGTTGAACCATGGGCTGCAATTATAATGGGCATAATCGTTTCGCCTATCTGCTATTTCGCTATTTCCTATCTCAAGGCAAAAATTGGGTATGACGATGCACTTGATGCGTTTGGATGTCATTGCATAGGTGGTATTACAGGCGGCATTCTAACGGGTATCTTCTGTGTTCCTGAATTGTCTTGGACTGAATTTGGTGGCTTATTGTACACCGGAGATCCAACTTTGCTTGGTGCACAGGTAATAGGCATCTTGGTAACTATTGTTTTTGTTGCAATTGCATCTTTGATTATTGGTCTTGTTATCAAAGTAGTATTCGGCGGTCTACGAGTTACTAAAGAACAAGAAGCTTACGGTATGGATATGTCTGAACATAGCGAATCTGCATACCCAGCATTTATTGGATTAGATTAGTTGTTTCATGAATGGAGTGAACATGAAAAGAGTTGCAGCAGTTGTTCGCCCTGAAAAACTTGAACCTTTAAAGGAAGCTTTATTTCAAGCCAATATATGCGGCATGACAATTTATCAGGTTCAAGGATGCGGACATCAGCACGGTTGGAAAGAATATTTTCGTGGTAGCGAAGTGTTTCTCAATATGATTCCAAAAGTTAAATTCGAAATTGTCGTATCTGATGATCAAGTAGATAGTTTAGTTGATCTTATTAGCTCTGTTGCGAGAACGGGCGAAGTAGGAGACGGTAAGATTTTCGTATCTGATATTGAACGCGTTGTTCGTGTTCGTACGGGAGAAGAAAATCAAGACGCTATCTAAATCTTTTTTAGGAAGACTAAAGCATCATTGCAAAACAAGTCTTTCTCGTTCTTAACACTCAACATCTATGCATATGATGCTTTGTCTATAGAAGCTCCAAACAATTGTTTGGAGCTTCACTTATATCAAAACTAAGCGGTGTTCTAAAAATTGAAATTGCTTATTTAAATTATTAAGTTTTGTTTGCTAGATAGGGGTATTTAGTTCAAAATGATCTATATTACATTTCGGATTAGTAACGACGTAGAGAAAGGATCGAAAAGATGACACGTAAGATTGCTATCTTCGATACTACTTTGCGCGACGGTGAGCAGTCACCTGGCGCTTCAATGAATTCTGAAGAGAAATTGGTAATCACGCGTCAGCTACTACGTCTAAATGTTGATGTTATTGAGGCAGGTTTCCCTGTTTCTTCACCGGGAGATTTTAAATCAGTTCAGCAAATTGCAGCAGAAGTTGGGGATCGTGCAGTAGTTTGTGCTTTAACCCGTGCCGTTGAAAAAGATATCGATTCCGCTGCGGATGCTTTGAAAGATTGCGCTCGTCCTCGTATTCATACAGGTATTGGCGTGTCTCATAGTCACATTTATGACAAGCTTCGCACGACACCAGAAAAAATCATTGAGCGTGCTGTTAATGCAGTTAAATATGCAAAGAAGTACGTTGAGGATGTTGAATTTTATGCCGAAGATGCAGGTCGCTCTGACTATGAATTCTTAGCTAAAGTTACCCAGGCAGTTATTGACGCTGGCGCAACCGTAGTAAATATTCCTGATACAACTGGTTATTCTTTGCCAGAGGAATTTGGTCGCCGTATTCGTTTCCTGATGGAAAATGTTACCAATATTGATAAGGCTGCTATTTCAGTTCACTGCCACAATGACCTTGGTATGGCTACTGCACTTTCCTTGGAAGGTGTCCAAAATGGCGCAACTCAGGTTGAATGTACCATTAATGGCCTTGGTGAACGTGCTGGTAATACCGCTATGGAAGAAGTTGTCATGGCAATGAAGATGCATGGCGACGAATTAGATGGTCATACAGACATCAATACTCGTGAATTTATTCGCGCTTCTCGTCTTGTTTCTTCCATTACTGGTTTTGTTGTTCAGCCAAATAAGGCCATTGTTGGCGCTAACGCATTTGCTCATTCTTCTGGTATTCACCAGGATGGTGTTATTAAGTCTCGCTCCACCTACGAAATCATTGACCCAGCTGAAGTTGGTGCTGGCCAAAGCGCTATTATCCTTTCAGCTCGTTCAGGTCGCGCAGCACTTCGTCACCGTCTTGAGGCTCTCGGCTTTCATATTGAAGGCCAAGCATTTGAAGACTTGTACAATTCATTTCTTGATCTTGCTGACAAGAAAAAGGAAGTTTATGACGAAGATCTGGAATCCTTGGTTGGCGAACACAATCGCAACCAGACAGCTCACTATACCTTGGAATCTGTTCAAATTTCCTGCGGTCAGCCTTTGATTCCTACCGCTACGGTAACTTTGAGCGATTCTGAGGGTCGTGAATTTGTTGCTTGCTCAACAGGAGCAGGTCCTGTTGATGCACTATATAAAGCAGTTAATGAAATTGTAGATATTGAAAATGATTTAACTGAATTTGCTGTTCAAAGCGTAACTCGTGGTATTGATGCTCTTGGTGAAGTTACGATTCGCGTAACTGATGCTGATGGCATGGTGTTCTCTGGCCGTGGTTCAGATGGTGACATTATTGTTTCTTCTGCTAAAGCTTACTTAAACGCTCTTAATCGTTTAATTTCTCATAGGCAAGAGAAGGCTAAATAGTTGTACTGCTTAAATTGCGGACATAAAATCAATGACGACGAGCTGCAGTGCTCTAACTGCGGCTCGTCTGTTGATGAAATGAAAGAACGCATTAAGCAAGCTAAAGAAATGGTGGCCTATACTGATGCGGTTGGGCCACAAGTTACCTCAAAAATGCCGTTAGTTTCTGAACGTTCGTATGTAGATAAGGATGGTAACCCCTTGGATCCATCAAAGGAAGTGGATGTAAAAAGCCTTACTTCTGAGGAAGATGACTTAAGAGCAATTCCTGAAATTGGTGACGAAGATCCCTATGTTACTAAACCTATGCAAAAAATTGTTTCGGATTCAGGTAAAGTCGTTGCTGATGTAGATCGTGATCCAAAATCTTATTTGCAAGATGTTCCTGAAATTAAAACCTGGCATAGAGTCGTTGGTATTATTATTTGCCTTTTTTTAGCGTTTTGCTTTATGTGGGTTAACGGTTCCACCTGGTTACGAATATTTGGTATTATCTAATCTGTTTATCTTATAGAGCGATTGCATTGCAAACTATTTATAAATTATGGTATAAATACTTATACATGTGAAAACATGATAGCTTTCGTTGGTTTGAAGGAAGTGGGCTAGTCCCGCTTCTTTTGTTTGTTAAGGGATGAAGGAGGGATGAGGATGCTTACCGGAAAAGCTCGCATGATTCTTGAAGCACTAGAACCTCACGCAACAGCTCATGATATGGAGATTGTAACGGTTGAATTAGTTGGATCGCGTAAAGCTCCTACTATTCGTGTGTATTTAGATTGCGAAGGAGGAATTGGTTTTGATGAACTTTCTTCTGCACAGGAATGGGTTAATTCCGTCATGGATGAGCTCGATCCTTTTCCTGGCGCCTATACCTTAGAAGTCTCATCTCCAGGCATTGATCGTCCTTTAAGAACACTTGAGCATTTTTCTCGTTTTACGGGGGAAAAAGCTCAAATAGTACTCAAAGAACCATACCTCGGTCGTGCTAAATGGGTTGGCATTTTGGCTGGCGTTGAAGACAATAACGTTTTGCTTTCAGTTGATGGTATCGATGAGCGTCTTCCTTATGACCAAATTAAGAAAGCTCATATCATTGGACAAATAGATTTCAGCGGGTAGAAAGGACTATTCCATGGCAGCCTCTGAACTTATAGAAGCTCTTCAAGCTTTGGCTCATGAACGTAAGATCGATGAATTTTATTTAATTGATCGACTTGAAGCCTCATTGGCAAAAAGCTATCAACATATTTTGGATTTAGAATATGATGCCCGTGTCACAATTGACCGTAATACTGGCAAAATATATGTATATGAGTTGGTTCCTGTTGGGGAGCCGGATCCTGAGACGGGTGAATATACTGAATTTGAAGAACGTGATGTAACTCCTGATGATGTTAGTCGTATTGCAGCCTTAAATGCAAAAAATGTTATCGGCTCAATTGTCCGTGATGCTGGACGTCAATCTATCTATGAGGAATTTTCTGGTCGCGTAGGGGATTTAGTCACTGGTACTGTTCTTCAAGGAACCCCAGACTTTACTATCATCAAAATTCGTGATGGAGTTGAAGCTGAGCTCCCTCATTATGATCAGAAGCGTTATCCAAATGAACGTAATGAACGTCCACGTAATGAGCGCTATCGCCACAATCAACGTCTCAAGACACTGATTGTTGAGGTTCGTGATCCTAATTCGGATTCTCCAAAAATGCGCGGAGAACATGCACGTCCAACAATTGTTGTTTCTAGAACTCACCCTGATTTAATTCGTCGTCTTTTCGAAATTGAAGTTCCTGAAATTTACGATGGTTTGGTTGAAATTAAATCAGTTGCTCGTGAACCAGGCGAACGTTCTAAGATTGCTGTTGCTTCACGGGAGCCAAACCTGGATCCAGTTGGTGCATGTGTTGGTCCTAAGGGATCTCGTGTTCGTATGGTTGTTGAAGGCCTACGTAATGAACGTGTGGATGTAATTCAGTGGAACGAAGATCCTGCAATTTATGTTGCTAACGCACTTTCACCGGCACGTGTTACAAGAGTTGATATTGATGAGGAAAACAATTACGCAACCGTAATTGTTCCTGATGATCAGCTTTCTTTAGCGATTGGTAAAGAAGGACAAAATGCTCGTTTAGCTGCTCGCTTAACCGGTTGGCATATTGACATTAAATCAACTTCCTTTGCAGGAGAATCTTTATTTACTGAACCTGCGCTTATTGATGAAGAAGACGTAGATCCTGATGATGGGTTATGCGCATATGTTGCTGAAGACGGAACTCGTTGCCGCAACCATGCTCGTGAAGGATATCGTTACTGTGGTATCCATGCTGAATTTGAAGACGAGGAGTAAGAAATAATTATATGGGGCACGTCAAACGACAAAGAACTTGTATAGTATGCAGAGAATCTGATACAAAAAATTCTCTTTTACGTATAGTTCGTACGCCTGAAGGAATGATTTGTTTTGATCCAACAGGTAAAATGAATGGTCGTGGCGCATATGTTTGTAGTGTTTCTTGTCTTGAAAAGGCAATTGCTACAAAACGACTTGATTCTGCCCTTAGAATGAAGGTAACCGCTGAAGATTGTGAAAGAATCGTAAATGATTTACGAGCATCACTTTCTCATGAAGATTAAATAGACGAGGAGACTATATGCCTGGCATGCGAGTACATGAATTGGCTAAAGAATTTAATATGACCAGCAAGGAACTGCTCGATCGCCTAGCAGAAATGAAAATTCCTGCTAAAAGTCATGCCAGTATCCTCCAGGATGCTTATGTTCAGAAAGTTCGTAAGAATCTAGAACCTGAGATTAAGGAACGTGCTGGCGAACTCGAAGACGAAGAAGCAAAAAAGCTTGCTGAAAAGAAAGCAGAAGAAGCACAGCGTAAAGCTGATGAGAAGGCAGAAAGGCGTGCTGCTGTGGAGGCAGAACGTGAAGCTCGTGAGGCTGAACGTGCTCGTCGTGAAGCTAAAGCTGCTGCTAAACAGGAAAAAGTTTCCAACAATAAAGAATCGGAAAAGCGTAAAATTTCTAATTCGCCTTTTGAAAGCTTAGCTTCTCAAATTGAGCGTGAGCGTGAACGTGTAGAACGAGAAGCGGTAGAAGAGCGCGAAAGAAAGCGTGCTGCTGCTCGTGCTGCTGAAGTTGCAAAGAAGCAAGCTGTCGAAGAAGCACTCCATAATCGTGGTCGCAAAAATAACAAACAGCATGCTAATAATGCTACACATCAACATAAGCAGCCACCAAAGGCCGCTCCAGTTTCTACGAAATCGAACTTTTCTTCTTTGCTCGATCAAATTAACAATGAACGTGAACGTTTAGAGCATCAAAAACAAGAACAACATGCTCAATCTAAGAAAAATCAGCATTCGAACGATCATCGAAATAACAACAATAATAAAAAGAATAAAAAACAACATCGTAAGGGCTTTGAACCTTCTGTACCTGAACTCGAAAATCAAAACGAGCCTAGAGGTGAAGATCGTTATGCTCAAATGGCGGTTCAGGCTGAAAAACTCCAACGCGATAAAGTCCTCGCAGAGGCTCGTGCTGCTGTAGAAGCCGCAAGTCATGATGGTGAAGGTCGTCGAAAAAAGCGTAAGGAAAAGCGTGAAGCTCAGGCTCGTCACCGTGCGGAAATGGAAGCTATCGAAAAAGGCTTAGATCCATCTTTAGTTTTGGATGATTCTGTTGTAGAAATTCCGCAGGGGTCTACGGTAGCTCAATTTGCTGAATTAGTTGATGTATCACCTAATGATGTTGTTAAACGTTTGTTTATGCTCGGTCAAGCTTTAACACTAACGCAATCAATGAGCGATGACTTAATTGAGCTTATCGCTGATGACTTAGGTCGTAAAGTTCGTGTTGTTTCGCCTGAGGAAGAATTTGCGGTTATTTATCATGATTCTGAAGAGGATCTAAAACCACGTCCTCCTGTCGTAACTGTTATGGGTCATGTAGATCACGGCAAGACATCACTGCTTGACGCTATCCGTTCTACTGGTGTTGCAACGCATGAAGCAGGTGGCATTACTCAGCACATTGGTGCTTCGGTTGTATTTATTAACGGCCGTCAAATTACTTTTATTGATACGCCGGGCCATGAAGCGTTTACCGCAATGCGTGCACGTGGTGCACAAGTAACTGACGTTATTGTTTTGGTTGTTGCTGCTGATGACGGTGTTATGCCCCAGACGGTTGAAGCTATCAACCACGCAAAAGCTGCTGATGTTCCTATTGTTGTTGCGGTTAATAAGATCGATAAACCAGGTGCTACTCCTGAACGTGTCCGTCAAGAACTCACCGAGTATGGCATTATTCCAGAAGAGTGGGGCGGCCAAAATATGTTTGTAGATGTTTCAGCAAAGCAGCACTTACATATTGATGACTTACTTGAAACCATTCTTCTTCAAGCTGATGTTCTTGAACTAAAAGCTAATCCAGACGCAGCTGCTTCTGGCTACGTAATTGAAGCAAACCTTGATAAAGGTCGAGGATCCGTTGCTACGGTACTCATTAATCGTGGTACCCTCCATCCAGGTGATGTGATTGTTGCTGGTACCTCATATGGCAAGGTTCGTGCGCTGATTAATCCTCGAGGCGAACATGTTGATCATGCTTCTCCTGCTGATCCTGTTGAGGTTCTTGGATTGAACTCAGTTCCTACCGCTGGTGATGAGTTTAGAGTATTCGAAGATGAACGTGATGCTCGCCGTCTTGCTGAAGAACGTGCTTTACGTGCTCGACTTGCTAAACAAGAATCACGTTCACATATGAACCTTGATGATCTATTTGCGCGTATTGAAGAAGGCAACACAACCGATCTTAATCTTGTTGTCAAGGCTGACGTTATGGGATCTATTGAAGCTTTGCGTGATGCCTTCTCCAAGATGGATCAGTCTGAGGTTAAGATCAATATCATTCATGCTGCTGTTGGCGGTATTACTGAAACTGACGTTACATTGGCTGCAGCATCTGATGCTATCATTATTGGCTTTAACGTGCGTCCAACAGGTAAAACACGAGAACTTGCTGAGCGTGAAAAAGTCGATATCCGCCTGTACCGTGTTATCTATCAAGCAATTGAAGATATCAATGCTGCTCGTGTTGGTTTACTTTCACCTGATATTGTTGAAGAAGATACCGGTATTGCTGAGGTTCGCGAAACCTTTAAGGTACCTAAGGTTGGCACCATTGCTGGTTGCTATATCATTGAAGGTGAAATTTCACGTGATGATAAGGTACGTATCGTACGTGATGGTACGGTTATCTTTGAAGGAACTATTCATAGCTTACGCAGATTTAAGGATGATGTTAAGTCCGTTGCTCGTGGTTATGAATGCGGTATTGGCATTGAAGGCTATCAAGATATTAAGGTTGGAGATACCATCGAGGGTTATCGCATCGTTGAAAAAGAGAGGGTCGAATAACCATGAAACAAGGATCTTCTAGCCGTAAAGTTAATGAACAGTGTCGGGAAGTTATTGCAAATATTTTGCTTTTTGAAATGACTGATCCGCGATTAGATATGGTAACGATCACTTCTTGCGAAGTAAGTTTTGACAGAAGTGTGGCGAATATTTTCTACACTACAGAACCGGCTCGTTATGTTGAAGTCGCAGAAGCATTTCAAGCAGCCGCTGGACGTATTCGTTCTTTAATGGCTAAAAAGTTGTCGTGGCGTGTTGCACCTGAATTAAGATTCATGCTTGACTCTAGTGTTGATCAAGCGGAACGAATTGCCCAGGCCCTTGCACGCGATGCTTCTCGTAATAATGCATCAGCGACTGAAGAGGAGTTTTAGTTGGTAACCCCCCAAACTAATACGACATTACAAGAAATCGCCGAGCAATTAAAATTGCTCGACGATTTCGTTATTTGTGGTCATGTAAATCCAGATGGAGACTGTCTTGGTTCACAATTAGGTCTTTATTATTCTTTAACCAATATGGGTAAGAATGTAACCTGCCTTTTAGCGCGTAATGAACCAATAGACTATGGACTGAGATTTTTACCCGGCGTTGATTCAATGATCCCTGCTTGTAATTTTGATGATAGTTTTTCTGTCTTTATATGTGTTGACGTGCCCACAACTGAACGTATAGGTGATGCAGCACCCATACAAAAACAGGCACATAATACTTTTACTATTGATCATCATGCTGTAGATACTCGTATGTCTCAGTTTACCTATGTTGATCCTGATTCTCCCGCAGCTGCTCTTCTGGTATGGGAGCTTTCGGGATATCTGAATGCTCGATCATATGAGGTAGCCCAATGTTGTTTGACGGGTTTAATTACTGATACAGGAAGATTCGCTTATCAAAATACCACCCCTGAAGCCTTCAGTGCTGCAGCTGAAATGATGAAATGGGGAGCTAGTCCATCACAAATTAATAAAGAGTTTTTTCAAAATCGCTCATTAGCTTCGTTGAAACTAGAACAAATTGTTTTAGATCGCATGAGCTTTTTTGCTGATGGAAAATTCGTAGTATCGTATTTAATGAAAAAGGATTTTCACGCTTGTAATGCTATTAAAGCAGATTCTGAAGCGTTAATAGATACGTTACGATCTGTTCGTGGTGTAAAAGTGGCACTTATTCTTCGCGAAAATAACAATGAAGAAATTCGCGGTAGCTTACGTGCAAAAGATAATGAAACCAATGTAGCAGCTGTGGCAAAATCATTTGATGGCGGTGGTCACAAGGCAGCTGCGGGATTTACATATCACGGAAAAATGGATCAAGCATTTAAAGATGTAACCAGAGAAGTGCTTTCTCACTGTTTCAACCAAACCCTCACTCAAGATGAGATAAGTGCTATTTGCAATTGCGCTGCATTAGATGTTTCTTTGCAAAATGACCAAGGTGAAGTACATGGCTAAACGCAATTCTTCTGGGTTTAGTAGGCTTATTGGTATTAATAAGCCAATAGGTATGTCTTCCCATGATGTAGTTAACCGAGTTCGTCGTATTTTTAATGAACGTAGGGTTGGCCACGCAGGAACTTTGGATCCTTTAGCTTCCGGTGTACTTCTTGTTTGTGTAGGCCCGGCTACTCGGCTTGATGCGTTTTTGGTTGGTCATGGTAAACGTTACAAAATGGGCGTTACCTTTGGAATTTCCACTACTACCGATGATTCTGAAGGCGAAATACTTAAAGAACTACCTTATTCCGAACAACTTCAAGAGAGCAATTTTGCGCATACATTTGTTCATAATATGGTTGGTAAAGGAACCCAAATTCCTCCTGTTTATTCAGCGATTAAAGTAAACGGGAAAAAAGCGTATCAACAAGCACGTAGTGGCAACGTTATTGATCTTTGTCCGCGCCCATTTGAAATTTATGACGCTGAATTGCTTCAGGTTAGTAATGCTAAAAGAATTGATGGTAAGCAGGCAACAGAGTGGCTTTGCGAAATGAGCGTTTCAAAAGGTACATATATGCGCTCGATTGCCCGTGATATGGGTAGAGATTTATCCACCTGTGCTTATGTAAGTGCTTTAGAACGGGTACGTTCAGGCTCAATATCCTTAGATGATTGTGTAACTTTAGAAGAACTAGAACAGAATCACGATGCTGGTGTTATAGATCCCTTAAAAGCACTAGAAATCAGATTTGCTTTTGCACGATCTTGTGCCGATAAGGTGAAACATGGCTCATGGCTTTCCGAAGATGATCTCGTTTTAAATGAACCGCTTCTAAATGAATGTTTTCCTATTTGTACGTGTACCACTAGTATAATCCCTTCTTCTAAACCCCCTGTAACAGGAGAGGTTATAGGTGTTATAGTAGATAATCGCTTACAAGCGATTTATGAATATAAAGAGTCCGAGCATCGTTATGTACCTCGATGCGTGTTTTCGATTGGTGTTGAACGTGGCAAAACTGTATAAAGTTGATGAATCATTCGATCATTCGCTATTCAAACATTCTTCTTGCGCTTTTGGTGTATTTGATGGCGTTCATTTAGGACATCAATATTTACTATCTTGCGCAAAAAAAACTGCTCAATACAACGGTGGTAAATCGATCGCTTTAACATTTGATATAGATCCTGATGAGATTTTTCATCCAAACCGTTTACGCAAGCTAATGAGTAATGAACGCCGATTAGAGGCTTTACTTAATAGCGGTGTTGATGCAGTTGTAGCGTTGCCATTCACTAAGTCTTTTTCTAGTTTATCGCCTGAAGAATTTTTGCGTGAAACGTTTAATGGTTATGCACCATCTAATTTACATGTTGGCCTTGACTTTCATTTTGGTGCAAAAGCCGCAGGTAGTGTTGCTGACCTAGCAGAATGGGGAGCAGCTGTGGGAACCCATATAGATGCTCACAACTTACAAAGTGCCGATGGTGCACCTATTACTGCTACCCGAATTAGATTGCTTCTAATGGAACATGATCTTGACGAAGCACAGCGTTTGCTTGGACGTCGTTTTTCCATGGTAGAAAATGTACGTCCTGGTAGAGGCGAAGGTGCCGATATGGGCTTTTCTACAGCAAATCTTTTTATTGAACCTAATCGTCGTGTTTTGGCGGAAGGTGTATATTCCGCCTATGCTACCGTTGAAGGCAAACGTTATAGAGCTGCTGTCTCGATGGGCGTTTCTCCTGTGTTCGCTGATAAAACTGATGCAACGTGTGAAGTCCATATCCTTGATTTTGATCAAAATATTTATGGCGAATATATTGAAGTGGAGTTTGTAGAATATCTTCGTCCCATGATTAAGTTTGATAGCACGGAAGAGCTTATTAAAACTGTAATGGGTAATATTGATTATTGTCGCAATAATCTTCCTTTATAGGTTAAGGGGATTTAGACATTTTCAGTGATGAAGACATACGCAAAGTTCGTGATGCTAACGATTTAGTTGAGCTTTTTGCTGAACGTAGTGTTATGCGTCAAAAGGGTAGAGATTTTTGGTGTTGCTGTCCCTTTCATCAAGAAAAAACTCCATCCTGCAAAGTAGATCCAGCTTCGCAAACTTGGCACTGCTTCGGATGCGGAGAAGGCGGAGACATTATAACGTATGTGCAAAAACTCGATAACGTTGATTTCGTTGATGCGGTGCGTTTTTTAGCTCGCCGCTCAGGAATTGAGCTCAATGAATCTCCTCAAACTAAGAAAGCTCACAGTAAAAAGGCACGACTCAAAGCAGTTTGTAGTGAAACCGCTGCGTATTATCATCTTTTGTTAATGCGCTCTACCGATAGTGATGCTGCTAAAGCACGTGAATATTTGTCTTCAAGAAACTTAGGGGGAGAAGTTCCTAATGATTGGAATCTGGGATTTGCCCCTGGAAAACGTAGATTGGTCACCCATCTTCATTCGTTGGGTTTTACCGACAATGAGCTAATTGAGGCTAATGTTGCGGTTAAAAAATCTAATGGAATTAACGACCGATTTTTTAATAGAGTGATGTTTCCTATATGCGATAGCAGAGGGGACACCATTGCTTTCGGTGGTAGAGTTGTAGGAGACGGTGAACCGAAATATTTAAATACCGGTGACACTCCTTTATTCCATAAGTCAGAAGTTCTTTACGCGCTTGATAAAGCAAAAGCAACCATGGCAAGTACAGGAATTGCTATTGTTGTTGAAGGGTATACCGATGTCATTGCCCTTCATGAGTCTGGATTTACTAATGTTGTAGCTACACTAGGTACTTCACTGACTAAACAGCATATTCGTATTTTGTCTCATCATGCAAAATCAAAAATTATTTATCTCTTTGATGGTGATGCCGCAGGACAACGCGCTGCTGATAGAGCTCTTACTTTTATTGATTCATCAGTAACCCCTGAAGCGGGTAAATCTAAGATTGATTTATGCGCCGTTACTTTGCCAGACAATTTAGATCCAGCAGATTTCATTGCGGAGCGCGGAGCCGATGCGTTTTCTGCTGTTTTAGAAACTTCAGTTCCCTTAATCAAGTTTGGCATCGACCGACGTCTTGATGCATATGATTTATCTACTCCTGAAGGACGAAGCCGTGCTACTACAGAAGCATTATCGGTTCTTGCGCCCATAAAAGATTCCCTTCTTGCAAAAGATTATGCAGTATATATTGCAAGCAAAGTCCATGCTCGCGAACAGGATATTCTTGAGCGCTTAGCTCTTTTAAAGGCTCCTACAGTGCGAGCTTATGAAGAGAATTTCAATTCAAACCAAACGTTAAGTTCAAAACCAGCACGCACTTTTGAACTTAGTTCTAGTGAGAAAAATAGACTTCGTACTGAACGTGAATTTTTAAGTCTTTGTGCACATAATCCGGCAATGGTTCCTGATTTCGTTAATGAATTAGGTCAAACAGAATGGCATGATAAGGTTCATAGAGAGTTAGCGTTAGCTTTAATAGAAATACTTAGTAACAATCCTTCTCTAAGTGTTGCCGATGTTATTAGAAAAGCACAGGAAATATGTCCCTATGCCGAAAGAATTTTAACTTCATCGAGTGTTAGCAGTTCGTCATCTGCCTATGATTTATTGCGTTTTATGGCTGATGAATTAATTATTGGTGATACTGAAAATGCTATAGCTGTTATGAGAATCCAAATGAAGTCCGCTCAAACACAGGAAGAAGCTGACATGGTTTTTCAATCTATTCTTGTACTTCAGTCGGAACTTAATTCGCTTCGTAATCGTCACGTTAAAACTAATTAATATACACTTTAATTTGTTACTAAATGAGTGTCATTAATCACTGGTATACTAGTTCATTGAAATACAAGCTTTTGTGAAAGGCATTAGCATGAAAACATTACAGATTGTTCTTTCTCCTGATCCTGGTTTGCGCTCCGTGTGCGAACCTTGCGAAGTTGGCGATAAATCATTAGTAAAGCTCAGCAAACAAATGTTAAAAACCATGTATGCCAACAATGGTTGTGGCTTAGCTGCTCCTCAAGTTGGCATCAATAAGCGTTTTGTTGTTATTGATTGCTTAGATGAAGAAGGCAACGCTGATCCTTACGTGTTGGTCAACCCTGAAATAGAGTGGTCTAGCAGTGACTCAATTACTGAGGAAGAAGGATGTTTATCTCTTCCAGGTATTTCGGTTCCTATTTCTCGACCATCAAAGGTTCGTGTTCGCTATTATGATTTAGATGGCAATGAATGTAAGGTTGTAAGCGATGGGCTCCTTGGACGGTGCTTGCAGCATGAAATTGACCATTTAGATGGCATTACTTTATTTGAATCCTGTTCACCAATTGATCGTATCAAAGCATTGCATGACTATAATTTGGCTCTTGAGTCAGGAGCTAAACCAGGAGAGGTAGGATAAATTACCATGCGCGTTGTTTTTATGGGTACACCTCGCTTTGCTGAAATAATTCTTGAAGGTCTTATCGGCTCGAAACATGAATTGGTTGGTGTCATTACTCGACCTGATGCAGTTCGAGGGCGTGGTAAAAAGCTCGTTAGTTCACCTGTAAAACGCTGCGCATTAGCTCACAATATTGCGGTATATGAATATTCGTCACTTAAATCTGATGATGCGTATAACACGCTAAATACTCTTCAACCTGATGTAATTTGCGTAGCTGCATATGGTGCAATTTTGCCTAAGCGAGTTTTAGATTATCCAAAATATGGTTGCCTAAATGTTCATGGCTCTCTTCTTCCTCGTTGGAGAGGAGCGGCTCCTGTGGAGCGCGCTATTTTATCGGGAGATACAACGACAGGTATTTGTATCATGCGTATGGAAGAAGGGCTTGATACAGGCGATGTTGCCTTAGTAAAGTCAACAAGCATTGGCCAAAAATCTTCTAGTGCACTTTCTGATGAACTTGCAACTTTAGGAGCCAAAGCACTGGTTGAAGTCCTTGATAAATTAGACGCCTTTGAAGTGGTGCAGTGGAATAAACAAGCTGTTGATGGTGTTACGTATGCAGAAAAAATCGCAAAAGGAGAACTTGATATTCATCCTGCATTAACTGTTCGTGAGGCGCTTTTGTATATTCAGGCTTCTAGTGAAAATCATCCATGCCGTTGTACTATTTCCGGCAAGGGAGTAACCGTTTTGAGTGCTGATTCTTTTGAATTACCCGAAACCATATCCATAAATCCTGGATCAGTACTCTATTATCAAAAACGATTGCTCTTAGGTCTAGGTAATGGGGTTATTGATTTACAATCTGTCAAGCCTGATGGCAAGAAAGAAATGGAAGGTAAATCCTTCGCTGCAGGTATTCAAGGAATAAAACAAGGCGGAATAACTTGGGGAAGTATGAATGAACAATAACAAGAACACGCAAACTCATAAAGGTTCACGTTATAAAGTTACCCCTGCGCGAAAACTTGCCTATAAAGTTTTACATGAAATCAGACTCCGTTCTGTTTATTTAGAACAAGCTTGGAAAACATGCTCAAAGCATGTCTCTTTACCATCGCCGGAATTAGGTTTTGCACGTTTATTGGCAACAACCGTTGTCTCTCATAGAGGTTCACTGAATATCCTCATTGATAAGATACTGCGTAATCCTAGCGACATTCAAAATGACGTTCGTGATGCGCTTTCTATTTCTTTTGCTGAATTATTTTATTTAGATAAACCAAACCATGTTGTTGTTAATGAAGGGGTTGAACTAGTACGAAGTGTTTCTCCAAAAGCTGTTGGATTAGCTAACTTTGTTTTAAGACGCGCTACAGAAGCAAAACCTGATTTTCCGTTTGGTGATCCAAAAAATGACCCTAAAGCGGCAAGCTTACTATTTGGTTTTCCTCAATGGTTAGCAGAAAAGCTGATTAATGAATTTGGTTTTGAAGAAGCGTGTCGGTTCATGAAGAATTCGAATTCTCCTGCTCCTCTTTTCTTTATCATCAACCAAGCAAATGCTAACGGTCCACAGACGCTAAAAGGTTTAGTAAATCAAGGAATTAAGTTAGCGCCTATTTCAAGGATTCAACAAAACAAACAAGGTCTTTCTTGTTTCGTTTTTTCTCAGCGCAATGAGATAGGACAAACTTATGTGGAAGATCTCTTAAAGAAAGGAACCTTGGTAATTAGTGATGGAGCTGCTCAATTAGCTTCATCTTTAGCGGTTCCGCAAACGTATCCCCATTCATTTTTAGAAATTGGAGCGGGTAGAGGAACTAAAACTATTTTGCTGCAGAATATAGCCTTATCTCGTTTTGGCAAACAAATGCATATTGATACTCTTGATGTTGATCAAGGGAGAACAAAGGAACGACACAATCGTCTTAAACAAGCCGGTATTCTGCAAAGTGAGTCTTTCTTGCAGGACGCAACAAGCTTATCGAACTTTGCAAGTGATTATTATGATTCCATTTTTATTGATGCACCTTGTTCAGGGCTTGGAACTCTTAGAAGACATGCGGATATTCGTTGGCGCGTTTCGGAAAAGCATATTAACAATTTTGCTTCGACAGGTCTAACAATTCTCAAGGAAGCTTCACGTCTTGTAAAACCTGGTGGCTCAATAACGTATGCAACTTGCACAGTTTTTTCAAAAGAAAATGAACAGGTCATCAAAGATTTCCTAGCAAGTCAGGAAGGTATTGATTTTTCTTGTAGCCATATTGAATTAATTTCAGATCTTTTTTCTGATTCCTTAAATAGTCCTGCTTTTGATAGTCATTTCATCTGCATGCTTACTAAAAATGATGCATAACTTGTATCTGACACTTTTTTCTAGACCTGTTACACTTCCAGTCTTATAATCAATAAAGACCTTTAATGGCGGTACAGAGAGACCGATAAGGTGCAAACATATTGCTCATACGCTAATAACCGTTAGTTTTTTAGCTATGCATGCCAAATTGATTGCCCCTCTCTGTTCTGGGGCTTTTTTGTTGCTGGAATAGAGTCGGCTTATTGATTGACTAACAAGCAATTGATGTGACAATGTCTCAGAATTGCTCGTCAATTAATTTGCAACGGATTTGTCTGTACGCACTTTAGTTTTGAAAGGAGCGTGCATGCAAGAAGTAGAACATGAAGAATCTGTTGTGATGGAAGAGTCTGAAATTGATCGTACTTTAGTACGAATGGCTCATCAGATTCTTGAGCAAAATAAAGGATGCCAAGATTTAGCTATTGTTGGCATTGTTACAAGGGGTGATGTTCTTGCTCGAAGGATTGCTTCGCTTATTGAAGAAATCGAGGGAATTAAGCTCCCTGTAGGATCTCTTGATATCAGTTTTTATCGTGATGATGCGATGATCAATTTATCACCCATAGTTCAGGGTACTGATATTCTATTTTCTATTGACGGCAAAACAATCGTTCTCGTTGACGATGTGCTGTATACCGGTCGAACTATTCGTGCTGCACTAGATGCATTAATGGATTTAGGCAGGCCAGCTCGCATTCAATTGGCTACTTTAATCGATCGTGGGCATCGTGAACTTCCTATTCGTGCTGATTTCGTTGGTAAAAACGTTCCCTCCGCTTCAAATGAAAGCGTTCGCCTTTATTTAAAAGAAGTTGATGGACAGTCTTGCGTTCGTATTAAACGCTTAGAGCCAGGTCAGCATGTTGGATCTGCACCAGTGAAGGGAGTTTAACTATGTTTAAGCATAAACATTTACTCTCTATTAATGATCTTTCGCGTGAAGATATCTATACGATATTAGAACAAGCTCGTACGTTCGAAGAGGTGAATGAACGTCCTATTAAAAAAGTACCTGCCCTTCGAGGCAAAACAGTTTGCAATTTGTTTTTTGAACCATCAACTCGTACGCGCGGTTCTTTTGAGCTTGCCGAAAAGCGTCTTTCTTGCGATTCACTTAATGCAGGGGGCAGCGCATCATCTACTGTCAAAGGTGAAAGCTTAGTAGATACTGTTCGCACGCTAGACGCAATGAAGGTGGACATGTTTGTTGTTCGTCATAAATGCGCTGGTGCACCTTATATAGTTTCACAAAACACCAATGCAAGCGTAATTGATGCAGGTGATGGTAAACATCAACATCCAACCCAAGCGCTTCTTGATCTTTATACTATTTGGAAAGAAAAAGGCTCTTTTGAAGGTTTAAAGGTTGGGATTGTTGGAGATATCTCCCACTCTCGCGTATGCGGCTCTCTTGTTCCTGCATTGAAGAAAATGGGTGCTCATGTCACTTTAATTGCACCAGCAACACTTCTTCCAGCTCGTCCTGATGTTTTGGGCGCTGATTCAGTATCTCCTCATTTAGACACTGTTTTACCTGAATTGGACGTTGTTTACATGTTGCGAATTCAAATGGAACGTCTTGAAAATGCTCCATTTCCAAGTTTGAGAGAATACCATTTGTTATATGGGCTCAACGAAGAAAGATCACATCTCATGAAAGATGATGCGATCATCTGTCACCCTGGTCCCATTAATCGTGGAGTTGAACTTGATAGCTATATGGCAGATGGACATAGATCTGTCATCGTTGAACAAGTTTTTTCTGGTGTTTGCGTTCGTATGTCTTTAATTTACTTACTGTTGGGGGGCGGCAACGATGAACTATCTCATTAAGAATGTTAGGGCTATTGACCCTGCATCTAATCTAGATGCGATAACCGATATCCTTATCGAAGATAATCACATCGCTGAAATTGCATCAAATATCGAATGCGAAAATGCAATTGTCTTAGATCGTACAGGATCAATTGCTGTACCTGGTTTAATAGACATTCATGTTCATTTACGTGATCCTGGACAAGAATATAAAGAAACTATTGAAACTGGTACTGCTGCAGCAGCGCATGGTGGATTTACGGGAATCTGTTCTATGCCTAATACCAATCCAACAACTGACAATGCAGCAACTATTGATTACGTTTTAGACAAAAGCAAACAGGCTGGTCATTGTCGCGTTTATCCATCTGGCGCATGCACAAAAGGCTTAAAAGGCGAATCTCTTGCGGAAATGGGCGATATGGTTGCTCATGGTGCAGTTGCCTTCACTGATGATGGTAGGGGAGTCCAGAATTCTGGAATGATGCGCCGGGTGATGGACTACGCGAAAATGTTTGACAAAGTCGTAATGAGCCATTGTCAAGATGAAAGCCTTGTAGGACCTGGCCAAGCAAATGAAGGTGTGGTTTCTACTCGCTTAGGATTAGCGGGTTGGCCTGCTGCAGGCGAAGAACTTCAGATTCAACGCGATATTGCTCTTTCAGAACTTACAGGATGCCCTATTCACATTCAGCATATTACTACTGCACGCGGTATTGAATTAGTTCGTGACGGTAAAGCTCGCGGTATTAAAGTCACGTGTGAAGCAACGCCTCATCACATAGTATTAAACGAAGATGATATAACTGATACGTACAATACAAACCTTAAGATGAATCCTCCACTGCGTACTAAAGAGGACAATGAAGCAATTATTAAGGGAATACAGGATGGAACAGTAGATTGTATCGTCACTGATCACGCGCCCCATGCCGAACACGAAAAAGCTCGGGAATTCGAACTGGCACCTTTTGGTATGACTGGTTTAGAAACATCTCTCGGTGTTGTTCTTACATATTTAGTAAATCCTGGAATAATAAGCCTTAACAAAATGATTGAACTTATGGCAATTAATCCTCGTTTAATTCTTGGTTTAGATCAGATAACGCTATCAAAAGATAGCATTGCTGACATTACAATTTTTGATCCTTCAATAACTTGGACAGTTACCGAAGATGATATGTATTCGAAATCTAAGAATTCCGGTTTCTTAGGTTATACATTACAAGGACGTGCTACTGATGTGTTCGTTGGAGGCACGATGACGTGTAAGGATGGTGTCGTCGTTGAGTAAGCTTCTTAAAGAAACTAGCTATGGTCAGCATGTACCTGCCAAACTTGTTTTAGAAGATGGCTCGGTTTATGTTGGGTATTCTTGTGGTGCAGAGGGGGAAGTATTCGGTGAAGTATGCTTCAATACTTCCTTAGAAGGATATATCGAAGTAATTTCGGATCCTTCCTATGCTGGTCAAATTATCACTATGACATATCCACAAATTGGCAATTACGGTGTCAATAAAGATGATCTTCAATCAGATTCTTTAGCACTTCGCGGCTTAGTTGTTCATGAAATGTGCTTTGTTCCTTCAAATTGGCGTAGTGAAATTTCACTACCAGATTTCCTGAAAGAACAAAACGTAGTTGCTATTGGTGGAATAGATACGCGCTCCCTTACAGCTCATATTAGGGATCATGGCGCTCAACGTGGTGTGTTATCCACAACGGATCTTGATACCGATAGTCTTCTTGCAAAAGTTCGTGCTTCTGAAAGCATTGTTGGAGTGAATCTTGCAAAAACAGTAAGCAGGCAAGATGTTTCCCAATATACAGAACTTCCGAAAAGTCATGAATTTGCTATCGCAGCACCTAAAGATGCTCACTACAATGTGGTTGCCTATGACTGCGGCGTAAAGAAATCTATCTTACAGGGGCTTATACGCGTTGGATGCAAATTGACGGTTGTACCCTGGAATACACCTGCTGAAGATGTGTTAGCAATGAACCCTGATGGGGTATTTTTAAGCAATGGTCCAGGAGACCCTGAAGCAGTGCGAGAAACATATATTCAGGTTGAAAAGTTAATTGGTAAGGTTCCGCTTTTTGGCATTTGCTTAGGCCATCAGATGATTTCACTTGCTAGTGGCGCTGAAATGGAAAAACTGAAATTCGGCCATCGTGGTGGAAATCAGCCAGTAATGAATCTCCGTACCGGAAGAGTAGAAATTACAGCTCAAAACCATGGGTTTGGTTTACTATTTGATTCTTTAGGTCCTCTTATTCCTGAACTTTCGGGTGGTTTTTCCGAACATGTACGCAATCTTACCTTCTGGAGCAAACATAAGATAGCTCCTGTTGTACAAAATAGCCGGTTTGGACGAATTCAGTTAACTCATATCAACTTGAACGACGGAACCACAGAAGGCATAGCATTCTTAGATCAACCTGTATTTTCGGTTCAGTATCACCCTGAAGCTAATCCGGGACCTACGGATGCTCACTATCTTTTTACTGCATTCACAAGACTAATGGATGGTAGATCAGATTACCTCGATATCGATATTGCAAACGATCGCCTTGCTGGATGGGAGTTCGGTACAGCGAAAGGAGAAATAGATGCCTAGGAGAGACGATATTAAACGTATTCTCGTAATCGGTTCAGGCCCGATTGTTATTGGTCAGGCATGCGAATTCGACTACTCGGGCGCCCAAGCCTGCAAGGTTTTAAAAGAAGACGGTTATGAGGTTGTTTTAGTTAATTCTAATCCAGCAACGATCATGACCGATCCTCAGTTAGTTGATCGAACCTATGTTGAACCGATTACTAAAGAATTTATTGAAAAAATCATTGCTAAAGAACGTCCTGATGCTTTGCTTCCCACACTCGGCGGACAAACCGCTTTAAACGCTGCTGTTGAACTTGCTAAAGCTGGGGTATTGGATAAGTACAATGTAGAAATGATCGGTTGCGATTTAGCCGCTATTGAGCGCGGCGAGGATCGTAAACAATTTAATGAAGCTATGGCTGAAATTGGACTTGAAGTCGCACGCAGCGGCTATGCCTATTCAGTTGAAGATGCGTTTTCTTTAGCTGATGAACTTGGATATCCGTTGGTTATTCGCCCTTCATTTACTCTTGGCGGAGCCGGTGGCGGTATTGCCCATAATCCAGAAGAACTCGAACTAATTGTATCTCAAGGTCTTGACTTATCTCCTGTTACTGAAGTTTTAGTAGAAGAGAGTATTGAAGGCTGGAAAGAATACGAGATGGAGGTCATGCGCGATAAGGCAGGTAATGGTATTATCATTTGCTCCATCGAGAACTTTGACCCTATGGGTGTTCATACAGGTGACTCCATTACCGTAGCTCCAGCTCAAACATTGTCTGATGTTGAATATCAACGTATGCGCGTAGCTTCTCTTGCCATCCTAGAGAAAATTGGTGTAGAGACTGGTGGATCAAACGTCCAATTTGCAGTAAACCCCGAAAACGGACGTTTGATTGTTATTGAAATGAATCCACGTGTTTCAAGATCTTCAGCACTTGCCTCGAAGGCAACTGGCTTTCCAATTGCTAAAGCGGCAGCAAAATTAGCGGTAGGCTATACCCTTGATGAGATAACAAACGATATTACGAAAGCTACTCCTGCATGCTTTGAGCCTTCAATTGACTACTGTGTAGTAAAGGTTCCTCGCTTTGCATTTGAAAAATTTAAGGGAACCGATACAACTCTTTCAACACGCATGAAAGCTGTTGGCGAAATTATGGCAATTGGTAGAACTTTCGAAGAAGCGCTTGGTAAAGCTATGCGTTCCCTTGAAAACGGTCGCTACGGCTTAGGTGCTGATGGTAAAGATTCTTTCGATGAAGATAATTTTGACGAAATGGTAGGAAAACCCACCGAAGATAGAATTTTCTATATAGCTGAGGCCTTCCGACGCGGTTGGAGTGTCGGTCAGGTTTTTGATGTATCCAAGATTGATCGCTGGTTCTTATCAAGAATCTATGACGTAATCAAGGTTGAACAAGAACTTACCAACTATTCTTTAGATGAACTTGATGCGCAAGATTTGCTACAGGCAAAACGTTTTGGCCTTTCCGATGTTCAAATTGCGTACCTTACTAATTCCGATGAGCATACCGTGCGTGCTAAACGTAAGGAACTCGGTGTTATTCCCGTTTTCAAAACAGTAGATACCTGTGCTGCCGAATTTGAAAGTCGGACAGAATATCACTATAAAACTTACGAGCTTGGCGAAACCGAAATTCGTCCTGCAACGAAAAAACGTGCCATGATTTTAGGTGCAGGTCCAAATCGAATTGGCCAAGGTATTGAATTCGATTACTGCTGTGTACATGCTAGTTATGCACTTCATGATGCGGGCTATGAAACCATTATGGTTAACTGTAATCCAGAAACTGTTTCAACTGACTACGACACATCAGATAGATTATATTTCGAGCCTTTAACATACGAAGATGTAATGGATATCGTTGATGTAGAGCAACCTGATGGGGTAGTAGTTACTTTGGGCGGTCAAACGCCCTTAAAGCTGGCAAGAGATCTTGAAAACTCTGGTGTTGTAGTTATGGGTACAAAACCAGAAGCTATTGACTTAGCCGAAGATCGTGACCGCTTTGCTGAAATCTTAGATGAATTGCATATCACATACCCTGCAGCAGGTATGGCTTCATCATTTGAAGAAGCATGCCAGGTAGCTGACAGAATTGGCTTTCCGTTGCTTGTGCGCCCATCGTATGTATTAGGTGGCAGGGGAATGGTCATTGCTTATGATGCTCAGTACCTAGAAAAATACATGGCAGAAGCTGCACGTATTACGCCTGATCATCCTGTTTATCTTGATAGATTCCTTGAAGGAGCTATCGAATGTGATGTCGATGCTCTCTGCGATGGTACGCAAGTGTATATTGGTGGCGTCTTAGAGCACATTGAGGAAGCTGGCGTTCACTCTGGTGACTCAGCATGCTGCATTCCACCCTTCACACTTTCTGAATCGCAAGTATCTCAACTTCGTTCTATAACAAGACGATTGGCGTTACGTTTAGGCGTTGTTGGACTTCTTAATGTCCAGTTCGCTATTAAAGATTCTGTAGTTTATGTTATTGAGGCTAATCCACGTGCTTCTCGTACCGTACCCTTTATCTCTAAAGCAACAGGAGTACCTTTAGCTAAACTTGCAGCTCGTATTATGTCTGGTGAAACAATTGAAAGCTTTAATTTACCAGATGACGAGCGTAGACAGTCTCACTTCTGTGTTAAAGAAGCTGTTATGCCTTTCGGAAGATTCCCGGGTGCAGATGTTATCCTTGGTCCTGAAATGAAGTCTACTGGTGAAGTAATGGGTATTGCTAATAACTTCCCAGCAGCATACGCAAAAACTCAAGCTGCTGTGGATATGGAGTTACCAAAAAGTGGTACGTGCTTCCTTTCAGTCTGCGACAGAGACAAGCGTGCAATTCTTCCTTTAGCTCGAGATCTTTCACGTATGGGATTCAAATTAATTTGCACTGCTGGAACAGCCCGTGCTTTAGAGTCGGCTAATATTCCTTGTGAAGAAATTGGACGCGTAAGTGACCCTGAACCCAATATCTTAAATCTTATTAGTGATGGAAAAATTGATCTTATGATCAACACTCCCTTTGGCCAAGAAACAAGATCTGATGGTTATGTCTTACGTACTATGGCGGTACGACAGAATCTTTGTTACGTCACCACTTTGGCAGGCGCTCAGGCATTTGTGTCAGCAATAGACAATTTACGTGACGATAGTTTGCCCATCATTGCTCTTCAGGATCTAGACCAATGGGAAGAAAAGTGATGCTTTATGGGTGCTATTCTCGAAAAACCTGGTGTTGTCGTTTCAAATACTTCCTTAACTAATAAGCTTTGGCTTATGAAGGTTAAAGTTGAAGAGATTGGCAAAAAGCTCTTACCAGGACAATTTGTCCATATCTTAATTCCTGGAATGGAAGGTCATATACTACGTCGGCCTTTTTCGGTTTACTACACCGAAGAGGATGGCGATGTTCTTGTCATTTTGTATCAAGTTGTCGGATTTGGCAGTAAGCATATGACATCACTTAAAGAAGGAGCAGCTGTTAGTGTTATGGGTCCAATCGGAAACGGTTGGACAATTCCTGACGCTGCGACTTCAGCACTTCTCGTTGCAGGAGGCGTTGGAGGTGCTCCGCTTTATCTTTTTGCTGAATCATTGATCACATCTGGAGTCAATATTGACGTTATTTTAGGTGCGCAAACAGCTCAAGCATTGGTTGTAGAGGATAAATATGAAGCGCTTTCATTAAACGACCTTTGTATTGCAACTGATGACGGCACGAAGGGGCATGCTGGCTTTTGCACTGATCTAGTAGCACAGTGCATATCAAACAAGCAGTATGATTTTGTAGCTTGTTGTGGCCCTGAACCAATGATGAAAATCGTTTCTCAGCAATCACTTAATGCTCACATTCCTACATTTATTTCGCTTGAGAAAAGAATGGCTTGTGGAATCGGTGCATGTCTTTCTTGCATAGTTGAAACAACTAATGGCAAAAAACGCTCATGCGTTGATGGTCCTATCTTTGATGCTGCGGAGGTGATTTGGTAATGGCTGTTCAGATGAAGGTGAACCTTGGTGGCCTTGTTATGAAAAATCCCGTTACAACAGCATCTGGCACCTTTGCTTCAGGCCATGAATATGCCGACTTTATTGACGTCGCAGCACTTGGAGCAGTTACAACAAAGGGTGTTTCTCTTAACGGGTGGGAGGGTAACGCTGCACCACGCATCGCAGAAACCCCCTCTGGCATGCTTAATTCCATTGGATTGCAAAACCCAGGTGTTGAAGTTTTAAAAAATCGAGATCTTCCCTGGTTAAAAGAACACAATGCTACGGTTATTGTAAATGTTTCAGGTCATAGTCTTGAAGAATATGCAGCAGTTATTGATGCTTTAGAACAATCAAATAATGTTGATGCCTATGAGCTTAATATTTCGTGCCCAAATGTTGACTGCGGCGGAATGACTTTTGGCACCGATCCTGCAATGGCGTCTTCCGTTGTTAAGGAATGCCGCGACCGTACAAAACGACCTTTAATTGTTAAGCTTACTCCTAACGTTACTGATATTACAGAAATTGCTAAAGCAGTTGAATCTGCCGGTGCTGATGCAGTATCTCTAATTAATACTTTATTAGGTATGGCTATAGACGCTTCTACGAGAAAACCTGTCTTAGCTCGTGTTGTAGGAGGTCTCTCTGGTCCCGCAGTAAAGCCTGTTGCATTACGCATGGTTTGGCAAGTACATCAAGCTGTTTCTATTCCTATATTAGGAATGGGCGGAATTACATCTGGTATCGATGCCATTGAATTTATGCTTGCTGGAGCAACAGCTGTAGCGGTAGGCACTGCTAATTTTTCGAATCCACGTTCAACAATTGATGTAATTAATGGGATCGAATCATATTGCGAGCAATATGGTGTAACAGATGTAAACGAATTAATTGGAGCTCTATCATGCTAAATTTCAGTTCTATACCTCGTAAAGATCGTATTATCGTAGCGCTAGATTGCGATAGATCTCGTGCACTAGAGCTTGCTGATATGCTTGCAGGACACGCAACCTGGTTAAAAATTGGAATGACTTTGTTTTATCAAGAAGGCCCTTATTTTATTACAGCTTTACAAAAAAGAGGGTTTAAGGTATTTCTTGATTTAAAATTTCACGATATTCCTCACCAAGTTAAAGGTGCCGCAAAGGCTGCAGCTGAAGCGGGTGCTGATATGCTAACAATGCATGCTATCGGTGGAATCAAAATGATGCAGGCCGCCAAAGAAGGTCTCGCTCAATCACGCTGGGTCGATACTGAACCTATATCGCTTGGTATCACGGTATTAACAAGTATGAGCGCTGAAGATCTTGAACTTACCGGTGTTACCAGAAGTGTTACTGATCAAGTTATAGAACTTGCAAAACAAGCAAAAGAAGCAGGTCTATCTGGTGTAGTAGCTTCACCTCAAGAAGCTCTTATGCTTCGTGAAGTCCTTGGTGATGATGCCTATATTGTTACACCTGGTGTACGTCCTGTTGGTTCCGATTTAAGTGATCAGTCGCGCGTTGCAACACCTAAACAAGCTTTCGACAATGGAGCTTCTCATATAGTTGTTGGCCGTCCTATTACTGAACAAGCAGATCCAGTTGCTGCATTTGAAGCAATTGCTAAGGAGTTATAAAAGATGAGCCCTGAAGAAATACAAGATTTATTAGAAAAAATGAACGCCCTTCAAACTTCTGATGGGGTATCTAGCATTATTTCTGCGTCTCTAATGATAGATCCAATCGTCTCAAATAAATTAGCAGTAGAATTACTTCAAAAAGTAGATCGTGAATCCAAACCTGAAATTGTTTTATCTCTGCCAGGAAACGACTCATACTTTGCCTACAATGTTGCTCTTTCAGCTTGGATGAAATTTGGAACCTGTGAAAATACCAATGACGGTATTAAGCCATCTTTGGATTTAAAAAAGAAAGATAAAGTAATAATTGTTATAGATACGTTTAATGAAGACATTGCTCAAAAGTTTATTGATTATATTGAATCTTGCGAAGCTAGGCCTGTAGCAGTTTTGTCTTTAATTGGCCCCGATATAACTCTTGGCAAAGTTCCTTGCTTATCTTTATTGCATTAATAAATCTCAAAATGATTTCATAATATTTTGAGATTTTGCTCTCTTAATTATTAAGAGAGCAATTTTTTCAAAAGGGTATGGAAAAAATGGGAATTTATTCATCAAATTAGTGTATTCTTTTCAAATAATTGGTACAAATTGGCAGATCAGTTGCTTAAAATCCAATTTTTTAACGGCGGACAATTTTAAGGGATTGTGTAAATTTAGATTATGTATACTATAAGTAATGACTGATTAGCCCGAAAACGATGCATAGGGAAGCATTGATAAAGAAAAGGAGCAACCATGCCGGTTCCACAACTAACCCCTGAAGAACGACAGCAGGCACTCGAAAAAGCAAAAGCTGCACGCATCAAACGAGCTCAAGTTCGTGAAGATTTAAAAAATGGCACATTAAGTCTTGCAGATGTACTCGCAATGAAGGATGATCCTATTGTAGGTCGCATGAAAGCTTCTACCTTGATCGAAACTCTTCCTGGGTATGGTAAGGCAAAAGCTGAAAAGATCATGAAAGAATTGGATATCGCTGAATCCCGTCGCTTGAAGGGTCTCGGTGAACGTCAACAGAAAGCGTTGCTTGATCGTCTTGGAAAATAAGTCCCGTGTTGGAAATCTTTTCGTTATTTCTGGTCCATCTGGAGCAGGTAAAGGCACATTAGTCTCTAGAGTCTTAAAACGGATACCTGATGCCTGGGTATCCGTTTCTGCTACTACCCGTAAACCCCGTCCTGGCGAAATAGACGGAGTCCATTATTTCTTTTTAGATACCGAACACTTTAAAGATCTTGTTGCAAATAATGGGTTTTTAGAATGGGCAAAAGTTCATGATAACTACTATGGAACATTAAAAGATAGTGTTCTTGAACATATACACGCTGGTAATCAGGTAATTCTTGAAATTGACGTACAAGGAGCATTCCAGGTACGAAAAGCTCTACCTCAAGCTCATCTTGTTTTTATCGAGCCTCCATCGCTTGAGGAACTTGAATCTCGTCTCATAAAACGTGGAACTGAAAGTGAAGATGTAATTTCTTCTCGAATGAAGACTGCAGAGGTGGAGTTAGCTCAGAAAATGGAGTATGATGTTCAGGTTATCAATGATGACTTAGAACGAGCTACTTCAGAACTTGTTTCTGTGATTGACTCGTATGCAAATGATACGAAAGGGATCTAGTCAATATGAGCATAATTGAACCAAAAATTGACGTACTGTTAGACAAAACTGACGATGATCGTTTTTTGCTTTGCGCTCTTGCTTCTAAACGCGCGCATGACATTAATGAGATGATGCGCGGTCAACGCAATCGTGCAATTCAGTTGCAAACTGCTGTAGATATTGCCAAAGCTAACAATCGCCGTCCTTTATCAATTGCTTTTGATGAAATTGCTCGTGGTGATGTTTCTTACGATCCAAACACCATTGATGTTCATAATCACTAAGTTTTACTACATATAAGGCGTAATTATCCTTAAGGAATTACTTTAATGACTGATATATATCAATCAAACGAAAGGCAGACACGACATCGTGTCTGCCTTGTTCATTATCATGAAATAGGACTAAAAGGCCATAATCGAAAAAAATTCGAGCAACAGCTTATCCAAAATATAGAGGGTATTCTAAAAGATTCCGATATACGAATTCGTCGTATATCTGGCAGAATTTGCCTATTCTTGCCTGATAATTCTAGTTTTAATGAATCATGCGCCATTACAGACCAAATTGCTGGAATTCCTGGCATAGCGCGTGTATCTTCTGGCTATCGATGCGCGCAGGAGCTTGAAGAAATGTATGAAACGGCCTGTATGGCCCTACGTGATGCTAGAGACTTTTATACGTTTAAGGTTCAAGCTCGCCGCAATCATACTGATTTTGCTATAGACTCAATGCAGCTAAATCAGCTTGTGGGGGCTGCTTTATGTCGTGCATTTCCTGATAAAAAAGTTGCAATGAAGAACCCTGATGTTGAAGTTAGGGTAGAAGTAATTCAAGGTTCAACATATATCTATGGTCGAAGTATCCAAGGTATTGGTGGCCTTCCGGTTGGTAGTGCTGGTAAAGCAGTCTGTCTTTTGTCATCCGGTATAGATTCGCCTGTTGCAACCTGGAGAATAGCTCGCAGAGGTGCAACATGTATTGGGGTTCATTTTTCAGGACGTCCCGAAACTTCCTCAACTAGTGAATATCTTGTTCAAGATATCGCAGAAGTTTTAGAAAAAACGGGATGTTTTGCTCGTTTATATGTAGTTCCAATTGGCACCTACCAGCGAGAAATATCGGCAATTGCTCCTCCTGAATTACGAGTTATTCTTTATAGACGTCTAATGTTCAGAATTGCTGAGCGCATTGCGAAACACGAAGGCGCTAAAGCACTCGTAACAGGTGAAAGCTTAGGACAGGTTGCGTCCCAAACAATGGACAATATGCTCGTAGTTAACCAAAGCGTTTCACTTCCTATATATCGTCCATTAATTGGTTTTGACAAAATTGAAATCATAGACGAGGCACAACAACTCGGAACTTTCGATATATCCTCTCAAGATGCTCCTGATTGTTGTACGCTTTTTATGCCACGAAATCCAGAAACTCATGCAAAGCTTTTTAAAGTTCTAGAAGCAGAAAATGATTTGCCTATGGATCAATGGGCAGATGAAGCGTTTAGCAATGTTGATACGCATCTCTATACGTGTCCATCATATAAATTACCCCGTTCAGAACGGAAAGCTTTAAAAGATCAATCACATAACTAAGGTAGCTTCCAATTTCCATGTGCACTTTCTGTTTGCTTTATGTGCACTTTCTGTTTCATAAAAAGTAGATTTATGTGAATTTCACCTCCTAAAGTAGAAGTAACTACTTTAGGAGGATTTAATGTCTTTTCTAGAAGAAGTCGATACACTAAAAGCAAGAATCGGAATTACCAAGCCTAAAATTCCTGTCGTAATTGGAATAGCAATTATTGTAATTCTAGTTCTTGGTTTTTGTGGATACCAAGCTTGGAACGTTCTTACCACTCCAGAGTTATCAATCGAACATAGTACTTCATCAAACGTAGAAGAATCTTATGAAGCCGATCAGGCTCAACCGTCATCAATTTTCGTCCATATAACGGGAGAAGTTAAAGCTCCGGGTTTATACGAGCTTCCACAAGGGGCACGTCTGTCGGAAGCAGTGAATGCAGCCGGAGGATTTACAGATAACGCTAACGATAGCAGTGTTAACTTAGCACGGGTGTTATCTGATGGTGAACAGGTTTCAGTTGCAAGTAAAAATTCTTCGACCATAAATACGGAAGATGTTGATTCTTCTGTATCAGAAATTTCGCCTAACTCCTCAAATAGCACTCCAAACAAAATAAATATAAATACTGCATCTACTGAAGAGTTAATGACTTTAGATGGTATAGGCGAAGCAACAGCGGAAAAAATAATTACCTATCGTCAAGAGCAAGGTTCATTCAAATCTATAGATGAAATTAAAGAGGTATCAGGTATTGGCGACAAAAAATACGAGGCAATAAAAGACTTTATTACGGTTTAGCAGTATGGTTGTCAAATTATTCAAAGGTAAGCGTCCTTCAATTCCTTTACTGTTTTGGAATGCATGTTCTTTATGGCTTGGATGCTATATTGCATCGTATATTATTCCTTATCCTCGTAACCAATTTACAATTATTGGACCGTTTTTACTTTCCCTATTTTTAATCATTTGTTTTGTGTTTTGTCTGATTAAACAAAAGAAAACTTTAATTCCTACACTTGGGATATTTTTTATTCTTGGAATGTTAATTTGGAACAGTAATTGCTTAACGCTTAATAATCAGCGTAATATGCTTGAAGCGGTAGAAGAAAACACTGTTCTATTACGAGTCATAGAAGACCCTGAACAAGGAACATTTGGTGATACTACTACAGTTGAAGTCAAAAACCCTAATTCAAATAATCTTATTGGTATCGCTTATCTTTACCTCAATAATTTAGACTTTAACTACGGCGATGAACTACTTGGTTCTATAGCTTTTAATGAACCTAAAAAATCCTCCTTGTCTTATTTCAATACTAAAGGCATTGCAGGAACTATAGCTATCTCCGATTACGAAATAGTTGGCTCTTCTAAAATTGGAATGCTTTCACATTTACGTAATTCGTTTTCTGAAAAAATATCAAATTTAATACATGAGGGCATTATTTCAGATTATGCAGGTTCGCTATTGCAAGCTTTAATAGTGGGGGATAGAACTCAACTATTTTCCCTTGATCTTTATCAGCAAATTAAGGTTTTAGGATTGGCACATCTTGTAGCCGTGTCTGGATCGCACTTGATTATTGTTATGGGGTTTATTGGGCTAATCCTCAAAACATTACACATTTCAAAACCCATTGCTATAGTAATCCAAATTCTTTTCCTTGGTATTTATTTAATAATGGTAGGAATTCCTATTTCATGTGTTAGGGCAGCTCTAATGAGCACAATAAGCATGCTGGCATTCAGTACTTCAAGACGCTCTCATGCATTATCAGCTCTCGGTATCGTTATTGTTTTACTAGTAGTAATAATTCCATCATCAGCCTTTTCTTTATCGTTTACACTTTCAGTATTTTCCACCTTTGGTATCGTTGTACTTATGCCGCTTTTCAATTCGTGGATTAACGTAAACTCGAAATTAGTGAAATCATTATGCATCGATCCTCTTTCTCTCACTTTTGCAGCACTACTTTTCACTATTCCCTTTACGGTTAGTTCATTTTCTATGATTTCATTAATTGCTCCTATTGCAAATGTGTTTGCAGGACCATTTATAACGATAATTTGTTGCGTTGGATTGTTGGCGTTTGTGGTTTCGCCCTTTGAACCTCTATGTTCATTTTTGTTGCTAGTATGTGGACACATAGCACAGGTGTTTTGCTTAGGTAGCAAAATATTAGCAGCAATACCTTTTGCGGCTGTTCCTCTCTATATTCCCGCTGAAATTATATTTACTTTGACAGCAATCGGAATAGTTTCTCTTTGGATTTTGTGGCCAAAGAGTATTTCACTCAAAAAAATACTTTTCATTTTAGCCATAAGTTGTATTGCGCTACTACCTTGTTTTGTCCCAAAACAAGGTAGTAGCATTACGATGCTTGATGTGGGTCAAGGAGATGCATTCTTGATTACAAGTAATTCAAAAACCCTGCTAATAGACACTGGAAACAATCCACAAGCTCTTTATGCTGCATTATCTAGACAAAAGGTATTTTCTCTGAATGCAATTCTTATTACACATGCTGACGATGACCATTGTGGATGTTTAAAAGACTTACAAAATTTGATTCCTTGCGAAAAAATATTTCTTGCCAAAGGAATAGATAACGTAGGAACCGATAAAACAAATGATTTGGTAAATAATTCAAAGGATCTCGTTGGAGAATCTAATATTGAGTTCGTATCAACAGGCGACACAATCTCATTAGATGGTATGACTTTTCATATTATTTCACCCCAAAAACTTAATGACGAAGGTGGAAATCAGGATAGTATTTGTTTTGTATTAGACATTGATCCAGACAACAATGCTGTAACCGATTGGAAAGCATTTTTTTGTGGAGACGCAGAACAGGAAACGGTATCTAAATTGATAGATGAAGGATTACTTTCCGATATAGATGTTCTCAAGGTTGCACACCATGGTTCTAAAGAATCTCTTTCCGGTACTATTACTTCAGAACTGTCACCTGATATCGCACTGATAAGTGTTGGAGAAAATAATAGATATGGACACCCTACAAATGAAACACTCAGCTGCTTGGAGAATGCAGGCTGTATTGTTGCAAGAACCGATCTCAATGGTGATGTCATATGTAGTTTTACTCCTGAAAAGATTACAGTAAAAACTCTAAGGTAAAATTCTGTTTATGAACAAGGAACAAAACAATTCATTATTACCAGTCTATTTAATAGCAGGTGAAGACGAACTTAAGCGTGAAACCGTTTTAAAACGTCTTCATGAACGCCTTGCAAAAATGGGCGATTTATCATTTAACTCAGAAAGCTTTTCAGGAACAACTTGTTTAGCAGAAGATGTAATTACTGCTGCAAATACCTTACCTTTTGCAAGCCGTGTCCGACTTGTGGAAGTTCACGACATTGAAAAATTAAAGAAGAACGATACTGAACAATTGGCGCAGTATTTAGAAAAACCCTGTCTAACCACTGTTTTAGCGCTTATTGGTCAAAAAGTAGATAAAAGATCAAAGCTTTATAAAGCAGTTCTTAATTTCGGTAAAACTGCCTTTATTGATTGCACGCCATTTGCTCGTAAAGATATGAATAAAGTTGTTCGATCTATGGCAGTAGGTCACGGAATTACTTTTACTCAAGGAGCTGCATCAACTCTTATTGATCTAGTAGGAACAAATACCGTAGCGCTAGATGCTGAACTTAAAAAACTGGCGTTATCACATAGAGGCTCTGATCCTGTAAATGAAAATGAAGTACTCTCTATGGTTTCACGAACTGCAGAAATAAAGCCGTGGGAGTTTCTTGATGCTTTATCAGGACGTAATGCTCAACGTTGTATTTACTTATTCCACCGAATGGAAAATGTTTCGACACTTGGTTTACTTGCAATGTGTACCTCTCGTATTAGAGATTTAATCACTACTAAAACACTAGTATCACGTGGAGAACAAAGCAAACTACCAACTGTTCTTCAACGAAGAGATTGGCAAGTAAAGAAGTATATTCAATGGGCTCAGTTAAGTACAATGAAAGAATTAATTGCCTGTCTTACATCGGTTCGTGATGCAGAGCAACAAATGAAAAGTGGAACCAATCAAGAAGAAGTATTCATTAAGTGGATGTTAGATTTCTGCAAGAAAAATTAAGAGCCACACGTGGCTCTTAATTTTTCTTGATATGCGAATTGGATCCAAGTAAGGATAATCGCTGAATTATTCTTCAGCAGCCTCTTCAGCTTCTTCTGCCGCAGCAGCAGCTTCTTCTTCAGCCTTACGCTTAGCAGCAGCTTTCTGAAGCTTTTCGGTTTCAGCACGACGAGCTGCTTTTTCTTCAGAAGCCTTAGCCATTGCTTCTTTGCGAGCAGCTTTAGCTGCAGCTTTCTTGTTACCGGTAGCTGCTTGTTCCTTCTTTGGAGCAGGTGTGTAAGCAGCAACAATCTCAGGGGTGACAATAGTGTTAGCAAGCTTCATTACGCCACTCTTGCGGTTAGCTGCCTGGCGCTTATGAATGACACCCTTGGAGGCTGCACGGTCAAGCAGGCGGCAAGCATCAAGAGCAGCTGCGTAAGCCTTGGTACCATCCTGAGCTTCAACAGCTTCACGTACAACACGAACTGCGGTTTTCAGTTCAGAACGGACAGCACGATTACGCATGCGTGCTTTTTCATTGGTAATAATTCGCTTCTTTTGACTTTTAATGTTCGCCACGTTTATCCTCCATATAATTACTTTTCTGTAGACGAAAGCCTTAGAATAGTACCACAATATACATGTTGTGCCCAGTCGCTTACTATAAATAATAAGCAAATTACCAGAGCTTTCTCACAAGTAGGGTAGAATCTATCCACACTTTATCTAAAAACGTATTATAAACTTTAATAAACTAACGTAAATAGACCTGAATTTAAAACAAAAGGAAGTTATGTCTCTCGATCCTCGCTACATAAGAAATTTTTCAATTATTGCTCACATTGATCATGGGAAATCTACTCTTTCTGATCGTATTCTTGAAACGACCGATACTGTTTCTAAGCGTGATATGAAAGATCAAGTATTAGATTCTATGGATATCGAACGTGAACGTGGCATTACCATTAAAAGCCAGGCTGTACGAGTTGACTATCGTGCTGATGATGGTCAACTCTATCACTTCAACCTTATTGATACTCCAGGTCATGTAGACTTTACCTACGAGGTATCAAGATCTCTTGCTGCATGCGAAGGAGCAGTATTAGTTGTTGATGCTACTCAAGGTGTAGAAGCTCAAACAGTAGCTAATGCCATGATGGCTATGAATGCTAATCTTGAAATTGTTCCTCTTATAAATAAGATTGACCTTCCTGCTGCAGAACCTGAACGCGTACGAGCTGAAATTGAAGATAGCTTAGCAATTCCCGCTGATGATGCCGTATTAGCCAGCGGAAAAACAGGGGAGGGCGTCCACGATTTACTGGAATCAATCGTTTACAACATTCCTCACCCCGAAGGTGATCCGGATGCACCCCTTTCTGCACTCATCTTCGATTCATACTTTGATGCGTATCGTGGTGTTGTTGCGCTTGTAAGAATTGTTAATGGTTCAATGCATAAAGGTCAAACAATCCGCATGATGGCAACCAATACCACAGCTCTTGTTGAAGAAGTAGGCGTCCGTAGACCCACTGAAGTACCTTCTGAAGAACTTGGAGTAGGCGAAGTAGGATATTTGGTAACAGGCCTTAAAGATCCACTCCAGGTTAAAGTTGGCGATACGATCACATTAGACAAGGGTGGCTGCACTGAACCCCTTCCAGGGTATCGTGATGTTAAACCAATGGTTTACACCGGTTTATTCCCGATAGAAGGCGATCAATATGAAGAACTTAAAGATGCACTTGAAAAACTAAAGCTCAATGACCCCGCATTGCTCTATGAAGCAGAAAATAGCCATGCTTTAGGTTTTGGTTTCCGTGTTGGCTTTTTAGGACTGCTTCATATGGAAGTAGTTAAAGAACGTCTTGAACGAGAATTTGGATTAGACCTTTTAGCCACAGCTCCTTCTGTTGAATATCATGTATTTAAAACCGATGGAACCATGATTTCACTCCATTCACCTCAAGATATGCCTGATGCAAGCGAAATTGAACACATTGAGGAACCTTACCTTAAAGCAAAAATTTTAATTCCACCTGATTACGTTGGTGCTGTTATGGAATTAACCGTTGCACGTCGCGGTGAATTTAAAACAATGAATTATCTCAACACCACAACGGTAGAAATGCTTTGGGAAATTCCTCTATCAGAGTTAATTATGGACTATTTCGACCAGCTCAAAAGCCGCACTAAAGGATACGCTTCCTTAGATTATGATTTTGATGAATATAAACCTTCTAAATTGGTGAAACTTGACATTTTGTTAGCAGGTAAACCAATAGACGCGCTTTCCTTTATCGTACATGCTGACAAAGCTTACGATCGTGGACGTGTACTAACAGAAAAGCTTAAAGAAATAATCCCACGTCAAATGTTTGAAGTACCAATTCAGGCGGCTGTCGGTTCTCGAGTATTATCTCGCCAAACTGTTCGTGCACTTCGCAAGGATGTTTTAGCCAAATGCTATGGCGGAGACATATCCAGAAAGCGTAAGCTATTGGAAAAGCAAAAGAAGGGCAAGAAGCGCATGAAAAGCATTGGTAATGTAGAAGTACCGCAAGAAGCTTTCATGGCTATTTTGAAAGTAGATGAATAGGATTTGCTATGTCAAAGAATCATAAAGAAGAATATGACTGGATTAATGATCCTTTTGACGAGAAAAAAATCGCTCAAGAGCAGCAGCAAACTCGAATGTCTTCGGGAAGCAAAGTCGGTATAGGATGTGGCTGTGTGGTGGCAGTCATTCTTATAATCATGCTTTGTATTTTTGCTGCTGCTACATTCGCTGGGCTATCAATTGGCTAACACGAACAGAATGTAATGCTTATTTATGGTTGATTCATTATTTGCTAATAGGAAAATTATTCTTGCGCCTATGGCAGGTGTTGGGGATGTGATATTTCGTGAGTTATGTCGCGAATTAGGAGCCCAACTTACTTATACTGAAATGGTATCGGCAAAAGCGTTAAGTTACAACAACGAAAAGACTGCGCACCTTTTGGATTTGTCACCGCTAGAAGATAAAGTAACCGTTCAAATATTTGGTCACGAGCCTAAAACAATGGCCACACAGGCAGCTGGTATAGAGCAATCTATAGAAAATAGACTATTTGCTATAGATATAAATATGGGCTGTCCCGCACGAAAAATAGCTGGAAAGGGAGACGGCAGCGCTCTTATGAAGGATCCGCACCTAGCCGCTGATATTGTACGTAAAGTCACCCATGCTGTTTCTTGTCCCGTAACCGTTAAATTTCGTCGGGGTTATGAAATAGGAAATGAAACTGCAGTTGAATTTGCCCATTATATGGAAGATGCTGGTGCTGATGCAGTAGCAGTACATGGTAGATACGCTCAACAGTTTTATCGTGGCAGCGCTGACTGGAACGTTATTAAACAATGTAAAGCGCAGTTATCTATACCAGTAATAGGAAACGGCGATGTTGTCGATGGAAAATCAGCGGTTGCTCTGTTATCTGAAACTGGTTGTGATGCTGTTATGGTTGGACGAGGTGCGCAAGGTAACCCCTGGATCTTTAAAGACATCGCAAATGCTCTTGCAGGAGACTTTTCCTATGCAGGGCCAACAATTAAAGAAAAAATGCAATTAGCTACTCGTCATGCTGCAATGTTTGCCGAACGTATTGGCAACGAAATCCCACAAATGCGCAAACATGCAATGTGGTACGTTGCGGGCACCAAAGAAGCTTCAGCAACTCGTCGAAAAATCAATAAAGCAATAACATTCGAAGATTTTGCTCAAATATTTGAGGAAGCCAGAATCCTGAGCGAAAGTGATAACTAATGCAAGAATGGGATCCTTATAAAGCGCTTTATATTCATATACCATTTTGCAAACAACGTTGTAAGTATTGCGATTTTCCTACCAATGCTGTTTCATTCGATAGCCTTGAAATAGATTCTTATTTGGAACATCTCATTGCTCAAATTAGAACCTATTCAAATAACGATTTGTTAGGATCCATTCAAACCGTTTACATAGGCGGTGGAACACCCACTTATCTTGGAAATAAACGTCTATCTTCCTTGCTTTATGCTCTTTCAATTTCGATGCATTTAACGACAGATGTTGAATGTACACTAGAAGCAAACCCCGATAGCTTAACCTCTTCAATGGTCAAAGATTGTTATGCTCTTGGTGTTAACCGTATATCGATTGGCGTGCAAAGTTTCAATGATTATTTACTTAATCAGCTAGGGCGTATTCATTCAAGCGAACAAGCGAAACAAGCAATTACAAACGCAAAAGAACGGTTCGAAAACATTAGCATCGACCTAATGTGCGGTCTACCAGGACAGACACTTCCGCAATTCAAAGAGGATCTACTTACCGCACTAAGCCTTGGAGTTTCACATATAAGTATTTATCCTCTAACCATTGAAGAGGGAACACCATTCTATTCGTTAGAACAGCAAGGAAAGCTTATCCTTGATGAAGATTTAGAAGCTGAATGTATGGAATTTGCTGAGTCGTTTCTTTCTTCAAAAGGAATGCATCGCTACGAAGTTGCAAGTTATGCGTATCCAGGATATAAATCTCGTCACAATAGCGCCTATTGGAATTCAATTCCTTATTTAGGAATTGGTACGGGAGCCGTTAGCATGCGTCAAAACGATTTATATAGACAAAGATTTTCAGAAACCGATGGAATTATTGAAGAGCTTGATATATTTCAAATGGCAGCAGAAGATCTCATGCTCAGAATGCGAATGAGCGAAGGTGTTTCAGATGAAGAAGTTTCTATTGCTGCTATACTTTTACCTGAAACAAACAAAGCTTTAGATGCCTTAGAACAAGATGGATTTGTTTGCCATCAAAACAATAGATGGAAGCCCACCCATAAAGGCTGGCTATTCGGCAATCAACTCTATGGAAGGCTCTTGGAGCTAGCGCCATAGATTCCTTCCATTCCTTTAAGAAATGCTAAGCAGAATATATAAACTAAGTAACGTTCAGGTAAGAGATTAGCACTCTAAGCCATACGCTGCTAAAATGCCTTTAGGCATTACTTGTAGTGCGAAGAAGGAGGTGTACTTGTGCTTTCAGATAGAAGAAGACTTGTGCTTAGAGCTTTGATAGAAGAATACATTGCTCGTGCTTTACCAGTAGGCTCTCGAACTCTGGTTGAACGCTATAACCTAGGCATAAGTTCTGCAACGGTGCGCAGTGAACTTTCGCTTCTTGAAGATATGGGATACCTAGCTCAGCCACACACCTCAGCAGGCCGTATTCCAACTGATTATGGCTATCGTGCTTTTGTCGACGACCTATTAAATGAAAACGACATTTCTATAAATGAAGAAGCACTCTCAGAATTGCGAGGTTGCGCTAAGGATCTAGATGATCTCTTAGATAAGACCTCACAAGCTTTAGCTAAATTAACTGACTGTATGACATTATTGGTTCCACCACGTTTTTTGTCAGTTGATATTCGTCTCATTAATTTAGTTCCTTTGCCTTCACGACGATTACTTATTGTTATCGTTACCGAAGACGGTCAAGTATTTGATAGACAAATGGATTTGTCTTCCGAATGTTCGGATGACACAATAAGGCATACACAAGAGCTTATCAATAATGTATTGGTGGGAAAGAATCTTTCATTTGAAGCGGATTCTCTTCCTTTTAACCTCGATGAAATTCCCGATGATTTATTCCATCTTGTTGTTAGTGAGATTTTATCGTGCTTAAAAGAAAAGAATGCTATAAAAGCTCATCCATTAGGGGTATCTCATCTGCTTGATAAGCCTGAATTCAGCAATCCTGCTTGCCTTATGCCTGTAATAGAAGAATTAGAAGGTGATACACTACTACTTCGCGTCTTTGATGACGCTGTTCGTTCGGATAAACCTGTTGTTAAGATTGGCCACGAAAACGACTCAGAAGCGCTGTCAAGCGTGTCAGTAATAGCTAACCGGTTTGGGCAGGATAGCCATCGTGGACTTATCGTTATAGTAGGTCCAACACGAATGAACTATTCACAAGTAATCAAAGCAGTACAAGCTGCTCAAAATATATTAAAAGATCTGTAATTATTTGAAAGGTACGATTAACTTCCTATGGCCAAAGACCTCTATGAGATTCTCGGTGTAAGCAAAACAGCTTCAGAAGATGAAATAAAAAAAGCTTTTCGCAATAAGGCCCGAAAACTTCATCCTGATGTAAATAAAGCTCCAGATGCCGAAGATCGTTTTAAGGAGCTTAATGAAGCATACGATGTGCTAAGCGACCCCGCAAAACGTGCACAGTATGACCGTTTCGGCACTATTCCTGGTGCAGCTGGCGGTGGCCCTCAAGCAGTTGATTTTGAAGATCTATTCGGCGGCTTTGGAATGGGGGATATATTCAGCTCATTTTTCGGAGGCGGCGGTGGCGGAAGAGCCAATATCCGTCGTGAAGGACGAGATATGGGCGTAGGACTTCGTATCACTCTTGAAGAAGCAGCATCTGGCATTCACAAAGAAATTGTATACGACCGTCTAGCACCATGCCCAGACTGTAAAGGAAGCGGATTAGCTGAAGGCGGCAGCGAAGTAACCTGTCCTGATTGCAATGGCCAGGGACGTGTTGTTACCGTTCAGCACACCATATTAGGTGATATGCAAACAGCAACCACCTGTTCACGTTGTTCAGGTTCAGGGAAAATTATTGAAAATCCATGTCCCGAATGCGAAGGCCAGGGACGTGTTCCAGATCGTCAACGCATTTCAGTTGATATTCCCGTTGGTATCCAGGATGGTCAGCAATTACGCCTTTCTGGTTATGGCGAAGCAGGCATTCGTGGAGCAGCTGGTGGTGATTTAATCGTAACAGTGCGCATTGAAGAACATGAATTCTTCAAACGACAGGGCAGTGATCTTCATTGTTCTGCTGCTATTAGTATGGTTCAAGCAGCTCTTGGTGCAAAAATTGAAATTGACGGCATTTTTGAAGACGAAAAAGTCGAAGTTACTATTCCTGAAGGCTGCCAATATGGACAAGTTGTTCACGTAAAAGGTTATGGTATGCCTAAGTTTAGAAGCGAAGCACGTGGTGACTTGCATGTCCATATCGAAGTAAAAATTCCAACTCGCCTTTCTAAAGCAGAGCGTTCTATTCTTGAAAAATTAGCTGATGAAATGGGCGAATCATTTTCGGAGGCTCGAAGCCCACTACAGAAATTAAAAGATGCTTTTAACGGTTAATTTCTTAGGAACACCATGTCTTTGCCCCATTTTTATCTAGAAGAGCAAGTTATAAGTCAGGAAACTCGAGAATGCTTTGATCTTTCTTTAACCGAAGAAGATTTAAAGCATGCTCGAGTTATGCGACTAAAAAACGGTGAGCATATCGCCGTAATTGATGCATCTTCTGACTATTTTGAATGTTGCATAGATTCATTTGAAAAATCTGCAATTACGGTGCATATAACCCAACGTCTTAAAGCCAAGACAAGACCTAAAATTTACCTTGCGCAAGGGCTTGCAAAAGGCGACAAGATGGACTCCATTATTCGGCATGCAACAGAACTAGGTATTACAGGATTTATTCCTTTACTATGCAAAAGAAGCATTGTGAAACTTGATCAGAAAAAAACTAGAAACCGCATGCAGCGATGGCGCACCTTAGCTAAAAGCGCAGCAATGCAAAGCGGTCAACCTCAAATACCGCAAATTTTTGAACCACATTCTGTTTCAGAATTATCGGAATTATCAAGACTAGCAACAGCCCAATTAATCTGCTGGGAAGAGGCTGATCTTTCTAAAACCTTACCTCAAGCAATTGATTCTACATTGCAAAACTCTACAACAGATGCTACTGATGTTTCCATTGTATTAGTGGTAGGTCCAGAAGGTGGTCTAGATGAAGAAGAAGTTTCTGAGCTTCTAAACTCCCATCCGCACAGTTACTTAATTTCGTTAGGTCCAAGTATCCTGCGAACTGAAACAGCTGGAATTATTGCTCCGGCATTAACGTTATACGAATTGGAGCAAAGAAGATGAATGTAGCTGTAGTGAATTTAGGGTGCAAGGTCAATAGAGTAGAATCTGATACCATTGCTGCAGCATACCTTAGTAATGGATCGCGCATTACCGACATTGAACATGCTGATCTTATCGTTGTAAATACCTGCACAGTAACAGAAGAAGCTGAAAAGAAAACACGAAAAACCGTTCGCAGAGTGTTGCATCATAATTCGACTGCACCAGTTTTAGTAACTGGTTGTGCAGCTACCATTAATCCTGATTTTTATCGAAACTTAAGCGATAGAATTTCCATCGTTGATAAGCATGAACTTTTATCCCAGGAACTTCATGGAATAGAAACTTTGGAAGAACATCCTCTTTTGCGCATAGGAAAAGATTTCCCAACGAGGGTAGGAGTAAAGGTGCAAGATGGCTGTAACCACTCGTGTACTTACTGCATCGTGCATATCGCCCGTGGCAAAGCCTGGTCTCGCCCCTGTAAACTTATCGTAGACGAAATAGTTCAACTAGCCAAAAATGGAGTAAAAGAAATAGTTTTGTCTGGAATTGATCTTGGTTCCTATAACTACACTCTTAAAGAAAAAAAGATGCGTCTTGCAGATCTCTTGAATGAAATTCTTGCCAAATTAGATGAAAACCAACTAGACGATGTCAGATTACGGGTTTCTTCAATAGAACCTTGCTCCATACAAGATGACTTTATTGAATTACTAGCTCACTCAAAAGGAAGAATTTGTAGACATTTACATCTTCCTTTGCAGTCAGGATCAAGTCGTGTTTTAAAGGAAATGAATAGGCCTTATTCGTCAGAGTATTACTTGAATTTAAGCACCAAGTTAAAAGAAAAGATCCCAGGCATTTCCCTTACAACCGATATTATTGTGGGTTTTCCTGGAGAAACGGATGATGATTTCAATAAAACCTATTCCTTAGCAAAACAGGTTGGCTTTTCTAAAATTCATGTATTTCGATATTCTAAACGACAAGGAACACCTGCAGCAGAACGTCAGGATCAAATAACGCCTGAAATTAAAGAACAACGAGCACATAGCTTGCTAGCTCTTTCTGATTCCTTGCGACAAAAGTACGCAGAAACCAATAAATCTCGTAAAGAAAACGTTGTTGTTGAGCAGCTGGGGTGGGGGATGAGTGAGTCATACTATAAAATAAAAGTTGATCAAGCCATTAAGCCTGGCACTGTACTACAAGAAACACTTTCTAACTGTATCGAACTAGAGAAAGAATGCTAATGGGCGAATCAATCGATATTACGCTACCTATTCCTGCCGATATTTCTCCAGCACTTCTCGTTGGTCCACAAGATGAATATCTTCATTTAATTGAAGATGCATTTACGTGCAGAATTACTATCCGTGGGGACAGTATTCAACTTCATGGTGACTCTTTAGAAGTCCAATCTCTCACAACACTGTTTTCAGATTTAATAAAAACTCTAGAATCAGGACACTCTATCACCCGAGATGATGTTAAACGATCCCTCGCTCTTCTTAAAACAGGTGAGTTTGCTCCTGCTCCTATGAAAAATGATGTCATTCTTTCCTTTAGGGGAAGAAGCGTACGCCCTAAAACACCAACTCAAAAAGAATACGTAGACGCTATTCGCACCAACACAATAACGTTTGGAATTGGACCTGCTGGTACCGGCAAAACGTATCTTGCTATGGCAATGGCAGTATCTGCCCTCAATAATAAACAGGTAAGTCGAATCATTCTTACGCGTCCCGTTGTTGAAGCGGGAGAAAATTTAGGATTTTTACCAGGCACCTTAACTGAAAAAATCGATCCTTACATTCGTCCTTTATATGACGCTCTCTATGAACTTATGGATTCAGCCCGTGCAACGCGCTATATAAATGATAATACGATTGAAATTGCTCCCTTGGCCTTCATGCGTGGTCGAACCTTAAATGATGCGTTTATTATTCTTGACGAAGCTCAAAACACCACGCCTCAACAGATGAAAATGTTTTTAACGCGTCTTGGTCTTGGTTCAAAAATGATTGTTACAGGAGACATTACTCAAACTGACTTACCAAAGGGTATTTCGGGATTAAAAACTGTACGTCAAGTTCTTGATGGACTTGAAGACATTGCGTTTTGCGAATTCAAAAATGTCGATGTAGTTCGTCATTCGCTCGTCGCTAAAATCGTTGCTGCCTATGCACGCGCAGACAAAATGAATATGCGCTTATAAACTTAGGGGATGTTATGCAAATAAATATCTTGCCTGAATACGGAAAAGAATACATAAATTCACTCAATATAGAAGGGCTTGTACAATTTGTTCTTACCGAAATGAACTGCCCAGATAAGACTGACGTTACCATTTCTTTTGTGACTAACGATCGCATTCATGAGCTTAACAAGCAGTATCGAGGTATTGATAAACCCACTGATGTGCTTTCGTTTGAGTGTGATAATGTTCCTTTCGAAGATGAAGATATCGATGATGCTCAGGAGTATGAGTTGGGGGATGTCATTATCGCCACAGACGTCGCTCTTAAACAAACAGAAGAATTTGACACAACATTCGAAGAAGAAATTTCTCTTCTGGTAACTCATGGCCTTCTTCATCTTTGCGGCTACGACCATATAGAAGACGATGAAGCTGAAATTATGGAAGCATTGGAGCGAAAACTTCTTTCTTCATGGAGTAAACAAAACTAATGAGACAAACGGATAAGAACACTAAATTTACGTTGTTCCAAGCGTTTTCATGCGCATGGCGGGGTATTTGCGACACTGCAAAAGAACGAAATTTTAGAATAGAACTTTGTTTTATGGTTCTCTGTATTATTCTAGGGTTGTTTTTTTCTATTTCCCTTATTGAGTGGCTTATAGTTTTAATTTGTTTTGGGCTTGTTCTTGGTGGTGAATGTTTCAATACTGCCTTAGAGGCAATTGTTGACTTAGTAAGCCCAAAATATAACGAACTTGCGAGAATAGCGAAGGATGCTGCCGCGGGTGGCGTTTTACTCTTTTCTATAGCTTCTTTGTTTGTGGGCATCATTATGTTCTTGCCACGAATTCTTTCTCTTCTAGGCTTCTTCTAGAAAGGACAACAAGTGAGTGACATTTCTCAAGCATCTATCAATCCGGAAACTTTTAAATCTGGATTTGTTACGTTAATCGGTCGACCAAGTTCCGGCAAGTCAACTCTTCTTAATGCGCTAATGGGGAAAAAGCTTGCTATAGCTTCTCCAACCGCACAAACTACTCGTCATCGTTTTAGAGCTGTTCATACTACTGATACTCATCAGATGATTATCGTTGATACACCAGGCGTTCATAAACCACATGACACCCTTGGTGAAGAGTTAAATACAACAGCCTTAAAATCGCTAGATGGCATTGATGTTGTTGCTTTTCTTCTTGATTCATCTGCGCCTTTTGGCAAAGGCGACGAATGGATTATTGAACAATTAAAATCATTCAATATGCCTAAAGTACTTGTTTTAAGCAAAATAGACCTTGTTACACCGGAGCAATTAGAAGAGCAACGTTTTAAAGCAGTATCTGCTGGCGACTGGTCTGATGTTGTTGAACTTTCTTCGACAACTGGTCAAAATCTTGACTTATTTTCTTCCACTATTGAAAAGTATTTGCCCGTAGGTCCTCTTTGGTTTCCTACAGACATGGAAACAGATCAGCCTGTCGAAGTCATAATCGCAGAATTTATTCGAGAGAAAATTCTCCTTACTATGCATGACGAAGTACCTCATGCCGTTGGTGTTGTGGTAGAAGATATGGAATATAACCGACGTAAAAATATAGAGCGAATTTATGCCTCTGTATACGTTGAACGTGATAGCCAAAAAGGAATCATTATTGGTAAAGGCGGTAACGCTATAAAAGAAATTGGTAGTCAAGCTCGCAAGGATTTAGAAACTCTTTTAGGAAAGAAAGTATTTTTAGATCTTCAGGTAAAAGTTCGCAAAAATTGGCGAAGAGACCTTAACCAAATTCGTCGTTTTGGATATGGAGAAGGCGCTTAATCCATGGGTTCGTTCACGTACCATGCTCGTGGTTTAGTGCTTAAGCGAACAAAACTACGCGAAACAGATGTGATTTGTACGCTTTTATCACAGGATGGCTCACAACTAAAAGCAATAGCAAAAGGAGCACGTAAACCTACGTCTCCTTTTACTTCACGCTTAGAGCTTTTTTCTACCTGTGATTTACTGCTTGCTAAAGGCAAATCGCTTGACATCATAAAAGAAGCGCGCCTTATAGAAGGAAATGCAAACCTCAGAACAAACCTCGAATTAACCGAAACAGCAAGCCCAATGGTTGAATTGCTCACAAAAGCAACACTTGACTCTTTAGAAAACGACAAACTGTTTCCCCTAACATTTAAAGCTTTGCATCTATTAAACGAAACAGCGCCAGAATCGGATCACGCACTACCTCTTTGCATTGCTCACCTAATCAAAGCTGTTAGTTTTTTAGGCTTTAAACCTCAATTACATCAATGTATTGGTTGTGAATCTGAAAACGAATTTGATCCCGAAAAGCACATTTCTCCTTTGGTCTCTTTTTCGTTTTTGGAAGGTGGGGTGGTTTGTAGTAACTGCAAACGAAATTATGAAACGCAAGCAATAGATTATGATGTAATTCGCTGGGCAGAAGTACTTCTTTATTCAACGTTAGAAAGCGTAGAAGCATTCTCTATAGATCGTACAACACAACTTTCATTACTGAGATTTATCCAAACTTGGATTAAAATCCATGTCGGATATTCGCTGAAATCACTAAATTATATTTTTTCTTATGGATTGCCTTCATAGCCTTGTTCATAAGATTAAAAAGCCCTATACTAATTCGGCTGCAAAATGCAGCATAGAAAACTTATTGCTTAGCTTTTATGCACCACCGCTTAAATGCTCAGCAATAAACGTAGTTACAAGAAAGGTGGAACATGGCTAACAAAGATAGCATTTCCAAAGAACGTACCGCAGAACTTATTGCAGAGTTTGGCAAAAACCCACAGGACTCTGGTAGCGCTGAAGTCCAGGTTGCAATTCTCTCCGAACGAATTCGTAACCTTACTGAGCACTTGAAGCAGCATCCAAAGGATCACCACACTCGTCGTGGTTTGCTTATGCTCGTAGGTAAGCGTCGTCGTCTCCTGGTTTACATTAAGAACCGTGACGTTCTTGAGTATCGTGAACTTATTAAAAAACTTGGTATTCGCGACAATATTTAATAAGCATTTAGCCCGCATTTCGCGGGCTTTTGCATATAAGGCGGTCGGCGCATTAGGGTAATGCGCTGCTCGCGCGTTTGAAAGGCAAACGCAAAGAGGCTTTGCGCAATAGGGCGCAAGGGAAGAGGAAAGATTAGATACATGGAACAAATTACTGAATCATTCGAGCTTTACGGAAAGAAGTACTCTCTTTCCACGGGAGAACTTGCTAAACAGGCAAGTGGCGCAGTAAAGGTAACCCAGGGTGATACAACCGTATTGGTAACTGCGGTTATTTCAGAACAGGAAAAAGATTACGACTTTTTCCCTCTAACCGTGGACTTCATGGAAAAAATGTATGCAGTTGGGCGTATTCCTGGTGGTTATCTAAAGCGTGAAACTAAGCCTACTGACAAAGCTACTTTGACGGCTCGCATGATCGACCGTCCAATCCGTCCTGGTTTTGCTGATGGCTTTAAACAGGAAGTACATGTTGTTGCAACTACTTTCGTTGTTGATGGGCAGAATCCTCCTGATTGCATAAGCGTTATGGGAGCAAGTGCTGCGCTTATGTGCGCAAGTGCACCTTTCGATGGTCCCTGCGCTTGTGTTCGTATTGGACGCGATAAAACAACGCGTGAATTTATTGTTAATCCAACCTATCAAGAACAAGAAAATTCCGACCTAGAATTGACCATTGCGGGTACTTCCGATTACATTTCTATGGTTGAAGCAGGCGCTGAAGAAATATCTGAAGAAGATATGCTTTCTGCTATGACCTTCGGTCAGGAAGCAATTGCAGCATTCTGCGAAAAGCAGGCCGCTTTCTTAGCAAAAGTTAACCCTCAGCCTAAAGAATGGCCAATTCATGTAGCAGATCCTTCAATCGCTGAGCGCGTTGATAAGCACTTTGATGAAATGTCAGCAGCTTTGAAGGATGCTGATAAGCAGGCTCGTATTGGCAAAGTTGAAGAGTTGAAGGCTTCCATTAAAGAAAATGACTTCACTGAAGAAGAGCAAGAAGCCTGGGGAAGCGATATTGCTGCTGCTCTTAAAGCACTCGAAAAACACGCTATGCGTACAATGGTCATTGAAACTGGTGAACGTGCTGACGGTCGTACGAGCACACAAATTCGACCTCTCTACATTAAGGCTGGATATTTGCCACGCGTTCATGGCTCTGGTTTATTCCAGCGCGGTCAAACTCAGGCTTTATCAGTATGTACATTAGGCATGCTGAGTGAATGGCAACGTCTTGACTCCATTGACCCCATTGAAGGTAAACGCTACATGCATCAATATAACTTCCCGCCCTACTGCACTGGTGAAGTAGGGCGTATGGGTGCCCCTAAGCGTCGTGAAATTGGGCATGGTGCTTTAGCTGAACGAGCACTTGTCCCCGTTTTGCCAAGCGAAGAAGAATTCCCTTACGCAATCCGCGTTGTTTCAGAAATTCTTGAATCAAACGGATCTTCTTCAATGGCATCTACCTGTGGGTCAACTCTTGCACTTATGGATGCCGGTGTACCAATTAAAGCTCCTGTTGCTGGTATTGCTATGGGCCTTATTAAAGAAGGGGATGACATCGTTATCCTTTCCGATATCCAAGGCCTTGAGGACTTCTTAGGTGATATGGACTTTAAGGTTTGTGGTACCGAACATGGTATTACTGCTCTTCAGATGGACAATAAAGCAAAAGGTCTTTCAGTAGACATTCTTGCTCGCGCATTAGCTCAAGCAAAAGAAGGACGCCATTTCATTATGGAACATATGCTTGAAGCTATCGCTGCTCCCCGCGAAGAAGTTAGCCCCTATGCTCCCCGCATAGAAACCCTTCACATCCCCGTTGATAAAATCCGTGACGTAATTGGTTCAGGCGGCAAAGTAATCCGTGGCTTGCAAGACGAAACTGGCGCAACTATCGAAATTGAAGACGATGGTACCGTACGAATTGCCTCAGTTGAAGCAGCTTCAGGTCAAGCAGCAAAAGACGCTATTTTAGGAATTGTAAAAGTTCCTGAAGTTGGCGAAATTTATGAAGGTGAAGTTGTAGGTATCAAAGACTTTGGTGCATTCGTTCGTTTAACTCCTGGCAAAGACGGACTTCTTCACATTTCCCGTATGGCAAATGGTCGCGTTGGAAAAGTTGAAGACGTTCTCAATATTGGTGATACCGTTAAAGTTGAAGTAATTGAAGTAAGCGATAACGGCAAAATCAATTTAGACCGCGTAGACAAGCCTGATGTTGCTGGTTCCCAAAAGCGTCACGATTCACATCATCGTGACGGTAATTCAGGAAGAAAGCCTCGTCGCCGTCATCACGAACAATAAGCTCTATAGTTGTTTTAAACTAAACTCATATTCGGTTTTATTGAAAACCCTCTGTTCCTGCTTAAAGGAGCAGGGGGTTTATTTAAGGATTGGATTTTATTATGCCTGTATACACAACTCAAGGTACCTGTTCACGTAAGATTTCGTTCGAGATAGAGGACGGCAAAATTCACAAGGTAGATTTTTTAGGCGGCTGTAATGGAAATCTAAAAGGCATAGCCGCCTTAGTCGAAGGAAAACCTGTTGAGGAAGTTATTCAAGCATTAAAAGGCATCACATGCGGACCTAAGCCAACTAGTTGTCCTGATCAATTAGCAACAGCGCTCCAACTCTATATGAGCAACCAGAAGTAATTGCTTTAAAAACGTAATTTCTAAAGGAACTACGATTCATGATCTTTTCAAAAACTACACTTCCAAACGGTCTGTCTGTAATTAGTTACCCAATGCCTGCCGTTCGTTCGATATCACTTGGCCTCTGGTTCAATGTTGGCTCACGCGATGAAACGGTCTCACAAGCAGGATTAACCCATTTCATGGAACATATGATGTTTAAAGGAACTTCAACTATGGGTCCTTTGGATATTTCTATGCACTTCGATAAATTGGGAGCAGAATTTAATGCCTTCACTTCAAAGGAATATACCTGCTACTATGCCCGATTTGTAGACGATAGACTCGAAGACGCTCTGTCAGTACTCGCTGAAATGGTTATAGATTCGGTGTTTGCTCAGGATGCCATTGACACGGAACGAGAAGTTGTCCTAGAAGAAATAGCCCGAAGCGAAGATGCACCAGATGATTATGTTTTTGAACTTTATAGCTCAAAAACTTTTGAAAATCACCCATTAGGACTACCTGTTTTGGGATCCCGAGAACTAGTAAGTTCCTATACCCATGATGATTGTCGAAACTTTCATGATACCCATTACCATGCAGGTAATTTGGTCCTAGCCGCTGCAGGCAACGTTGATCATGATGTGCTTGTTAAGCTTACTCAAAAACACTTTGAATCTATGAAGCCAGGCATTAAAGCACAACGCGTTCTTGATAAACCTACATTTAATAGCGGGGTCTACAGCGCTACACGTGACACTGAACAAGCCCAACTAATTTATGGTTTTCCATGGTTCGGGGTTGGTGATGAGAGACGCTACATCGGATCCGTATTAACTACCATACTTGGTGGGTCAATGTCTTCTCGTCTTTTTCAAGAAATACGAGAAAAACGCGGATTAGCTTACTCGGTTTATGCTACGCAAGCCTGCTATCAAGGAGCTGGACAATGGTGTGTATACGCTGGAACAAGACCTTCGAATTTAAAAAAAGTTGTTGCGCTTATTCAAAATGAATTAGAGGCTCTTTCAAATAAACTAGTACCAAATGAAGAACTTCAAAGAACTATAGATTACTTATGTGGACAGCTCTTACTAGGATTAGAAACCACTAATTCTCATATGGCACGTTTAGGTAAACGCGAAGTATTAGGACTTGAACAGATAAGTCCTGAACAACAAGTCGAAGGCTACAAGAGTGTTACAGCTGAGCAAGTTCTCAACCTCGCTCAAACAATGTTTGCAGCTAAACCTGCTATAGCTGTTGTATCTTCTAAATCACCTGAAGAAATTAACTCTATTCTTTTATAAGTCAAAGAAAGGATTAGATATGATATCTGTTGCAGTAGCTGGATGTAATGGACGTATGGGTTCTGCAGTGGTTGATGCTGTTCAGAATGCTGACGATATGACCCTTGTTTGTGGCATTGATCCTCATTCTTCTACCACCGCATTTCCCGTATATTCATCAATCTCTGAAGCAATTAATAATGAATCTTTTGATGTTCTTGTTGATTTTACTCAGCCTGACGTTGTTGCAAGTACCCTTGCAATCGCACTTCCCGCTGGTATTGACTGCGTTGTTGGAACCACTGGTCTATCTGATGAAACCCTACAAGAACTTGCAAGCACCGCAAAAGAAGGCACGAGTTTGTTTTATGCTCCGAACTTCACAACAGGAGCAGTTCTTATGATGCAGTTTGCAAAAGCCGCTGCTCCATATTTTCCAGAAGCTGAAGTTTTGGAATTTCATCATTGCAATAAAAAAGACGCTCCAAGTGGCACTGCTATGAGAACTGCTCAAATTATTTCTCAAGCGCGTGATTTTGAAAGCAGTGCACCAGGTCGTGAAACTGAACTAGATGGTGCTCAGGGTGCACGTGGCGCAAACATCGAAGGAGTTCCAGTCCATTCAATTCGTTCCATGGGCTACGTTGCTAGCCAAGAAGTTGTATTTGGCTCTATGGGACAAACATTAACTATCCGTCATGATTCGTGGGATAGAACTTCTTATATGCCAGGTGTTTTACTTGGAATCCGTTCAGTTGGAAATTGCAACGGATTAGTGGTTGGATTAGAGAACTTCATGGCATAGAGCCCTATTACGTGCCATAATACAAAACGTTTTAAAGATACTTAAAAGGAGCTAACATGAACACTACAGCTAAACCACGCTTTGGTCGCATGATTCCTGCAATGGTAACCCCGTTTGATGAAAATCTTGAATTAGATTTAAAGCAAGCGGGCGCCTTGGCTCGTCGTTTAGTTGAAGGCGGAAGTGATGCTTTAGTTATCAACGGCACAACGGGTGAAAGCCCAACGGTTTTCTATCCTCAGAAAATGAAACTCTTTCAAGCTGTCGTTGAAGAAGTTGGGGGAGAAATTCCTATCATTGCTAATGTTGGTGATAATTGCACGGCTGATACGGTAGATTTTGCTCAAGATGTTCAAAAGCTCGGCGTAGATGCTTTTATGCTTGTTGTTCCTTATTACAACAAGCCTCCTCAAGAAGGTCTTTATCAGCACTTTAAAACTATTGCTGAATCAGTAGATCTTCCTTGCATTTTGTACAATATTCCAGGCCGTTGTGTAATCAACATGACTGCAGAAACTACCTTACGATTAGCTCATGATGTTGAAAATATTGTTGCTATCAAGGAAGCTTCTGGTAACTTAGAACAAGTAAAAGCAATTATTAAAGATGCTCCAGATGGCTTTGATGTGTATTCTGGTGATGATTCGCTTACTTATGACATGATGAAACTAGGTGCTGCTGGTGTTATCTCAACAGCTGGCAATGTAATTCCTAAACGCATGAAAGAATTAACCGATCTTTGTGCTGAAGGAAATTTTGAAAAGGCAAAAAGTGTTCACGATACTCTTCTGCCTTTTATGGATGAACTTTTTGTCACTGCTAACCCAATTATGGTTAAAGAAGCACTCAATTTAGTAGGCTTTTCTGTTGGTGGAGTGCGTTTGCCATTAGTTAATGCGACGGCAGAGCAATCTGCTCACTTAGCAGAAGTGATGAAAGAAGTTGGCGTACTTTAATAGTATTAAAGCTCAGGTATCGCATCAAACTTCAGTTTGTCTATATGTTGAAAAAGGGAACCCTTCGTACCTTTGCGGTGCGAAGGGTATTTGACGTATAAAGTGTAAATATAAAAAAGGATGTATATGACTAACCAGCCCCAACAAAAAGGCAAATCTACGCGTAAGCAACACGCTAAAGAAGTTGTGAAGCATGTTCATCTAGAGCGTACGCGACCAAAACTATCTAAATACGACGATAAAGACGCAGAGCGCAAAGCACAAAAAAGTGCAGCACGTCGTTCTAGAACTCAAAGCTCAACACGAGGTAAAAAGACATCTAAAAATGCACAGTCCCGTAAAGACCCTCGCGCTAAATTAAGAATTATCCCCCTTGGCGGTTTAGATGCCATTGGTAAAAACATGACTGCATTTGAATGTGGTAACGACATCGTTTTAGACGATGCTGGACTTATGTTTCCGGATGACAATCATCCAGGTATCGATCTTATCTTGCCGGACTATACCTACATTCTAGAAAATGCAGAAAAGCTTAAAGGCATTATTATTACCCACGGGCACGAAGACCATACCGGATCTTTGCCCTATTTACTTAAAGATCTTGATAGGCAAGTGCCAATCTATGCAACCAAGCTCACCTTAGGCCTGATTGAAGGAAAACTTGCTGAACACAAAATCAAAAATGCTAAATTATGCGAAATAAAACCTGGACAAAAAATTAAACTTGGTTGTATTTCGGCTGAATTCTTCTCGGTAAATCACTCCATCCCAGATGCAGTAGGAGTATTTTTCCAATCACCAGCCGGAAATGTTCTCCATACGGGTGACTTCAAATTAGACCAAAGCCCTATTGACGGAGTACATACCGATTTTGGCGCATTAGCTAAATTCAGCAAAATAGGCGTCGACCTTATGATGTCGGATTCAACAAACGCGTCTAATCCAACCTTTACTCCTTCCGAAGCAGAAGTTGGAAAAACACTTGATTCTATTATTTCTCAAGCAACAGGACGTGTAATTGTTGCTTCTTTCGCATCACATATCCATCGTATGCAGCAAATATGCGATGCTGCTGTCAGAAATGGTAGAAAAGTAGCTGTTACAGGCCGCTCCATGGTTCAAAATACCGACATCGCACGACGTTTAGGCTACCTCAACATTGCCGATAAAGACCTTATTGATGCATACGACTTAAAAGGCTGTCCTTCAAATTCTTATGTTGTAATGTGCACAGGCTCACAAGGTGAACCATTATCTGCACTGGCACGTATTGCAAACGGCAATCACAAAACCATCTCCATTGAAGAAGGAGATACGGTTATTATTTCTGCTACTCCTGTACCAGGAAACGAAAAAGCAGTGACAAAGGTAATTAATGATCTCGCTAAAATCGGTTGTGATGTTTTTGATAAGTCACGCGCTCGAGTTCATGTGTCAGGTCACGCATCAGCCGAAGAATTAAAACTGGTTCTTTCAATTGTACAGCCAAAGTGTTTTATGCCTGTACATGGCGAAGCAACACACCTTCGCGCTCATGCACGTCTTGCTCAAGTTACTGGTGTACAGAAAAACCATATTTTTATTTGCGAAAATGGTGAATCACTCGAATTAACCACGAGGGGAGTAAGACGAGGAGAATCAGTTCCAAGCGGCAGTATTCTTGTTGACGGTTTAAGCGTTGGTGATACTTCTGAATTTATCCTTAACGAACGAACCAATCTAGGTTCTCAAGGTGTTGCCGTTATTGCCTGTGCCGTTAGCAAAAAAACGCATGAATTAATTGTTCCAGTTCAAATAGAAATGCACGGAATCCCTGGTGGCGATGAGCCAACATTTGTTGAGACTGTTACTAATTCGGTAACAAGCGCAATCAAACGCGCACTGAGCAAACAAGAAGAATTTAAAGTAGTTAGAAAATCGGCACGTAGCGCATTGCTTTCCATTCTATGGGAACGCACTAACCAACGACCCCTTGTCGTAATTAACATACTTGTGATTTAAGAAAATAGGAACTACTATCCATAGTAATAAAATTGATAAACCAATAACCCTAAATGAACTCTAAATGTACTAAAGGGAAGGTTATGGCCCAAAAACAAACGCCTCAAAGAAAGAAACAAGCATCCCGATCCGCAAGTTCCCCAAAAGGGAATCGCGGATCTTCCCAAAAAGCCAAACCTGGCTATCATCAATCACGTTCTGAAGAAGCTCCAAGAACAATTTTGGACGCCCGAACAAAGCGCGATATAGCTTCAGTGGTAATCATTGTTATAGCTATTGCCCTGTTTGCAACTGTAGTTGTTTCTCCAAGTGGGGTAGTTACGGGCGCTCTTGCTTTAGCTCTACGCTTTAGCTTAGGAATAGGAATGTACGTCCTGCCTTTTTTACTAGTGATATTAGGGATAACCTTCTTAATTCGTTTTCAGAATGAGATGGTTCCTGCACGAGTAGCAATTGGTTTTGCTCTTTTATTTATTGCCTTTTTAACCATTGTTGCGCTCTTTACTCCAGGAGCCGAAGCTGATCCCAATGTCCTCTTTGCTCAGGTATATCTTGTTAACCATGGCGGATACATAGGATCTGGAATTGCATGGGCAGGATTACGATTATTCGGATCAACGGTATCTATTATTTTGATGGTTGGTCTAATTATTGTCGCACTAATTATCATTGGTTTTTCTCTTTCGTCACTTTATGAAAAAATCCGAATTCATTACGAAGAAAAAAATTATTTCAATGAAGACGTGCTTCAAAATGAACCAGTGAAACGCCATTCATTTGCGCGAATCCGTAAGGCACCGCAACATACGCCTAATGATTTTGAACAATTTAGTAATCGCGCAGATGCTGAAACTAATATCCTTCCTAAAAAAGCTGTTGCTTCGGCAAATACTCAGTTATTACATTCAAATGATTCTAAATCTAAATCCAGGTCAAAAAAGAGCGATGGATTGAAGGCTTCAAACCAAAATACCTTAGTTCTTCCAAACGATGCAGTAATCGCGAGTGAAGACTTAAAACCAGCCACCATGACAAGAAAACTTCGCTCAAAAACAGACGCAAAACAAAATTCTGACCAATCTCAAAGTAAAAACGTCCAAGCGAAACCTGCACGTAAAAAGGCCTCAGATACCGCAAGTCCTCATCCAATGGAGGGCTTTGAACTGCCAGATATGTCTTTGCTTAAAACTTCAAAAGAACAGGAAGTTACTAAAGAAAGTGAAGCATCTCTTCGTTCTACAGGCATGCTGTTACAAGAAACCCTTGCTGATTTCGGCGTCCCTGCGGATGTTGTAGGATGGGTACATGGCCCTACCGTAACACTTTTTAAAGTAGATTTGCCCAGTGGCGTACGCGTAAATAGAGTTTCGAACTTAACCGATGATATTGCTTTGGCACTTGCAGCACCGGGTGTTCGAATTTTTGCTCCTATTCCCGGTACTAATTACGTTGGTATTGAAGTTCCCAACAAAAAACGTGAAACCGTCTTACTTGGAGATATCTTAAAAGATGCTCCCGATGGTCCACTTCAAGTTGCTATCGGAAAAGACGTTGAAGGAAACAGCATCATTAGCAATCTTGCTACCATGCCACATCTTCTTATTGGTGGTACAACCGGCTCAGGTAAATCGGTTTCTATCAATGCTATGATTATGTCAATTCTAATGCGAGCAACACCTTCTGAGGTTCGCATGATCATGATTGACCCAAAACGAGTTGAATTCACACCTTATAACGGCATTCCGCACCTCTATGTCCCTGTTGTAACAGAAGCTAAAGAAGCAGCAAGCGCTCTATCATGGGCAGTTGCAGAAATGGAAAGACGCCTTAAAGTTTTCTCTGGCATAGGAGCTCGAAACATAGGGCAATATAACGCAAAAGCTCAACAAGGCCTTGAAATCAATGATCAGCCTGCTCAGGAGATGCCTTATATTGTCATTATTATTGACGAATTAGCAGACTTAATGATGAATGTAGGAAAAGAAGTTGAGTTTTCCATCTCGCGTTTAGCTCAGCTTGCTCGTGCTGCTGGAATCCATCTTATTGTTGCAACCCAGCGTCCTTCAACTAATGTTGTTACTGGCCTTATTAAAGCTAACATTACAAACCGCATCGCTTTCAATGTTGCTTCTGGTATTGATTCGCGAGTAATTCTCGATACGCCAGGCGCTGAAAATCTTATTGGATTAGGAGATTTGCTTCTTTCTAAACCTGAATTGGCAAAACCCCAACGCATCCAAGGTTGTTTCGTTTCTGAAGACGAAATTGCTGCTGTCGTGGAGAAATTGAAGTCTCAAGGTGAGCCTGATTACCACAATGATATTCTGAAAACAAATCTAATTACTTTAGGTGATTCTTCTGTAGATGGCTCCGGTGGTACTGCCCATGGAAGCGATGATCCATTAGTATGGGAAGCAGCTGATATAGTTGTATCAGCTGGAGTAGGTTCCACCTCAAACTTACAGAGAAAATTAAGCGTTGGTTATTCTAGAGCAGGACGAATTATGGACTTGCTTGAAGCAAAAGGAATCGTAGGTCCACAAAACGGTTCCAAGCCACGCGAGGTTTTAGTAGATACGCTAGAGCTAGAAACACTCAAAGCGTTTGAAGAACACGATTCACAGTAATTGCGGGGGTAAGTCGATGCACCACATCAGCTTCGGTAACGTGCTCAAAGAAGCGCGTTTAGCCAGAGGACTAGATCTGACTGCCGTTTCCCGTGAGCTACGTATACGTCAAGATATCATTGTCGCTATTGAAAATAGCGACTTTGCCCGCATGCCTTCTCGTGGATATGCACGCAATATGATTATTGCTTACGCTCGTCTTGTAGGATTAAATCCTCAAGACGTTTCACGAATGTATTTAGACCAAGAATATGCTTACCAAGTAGAACAGGCGCATCGTTCTGTTGGCGATACAATCCAAATGCATAACGAACCTTATAGACGTGGATCAGAAAACTCTGGCAATGGACAAACTGGACGAATTCCACGAAGCGAATATCGCTCTAAGAATTCAAATAGCTCATCACGAAACGGGCTCGGTTATTCTTCTCAAGCAAACCGAAACCTATATGATGGTAGTTCGAATGGTTTTGGTAGAAGAATGTATTCCCAAAACGCAGATGAGCCACCCTATGCGCCTCGTAATAATGCCCCTGTTGCACACAGAGCCCGCCGATCAGCTATGGCTGACGGCCGTTATACCAATTTATATACAGCACCTAAAAATATTCCGAATCCAAACAGGAAAAGGAACATAATTATTGGTGTAATCATTGCTGTTGTTCTAGTTATTATTCTCATTGTTGCTTTATTTCTAACTCACCGAAGTGAGCCACAGACAAACATTCCCGTCACAGGAGTAGATGTAACCGCACAACAGCAAACTGAAGATACTACACAGACTCAAGAACCCGTTGAAACTCCTCCAACTGAGTTTACCCTACGCTACGAAGTTGCAGATGGAAGCGAAACGTATATTGAGGTGTATGTTGACGACAATATAGAAGAATCTTCAACTGTTACTGGTCCAGCGCAACAAACCTATACTTCATCGAGCAAGATTCGATTTGTTGCAACCGAAACGGATGGTGTAACGCTCTACATCAATGATGAGGCTGTTGAATTAACCACCAATGATTCCGGCATCGTTAATACCACCTACACCTTTGAAGACATTTTGAACCAGTGGTATGAAGATCATCCAAATGTAACTCGCACTAACACTCAATCGAACACTTCCACAAACGCTTCGAGCTCTTCAGGAACATCAACTAATTCATCTTCAACAGGTGCTTCAAACAACTCTTCATCTTCCTCAAACGATGAAGAATAGAAGAACTACATATAAACTTACTTATATATTGTTATTAAGCTAGGTAAACTATGAACGCTAGTATTCAGTGAAAGGATCAATCATGGCTAAAGATTCAAGCTTTGATGTTGTATCTCAAATCGATATGCAAGAAGTAGACAATGCTTACGGTCAAGCAAAAAAAGAAATATCACAACGCTACGATTTAAAGGATTCTGGTTCAGATATTTCTTTAGATAAAGGAAAAAAGACTATTACGGTTTCAGCACCAAGCGATTTTGTGTGCAAGCAAGTAATCGATGTTTTAACCTCAAAACTAATCAAACGCGGTATTGAACTCAATGCTCTTAAGTGGGGAAACTTGGAAGCAGCTAGCGGAGGAACCGTACGCCAAGTTGCACAAATTTTAGAAGGAATTGACCGAGAAACTGCTGGAAAAATAAATAAAGACATTAAAGCTACCAAGCTCAAAGTTAAAGTTACTATTGAGGGTGACAAACTTCGTGTTTCTGGACCAAAAATTGATACTCTTCAAGAAGTCATTTCCTTTTTAAAAGACCAGGATTACGGACAACCTCTTCAATTCGTTAACTACCGATAGAAAGCTTGTGGCGCACTATGCCAAATAACATTGCCTTCCTTACTTTAGGCTGCGCAAAAAACGAAGTAGACACTTCGAAAATGCAAGAAAAATTGATTAGGGCTGGATACGATATTGTAGATATTGATTCATCTTATGATGCCCTTGTAATTAATTCCTGTGCATTTATTCAACCTGCCATAGAAGAAAGTATCGATACAATTCTTGATGCCGCTGACCAAGAAATAATAAAAAATGGGGCGGCCAAATTAATTGTTACCGGATGCATGCCTGCTCGTTTTGGGGCAGAGTTAGATGCTGAGCTTTCAGAAGTTGATCGCTTTATTCCTTGTGCAGAAGAGGCAAATATTGTTTCTGTTGTTGATGAGGTTTTAGATAATCCCTCTCGCGAGAATCGCAAAGTTGAATTTTCTTACGGACCAAGTGAATATGTGAAAATTTCTGACGGATGCAGTAGGCATTGTGCCTTCTGCACGATCCCATCTATCCGCGGTCCGTATCATAGCTTTTTATACGATGATATATATCAAGAAGTCTCATTCAAAGTTTTAGGTGGCGCAAAAGAAATTGTCCTGATAGCCCAAGATTCTGGTATCTGGGGACTAGATTTAAAACCACGTGATTGTCTTGCTTCATTAATGGAGCGTTTAGCAAAAGCATTCCCAAATACCTGGTTTAGGGTAATGTACTTAGAGCCCGAAGGCATTACTGATGAGTTAATTAGAGTAATGAGTACCTATCCTAATATTTGTAACTATCTGGATATTCCTTTACAACATTGTGATCCTACTATCCTAAAAGCCATGAACCGCACAGGTTCAAAGCAGGAATTTGAAAAACTGGTTTCGAAACTTAGACAAGAAATACCCAATATCACGTTACGCACAACCTTAATTGTTGGATATCCGGGCGAAACAGACGAACAATTTGATGAATTATGCGACTTCATTTCTGAAGTTGAATTTGACTACGTAGGTGCTTTCGCCTTCTCTCCAGAAGAGGGCACCGTTGCCGCTCAATTGCCAGAACAAATTGACGATGAAACAAAACAGGACAGACTCCAAACGATCCGCGATATTGCTGATGCCGTTTCTTCCCAACGAATTGCTCAACGTATAGGATCTCAATACGATCTTCTCATTTTAGGAACAGAAGAAGACGGACAGCTGTATGGTCGCTGCCAATGCCAAGCTCCCGATGTAGACGGCGTTACCTATATTGAATCAGGTGAAATAGGGCAGATAGTTCCAGTAACAATCTCTGATACTTTGCTTTACGAAATGGAGGCATCTCGTGACTAATCAGCAAAAATCAGAAAACACGATGTGGACTCCCGCAAATATAGTAACTATGATTCGCATATTGTTAGTTCCGGTATTTGTAGTTGCCTTTATTTCTCCTTGGCCAGATTATTTTCCAGATTGGTCAGATGCCGAATTATGGAAGCCATGGATAGCTGCCTTGATTTTTATAGTTTTGTCGAGCACTGATGCTGTAGATGGTTATTTAGCCAGAAGCAGAGGAGAAGTAACCAATTTCGGTAAATTCATTGATCCTTTAGCTGACAAAATATTAGTTGCAGCCGCTTTGTTGGCTCTCGTAGAACTACAACTTCTCCCATCTTGGGTTGCCCTAGTAATCTTAGGAAGAGAATTCATTGTTTCAGGCTTAAGAATGCTTGTAGCTACCCATGGCATCGTAATTGCTGCCAGCTGGTACGGTAAAGCTAAGACAGTTTTTCAAATAATCGCAATAATCTTATTCATTATTAAAGGTTCTCCAATTTTGCTTAATATGCACAGCTCCATGGAAACGATCATGTATGTTGTTTCATGGTTCTTTATGATTATTGCGCTCATTCTTACCATCGTTTCAATGTGCGATTACTTTATTAAGTGTGCGCCAGTATTTAAAGCAACGCCAAATGATACCTCTTCGAATACTTCATCAACAGATGTTAATGCTTCTGAATCACTCCCATGGCAAGCTCAACAAATCACTTTCAGCAACAAAGTGGAGCAATTAGCATCAGATGTAATTACTGAAGCTACTCAAAGCCATAAGAAGTTATCTACTGCCGAAAGCTGCACAGGCGGATTAATAGGAGCCTCCCTAACGGCAATCCCCGGTAGCTCTGATGCAGTTGAAGGCGGTATTATTAGTTATTCAAATAACATAAAACATCATGTTCTTTCTGTTTCCGAACAAGATCTTGAACGTGTTGGTGCCGTAAGCAGTGAAGTAGCTGCTTCGATGGCTCAGGGCTCACGAGATGTTTGCAATACTGATATAGCAGTTTCAGTTACTGGTATTGCAGGCCCTGGCGGAGCTGTACCAGGTAAGCCAGTTGGAACCGTATGGTTTGGACTATCTACCAAAGAAAATACCAATACCTTCGTTCGCCACTTCAAAGGCAATCGTGACCAAGTAAGAAACCAAACAGTTTGTTTTGCACTGGAGCTTTATTTATGCGCATTACAAAATAAAGCATTGCCAAATCACGATGACGAAAAATAGAAAACAAAATAGCAAACAACGTTCTGGGATTCTTGACTGAATTTCATCAATATAGCTTTCTAATTAAGTAAAGCAAATTGATTTAAATCTAGTAGGTACCTACTTGAGCAACTGATGTGCACTTTTTGATTGCTTTTTATTAGATTTTTATTAGAAACTCTCGCTACCATTAGATATATAGAAAGAATATATTGAATGCGAACAGGTGTTCGTGTATGCTATTTAGGTCAAATGCACTACACCTTTACGGAGGATTGGAATGAGCCAAGACAAAGAAAAAGCTTTAAAAATTACCACTGATCAAATTGAGCAAAAATTTGGCAAAGGCTCAATTATGAAACTGGGAGAATCAACTAATCTCCAAATCGGAGTTATACCAACAGGTGCACTTCCGCTTGATATCGCACTGGGAATCGGTGGTGTACCTCGCGGAAGAATTGTTGAAATTTACGGTCCTGAATCTAGTGGTAAAACTACTATTGCGCTTCATATAATCGCCGAAGCACAAGCAGTAGGTGGTGTAGTAGCTTTTATTGACGCCGAACACGCACTTGATCCAGTTTATGCTGCAAAGCTTGGGGTAGATGTTGATGAAATGCTTATTTCACAACCAGACACTGGTGAACAAGCCTTAGAAATATGTGACATGCTGGTCCGTTCGGGAGCTATTGATTGTGTTGTAATTGACTCAGTAGCTGCTTTGGTTCCTCGTGCTGAAATTGAAGGAGAAATTGGAGATACTACTGTTGGTCTCCAAGCTCGCCTCATGAGCCAAGCTCTTCGCAAATTAGCAGGATCGCTTTCTCGCTCAAACACTACCTGTATTTTCATTAATCAGCTTCGCGAAAAGATTGGCGTTATGTTTGGTAATCCTGAAACAACAACAGGTGGCCGTGCTTTGAAATTCTACTCAAGTGTCCGAATTGATGTACGTCGTTTTGATTCCGTTAAAAAGGATGGAGAATTTATCGGCAATCGTGTACGTGCAAAAGTCGTTAAAAACAAAGTAGCACCTCCTTTCAGACAAGCTGAATTTGACATTATGTACGGCGAAGGCATTTCAAAAGAAGGCTGTGTACTCGACATGGGAGTAGACGCAGGAATCATACGAAAAAGCGGTTCTTGGTTTAATTATGGCGAAGAACGCTTAGGCCAAGGTAGGGAAGCGGCGAAACGCACTCTCAAAGAAAATCCTGATGTACGAGACGAAATAGAAAATCAAATCAGGGCTGAATACGATCTGCCACTCATTGGTGAAGAACCTAAAACACAAGAAACCTCAGATAACGAATAATCTCATACAAGAAAGCTCGATTAAGTGAATAATATCTCAAATCAAACCAAGGAATTAAATGAGGTAAATGCTTTTAAAAAGATTGAGCGTCTTGTTAAAGTACGCGATCGCTCTGTAAGCGAAGTTGTTAAACGTTTAGAGCAAGATTCTTATCCGGAAGCTGTCATAAGCGCTGCGATTCAAAAAGCGCAGCGCTGCAACTATTTAAATGATGAACGATTCGCTGATGTCTTGATTCGCTCAAGACTACGATCAGGGAAAGGCTTAACAGGAATTATCGCAGAATTAAAAAGAAACAATATTAATCCTGAAACTCAACTTGATAATTTTCCTGAAGCCTATCTTGAACTATTCCCAAGCCAAAAAGATTCTGCAATTGGACTTCTATGCAAGAAACCACCACGCTCAAAGAACAAGCTACAAGCTGCGTACGCTAAATTAATTCGTTCAGGTTATTCTTCTAGTATTGCATCTGAAGCTGCACGTGAATGGTACCGATTCTGTCTCTTATACACATCTCCGAGCCCACGAG